>Ga0233375_1000107_pt1 | contig 51978 bp, 41 predicted proteins | sample ElkDunMinimDraft_10_FD_191539 | JGI IMG/M metagenome (GOLD analysis project Ga0233375, IMG submission 191539) | Fecal eukaryotic communites from dung pellets of Tule Elk in California, USA - Elk Dung E16 | ecosystem: Host-associated > Mammals > Digestive system > Large intestine > Fecal | place...
GGTACGCGCTCTCGGAGTCCGACGTCGCCGGGTTCGAGGCCGGTACGTGGGCGTGCACCGACGCGGCGGGTGAGGTGGCCGTGGCGGACGACGTCGTGACCCTCGCCAACGGCGCGGACGTCACGTGCACGATCACCAACACGGCGGTCGCGGCGACGCTCACGCTCGTCAAGGAGGTCACCAACGACCACGGCGGCACGGCCGTGGCGACCGACTGGACGCTGACCGCGACCGGTCCCACGAGCGGGCTCACCGGGACCACCGGGGCTCCCGCCGTCACCGCGGCGACCGTCGCGATCGGCGACTACGCCCTGTCCGAGAGCGGCCCGGCCGGGTACGCGGCCGGCGACTGGACCTGCGTCGACGGCGACGGCACCGACGTGCCGGTCACCGGTGGCACCGTGACGGTGGCGCTGGACCAGGACGTCACGTGCACCGTCGTGAACGACGACCTCCCGGCGGTGCTCACGCTGACCAAGGTGGTCGTCAACGACCACGGCGGCACCGCCGAGGCGACGGACTGGACGCTGACCGCCGACGGCCCGACCGCGGGCGTCAGCGGCGTGTCGGGGACCACGGCGGTCACAGGGGCCGAGGTGAGCGCGGGCACGTACGACCTCGCGGAGGACGGTCCGCCCGACTACACGGCGTCGGCGTGGTCCTGCGAGGGCGGCAGCCTCACCGGCTCGGCGCTCACCGTGACGAACGGGGAGACGGTCGTCTGCACGATCACGAACACGTTCGACGCGCCGGTGCTCACGCTCGTCAAGGAGGTCGTCAACGACGACACCGGGACGGCCGTCGCCACGGACTGGACGCTGTCCGCCGACGGCCCGGAGCCGGTCAGCGGCACGACCGGCAGCACGGTGGTCACCGACGCGCCCGTGGCGCCCGGCGCGTACACGCTGTCCGAGTCGGGGCCCGAGGGCTACGCGTCCACGGGCTGGGTCTGCGAGAACCGTGGCGCCCCGCTGACGCTCGAGGACGACACCGTCGAGCTCGCCGCCGGTGACGCGGTCACGTGCACGGTCGTCAACGACGACGTGCCACCGCCGACCTGGACGGTCGTGAAGACCAGCGACCCCGTGTCCGGGGCCGAGGTGCAGCCGGGCCAGGTCGTCACCTACCTGCTGGTGGCGACGGTCCTGACCGGTGACAGCGTCGACGGCGTCGTCATCACGGACGACCTGTCGCAGGTCCTGCCGTCGGCGACGTTCGTCGAGGGCAGCATCGAGGCGGGCACCGGTACCGCGTCGCTCGACGGCACCTCGCTGACGTGGGACGTCGGGACGCTCGAGGGCGAGCAGACGCTCACCTACCAGGTGCGCGTGGCCGACGACGTCGACGGGGACGTGCTGCGGAACGTGGTCACGGCTCCCGGCGCCGAGCCGTGCGACCCCGAGCCCCAGGTCCTGGGCAGCCGCGGATTCGCCGTCGTGGCCGCCGTGGCCGCCGCGGACGACCCCGAGTGGTGCCGGACGACCGAGCACACCACGCCGACGGTCACCCCGACGCCGGCACCCACGCCGGTGCCGGTGCCCCCCGCGAGCGGCTCCGGGTGGTACGGCGGCCTGGCCACCACGGGCGCGGCGATCGCGCCGCTGCTCCTGGCGGCGCTCGCGCTGCTCACCGCCGGTGCGGCGGTCACACGGACCGTGCGGCGCCGGGCACGGGGCGACGGTCCTGACGCCGCGGGCGGCGCGACGGGGTGACGGACGGCGGCGGTGACGGGCGGCGTCCGGTGACGTCGCCCGTCACCGGGCCGGATCAGGTCGGCCCTGACCGCTATCTGATTCTCTGATCCAGGCGTAGCCTGGGGTCATGCGCACCGTCACCGCCACCCACGCCTCGCGCGGGTTCTCCGACCTGCTCGACGCCGTCGAGCACGGTGACACCATCGCCATCACCCGTGGTGGCCGGGTCGTCGCCGAGATCCGGCCCGCCGCCGCGACGACCGGTCGTGCCCTGCGTGAGGCGTTGAGCAGGGTGCCGCGCCTGGACGACGACGTCGAGAGCGACGTCGTGGCGGCGACGGCGCTCCTGGTGCCGGACGAGAGCGACCCGTGGCGCGTCGGCTGATCCTCGACACCAGCACCCTCATCGCCTACGAGCGCGGCACCGTCGACCGCGCGTCCCTCGACGACGACGACCTCGCGATCGCGACGGTCACGGTGGCCGAGCTCCGCACGGGCATCGAGCTCGCCGACACGGCCGCCCGTGCCGCCGAGCGCGCCCGTGTCCTGGCCGCGATCACGTCCGCGGTGACGGTCCTCGACTACACCGAGCGCACGGCGGTCGAGCATGCCCGCCTCATCGCGCACGTGCGACGGGCAGGGGAGCCGCGCGGCGGCCACGACCTGATCATCGCGGCGCACGCCGCCGAGCACGGTCGTGCCGTCGCGTCGCACGACGTCCGTGCTCGCTTCCACGGCCTGCCCGGGGTCGAGGTGGTCGACGTCCCGGGTGCCTGACCCCCGGGAAGGTGCCGCTGCCGCGTCAGCGCGGATCCGGCGGGCCCGGACGGGCCGTCTCCTCAACCGTCCTGCTCGGCCGACAGGCCCGTCGGGTCGTCGGCCCGCTCGCCGGCGCGCTGGGCGTCGAGCTGCCGCAGCGCGTTGTCCGGCACCGGCTCCTGTGCCAGGCCGCGACGCATCTGCTCGACCTCCGACGCCGGCGCGCGCGGCGGCAGCAGCGGGGTGTCGCGGTCGACGACGGCCTGCACGACGCACGGCCGGTCCGCGGCCAGCGCGATGCGCCACGCGTCGGGGACGTCCGCCGGGTCGCTCACCCGGACGGCGGCCAGGCCGAGCAGCTCGGCGTAGTCGGCGTACGGGAACGACGGCACCTCCTGCGAGACGTCGAAGCGCGGGTCGCCCTCCATCTCGCGCTGCTCCCACGTGACCTCCGCCAGGTCCCCGTTGTCCAGCACGAGCACGACGAACCGCGGGTCGGACCAGTCGCGCCAGCGGGCTGCGACCGTCACCAGCTCGTTGATGCCGTTCATCAGCATGGCGCCGTCCCCGGCCAGCGCGACCACGGGCCGGTCGGGGTGCAGCAGCTTGGCGGCGATCCCGTACGGCAGGGCCGAGCCCATCGACGCCAGGGTGCTCGACAGGTGCGCCGGCACGCCCGGCGGCAGGCGCAGGTGCCGGGCGTACCAGTACGTGACCGAGCCGACGTCGACCGACACCTGGGCGTCCTCGGGCAGGTGCGCGGACAGCTCGTGCAGCAGCAGCTGGGGGTTGAGCGGCTCGGCCGGCGTCGCGACGCGCTCGGTCGCGATGCGCCGCCAGGACTCGACGGCCGCGGTCACCTCGTCCCGCCACGGGCCCGAGCGCTCCGGCAGCCGGGTCAGCAGCGCGTCGAGCGTCGCGGCTGCGTCCCCCGCGAGGGGCGCCTCGACCGGGTACTTCGCACCCAGGTTGCGCGCGGCGACGTCCACCTGGACGGTCCGCGCCTGCCCCAGCGGCGGGTAGAACTCCGTCCACGGGTCGTTGCTGCCGACGATCAGCAAGGTGTCGCAGCGGCCGAGCAGGTCGGCCGACGCGGTCGTGCCCAGGTGCCCCATGACCCCGCCGTGCACGGGCAGGCCCTCGTCGAACAGGGGCTTGCCGAGCAGCGACGTGACGAGCCCGGCGCCCAGCCGCTCGACGACCGCGAGCACCTGGTCGGTCGCGCCGCGGGCGCCGCGGCCCGCGAGGACCACGACCCGCTCGCCGGCGGTGAGCACCCGCGCGGCGCGGTCGAGGTCGTCGTCGGGCGGTACGCACACCGTGCGCGACACCGCGCGCGACGTCTGCACGACGCCGTGCGCCTGCTCCGGGCCGGTGGCCGCGGCCTGCTGCACGTCGTGCGGGACGATCACGCACGTCGGGCTGGACGTCGCGACCGCGGTGCGGAACGCCGCGTCCAGGACGGCCGGCAGCTGCTCGGGCGTCGTCACGGTCTGCAGGTACTGCGCGCACACGTCCTTGAGCAGGACCGGCAGGTCCACCTCCTGCAGGTACCCCGTGCCCAGCGCGGTGGTCGCCACCTGCCCGACGATCGCCACGACGGGTGTGCGGTCGAGCTTGGCGTCGTAGAGCCCGGTGAGCAGGTGGATCGCCCCGGGGCCCTGCGTCGCCAGGCACACGCCCACGCCGCCGGAGTACTTGGCGTGGCCGGTGGCCATGAACGCGGCCATCTCCTCGTGCCGCGCGGTGACGAGCTCGATGTCGCCGCCCGCCCGCGCGAGTGCCGCCAGCAGCGGGTCGATGCCGTCCCCGGCGTACCCGAAGACCCGTCCCACGCCCCAGTCGCCGAGCCGCTGCACGATCGCGTCCGCCACCGTCGTCATCGCGTCCCCCTCCGCCTCGTCCCCCACCGATGCTGCGGGTCCGGGCGGGATGCCGCATCCGGGCGGGTGGTCCGCCGGTGCGTCGCACCGCAGGGTCGTCCGGAACGCCCGGCGTCCCGCACCATGGGGGCATGCGAGCGAACGCCTGGGCACGACCGGTGGTGGCGACGCTGCTGGGCGCGGCCGTGCTGGCGGGGTGCGCGAGCGCACCGCCCGCGCCCGCGCCCGTGGTCGTGCGCGCACCCGTCGACGTCGTGAAGGGCGCGGTCCCGGCACCCCCGACGGTCCCGGCGGCGGACCTGTCCACGCTGCCCGTCGCCGAGCCGCGCAACCTCGTGCCCGGGCTGCCCGGCACCGACGGCCTCGAGCAGCGGCGCAACGACGACCCCGCGCTCGGCACCTGGCAGACCGCGACCGTCGTGCGGGACACCGCCGGGTACGACGCGGTCGGCGGCAGCCCCGTGGCGACGGTGCCCGCGGTGACGCTCGACGTGCCCACGGTGCTGCCCGTCGTCGAGCAGCGCGGCGGGTGGCTGCGCGTGATGCTCGCGACGCGCAGCGCCCTGCCCAGCCAGGACGTCGCGCAGGTCAACGGGCGCACCGCCTGGATCCGCGCGCAGGACACGACCCCGTCCGGCACCGACTGGCGTCTGCACCTCGACCTCGCGGCGCTGACCCTGACGATCGACGACGGCGCGACGACCCGCACCGTGCCGGTGAAGGCGGTGGGTGCACCGGCCACGCCGACGCCCGCGATCCCGCAGTTCGTCGTCGGGTCGCAGTGGGAGCAGCCCGGCACCTCCACGCCGCGCGTGCTGCTGCTGTCGAGCCAGAGCGAGACCATCGACGTCTACGACACGGCCACCGGCACGTCGGCGACAGCCATCCACACCAGCCCGTTCGACCGCACCGGGGCCATCTCCAACGGCTGCGTCCGGGTGAGCGAGGAGGTGCTCGACATGCTGTGGGACCAGGTCCCGGCGGGCACTGTCCTCACCGTGACCTGAGACGGTCCTCCACCGGGCGTCCGGCCGGGCGCGCCGCGCTCACCACCCGCGCGTCCCCGCACCGCCCTTGAACGGCCCCACCACCCGGCTCGTGCGCCACCCGCCGTAGAAGTCGCCCTCCTGGGCCTGCACGGTCTCGCCGTCGACGGTGCAGACCAGTCCCGCGGGGTACAGCGCGACGTGCTCGGCCAGCGCCTCGTAGCCGCGCGCCGGGTGCGGGTAGCCCCAGGCGCCCCGCGGCCGGACCAGGCGCCGGCCGTCGGTGTCCGTGCCGACGACGTCGGCGTAGCCGGCGCGGCCCTTGAACTCGCAGAACGACTGCGCGCCCGGCACGGGCTCCAGCGCACCGGCCGTCACGTCGGCCAGCGGCAGGTAGTACGTCGGCGGGTGCGAGGTCTCCAGCACGCGCAGCGCGCGGCGGGTGTCCGCGACGACCGTGGTCCCGAGCCTCACCACGACGTGCTCCGTGCTCGGGACGACCGCGGGCGGGCGCGGGTAGTCCCAGACCGACTCCTGCCCGGGGCCGGGTACCTCGGCGGTGCGGCCGCCGGGCGGGGGTGTGCGCGGGTGCCAGGTGCGGGCGGCGTCGGGTGCCATGCCCTCACGATCGCCGACGCGCGCTCTCCCGGCGCGCCGGGAGGTGCCCACCGTTCCGTCGGCACCTGACGCTCAGCCGTCACCGCGACCTTCCGCACCGCGCGCCGTGAGGTACGCCCGCACCGCCTCGTCGTCGGTCAGCTCCGCCGCCCGACGGAACGCCCCCGCGGCCTGCGCTCCCCGCCCGGCCCGGGCCAGCAGGTCCGCGCGGACCGCCCACCACGGCTGGAACGCCGGTGACGGCTCGGGCGGCAGCGCCGCGAGCCCGGCGTCCGGGCCGTCGACCCGCCCGACGACCGCCGCGAGCGCGACCCGCCCGCCCAGGCTCGGCGCGGCCGCGTCGAGGGCCGTGTACAGCGTGCGCAGCGCCGCCCAGTCGGTGCGGCCGGTGCGGCGGCGGTCGGCGTGCACCGCCTGGATCGCCGCCTCCAGGCGGAACCGCCCGGGCACACCCGGCCGCTGCGCCCGCCGCAGCAGCGCCTCGCCCTCGGTGAGCAGGTCCGCGTCCCACGTCGCCGGGTCCTGCTCGTCGAGCGGGACGAAGACCCCCGGCGGCTGCCGGCGGGCGAGGGACAGGGTGACCAGCGCCGCGAGCGCCCACGCCTCGGGCTCGTCGCCGAGCAGCGCGGCCAGGACCACGGCCAGGTGCCGGGCCTCGCCCGCGAGGTCGTGCGCGTCCTGCCGCCAGGTGACGGCGGCGCACGCGTAGACCGCCTCCAGCACCGGCGGCAGGCGCTCGGCCATGGCCGAGCGGTCCGGCACCACGAACGGGATGCGCGCCCGGGCGATGCGCCGCTTGGCACGCACCAGGCGCTGCTGCATGGCCGCCGGCGTCACGGCGAAGGCCGTCGCGACCTGCGCCGAGTCCAGCCCGAGCACGGTCTGCAGCATCAACGGCGTGCGGACGTCGGGGGCGATGGCGGGGTGCGCGCACACGAACAGCAGCGCGAGGCGGCGGTCCGGGATCGCGGCGGGGTCGACGTCGGCGAGCGGGTCGTCCGCCGGCAGGTCGGCGAGCGTGTCGTCGAGGAGCGGCGCGGTGCGGCGGTGCGCCGCGGAGCGCCACACGTCACGGATGCGGTTGCGGGCCACGGTCAGCAGCCAGGCGTCGGGGGTGCGTGGCACGCCGTCGTCCGGCCAGCGCGTCAGCGCCTGCTCGAAGGCGTCCGCCAGGGCGTCCTGCGCCAGGGCGACGTCCCCGGACTGCGCCGCGAGCAGCGCGACCAGCCGGCCGTACGAGTCGCGGGCGGCACGCTCGGCGGCCGCCCGCGCCCGTGCGGCGCTCACGCGTTCGGCGTCCAGACGCCGTCCACCGTGTACAGCGCACCGGGCCGCACCTCGACCGCACCCCACGAGACGCCCGGCGCGCGGCGGGCCAGCTCGATCGCCGTGTCGAGGTCGGGGACGTCGACGACGAACGTGCCGCCGAGCTGGTCCTTGGTGTCCGCGAACGGGCCGTCCTGCACCTGCAGGGCACCGTCGACGGTGCGCAGCGTGGTCGTGCTCGACGACGGCTGCAGCACCTCCGCACCGATCAGGGCCCCGGCGGCCTGCAGCGTGGCCGCGTACGCGGCGAACTCACGCTCGCCCTGCGCCCAGGCGTCCTCGCCCATCTGCTCGGCCGTCATCTCGGGGTAGTGCAGCAGGATCGTGTAGCGCATGGCGTCCTCCTCGGACGGTCTCGTCGTCATCCTCGTCGCGGGCCGTGCCGGCCGCACACCCTCATGACGATCTCGGGGGCGTCCGGCAGACACCCGGCCGTCCCGCCGCCGTCACGGCGTCGGCGCACCGAACCACCGCGCCAGGTGGTCCGCGAGAGCGGCCTGGTCCTCACCGAGCCAGGCCACGTACCCGTCGGGCCGCAGCAGGACGCCCGGCAGGTCGAGCTCGTCCGTGGAGTCGACGACGTGGTCGACGCGGTCGTCCCAGCCGTCCACCGACAGCGTCCCGCCGGGATCCAGGACGAGACCCCGCCCGGCGTGCAGCAGGGAGTACAGCCGGCCGCGGGACAGGGCGACGTCCCGCAGGCGCCGACCCAGCAGCGGCGGCCCCTCGCCCAGGTCGTAGCGGATGCCGGTCCCGCTGACCCGCTCGGCCAGCAGGCGTCCCACGTCCGGCAGGGCCATCAGCTCGGTGAGCAGGCGCCGCACCGCCTGCGGACCGGGCTCGGTGCGCAGCAGCTCGCTCTGGGCGCGCGTCAGCGTCAGCACGTCCTGGGCCACCGGACGCCGCTCGTCCCCGTAGGTGTCGAGCAGCCCGTCCGGCGCCCACCCGGCCACCTGCCCCGCGAGCTTCCAGCCCAGGTCGACCGCGTCCTGGATGCCGAGGTTGAGGCCCTGCCCGCCCAGCGGCGGGTGCACGTGGGCAGCGTCCCCGGCGATCAGCACCCGGCCCACCCGGTACCGGTCGGCCAGGCGCGTGGCGTCGCCGAACCGCGTGAGCGACCGGGGGGAGTGGACCCCGAAGTCCGTGCCCGCGTACGCCTGCAGCTGCGTGCGCAGCTCGTCGAGCGTGGGCGGCACCGTGCGGTCCTCGGCGACCGCCGCCGCGGGGACGACCGCGCGGTGCAGCCCGTCACCCGCGGGCCCGACACCGAACCCCTGGTGGCGCTCGCGGACGGCGGCGACGACGCGCGCCAGCTCGTCCGGGGGCGTGGTCACCTGGACCTCGGCGAGGATCCACTCGGCCGTCGCCGCCTCACCCGGGAACCCGATGCCGACGGCGCGGCGCACCAGGCTGCGGCCACCGTCGCACCCGACCAGCCAGCGCGCTCGTTCCCGCGTCCCGTCCGCGAGCGTGACGGTGACCTGCTCGTCGTCCTGCTCGACGCCCGTGACCTCGGCCCCGCGCCGCACCCGCGTGCCCAGCTCGACCGCCCGCTCGGTCAGCAGCCGGTCGGTCACGGGCTGCGGGATGCCGAGCACGTAGCGGTGCGCCGTGTCGAGGTCAGCCGGCGCGGGCCGGTCGATCCCCGCCAGGTGCCCCACCGCCTGCGGGTACGGCGTCCCGTGCGCCAGGAACCGGTCGAGCAGCCCGCGCTGGTCCAGGACCTCGATGCTGCGCGGGTGCAGGCCGAGCGACCGCACCGCCGGGCTCGGCTCGGCGTCCCGCTCGAGCACCAGCACGTCCACGCCGTGCAGGCGCAGCTCGGCGGCCAGCATCATGCCGGTCGGCCCGCCGCCACTGATGACCACGTCCGTCATGCGTCCCCCTGTCCGCGCCCGCGCCGTCCGCGCGGCCACCACGTGCCACCGCCGAATCCCGCCACTGGTCACTCGGGAGCACTTCAGCCACCTGCTGCAGTCCCCAACTGACCAGTGGTCACCTGCCGGAGTCCCCAACTGACCAGTGGTCACCTGCCGGAGTCCCCAACTGACCAGTGGTCACCTGGGGGTACCACGGCCCCGTGTTGCTGTCCCCAACTGACCACTGGTCACTGGCCGGAGCTCCCAACTGACCAGTGGTCACCGCCCAGCGCCCGCGTACACCGGGCCGCGGCCGACCATCCTGGGCGACGACGGGGGCCTTGCGGCAAGCCCCCGTCTGCGCCATAGTCTGACTACGGCAGGGAGACCTCGGTCCCCTGCCTCTCGTGTGCCTGGCCCCGTGCGTGCTCGACCCGCCGCGCTCGGGCTTCGTGCGCGTCCGCCGTGCGGTGCCGACGTGCGGCGGCCGGCTCCGGCCCCGGACCGACCACCGGCGTGCCGTCCCACCCCGTGGCCCCGCGGCCGCGGCAGGATGGGCTCCCCGCCACCGAAGGAGCCCGGCATGAGCACGTCCCCGCGCCCGTCCACCCGGACCGACCACGACGTGCCGGTGCCGATGCGGGACGGGACGGTGCTGCGGGCCGTGGTGGTGCGCCCGCTGGTGGACGAGCCGGTCCCGGTGGTGCTGCTGCGCAGCCCGTACCCGCTGGCGGACGCGCGCTTCGAGACGGACCTCATGGGGCTCGCGGAGCGTGGGCTGGCGCTCGTGATGGTCGCCCTGCGCGGGACCGGCGCGTCCGACGGGGTGTTCTACCCCTGGGCCGACGACCAGCGCGACGGCGTCGACACGATCGCGTGGTGCGCGGAGCAGGAGTGGTCGAACGGGCGCGTCGCGACGACGGGGCGCAGCTACGTCGCGCAGACCCAGCTGTACGCCGCGGGTGGGGCGCCGCCGGCGCTGCGCGCGATGGTCACCGGCGTCGTCCCGAGCGACCCGTGGTCGCTGACGTACACGGGTGGGGCACTGAACCTCGGGTCGACCCTCGGCTGGGCGGCCGCCATGGCGGGTGTCCCGCTGGCGCGGCGCGCTGCCGCGGGGGAGGACGTCACGCGGCTGCAGGAGGAGTGGGCCGCCCTGCTGGGCGGGTTCCCCGCCGGGTTCGCCACCACGCCGCTGACGGACGTCCCCGTGCTGGACGAGCTGTTCCCTGCGTGGCGGGACTGGGCCGAGCACGCGCACCTCGACGACTACTGGCGGGCGCACGCCCTGCCGGACCGTCCCGCGCTGCCGACGTTCGTGGTCGCCGGCTGGCACGACGTGTTCCGGGACCTCTCGCTGCGCGAGTTCGCCCGCGAGCCGCGGCACCCGGGGTCGCGTCTGGTGGTGGGCCCGTGGAGCCACGGCCCGGCGGGTCGGTCCCTCGGCGACGTCGACCACGGGCCCGCGGCGAGCGGTGCGGCCATCGGCCTCGACGCCCAGATCCTCGACTTCCTCGCCGCGCACCTGGCCTCCGACGACGTCCCGGTCCCGGACGCGCCGGTCCAGGTCTTCGTGACCGGGGCGAACGTGTGGACGCACCACGCGACGTGGCCGCCCGCGGCCCGCGACGTCGACCTGCACCTGCACCCGGGTGCGCTGGCCGCCGGGCCCGCCGCCGACGGGACGCCGCCCAGCCGCTACGTGTTCGACCCGCGCGACCCCGTGCCGACCTGCGGCGGGAACACGCTGCTGCCGCAGGGGGACGCCGCGGGCATGTGCGGGTCGGTCGACCAGCGTCCGCTCGACGCGCGCACCGACGTGCTGCGGTTCGTCGGCGACCCGCTCCCGGCGCCCGTGCGCGTGATCGGGACGGTGCGGCTCACGCTGCACGCGGCGACCAGCGCGGCGGACACCGACTGGACGGCCAAGCTGGTGGACGTCCACCCCGACGGGACCGCGCTCAACCTCGTCGACGGCATCCTGCGCGCCAGCAGGCAGGACCCCGCGCACCCGGCGCTGCTGACCCCGGACGAGCCGCACGAGCTGGTCGTCGAGCTGGGTGCGGTCGGGCACGAGTTCGCCGCGGGCCACCGGATCCGCCTGGACGTGTCGAGCTCGAGCTTCCCCCGGTTCGACCGCAACCCCGGCACGGGCGCGCCCGCCGCGAGCGTCGCCGAGGCGGACTTCGTGGTCGCGCACCAGCGGGTCCTGCACGACGCCGCGCACCCGTCCCGGCTGACGCTGCCGGTCGTCGTGGCCGGCGACCAGCCCGCCGACGACCAGCCCGCTGAGGACTAGCCCTCCGACGGCCGGCGCTGCGCGGCGGCGATCGCGTCCGCCGCGCGGATCAACCCGATGTGGCTGAACGCCTGCGGGAAGTTGCCGATCAGCCGTCGCTCGACCGGGTCGTACTCCTCGGCGAGCAGGCCGACGTCGTTCGCGAAGCCGAGGAGCCGGTCCATGAGGGCCTGCGCCTCGTCGAGCCGCCCGGAGAGCGCGTACTGCTCAACGAGCCAGAAGTTGCAGATGAGGAACGGGTGCTCGTCGCCCGCGAGCCCGTCCATGCCGTTGTCGGTGCGGTAGCGGTGCACCAGCCCGTGGTCGTCGACCAGCTCGGACTCGATGCGGGCGACCGTGCCGAGCATGCGCGGGTCGTCGTGCGCGAGGAATCCCGTGTGCGGCAGCTGCAGCAGCGACGCGTCCACGCGGGTGCCGCCGTACACCTGCGTGAAGCTGTTCAGCTCCGCGTCGAACCCGAGGTCCTCGATCTCGCTGCGCAGCTGCTCGCGCAGCTCGCGCCACCGCTCGACAGGACCGTCGAGGCCGTGCGGGTGCTCGACGGCGCGGATGCCGCGGTCGAACGCGGCCCACATCATCACGCGCCCGTGCGTGAAGTGGTGCAGCTCGCCGCGCATCTCCCAGATGCCGTTGTCCTTGCGGTCGAGGTTCCGCTCGCAGAACCGCAGCAGGCTCTTCTGCAGCCCCCAGGACCACTCGTCCTCCGCCACACCCGCGTCGCGCAGCCGCGCCAGGGCGATCATCACCTCGCCCACCACGTCGGCCTGGTACTGGTCGGCGGCGCCGTTGCCGATGCGCACCGGGCGTGACCCCTCGTACCCGGCGAGGTGGGCGAGGACCTTCTCGGTCAGCTCCCGCTCGCCGCCCACCCCGTACATGATCTGGACGTGGTCCGCGTCGCCGGCGACGGCCCGCAGCAGCCAGTTGCGCCACGGCAGGGCGGCGTGCGCGTGCCCGTGCGCGACGGCGACCTCGATCGTGAGCGCCGCGTCCCGCAGCCAGACGTACCGGTAGTCCCAGTTGCGGCTGCCGCCCGGGCTCTCGGGCAGCGACGCGGTGGGTGCCGCGACGACACCACCGGTCCGTGCGTGGGTGAGGGCCCGCAGGACCAGCATCGAGCGCAGCACCTGCGCGTTGTGGCCGGTGTCGACGCGGCGTTCCGCCGACCACTGCGTCCAGAACTCGATGGTGGAGGCGAGTGCGTTGTCGACGTCCACGGCCGGCGGCTCCTCCTCGTGCGACGGGAACACCGTGAGGTCCCAGTCGAGGGTCTGCCTGGCCTCCAGCCGGAACCGGCCCGTCAGCCGCGGGGCGGGCGCGCCGGCACCGCCCTCGGCCTGCGCGTCGAACCTGCCGAGCCGTCCTGCACGCCGGTCGTCCGCTCCCGCGTCGTCGTCGTCCGCCCAGGTCAGCAGCGAGCCGTACAGCACCAGCCCGTCCGGGCCGGCGAGCGACAGCAGCGCACGCGCGTCCCCGCGCTCGACGACGCGCACCCACGGGGTGGCCCGCGCGTAGTCGAACCGCAGGCGCAGGTCGTGCTCCACCTCGACGGTCCCCTCCAGGCACTGCACGCGCCGCACCAGGTCGGCGTGCTCGGTGGTGAGCGGCAGGAAGTCCGTGACGCGGACGCGTCCCGTCGGGGTCCGCCACGTCGTCTCCAGGACGAAGGTGTGCGGGATGTAGCGGCGCTCGACGACCTCCCCGTCGACGACCGAGAGCCGCCAGCGGCCGTCGTCCGGGCCACCCAGGAGCGCCGAGAAGACGGCCGGGGAGTCGTAGCGCGGCAGGCACAGCCAGTCGATGCTGCCGTCACGGGACACCAGCGGGCCGGTGCACAGGTCGGACAGCAGCGCGTAGTCCTCCAAGGGCGTGCTCATCGCGGCCTCCGGCCCCGCCCTCGGGCGGGACGAGCAGTCCGACTCATCGCGGCTCCTGCGCACCGGCGACGGCTCGTCCGTCGCTCCCGTCGAGCATCCCGACTCGGCGCACCGCGCGCACCTCGGGGACGTGGCGGACCTGCGACGGTGCCGCCGCGATCAGTCGTCGGTCACGTCCGCGAGCGCGTCCGAGGCGCGGATCAGGCCGATGTGGCTGAACGCCTGCGGGAAGTTGCCGACGAGCCGGCCCGCCCCCGGGTCGTACTCCTCGCTGAGGAGCCCCAGGTCGTTCGCGTACCCGACGAGCTGCTTCATCAGCACCCGGGCGTCCTCGACGCGCCCGCTGCGGGCGTACTGCTCGACCAGCCAGAAGCAGCAGATGAGGAACGGGTGCTCGTCGCCCTCCAACCCGTCCATGCCGGTGTCCGTGCGGTACCGGTGCACCAGCCCGTGCTCGTCGACCAGGTCCCGCTCGATCCGGGCGACCGTGCCCAGCATGCGCGGGTCGTCGTAGGCGAGGAACCCGGTGTGCGGCAGCTGCAGCAGCGACGCGTCCACCTCGCTGTTGTCGTACGTCTGCGTGAAGGTGTCGAGCTCCTCGTCGAAGCCCCGGGTCTCGATCTCCTCGCGCAGCCGCGCGCGCAGCTCGCGCCACCGCTCGACCGGGCCGTCGAGGCCGTGCTGCTCGACCGCGCGCACGCCCTGGTCGAACGCGGCCCACATCATCGCCCGGCCGTGGGTGAAGTGGTGCAGCTCGCCCCGCATCTCCCAGATGCCGTGGTCCTTGCGGTCCAGGTGCTCCTCCGCGAACCGCAGGAGGCTCTTCTGCAGGCCCCACGTGTACTCGTCGTCCGCGACGCCCGCGTCGCGCAGCATCCCGAGCGCGATCATCACCTCGCCCACCACGTCCGCCTGGTACTGGTCCGCGGCGCCGTTGCCGATGCGCACGGGCCGCGACCCCTCGTAGCCGTCGAGGTGGTCGAGCACCTTCTCGTCGAGCTCGCGCTCCCCGCCGACGCCGTACATGATCCGCACGTCGTGGGCGTCGCCCGCCACGGCGCGCAGCAGCCAGTCGCGCCACAGGCACGCGCCCTCGGTCAGCCCGTGCGCGACGGCCACCTCGATGGTCAGCGCCGCGTCGCGCAGCCACACGTAGCGGTAGTCCCAGTTGCGCACCCCGCCGACCTCCTCGGGCAGCGACGCCGTGGGCGCGGCGACCATCCCGCCGGTCTCGCCGTGGGTGAGGGCGCGCAGCACGAGCATGGAACGCAGCACCTGCGGGTCCCGGCTGGTGCGGACCGTCACCTTCGACGACCAGTCCGTCCAGAACCGCAGCGTCTCCGCGAGGGCCTGGTCCACGTCGATCGGCTCCGGCGGCGCGTGGTACGACGGGAACCACGCGAGGTCCCAGTCGCGCACGTCACCCGCGTCCAGACGGAACCGGCCCGTCAGGCGGGGCGCCCGGAGGCCGCCGGGCCGGTCGCCGCCGGTGAACGCCCCGGGCTGGTCGGCCGCGGCCTCCGGATCCTCGATCGCGTCCTCGTGGTCGTCGCTCCAGCCCAGCAGCGGGCCGGTCACCAGCACCCCGTCGGGGCCCGCCAGCGAGGTCAGCGCCGGCTGCCCGTGGTGGTCCACGACGCGCACCCACGGGGTGGCGCGCGCGTAGTCGAAGCGCAGGCGCAGGTCGTGCTCCACCTCCACGGTGCCCTCGAGGCACTCCACCCGGCGCACCAGGTCGTCCCGCTGGTCCGACACCGGCAGGAAGTCGGTGACGCGGGCCGTGCCTGTCGGGCCGCGCCACGTGGTCTCGAGCACGAAGGTGTGGGGCAGGTAGCGGCGCCCGACGACCTCGCCGTCGACCACCGACAGCTTCCAGCGGCCGTCGTCGGGCCCGCCGAGGACGGCGGAGAACACCGCGGGGGAGTCGAACCGCGGCAGGCACAGCCAGTCGATGCTGCCGTCGCGCGACACCAGCGGGCCGGTGCGCAGGTCGGACAGCAGGGCGTAGTCCTCGAGGGGGGTGCTCACCTCGTCCTTTGTACGTGCTGGACGGGTGACTCGCAGCCGGGGCGCCGGTCCAGCACCCCGGGTCAGCCCTCGTCCGGCTCGTCCGGCTCGTCCGGTCCGGTCGTGCCGACGTCCGCGGGGTCCGGACCCGGGCCGGTGTCCACGGTGTGCGGGTCGTCGCCCGGGTGCGGCGTGCCGGGGGAGGCGGGTCCGGGGTTCTCGCTCATGGTCGCTCCTTCGCGTCCGGTGGCGCGGCGCCGACGCCGCGCCCATCGAGCATCGCCGTCGCCGGCAGGTCGCGCACCTCGGCGGGCGCCGCCTGGTCGGCCGTCACTCGACCGGTCGGCGGGACCCCGGAGGGTGGGCGCTCTGGTTGCGGGTGCGCGGGTGCCGACGCACGCTGGGCGGACGCACGTCCGACGACGCAGGAGGCTCCCATGAGCGAGACAGACGACGGCCGCGGCGGCACGGGCGCCGACGAGCTGTCCGACGACGGCGTGGGTGGCACCGCGACCGACGAGCCGAGCACGTTCGAGCCGGAGGAGGACCCCGACGCCACGGAAGGCTGACGCCACCCCCGAGCCGCCGGAGGCGCCCGACGCGCTGGGCACCTACCGGTCGATGCGTGACTTCACGCGCACGGCCGAGCCCGCGGGCGCGCCCCCGGCGGGGGCCGCAGGACCGGAGCGTCGCTTCGTGGTGCAACGGCACCGCGCGCGCCGGCTGCACTACGACGTGCGCTTCGAGATCGACGGCGTCCTCGTGAGCTGGGCGGTGCCGAAGGGCCCGACGCTCGATCCGAAGGCGCGCCGCATGGCGGTGCACGTCGAGGACCACCCGCTGGAGTACGAGGACTTCGAGGGCGTCATCCCGCACGGGCAGTACGGCGGCGGCGACGTCATCGTGTGGGACCGCGGCACGTGGGAGCCCTACAAGAGCGACGACCCGGCCGCCGAGGTCGCGGGTGGCCAGCTGCACGCCGAGCTGTACGGCGAGCGGCTGCGCGGCAAGTTCCTGCTGGTCCGCCGCGACGGCAGTGCCCGCGACGGCAGCGCCCGCGACGGCAGTGCCCGCGACGGCAGTGCCCGCGAGGGCAAGGAGCAGTGGCTCATGCTCCACAAGAAGGACGAGCACGCCGTCGACGGCTGGGACGCCGAGGACCACCCGACGTCGGTGGTGTCGGGGCGCACGAACGACGAGGTCGCGGCGGCGCCGGACCGGCTGTGGCGCTCGGGTGTCCCGGCTGCCGAGGCGGAGGTCGAGACGCACCCGGCGGCGCCGCAGGTCGCCGGCCCGTCGGACGACGAGCTCGCCGCGCTGGACGACCTCGGTGCGTCGGGCACGTGGGAGGTCTTCGGGCGGCGCCTGCGCGTCACCAACCTCGACAAGGAGCTGTTCCCCGGCCGCGACGGCGAGCCGCCCGTGACCAAGCGCGAGCTGCTGCGCTACGCGGCGCGCATCGCGCCCGTCGCGCTGCCGTACCTGGCGGGCCGGGCGCTCAACATGCACCGCTTCCCGCAGGGTGCCGCGACGGCCGGGTTCTGGCACAAGCAGCTGCCGGACCACGCGCCCGACTGGGTGCCGCGCTGGGACCGGCCCGACGTGGACCCGGGGGAGTCGACCACGTACCTCGTCGTCGACGAGCCGGCGGCGCTGGTGTGGGCCGCGAACTTCGGGGCGCTGGAGTGGCACGCGTGGACGTCGCGCACGTCGGCGCCGGACCTGCCGACGTACGCGCTCGTGGACCTGGACCCCGGTCCGTCGACGGCCTGGGACGACCTGGTGCTGCTCGCCCGGCTGCACCGCGACGCGTTCGAGCACGTCGGCGTGCGGGCGTTCCCCAAGCTCACCGGGCGCCGCGGCATCCAGGTGTGGGTGCCCGTGACCGTGGGGCCGTCGTTCGACGAGACACGGGCCTGGGTCGAGCGGCTCTCGCGGACCGTCGGCAAGGTCGTGCCCGACCTGGTGAGCTGGCGCTGGGAGGTGCGGGAGCGCGGTGGTCAGGCGCGGCTCGACTACACGCAGAACGCGGTGAACAAGACGCTCGTGGCGCCGTACAGCCCTCGGGCTGCGGCGGGTGCGCCGGTGTCCGCGCCGATCACGTGGGACGAGCTCGACGCCGAGTGGCTGCGCCCCGACGCCTTCACCGTCCGCACCGTCCTGGACCGCGTCGCGGAGCGCGGCGACCCGTTCCGTGGCGCGCTCGCGGGTGACCAGGTGCTGCCGCCGCTGCGCTGAGGGCGCCCCGCGCTGACCTCGGTCCGCGGGCGGACGACCCGGCGGCGGCGCCGCTCAGGCGCCGGGTGTCGCGCGCGTGCCGCCGTCCCCGGTGTCCCCGTCGTCCGCGTTCGCGCTCCCCGTGCGCCGCGCCGCGGTCTCGCGCAGGGCGCGCCCGCGCTCGACGTCCTTCTCGAGGCGTGACTGACGCTTCTCGCTGGCGCGGGTGTCGCGCGGGGGCAGCTGCAGGGTGCGCTCGGCCTCCAGGCCCGCCTGCAGCTCACGGCCGCGCTCGAGCTCGGCGTCCAGCTCGGCACCGAACAGCAGGGCCAGGTTGGTCAGCCAGAGCCACAGCAGCAGCACGATCACGCCGGCGAGCGAGCCGTACGTCCGGTCGTAGTCGGCGAAGCTGCTGACGTACAGGCCCAGGCCGGCCGTCGCGAGCACCCAGACGACGATCGCGAGGAAGGCGCCGAGGCTGATCCACCGGAACCTCGGCTGCCGCACGTTCGGGGTCCCGTGGTACAGCAGCGCGACGGCCATGACCACGAGGAACAGCACGATCGGCCACTTGACGACCTGCCAGACCGTCACGACGGTCGAGCTGAGGCCCACGGCCTCGCCGATGCCCTCCGCGACCGGACCGGACAGCACCAGCAGGGCGACGACCAGCACGGCGATGACGACGAGCACTGCGGTCAGCAGCAGCAGCACCGGGCGCAGCTTCCAGATCGGGCGGCCCTCGTCGACCTCGTAGATGCGGTTCATGCCGCGGCTGAACGCGGCGACGTACCCGGAGGCCGACCACAGCGCCAGGACGAGGCCGAGGACCAGGGCGAACCCGGCCGCGGGGACGTCCGTCAGGCGCTCCAGCACCGGACGCAGCCCTTCGACCTGCTCGCCCGCACCGACGTCGGTCGCCAGGTCGACGATGCCCTGGACGGTCTCGTCGGGGTCGTCCACGAGCGACAGCAGCGACACGACGGCCAGCAGGGCCGGGGCGATCGCCAGGACGGCGTAGTAGGTCAGCGCCGCGGCCAGGTCCGTGCACTGGTCGCCGAGGAACTCCCGCACCGTGGTCCGCAGCACGTACAGCCACGACGGCTTGTGCAGGTCGGTGGGGGAGCCGGGCTTGCGGGGGTCGTCGGGGCTCGGCGCGTCGGCCTTGTGGGCGGCAGCACCGGTGGCGTCGTCGGCCGGCGCGGGGGTCGCGGAGCTCATGGGCACTCCCGGTGCGGGTCACGTCAGGGGCACCAGCCAGCATGGGGGGGACGACCGGGTGCCGCACGTCAGGGCCGTCGGCCGTCGCACCGGCAGCGCGGTGCGAGGGCGACCGGGCCCCGTCCTCGACCGCGCGCGGCGGAGGTCGCGCGCCCCAGGTGACGCGAAGTGCCCGAAATGGTTTCGAGACGCGGCGCCGTGCATGGTCCGTGCGACGTCGCAGGCAGGATGCCTTGACTGTCCAGGGCTGGCACCGTACGGTCGCAACCCGCAACCGAGGCGTTGCGAAACTGTTTCGATCTCGACGAGGAGACGGCATGGCCGCGCCGGCGCAGTCCGACACCCCCCGCCCGCTCACCGTGGACGGCGCCGCAGCCCACGGTCGCCCGTTGCACCACGTGTGGAACCAGTGCGTCGGCGCAGGCCGCGCCAACGAGGCGCTGCGCGCCGACTGGCAGGCGCACTTCCGCGAGGCCGTCGACGTGCTCGGCGCCCGCTACGTGCGCTTCCACGGGCTCTTCCACGACGACATGTTCGTGTACCGCGGCAACGACGGCGGGGGCGGCGGCTTCGGTCCGCCGACGCCGCTCGCGGAGCCGGTCCACACGTTCAGCTACGTCGACAAGGTCTTCGACTTCATCCTCGAGACCGGCGCCAGGCCCTTCGTCGAGCTCGGCTTCATGCCACGCGACCTGGCGACGCAGACCGAGACCCTGTTCTGGTGGAAGGCGCACTGCAGCCCGCCCACCGACATGGGGCGCTGGGCCGACCTGGTCGCGGCCACGGTGCGGCACTGGATCGAGCGCTACGGCATCGACGAGGTGCTGCAGTGGCGGTTCGAGGTGTGGAACGAGCCCAACCTCGTCCCGAAGTTCTGGACCGGCACCCGCACCCAGTACTTCGAGCTGTACGAGGCGAGCGTGCGCGCCATCAAGGCCATCGACGAGCGCCTGCTCGTCGGCGGGCCGTCCACCAGCGTCTTCGTCCCCGACGACCGGTACGCCGGCGAGTACGAGGACGGCAGCAAGTCGATCGCCACCGGCCTGGCGGAGGACCCCGACGCCCTCGACTGGCGTCCGGTGTGGGTCGAGGAGTTCATCGCCTGGTGCCACGAGCGCGACCTGCCCGTGGACTTCTTCACCGCGCACCTGTACCCCACGGACTACGCCGCGACGCCGGACGGCGGGTCCAAGGCGATCAGCCGGTACGTCGACGCCACCTACGACGACCTGACGCTGCTGCAGCGCATCGTCGCGGACAGTCCCTACGCGGGCGCCGAGATCCACATCACCGAGTGGTCGACGTCGCCGTCGAGCCGCGACCGCAGCCACGACACCCTGTTCGCCGCCACGTACATCACGCGCGCCTACCTGCGCTGCGCGGCGCTCGCCGACTCCATCTCGTACTGGACGTTCACCGACGTCTTCGAGGAGGGCGGGGCGGGCCTGGGCCCGTTCCACGGCGGGTTCGGGCTCGTCAACGAGCAGGGTCTGCACAAGCCGACGTTCCACGCGTTCCGGATGCTCGCGCAGCTGGGCGACGAGGTGGTGGCCGAGCTGCCGCACGGCATGGTGACGCGGGACGGTGCGACCGGTCGCGTCGCCGGCGTCCTGTTCAACTACCCGGACGAGATGGGCGGCCGGTCCGTCCTCGCGCAGAACAGCTACACCGCTGCCCGCGGCCTGGCGGAGGTGGGCACGAGCCGCCGCGTGACGCACACCGTCGCGGGGCTCCCCGCGGGGGCGACGTTCGACGTCGTCCAGCTCGACTGGGAGCACGGCAACGTCGCGGAGGCCTGGCACGCGATGGGCGAGCCGGTCAACCTCACGCTGCCGCAGACCGCGCACCTGCGGTCGGTGGCCGACGACCTGCTGCGGAGCACGCTCACCGCGTCGGACGACGGCGTCCTGGAGATCGACCTCGAGCTGCCGGCCTGGGCCGTCGTGGGCATCGTCCAGACGGGACCGCTCGTCGCGTCCTGACGCACGGTCGCGCCCGTCCTCCGCGACGGGCGCGACCGTCCCGCGCACCCTGCCGGTGGCGGTCTGCCCGCGTCCGGTGCCGCCCCGCCACGGTCAGGTGCGGGACGCCACCACGTCGAGGTCGTCGCCCCGGCCGCCGTCCACGCCGTCGCCCACGCCGTCGGTCGTGGCACCCGACGGGTCGTGCTCCTCCGTCGGCGCCGACCAGGGCAGCCAGGCGTGGACGAGGTAGGTCCCGTCGGGCCGCACCCCGGCGTCGAGCTCCCCACCAGCGAGGCGCAGCCGCTCGGCCAACCCCGTCATCCCCCAGCCGGAGCTCGGCAGCCGCGTCGCCGGCACCTGATCGGGCAGGGGGTGGGTGACCTCGAGGACGACGCGTCCGCCCGGTGCGCCCTGCACCCGCACGTGCACCGGTGCGCCCGGCGCGTGCGCGCGGGCGTTCGCCAGGGCCTCCTGCGCGACGCGGTAAAGGTGGCGGCTGGTCGCCACCGGCAGTCCCGCCAGGGCCTCCGCGTCGACCCGGTCCAGCGTGGACGTCACGGGGGACCCCGCCGCCCGGACCCCCTCGATCAGCTCGTCCACCTGCGCGAACGTCGGTTGGGGCCGGGACTGCTCGTCGGTGGCCGAGGGGTCGCGCAGCAGCCCCAGGACCTCGCGCAGCTCCCCGAGCGCCTCGTGCGCGCTCTGGCGGACCACGGCAGCGGTCTCGCGCACCTGCTCGGGGTCGATCCCCGCGCGGTACTCCAGCGCGCCGGCGTGCAGCGCCACCAGGGACAGCCGGTGGGCGAGCACGTCGTGCATCTCGTGGGCGATGCGGTTGCGCTCGGCCGCGCGGGCCCCGTCGCCGCGCGCGTCCGCCTCGCGCCGGGCGATCGCGGCCTGCTCGCGCAGCGACGCGAGCAGGGCGCGGCGACCCCCGATGAACATGCCGGTCACCACGGCGAGGGCCGTGTTCAGCACCTGCCCGGCCGCCAGGAGGCGCAGGTCGTCGGGCAGGACGCCGGCGGGCAGCACCCACGCGACGAAGACCCGCTGGCCGACGAGCGCCGCGACGAACCACAGCGCGCAGACCACCGCGGTCTCCAGGCGTCGGCGTCGCGCGGCGAGGGACGCCACGGCGAACAGCACCACGAACGACGAGAACAGCGAGAACGACCCGGCGACCACGATGATGCTCGTGACCAGGCGCGGGGCACGGTGCCGGGCCACGTACGCCACCGCGCACAGCAGCAGGCACGCCAGGTCGACGAGCATCCAGATCTCCCCGAGCGGCCCGCCGGGGTACGGCCCGGTCGTCAGGACGAGGCCGTAGACGACCAGCCCGTTGGGGACGCCCACAACGACCGCGACGAGCAGCCGCCACGCGTGCGCCCAGACCCGCCGGGCCGTGCTGGGTGAGTCCACGGTCAGACGTCGCCCGCCTCGTGCACGCAGATCGCGATGTGCGTGCGGTTGTCCGCCGGCATCTTCTCCAGGATGCGGCTGATGTGCGTCTTCACGGTCGCGACCGTGATGAACAGCTCGGAGGCGATCTCGGCGTTCGACAGGCCCCGCCCGATCGCGCGCGCGACGTCCCGCTCGCGCTCCGTGAGCGCGTCGAGGCGTGCACGGGCGGCGGTGCGCCGCTCGTCGCGCGGACGCTGCGTGACCGACGCGATGAGCCGGTCGGTGACCGACGGTGACAGGGTCGTGCGCCCCGCGCCCGCGTCGAGCACGTGCCGGACGATCTCGGCCGGCGGGGTGTCCTTCAGCAGGAACCCGGCGGCCCCCAGCCGCAGCGCGCCGAGCACCATCTCGTCCGTGTCGAACGTGGTGAGGATGACGACCCGGGAGTCCGGCTGCTCGGTGAGCAGCCGCTCGGTCGCGCCGAGCCCGTCGAGCCGCGGCATCCGGATGTCCATGAGCACGACGTCGGGCGCGGTGCGCCGCACCACGTCGATCGCCTCCAGACCGTCCCCGGCCTCGCCGACCACGTCGATCGCGGGGTCCGCCCCGAGGATGAGGCGCAGTCCCACCCGCACGAGCGTCTCGTCGTCGACGAGCACGACCCGCACCGTCTGCCGCTCCGTCGGGGTCCCCGTCTGCTCCACCGTCGCCGTCACGTCCGTCCTTCCGTCGAGCCCGTCGCGAGGTGCCGCGGGCGTGCGTCTCGTGGTGCCGCGTGGCGCGGCGCCGCGTCTCGTGGTGCCGCGTCTCGTGGTGCCGCGTCCGGTGGCGCCGCGGTCACGCGGGGTCCTCCGGGGCCGCCGCCCACGGCAGCCACGCCCGCACCGCGAACGTGCCGTCGCCGCGTGCCCCCGCGTCGAGCTCGCCCCCGGTCAGCCGCAGCCGCTCGGCCAGGCCCGTCAGGCCCCAGCCGGACGACGGCAGGCGGGTGGCGGGCGCCGTGCGCGGCACGGGGTTGGTCACCTCGAGCGCGACGCGCTCACCCGGTGCGCCGTGGACGCGGACGTGGACCGGTGCGCCCGCCGCGTGCTTGCGGGCGTTGGTCAGCGTCTCCTGCACGACGCGGTACAGGTGGCGGCTGGTGGACGCCGGCAGCCGCGCCAGGTCGTCGTCCGCGACGCGGTCCAGCTCGAAGACCACGGGCGAGCCCGCCGCGCGCGCCCCGGCGACCAGCTCGTGGACCTGCGCGAACGTCGGCTGCGGCCGCGACTGCTCGTCACCGGCCGACGGCTCGCGCAGCAGGCCCAGCACCTCGCGCAGCTCACCGAGGGCCTCGTGCGCGTTCTCCCGCACCACGGCGGCGGTCTGCCGGACCTGCTCGGGGTCCAGGCCGGAGCGGTACTCCAGGGCACCCGAGTGCAGCGCGACCAGGGAGAGGCGGTGGGCGAGCACGTCGTGCATCTCGCGGGCGATGCGGTTGCGCTCGCTCGCCCGGGCGGAGTCGTCACGGGCGTCCGCCTCACGGCGCGCGATCGCGGCCTGCTCGCGCAGGGACGTCACCAGCGCGCGCCGCCCCCCGACGAACATGCCCGTCACGACGACGAGCGCGGCGAACGCCGCGGTCATGATGACCGTCCACAGCTCGTCGGTGGCCGCGCCGGGCTGCTCGTCCGCGATCACCCAGGCGCTGAACGCGCGCTCGCCGACGAGCATCGCGCCGAGCCACAGGGCGTACACGGGCAGGATCTCCGACCAGCGCCGGCGCGTCGCGAGCGACACCACCGCCAGGAGCACGAGCCCCGAGGTGAGGACCGAGAACGAGCCGACGGTCACGAGCAGGCCGGTGATCAGCAGCGGGGACCGGTACCGGCGCAGGTACAACGGGATGCAGGCGAGCAGGCAGAGGACGTCGACCGCGATCCAGAAGGGCGCCCCCGGTCCGTACACGACCGGCTCGAACGCCTCGTCCACCGGGATGACGAAGGCCGCGGCGTAGGTGAGGAAGCCCGCGGCCGCACCGATGCCGATCCCGAGCACCAGGCGCCACGTGCGCGCCCACACCCGTCCCGACCGCCCCGCGCCGGGCGCGGGGTCGGGCGCGGCGGTCCTGGTCACGCAGCGATGCTAGGCGGACCCGGTCGTCGGCGGGATCGGTCGCGCGGACGACCCGCACCCGCGGCCCCGTCCCTCACGGCAGGTCGTCGGGGTCCAGGGTGTGCCGGTCGCCCGCGAACGGCGCCAGCGACGGCGGCGCCGGGAACGGCAGCTCGTAGGTCGCGACGACGCCCTCCCCGACGGCGTTCATGTCGTCGTCCTTCGCGACGACGCCGTGCGGCCCGACCTCGACCAGGCGCACGCGCCGGACGCTGCCGTCCTCGCGGGTCAGCTGCCACAGGTCGCCCAGCCAGTGCAGGCCGAGCTCCTCGAGCGCCGCCTCGGCCTCGAGCCAGTCGACCGGCCCCGTGACGTCACGGCCCAGGCGGTCGACGGCCACGTACCCGTCGCCCTGCGGGCGCACCCAGCCCAGCACCTCACGGTCACCGCTGCGGCGGTGCTCCACCCACGTCTCGTCCGGCATCCCGGGAGCGTAGGCGGCCCGGCCCGGGGCGGGGCAGGGCATTTCCGGCCGAGCCGTGCCTGCGGTCGGCCGCGGGACGGAGCGCGGTGCCGCGGGTGTCGGCCGCGTGGCGGAGGCGGACGCCGCCCACGACCCGGACGATGGACCCGTGAGCAGCCCCACCGTCGTCGTCGACGTCCACGAGATCCCCGGCACCTACCCGTACCACCGGCTGCAGCGCACGAGCCCGGCCTCCCGCTGGTGGCGGCCCCTGGTCGTCGGGCTCGTCGGCCTCGGCCTGTACGTCGGCATCCTCGTGGCCGGCGGTGTCGTGATGATGGTGACCGCGGTGACGTCCGGCCCGGGCGGCCTCGAGGCGCTCGAGCGGCTGGACGTCACCGACCTGGCCGAGCCGCTGCCGTTCACGCTCGCGATGCTCTCCATCATCGCCATGCTCCCCGCGGTGCTCGTCGCCACGCGGCTGCTCGGGGCGCGTCCCGTGGGGCTCCTCCTCTCGGTGGCAGGTCGCGTCCGCTGGGGCTGGGCGGCACGGTGCCTGGCCGTGGCGGCGGCGCTGACGGTGCTCGTGCAGGGTGGTGCCGCGCTGCTGGACACGGCGCTGGGCGTGACCTGGCAGCCCCGCGTCGACGCGTCGTCCTGGCTGATGATCGGGCTGGTGCTGCTGCTGGTGCCGGCGCAGTGCGTGGCCGAGGAGGTCGTGTTCCGCGGGTACCTCGCGCAGACGATCGGCACCTGGCTGCGGCACCCCGCGTTCGCCGTGGTGCTGCCGGTGCCGCTGTTCGTCCTCGGTCACACCTACGTCGGGCTGGCCATGGTGGACACCGCCGTGTGGGCACTGACGATGGGCTGGCTGGTCTGGCGGACCGGTGGGCTGGAGGCCGCGGCCGCGGCGCACGTCGTCAACAACGTCGTCGTGTTCACCCTCGGTGCCGTCGACCTGGCGGACCTGGACGTCGTCGACATCGGCCCCCTCGCCCTGGCCCTGTCGACCGCCTCGACGCTCGCGTACGCGGGTGCGGTGGAGGTGCTGCTGCGCCGCACCGGGACCGCCCGGGTCCGTGTCGTCGCGCCCGTGGTGTCACCGGTGCCGTGACCGGAGTCCATCCGGCCCTCTTCCGTGCGGCGGGGCAGGTCCCTATCGTGAGGGCGTGCACCCAGTCAGCGAACGCATCCGCGACGCCCGTGAGCGCTCCGGCCTGTCCCAGGCCGACCTCGCTCGCGCGGCCATGATGCACCCCAGCTACGTCTCGCACCTGGAGCGCGGCGTCCGGGGGCCCGGTGACGGTGCGCTGGAGCGGCTGGCCCGTGCCCTCGGGGTCACCACCACGTACCTCGAGCAGGGCGAGCGCTCACCCGAGTACCGGGCGTCCGAGGCCGCCGTCGTGCGCGCCCGCCAGCTGCTGCGCGCCGGCCGCGCCGCGGAGGCCGTCACGGAGCTGCAGGACGTGCACCTCGACGCCCTCGACGTCGACCAGGGCGCCCGCGTGCTGCTGGCCCGTGCCGAGGCGCTCGACCTCTTCGGTGACCTGGAGGGCGCCGCGCGGGTCCTGGCGGACACCGCGCGGCTGCTCGTCGACGGGCACCGGCCCCGACGCGCCGCGTACGCGACGACGCGCCTCGTGATGACCCTCATCGAGGCGGGCGACGTGCACGGGGCCGTGCAGGCGGGCGAGGAGCGGCTGACCGTGCTCGCCGAGTCCGCGGCCGGCACCGACGAGCTCTTCCGGCTCGAGACGACCCTGGTGTGGGCGTACGTCGCCCGGGGGGACGCGACCTACGCACGGGTGCGCGGCAACGAGCTGCTCGCGCGTGCCCTGGTGCACGGGTCCGCACGCGCCGTCTGGTCGGTGCACTGGAACCTCGCGTTCGTCGACGACGCGCTCGGTGACGCGCAGGACGCGCTCGGGCACCTGCGTGCGGCGCTGGCACTGGCCGGCGGTGCGGAGGCCGAGCGGGACGTGCCGCGGCTGCGGCTCGACCTGGCGGACCTGCTCCTGGCCGTGACGCCCGCCCGGCCGCACGAGGCGCTGGCGGAGCTCGACGCGGCGGGGACGGCGCTCGAGGTCGCGGAGTCGGCCGTCGAGCTGGCGCGGGCGGCCACCACGCGCTGCCGGGCACTGCTCCTGCTGGGGCGGTACGGCGCGGCGCTCGACCAGGCCCAGCGGGCGGTCGACCTGATCGGCACCGGGCAGCGGCGTGACGCCGCGCCCGCCCTGGAGGCGCTGGGCGACGCGCTGCTGGCGTCGGGTGACCGCAACGCCGCCGTCAAGACGTACCGGCAGGTCGAGGACCGGCTGGACCTCGTGCCCGCGGGCCGCTCGTCGGCGGTCGCGTGGCGGCGTCTGGGGGACAGGCTGCGTGCGGCCGGTGACGACCGCGCCCGCGTCGCGGAGGCCTACCGGCGGGCGCTCGACGCCGCCGGTGTGGGGACGCCCCGCCCCTGACGCACGCACGCGGCGGCAGCACGCCCCGCCCGGGTGCGACACGCCCGGGTGACGCAAGACCTGGGCGTGTCTATCCCGGTGTGCCCGGAGTCATTGCACGGGCGACACCTCCTCGGGACGATGCCCGGGTGCCGGACGGTCCGGCACGCCAGCCCGAAGGAGTCCCACCATGAAGAAGCTCACCGTCGCCACCCTGACCGCCGTCGTCGCCCTCGCCGGGCTCATCGGCGCGCCGGCCGCGGCGACCGCCTCCTCCCAGGTCACGGCGCCCTGCTGCAAGATCGCGATCTGACGGGAGCGATCCCACACGACCCGCTCGCGCCGCCGGACCGGGGCCTCACGTGCCCCGGGCCGGCGGCGCGGGTGGCCCGCTGCGTCACCGACCCGGCTGCCCGCGCAGCAGGAGCACGGACTCGACCGCGTCGATGCGGATGCACGGTGCCGCACCGGACGGTCCGACGAACACCACGTTCCCCGACAGCAGGCAGGACAGCGGACCGGTGTACTCGCGGCCGGAGAGCGTCCGGACGACGACCTCGCACCCGTCGAGGTGGCTGAGGTAGGCGCGCACGCCGGCGAGCGCGGGATCCACCGGGTCCATCGGCCGAACCTATCCCGCACGACGGCTCCCGCGCGTCGCCCGTCCCGGTGGTGCGCAGTCGTCACCGACGCCCCGGGTGGCCGCGGCGCGGCGCGTCAGCGGGGCCGGCTGCGGCGCAGCACCTCGCGCAGCGGAGGGACCACCGTGCCCGCCTGCGCCAGGGCGACGCGGGTGCGGCGCCGGCTGCTCACGACCCCGAGCACACCGGCCACCCACGGCACGAGGAGCACGGCGAACGCGACCCGGTACGCGTCGAGCGTGTACGTGCTCACCCCCGGTGGCGACACGAGCTCGAGGACCACCCCGACCGCCAGCACCCCGATGATCGTGGACGCGAAGCCGCCGGTGTTGACGAACCCGGTCGCCGTGCCCAGCCGGTCGGGCGGCGTGAAGGTGCGGGCGTAGTCGATGCCGACGAGGGACACCGGGCCCCCGGCCCCGAGGACCATCGCGAAGACCACGAGCACGGGGAACGGCCGGGGGGTGTCGGGGACGAGGACCGTGACCCAGGCGACCAGCGTCGCCGCCGCCGACATCAGCACCACCCAGGACCGGCGCAGCGGGTGCCGCCCGGTGAACAGGCCGACGACCGGGCCCGTCACCATCGCCGCCAGCGTCATCGCGGTGAGCAGCAGGGACGCCTCGGCAGGGGTGCGGCCCTGGGCGGTGACGAAGAACGGGACGCCCCACAGCATCGCCACGACGTTGAACGAGAACGGTGTGAGGAAGTGGGACCAGAAGCCCAGCCGGGTGCCCGCGGGCTGGGCGGCGACCCGCACGGCGGGCACGAAGCGCTCCCGGGTGTGGGGTCCCGGCGGTCGCGGGGGCGGCGCGCCGATCCCGACGGCGGCGGCCACCGTGACGGCGGCACCGGCCACGGCGAGCACGCCGAAGGTCGTCGTCCAGCCGGACGTGTGCAGGACCCATGCCACGGCGAGGGCGGACACGATCTGCCCCGACTGCCCGACCAGGCCCGTGACCTGCACCATCACCGGCACGCGGCGGGGCTCGAAGCGTTCGGCGATGAGGCGGCAGGCGCTGATGAAGATGGCCGCGTCGCCCCCGCCGATCAGGGCGCGGGCGACCAGCGCGGTGGGCACGTCGTCCGCCACCGCCAGCACGCCCTGGCCGACGGCCATGACCGCGGACCCCACCGTGATGAGGGTGCGGGCGCCGAGGCGGTCGACCAGGCGCCCGGCGGGGATCTGCAGGAGGGCGTACACGGCGAGCTGCAGCACCGAGAACAGGGCCAGCCCGGTGGCCCCGAGGTCGAACCGGGCGATGGCCTCGACGCCTGCCACGCCCAGGGCCGTGCGGTGCACAACGGCGACGAGGTAGGCCGTCGCGGCCACGGCCCACACGGCCGTGGCCCCGGTGGGCCCCCGGTGCCCCGTCATGCGTCCCCCGATCGTGGTCACCGACCGGGGGTGGAGTGATGTCGTCCCTGGTCGGGCGTACTGCCTGCGTTGACTGCGACGTTCCGGGCGCGGCGGCGCCCGTCCCGCCCTCGATGATCCCACCCGCAGGAGGCGTTGGCCTGGACAGTTGACCAAGAGTTACCGAGGGCGCATCATTGACCTCGACGGTGCGTATCGCCTGCCCCCTGCGCGGTGCGCACCGTCTTCAACTTCTCGATCCGACGGGACGGGCCCCAGCGGCCCGTCCCGTCGGTCGTTCCCGGCCGGCGCGCGCGCCGAGCCCCGAGGGGCCGCGCCACCCGGTCGGGTGCAACCCCGCGCAACCCGGGCGGTCCCGGCGTGGCCGCCGGAGGATCGGACCACCGCGCGGTTACCGTGCCAGGGTGACCGCTCCCGCCCGCACCCCCGGCACCCCCGCCGGCACCTCGGTGCCCGCCGAGGGTGACGCCGCCACGGCCGAGGGCACCGACGCGGTCGAGGCCCCACCCGTGGCGCTCGTCGAGCCGCCGTCGCCCGCCGAGCTCCTCGAGGGTGCGGTCGCGACCTGGCGTGCCGCGCTCGTCGAGGCCGCCGGCGCCTCGACGCTCGCCGACGTCGACCAGCTCGGCGACGCCGCCCTCGACCTGTCGTCCGCCCACCCCTCCGGGATGGCCCAGCTCTTCGCCGGGCGCCCCACGCGCCTGTCCAACCTCGTGCGGGAACCCGGCGCCCTGTCCAGCGCCCGCCGCCGGGCGCGTGCCGTCAGCGCGCGCGCCGCCGGGTACACGCAGCGCTACGGGATCGCCTCGACGTCCCTGGCCATCGGGGTCGCCACCTGGACCGACCGGTCCAGCGCCGACCTCGGGTCCGACGACGTCGGTGCGCTCGCGCACGTCACCCGTCACCCGCGCCCGGAGGCCGCACGGGGCACCGGCGAGGCCCGCGACGCGGCCGTCCGCACGGTGCGCGCACCGGTGCTGCTGCGTCCCGTCGGGCTGCGTGCCCGCGGCAGCGGCGAGGGTGACTACGAGCTCGAGCTCGAACCGTCCATCGAGGTCAACCCCGTCCTGGCCCGCGCGCTGCGCGGCCACGGCGCCCTGCTCGACCCCGCCGCCGTGGCCCGGGGCACGTTCAGCAGCTCCGGGTTCGACCCGCGCGGCGCGCTGCAGCGGCTCGCCTCCCTCGGCGAGGCGGTGCTGGAGGACTTCTCGCTGGTCGAGAAGGTCGTGGTCGGCACGTTCGTCCACCCGGGTCAGGTCATCGTCGACGACCTCGACCAGCTGGCCGGGACCCTCGAACGGCACGACGTCGTGCGCGCCATGGCGGGCATCGCCGAGGCCCGCGAGGCGGTGGACGTGCCGCTGCCGGAGCCCGTCGTCGGGGACCGCGACCCCGCCCTCGAGCGGGGGGTGGGGGACCTGGACCCCGCGCAGCAGCACGTGCTGGACGTCGTCGCGACCGGCGCGCACGTGTTCGTCGACGCGCCCACGGGCTCCGACGTGACCGGCACGCTGGCCGCGATCGTCGCCGACGCCGCCGCCGAGGGGCGCACCGTCCTGTACGTGCCGGGGCACCGTCGCGCCGCCGTCGCCCTGGTGGACCGGCTGCGTCGCCTCGGGCTCGGGGAGATCGCCCTCGACGTCGAGCCGCACGCCGGGTGGCGCACCGCCGCCGCGCGCCGCCTGCTGGGTGCCATGACCCTCGAGCCGCCCGTCGTCGACACCGACGCCGTGCAGGCCGTGCGGGTCCCGCTGGTCGAGCAGCGCGAGCGCCTGCGCGGGTACGTCGACGCCCTGCACGAGCCGCGCGAACCGTGGGGCGCGTCCGCGTACGACGCCCTGCAGGAGCTGGCACGGCTCACCGCGACCCGGCCCACGCCCGCCACGACCGTCCGCCTGCACCCCGACGTCGCGCGCGCCCTGGACCCCGAGCGACGTTCGCGCCTGGCGCAGGACCTGGTGCGTGCCGGTGAGCTCGGTGCGTTCACGCTGCGCGCGCAGGACACCCCCTGGTTCGGTGCGGACCTGCGCACGGCGGCCGACGCGCAGGTCGTGCGGCGCCGCCTCGACCGGCTGCTCGACGTCACGCTCCCGCTGCTGGTCGGGCGCGTCGAGCAGGTGGCCGCGGAGACCGGCCTGACCCGTGCGACGACGCTGGAGCAGTGGGCCGAGCAGCTGCGCATGCTCGACGGCGTGCGGGCCTCGCTCGACGTCTTCCAGCCGATGGTCTTCGAGCGCACCGCCGCCGACCTCGTCGCGGCCACCGCCACCAAGGAGTGGCGCGAGGAGCACGGCGTGCCGATGGGCTTCTGGCTGCGCCGGCGTCTGCGCAAGCAGGCCAAGGACATGGTGCGCCCGGGTCGGCCGGTCGCCGACCTGCACGGGGCCCTCATCGAGGTGCAGGAGCGCCGCGAGGTGTGGCAGGCGCACTGCCCGGCCGGCGGCTGGCCGCGTCTGCCGGAGAGCCTCGAGGTCATCGAGGACGAGCACGGTGCGGTGCGGCAGGACGTCGAGGGGCTCGCGGAGGTCCTCGCCACGACCCCGCTGGGCGGCGACCTCACCAGCACGCCGTTCGACGCGCTGCGCGAGCGCCTCAACCGGCTGCGCTCCGGTGCCGCCGCACTGGAGACCCTGCCCGAGCGCACGCACCTGCTGCACGGGTTGCGGGCCGCCGGCCTCGGGGACCTGGTCGACGACCTCGCCGCCCGCCGCGTCGAGCCGACCCAGGCCCCCGCGGAGCTCGACCTGGCGTGGTGGAGCACCGTCTTCGAGCACGTGCTGGCCGCCGACCCCGCGCTGGCCGGGTACGACGGCGCGGCGCTCGGGGCCCTGTCCGCGCGCTACGCGGAGCTGGACCGCCGGCACGTCGTCAGCCGCACGGCGCCCGTGCTGGCCGCCGCGCTCGGCCGGATCGCATCGGCGGTGCGGGTGCACCGCGACCAGGCCGAGGGGCTGTTCGCCGAGCTCGTCGAGGAGCGCATGACGTCGCTGCGCGACACCGTCACGCGGTACCCCGACCTGGCGCGCCGGCTGCGGCCGGTGCTGGTCGCCGGGCCCATGCTCGTCTCGCAGGTGCTGCCCGCGTCCCGCACGGTCGACCTCGTCGTCGTGGACGCCGCGGCGCACCTGCCGGTCGAGGCGGCGCTGCCCGCGATCGCGCGTGGTCGTCAGGTCGTCGTCGTGGGTGACGCCCGGTGCGCGTCCGGCAGCGCGGTGCGCGAGCTGGCCGCGGTCCTGCCGACGGTCGCGCTGCACGCCGACGCGTCCCGCCGCGACCCGTACCTCACGCGGTTCCTCGCGGAGCACGGCTACGAGGGCGTCCTGGTGCCCACGCCGCTGCCCGACGCGCGTCCGCTGGTCGGGCTGGAGGTCGTCGACGGCACCGGCATGCCGGACCCGGCGACCAGCATGGTGGACTCGACCTCGGCCGAGGTCGAGCGTGTCCTCGAGCTCGTCGTCGAGCACGTCCTGCAGCACCCCGACGAGTCGCTGGCCGTCGTCACGCTGACGCCCCGCCACGCCGACGCGGTGCGGGAGACCGTCATGGGCGAGGTCCGGGACAACCCCGCGCTCGCGGCGTTCTTCGACGCCGGCCGGGCGGACCCGTTCGTCGTCGTCGACGTCACCAACGTCGGTGGCCTGCGCCGGGACGCGGTGATCCTGTCCCTCGGGCTGGGGCGCACCCCGCACCGACGCGTGCTGCACACGTTCGGGCCGGTCAGCCGGCCGGGCGGCGAGGGTCTGCTGCTCGACGCGCTGGGGTCCACCCGTCACCGCCTGACCGTGGTGTCGTGCTTCCGCGGCGACGACCTCGACCCGGACCGGCTGCGCGGCGCGGGTCCGCAGCTCCTGGCCGACGTCCTGCGGTTCGCCGCCGAGCGCGGATCGCACAGCGCCGCGCACGGTGCGGGGGAGCGGCCCGTCGGTGGTGCCGACCCCGACCGCCTGGTGCTCGACCTCGCCGAGCGGCTGTGGCGCCACGGCCTGCTCGTCGACGTGGACCACGGCGTGCCCGGGGGGTCGCGGATCCCGCTCGTCGTGGGCCACCCCGACCTGCCCGACGAGATGCTCGTCGCGGTGCTCACGGACGACGACGCGTACGTCGGCGAGCCGAGCGTGCGGGTGCGCGACCGGCTGGTCGCCGACCGGCTGGAGCGCCTCGGGTGGTCGGTGGTCCGCGTGTGGTCGGCCGCCGCGTTCCTCGACCCCCAGGGCGAGGTCGACCGGATCCGTCGCGCCGTGCACGCCGCGCTCGTCGCACGCCGCCCGGAGTCCGTCGCCCCGGTGTCCACGCCGACGGCCCGGGTGCCGGAGCACGTCGGCGACGACGAGGGTGCCGGTCAGGACGAGGTGAGCCGCCCCGTGCGCCCGTACGTGACGCACCCGGTCACCGGTGGGGTGCCGGTGGTGCGGCCCCGTACGGGTGCGGTGCCCGTGGTGCGGGAGCCGACCGGTGCCGTGCCGGTGGTGCCCCCGGCGACCGGTGCGGTGCCCGTGGTGCGCACGCCGACCGGTGTGATGCCGGTCGTCGGGTCGGCGCCCGTCCCCGCCGTGCCCTCGCCCGTCGCGCCCGCGCCCGTCGCACCCGCGGCCGTCGCGCAGGACGCCGGCGCCCCGGCGGGCGGCGAGCAGCTCGCGCTGCCGGTGCGGACCGCACCGCGTCCGGACGTGCGCGCGGGGCTGCCGATCAACGCGTACAGCGACGACCAGCTCGACGACCTGGTGCGGTGGTTGAGGTCGGACGGCGTCGAGCGCACCCGCGAGCAGCTCGCGGACGCCCTGCGTGCCGAGCTCGGCATCACGCGCCGCAGCCACCGCGTGGACTCGGCCGTGCGGTCCGCGGTCACCCGCGCGTTCACCGGCTGAGGCGCCCGCAGCCTCCCGCGCGAGGTCGCCCCGGCGCGTCGGGTGCCGGCCGTCGGTGGGAGGATCGGGGCATGAGCTCCGCCCGTCGTCGTCCCCGACGCGCCGTGCGGCCGTCCGGGACCGTCGGCTCCGACGAGTCCGTGCTGCGCTCCACGCTGCCGGCCGCACCGCCCGACCCGTCGCTCACCCCCGTTCGACCCGCCGCGCCCCCGGCCGAGGCGGCGACCGACGCCCCCGGGGCAGGGGCGGCAACGGGTCCGGGCCGGGCCGCCACCGGGGTCCGGGCGACCGGTGCGGACGACCTGTGGCGCGCGACACGCTCCGCCGACGACTCCGACCGCGGGTGGGGCCGCGAGGAGCCGACGTCGAACGACGACCGGCTGCAGCGCGACAAGCCGCCCCACTGGTGACCGACCCGCCGGCAGCGGTGACCGACCCGCCGGCCGTGGTGACCGACCCGCGCGACCGCGTCAGCGGAGGACGGGACTCACGGTGCGGGCGGGACGCCCGGGGGTGCGGTGCCCGGCGGGGGCGGGGGCGGGGTCGTCGACCCGGGGTCGCCCGGTGAGGGTGAGGTGTCGTTGGCGATCGCCGGAGTGAGCCGCTGCGAGAGCAGGTCCCGGATCTCCTGCAGCAGCAGGATGTCCTCGGCCGGTGCGGCCGGCTCGTCCTCCTGGCCCTTCTTGCGGCGGGCGGCGAGGGCGTTGAGCGGCAGGACGATGAGGAAGTAGATCGCCGCCGCGGTGATGAGGAACTGGATCAGGGCGTTGAGGATGACGCCGACCTGGATCGCCGCGATCGGGTCCTCGCCGGGACCGGGCGTGCGCCAGGTGTAGGGGCCGATGTCCCAGAGGTTCTCGAGGTCCGGCTTGCCGAAGATCCACCCGATGAGCGGGCTGATGAGGGCGTCCTGCACGGCACCCACCACGGCGGTGAACGCCGCGCCGACCACGACGCCGACGGCCAGCTCGACCGCGTTGCCGCGGGCGATGAAGTCCTTGAACCCCTCGAGCACCTTCGCCACACCCTTGACCCGGGGGCTCCCGCCTACCGACTTGATGCGGTCACCCGCTCCGCGCACGCGGTCACGCCTGTTGTTCGACATCCGAGCCCCCCGCCCGACGACAGCCGACCTGACGTCCTCGCTCGATCATGGCACGACCACCGCCACGAGCCGCGCCGAGAGGGACGTCTCGGCGATGCGGACCGCCTCCTCCGGGGAGACCGCGACCAGGACGGGCGGCCCGACGTCCGCCGACCCGCCTCCCAGCAGCCCGTCGGGCAGGTCAGCGCCCGGGGGTGCGGGTCGCACCAGCGCGCGCCGCGCCACCGTCTCGCCCGGGCCGCCCTCGTGCCGGGCGGCGACCAGGTCGAGACGCAGGCCGGGCTCGAGCAGGGCGGCCACGGCGGGGTCGTCCAGCCGCACCGCCACCACGACGGTGCCCGCGGGCCCCGCGAGGGCCGCGTCCACGAGCATCGTGGCCACCAGCGGGGTGCGGGCCGGCAGGTCCACGGCCGTGGACCTGCCCTCCGCCGCGGCCATACCGCTCAGGGCACCCGCCGGCGCGGCAGCGGGTGGGAGTGCGCTGACGACGAGGTCACCGGGCGCGAGCACCGTGCCGGCCGGGACGTCGTGCGCGAGCGTGACCACCGGCGCCGTCGCCGGGGGCGGTGGCCGCAGGGCGTGGACCACCACGCCCGCGGCCGCACCGAGCAGGAGCGCCGCGCACAGGAAGCGCAGCCGCCAGAGCGCGGCACGGAACCGCAGCCGGGCAGGTGCCCGTGCGCTCGGCAGGGGCCGTGGCGTCGCGCCGGTCGTCGCGGTGGGGAGCGTGGTCATGCCGCGACGCTAGGAGCGGGGACCGCCGTCCCGGGCTGCCGGCGCCACGGCGGTGGAGGCGGCCGACGCGCCCGGGTCTGGGGTCGGCCCGGCGGTTCGCCGGGGCCGGTGCGGCGGGGAGGCACGGCCCGCCTGTGGCGCGGGCAGGCGCGGCCCGGCGCTGCGGCGAGGCGCCCGGCCCCGCCGTCCCCGGGTCGGTGTCCGTCAGGCGGACGCGGCCGGTGCGGCTGCCGGCGTCGCGGACGAGGACCCCGACGACGGGGCCGCGGTCGACGTGCTCGACGCGTCACCGGACGCGGCGGGGGCCTTGCTCGCCGTGGACGACGCGTCCGAGGAGGACGAGGACGACGACGAGCCGGACCGCCCCGAGGAGGACGAGGACGACGACGAGCGGGCGTCGTTGCGGTAGAAGCCCGACCCCTTGAACACGACGCCGACGGCGGAGAAGACCTTGCGCAGCCGCCCCTCGCAGGCGGGGCAGACCGTCAGGGCGTCGTCGGTGAACGACTGCTGGACCTCGAACGCGTGGTCGCAGGCCGTGCAGCGGTAGGCATAGGTGGGCAACGTGGCTCCCGATGGTCGTCGGCCGGGCGTCCCCGGCGGTGCTCGGACACGGGTCCTGCGGTGGCCGGGTGGGCACGGGCGCGCCGGTGCACGGGCGCGGACGTCACGCCGCCCGGTGGGCGCGCGGGTCACGACGCGGGTGTCGGCGGATGTCGCCGCGTGCCGCAGGGGCGGCTGGCACTCTCAGGATCCGAGTGCCAACTCTAACCCCACCGTCAAGCGTCCTCGCGGGTACCCTGCCAGCGTGCCCCGCCCTCGCCCCCGACGTACCGCGCTGGTCGTCGTCGCCGTCCTCGTCGTGCTCGCGCTGCTCGTCTCGGTGCTGGTGACCGCACTCGTCCTGCGGCGCCCGCTGCCGGACGTGCAGGGCTCGCAGACGCTGCCCGGACTCGGTGCGGAGGTCGAGGTGACGCGCGACGCCCGCGGCGTCCCCACGATCGTCGCCGAGACGCCCGCCGACCTGTTCATGGCGCAGGGCTACGTGTCCGCGCAGGACCGGTTCTTCGAGATGGACTACCGGCGGCACGTCGCCGCCGGTCGCCTGTCGGAGCTCGTCGGGCAGGACGAGGACGCGCTGGCGGCGGACCGGATGGTGCGCACGCTCGGCTGGCGCCGCGTCGCCGAGCAGGAGTGGGGGCTGCTCTCGCAGGAGTCGCGGGACAACCTGCAGGCCTACGCCGACGGCGTCAACGCCTACCTGCAGGACCGCGACCCGGGCTCGATCGCGATGGAGTACACGGTGCTGGGCATGCGCGTGCCGCAGCAGGCGCCCGAGCCGTGGGAGCCGGTCGACTCGCTGGCGTGGCTCAAGGCGATGGCGTGGGACCTGCGCTCCAACTACGACCGTGAGCTGTCACGGGCGAGCACCTACCGGTTCGTGCCGGACGTGGCCCGCGTCGAGGAGCTGTTCCCCCCGTACCCGCAGGACCGCAACCTGCCGATCGTCAGCGCCGCCGACGCGGGGGTCCCGGCCGACGCGGCGACCGTCCCGGCCGGTGTCGACCTGGGCCCGGACCTGACCGGTGCGGACCTGCAGGCCGCGCTGGAGTCCGCCGACCGTGCGCTGGCCGCGGTGCCGCGCCTGGTCGGCGAGGGCGAGGGAGTCGGCTCCAACTCGTGGGTCGTGGGCGGCGCGCACACCACGTCCGGCAAGCCGATCCTGGCCAACGACCCCCACCTCGGCCTCTCGGCACCGGGCATCTGGGCGCAGGTGGGCCTGCGCTGCGCGGAGGTCTCCGACGCCTGCCCGTTCGACGTCACGGGATTCGCGCTCGCCGGGGTGCCGGGCGTCGCGATCGGCCACAACGGCGAGCTCGCCTGGGGCCTGACCAACATGGGTGCCGACGTCACCGACTTCTTCCTGGAGCGTCTCGACCGCAACGACGTCCGTGTCGACGGCACGCACGAGCCGCTCGAGGTGCGGATGGAGACCATCGAGGTCGCCGGCGGCGACGACGTCGAGCTCGCGGTCCGCAGCACCCGGCACGGCCCGATCATCTCCGACGTGCTGCCGGTCGACGACGCCACGCGCGGCCCGCTGCCCGAGGACGCGCCGGGCAACCGGTTCGCCGTGTCCCTGGCGTGGACGGCCCTGGAGCCCGGCCGGACCGTCGAGGCGTTCTTCGCGCTCATGACGGCGCGGGACGCGGACGACGTCGCGGCGGCCGCCGTCCTGTTCGACGTCCCGGCGCAGAACATCGTCTTCGCGACGACCGACGGGCACATCGGCTACCAGGCGCCCGGGCGCATCCCCGTGCGCGCCGCCGTCGAGGGGCCGTTCCCGTCCGACGGCACGTGGCCGCGTCCGGGCTGGGACTCCCGGTACGACTGGCAGGGCTGGGCCGACCCCGCGACGCTGCCGCGCGTGCTGGACCCGGCGGAGGGCTTCGTCGTGGCCGCCAACCAGGCGGTGGCACCCGCCGGTGTGGGGCCGTTCCTCGCGGACGACACCGACTACGGCTACCGCAGCCAGCGGATCCGCGAGGTGCTGGCCGCACGTATCGCGGCGGGGCAGCCCGTGGACGTGGCGAGCACGGCGGACCTGCAGACCGACCGGTTCAGCCCGTACGCCCAGGTGCTGCTGCCCGCGCTCCTGGAGATCGACCTGCCGGACGCCTTCGACCGCGCGGGCCAGGACCTGCTGCGCGAGTGGGACCTGACGATGGAGGCCGACTCGTCCGCCGCGATGTACTTCGCCGCCGTGTGGGCGGAGATCCTCGAGCTGACGTTCGCCGACGACCTGCCCGAGGGTCACGCGCCGACGGGCGACTCCCGCTGGCTCGAGGTGGTCGGCACCATGCTGCAGAACCCGACGTCCCCGTGGTGGGACGACCGGACGACCGCCGGCGTGATCGAGGGCCGCGACGACGTCCTGGCCCGGGCGATGGTCTCCGCACGTCATGCCCTGACCGCCCAGATCGGCGGCCGCACCGACGACTGGGCGTGGGGGCTGCTGCACGTGGCCGTGCCGGAGCACCCCGTGCTCGGCGGCCCCGGGTCGCCCGCGGCGGTGCGTCGGCTGGTCAACCCGGCCCCGCAGGGTGTGGGCGGCGGGGCGTCGCTCGTGGACGCCACGGGCTGGGACGCGTCGAGCGGCTCCTACGAGGTGACGTCCGCACCGTCCATGCGCATGGTGGTCGACCTGGGCGACCTCGACTCCTCGACGTGGGTGAACCTCACCGGCACGTCGGGTCACCCGGCGAGCGTGCACTACGACGACCAGCTCGAGGCGTGGGCGCAGGGGCGGCAGTTCCCGTGGCCGTTCTCGGCGGCCGCGGTGCAGGCCGACGCGGTCGACCGTCAGACGCTCACCCCGCCCGAGGACTGACGGGCGGGGCGTCGCGGCGACGGGTCGCGGCGACGCCCCGACGCTCAGGCGGGCGCGTCGGCGGCGGTGTCGGACGTCGCCGTGCCGAGCCGGCGCCAGCCGTCGGGCGTCGCGACCACGCCCACGGGCCTGTCGTGGGGCTCCCGGGGGACCCGGTCGAGGACCTCGTCCTCGTGCACCAGCGCCACGACGGGGGCGTCGGGGCGCACGTGCGCCAGGACGCGGTCGTACCAACCGCCACCCTGGCCGAGCCGGCCGCCCACGGTGTCGACCGCGAGCGCCGGCACCAGCACGACGTCGGCCTCACCGAGGGCGGCCGCGCCGAGCGCGGGCCCGCTCGGCTCCGGCGGTCGGCCCGGGGCGCGCTCGTGCAGGTCGTCCGGGCCGGCGTACTCGGCCCAGTCGCGCTGCAGGCCCGTGCCGAGCACGGGCAGCAGCAGCCGCACGCCGCGCGCCGCCAGGGCGTCGATGAGCGGCCCGGTCCCGGGTTCGGTGGGGCGCGACGCGTAGACGCTCACGCAGCGGGCTGCCGCCACCTCGGGGATCGTGAGGACCACCTGCGCGAGCCGCTCGGCGGACTCGGTGCGACGCCGGGCCGAGCGTTGTGCGCGGCGGGTGCGTACCCGGCGGCGCAGGAGGTCCTTCTCCTCGGACGCGTCACGGGGCCGCGAGCGGCGGCCGGTCGCCTCCTCCTCGGCGTGCCAGGGGGGCTGGGCGACGGCGCTCATGGGGCAAGTGTCGCAAACCCACGGGGCCGGCGGGAGCCCTGTGCGGACCGGACGCCCGCTGACGTGGGTGGTCGGGGCGCGGCGCACCCCCGGCCGAGCACTCGTGCGGGCACAATGCGCGCATGAGATCGGTCCAGGACCACCTCGCCACCGTGCTCGCCGCCGCGGGCCCGGTGCCGCCGCTCGACGTCGTCCTGCACGACGCCGCGGGGTGCATCCTCGCCGCCGACGTCCTCGCGCCCGTCGACGTGCCGGCCGTGCCGGTGGCCACCCGCGACGGCTACGCCGTCGCGGCGGACGACACGTACGCGGCGGGGACGCGCGGGCCGGAGCTGCCGGTGGCGCACGACCTGCACGCGGGCAGCCCGGCCGGCCTGCGGCACGTGCCGGGCACCGCGGTGCGGGTGGCGTCGGGCGCGCCGCTGCCCCTGGGCGCGGACGCCGTGGTGCCGGTCGAGGAGACGGACCGCGGGCAGGCGCGCGTGGCGTTCCAGCGCGTCGCCCGGCCCGGTCAGCACGTCCGGTACGCGGGGGCCGACGTGCGGTCGGGGGAGGTCGTGCTCACCGCCGGCACCCGCCTGGGGGCGCGCCAGATCGCGCTGGCCGCCGCGATGGGCCGCGGTCGCCTGCCCGTGCACCCGACACCGCGCGTCGTGCTGATGTCGGTGGGCGACGAGCTCGTCGAGCCGACGACGCAGGCCCGGCCGGGCACGGTGTTCGAGGTCGACGGGCACGCGCTCGAGACCGCCGTCCGGGACGCGGGCGCGACGCCCGTGCGCGTGGGGGCCGTCCCCGACGAGCACGCCGCGCTGCGCGAGGCCCTCGAGGACCAGCTGGTCCGTGCCGACCTCGTGGTGCTCACGGGCGGGTTGTCCGAGCTGGCCCACGACACGGTCAAGGACGTCCTGGCGCCGCTGGGCACCGTGCGCCTCGACCAGGTGGCGATGACCCCGGGCACGCGGCACGGCTTCGGCACCGTCGGCGCGCTGGGGCTCGACGACGTGGACCCGGGCGGACGGACCGTCCCCCTGTTCGCGCTGCAGGGGCACCCGGTGGCCGCGCAGGTGTCGTTCGAGGTGTTCGTGCGTCCCGCGCTGCGGGCCATGGCGGGGCACACCGAGCTGTTCCGCCCGTCCGTCGCGGCGGCGGCCACGCACGGCTGGGCGTCCCCGCCGGGGCTGCGCCAGTTCGTGCCCGCCACGGTGCTCGGCTCCCCGGACGAGGGGTACCGCGTGACTCCCGTCGGTGACCCCGCGGCCCCGTCGGTCACCGCGCTGGCGCACGCCAACGCGCTGGCGGTCGTGGGCGAGGGTGACCTCGGGGTGGAGGCGGGGACGGTCGTGCACTGCCTGGTGCTGGAGGGCTGACGGCGTGACGGCCGGGTGGCCCGCCCAGCTGGTCGACGGTGACGTGCGCCTGCGTCCGCTGCGCCGTCGTGACGCGGACGCGTGGATGACGTTGCGGGCGCGCAACGTCGGCTGGCTGGAGCCGTGGGACGCGACGAGCCCGGAGCCGGTGCGCGGACCGCGGCCGACCTTCGGGCAGTTCGTGCGTGCGCTGTCGGCCCAGGCGAGGGAGGGGTCCGCGCTGCCGTTCGCCGTGGACCGCGGCGGTGAGCTCGTCGGGCAGCTGACGGTGTCGTCGATCCAGTGGGGCTCGTTGCGCTCCGCGGCGATCGGGTACTGGGTGTCGCAGCACGTCGCGGGGCAGGGGATCACGCCGACGGCGGTGGCGCTCGCGACCGACCACTGCTTCGGCGCGGTCGGGCTGCACCGGGTCGAGGTGAACATCCGGCCGGAGAACGCGCCGTCGCTGCGCGTCGTCGAGAAGCTGGGGTTCCGCGACGAGGGGCTGCGGGAGCGGTACCTGCACATCCAGGGCCGGTGGTGCGACCACCGCACGTTCGCGCTGACGGCGGAGGACGTGCCCGACGGTCTGCTCGCCCGCTGGCACCGCCGGCAGCGCGGCATCGGCAGCCCCTAGCACCGCTCCGTGGTGGGACGTCGGCGCGACACGCCGCACCGGTGCGGCGCGTCGGGGGTCGTGACCCCTACCGTCGTGACGTGAACGATCTCGCAGGCCCCGTGGCGCTCGCGCTCGTGGGTCTGTGGGCGGCGTATCTGGTGCCGCACCACCTGCGGCACCGTCAACGGTTGCTGGAGGCCCGGGCCGACGACCGGTTCTCCGCGGGGCTGCGCGTGGTCGCGGTGGCGAGCAGCACGCGCCGCCGGCTGGGACGCGGAGCCGCGGCGGCCGGGATGTGGGGACCGAGCACGTCGGCACTGCTGACCCCGGGGACGGGGGTGCCGGCGGCGTACGTCGGCACGCTGACAGGAGGCACCACCGTGGACCGACCGCACGCCACACCCGAGCGCATCTCGGCCGAGGCCGCGCGCCGGCTCGCCCAGGCGCGCGCCGCCCGGGCCGCCGCTGCTGCGCGCCGCGGCGCCGCCGCACGTCGCCGCGGGCTGCTCGCGGGCGTCCTCGCGCTGTCCGCCGTCGTCGGCTGGGTCCTGGTCGCCGCCGTGCCCGCCGTCACGTGGGTGGCCGGGGCGGTGCCGTCGGCCCTGCTCACGTCGGTGGTCGTGCTGGGTCGCCGCGCGGTGCTCGCAGGTCAGGCGTCCGACGCGCAGTGGGCCGAGACGATCGAGCGCGAGGAGCGGCTCGCCGCGCGGCCGCGCACGGGCGCCACGCCCGCGGTCCGTCCCCGCAGCGGGGCCACGCCGGTCGTGCGGCGGGACACGGAGCCCGGTGTGCCCGTGCCGCTGGTGACCGGTCACGCGGTGCGCCCGTCCGACGCGCACACCGAGGTGTTCGAGGCGATCGTCGCCGACCGCGGGGAGTCCGCGGGTCCGGCGCGGCACGCCACCGGGCAGACCCCGGTGGTCCGACGGGCGTCGGCGGCGCCGACCGAGGTCGCCGCCGACGCGTCGACCGAGGAGGAGCGCGACGCCGAGTGGTCGCCCGTCCGGGTGCCGCGTCCGACGTACGCCATGAAGGCCCCGGCCCCGCGCCGGACCCCGGCCCCGCTCGAGGAGTCCGACGCCGAGGCGTCGACCGTGCGACGCCCGGCCGATGCGCCGGGGGCGACCGAGGAGGTCACGTCCGGCGCGGCCGTGGTGGCCGACGAGCCGGCAGCCCTGACGACGGGCAGCATCGACCTCAACGCGGTGCTCGCGCGCCGCCGCGCCGCCGGCCAGTAGCCGGTGCCCGGTGCCGGCGCACCGGGTGACGTGCGCGGGGACCTCCCGGGCGGTGCGCGGGGACGCGTACCGCGGGTTTCGTCCAGGGGCCGCGGTGATGCTACTGTGGTCCCCGCTTCAAGGGGCTGTGGCGCAGTTGGTAGCGCGTCTCGTTCGCAATGAGAAGGTCAGGGGTTCGAATCCCCTCAGCTCCACCCCGACGGCGTCGCAGGACGTCGAAGAAGGCCGGACCCGGTGGGTCCGGCCTTCTTCGTGTCCGGGGCTACCAGGTGTCCGGGGCTACCAGGCGGCCCGGGCGGCCAGCCCCAGCAGGTACGCCTCCCAGAAGCGTCCGGCGGCGGGGCCGCCGTTGCAGGTGCCGTCGGACCGGCCCGGGGTCTTCAGCCACAGGTCGGCGACGTGCGGGCCGGTGCCCGTGGCGCGCGGCGGGTTGCCGAGGGCCCGGCCCTCAGGGTTGCACCACACCGTGCCGTTCGGCCCGGCCAGCGGGCCGTTGCCGTTGCGGGACGTGTCCACGACGAAGGTCGCGCCGCCGACCAGCGCGGACAGCCGGTCGCCGTACGCCACCTCCTGCGCGTCGGTCTGGAAGTTCGACGTGTTGACGGCGAACCCGGCTGCCCGGTCGACCCCGGCGTCACGCAGCCGCTGGGCGATGTCCGCCAGGTGGCGGGCGCTCCAGCCGAAGCTGTTGCTCGACGCGCCGTCGAGGTAGACCTCGGCGCCCGCGGCCGCGAACGCGTCCACCGAGTGGCGCAGCATCGCCAGGCGGGCCTCGCGGTCGCCGCAGCGGTCGAGGTGCAGCAGCGCGTCGGGCTCGACCACGACGACGGCGCGCGCACCCGCCAGGCCCGCGGCCACGGCGTCGACCCATGCGCGGTACTCCGCGGGCGTGGTGAAGCCCCCGGCCGAGTGGTTGCCGCAGTCGCGGTCGGGGATCGCGTAGGTCACGACGACCGGCGTCGCACCCGCCGCGACGGCGGCCTGGGCGTACGCACGGACGCGCGCCGTGCCGTCGACGGGCCCCAGCCAGCGTGCCGTGCCCTGCGCCGCCGCCTTCTCGAGGAGTCGGGCGTCGCCCGTGCGTCCTGCCGCGCGGGCCGTGCGGGCCGCCGTCGCGGCGTCGGACGCGGGGTCGACGTAGGCGGGACGGTCCTGCAGGACGGTGCGGTGGGCCTGCGCGGGTCCGACGGTGGCCGGTCCCGTGGCGGGTGCGGCGGCCGCGGGCAGGGGCAGCAGGACGCACGCGGTCGCCAGGACGGCGCCGGCGGCCGCGACGGCACGCGGCAGCCGGCGGGTGGTGGCAGGGGCGGTGGGCGCAGGGGAAGACATGGGGGGCTCCTCGTCGGGGTCCCTCCTCTATCGGCTCGCGCAGGGCGGGTCCTCGCGGTCCGGTGCGGGTGAGCGATCCCCGGGCGTTCCGTGCGAAGCGCGGCGTTCCCGGCGGCGGGGGACGGTGACGGTGCTCACACCGCGGTGCGGCGGGGTGCGCAGCAGCCGCCCGCGAGCGTACCCGGGGCGGCCCTGTCGTCGTCCGGTGAACGGCCGTGGACGGCGAGGAGGCGGCACGTCGACGACGGCACCGGTGTGAGCGGCGTCACCGCGGTCCGCGACCGGTTCGCCGCTAACGTCGGCGCATGACCGGTCTCGATCTCGCCCAGCAGAAGATGCGTGACGCCGGCGTCCCCGCCGCTGCCGTCGACGTGTTCACCCGGTTCCACGGACTCCTGGAGTCGGGGAGCACGGGGATCGTCCGCGAGTCGGACGTCGACCCCCTCACCGACGTCCCGCACCTCGACGACCTCGAGGTCGACGACGCGGCGGCCGCGGACGCCCTCGCGCGCACCGCCGTCATCAAGCTCAACGGCGGGCTCGGCACCTCGATGGGCATGGACCGTGCCAAGTCGCTGCTGCCCGTGCGCGGCAGCCGCACGTTCCTCGACGTGATCGCCGACCAGGTGCTCGCGGCGCGGGAGGCGACGGGGGCGCGGCTCCCGCTGGTGCTCATGAACTCGTTCCGCACCCGGGACGACAGCCTCGCGGCGCTCGCCGCGCACCCGCGGCTCGCCGTCGACGGGGTGCCGCTGGACTTCCTGCAGAACCGCGAGCCCAAGCTCCTGGTCGACGGCCTGACGCCCGTGACGTGGGACGCCGACCCCACGCTCGAGTGGTGCCCGCCCGGGCACGGCGACCTGTACCCGGCGCTGTACGCGTCCGGTGTGCTGGACGCCCTGCTCGCCGCCGGCTTCCGGTACGCGTCCGTCTCCAACTCCGACAACCTCGGGGCGACGCCCGACGCGCGGGTCGCCGGCTGGTTCGCCGCGTCGGGTGCCCCGTTCGCGGCCGAGGTCGCGCGGCGCACGCCCGCGGACCGCAAGGGCGGTCACCTCGTGGTGCGCCGCTCCGACGGGCGGATCGTGCTGCGGGAGTCCGCGCAGACCACGCCGGACGACGCCGAGGCCGCGGCCGACATCGCGAGGCACGCCTACTTCAACACGAACAACCTGTGGCTGGACCTCGAGGCGCTGTCCGCGGAGCTGGAGCGCACCGGCGGTGTCCTGGACCTGCCGCTGATCCGCAACGAGAAGCACGTCGACCCGACGGACAAGACGTCCCCGAAGGTCGTGCAGATCGAGTCCGCCATGGGTGCCGCGATCGAGGTCTTCGACGGCGCGGCCGTCCTGGAGGTCGGGCGTGAGCGCTTCCTGCCCGTCAAGACGACGAACGACCTGCTCGTCCTGCGCTCCGACGTCTACGAGGAGGACGACGCCCACCGGCTCGTCGCCGTCGTCGACGCGCCGTTCGTCGACCTGGACCCGGCGTACTACGCGCTCGTGGGCGAGTTCGACGCCCGCGTGCCGCACGTGCCGTCGCTGCGGGGCGCCACGGCGCTGCGGGTCCGGGGGGACTGGCGCCTGGGCCGGGACGTCGCGGTCGTGGGTGACGCGGAGCTGAGCGGGGAGGGCGGCACCGTCCCCGACGGCGCCACGCTGGTCGCGGACGCCGCCGCGGACGCGGTCCACGCCTGACCGGCACGCTCACCCCGCGCGGGCACCCTGCACGCCCGAGGGCCGGCACCCGGCGTCCTGCGCCGTGGTGCCGGCCCTCGCGTCGGTGCTGGTCGGCCGCTGGTCAGCGGCGCTTGCCGGCCCAGTTCGTGTAGACGACGACGAAGAGAGCCGCGACGACGACCTGCAGCAGGATCTCGATCCAGTCGATCCCGTCGGTGACCTCGACGCCGATGATCTGCGCGAGCCACGTGCCGATGAGCGCGGCCACGATCCCGATGATGATCGTCACCAGGATCGAGATGTTCTGCTTGCCGCGCACGACGAGGCGGCCGAGAGCGCCGATGATGGCGCCGACGACGATGGCGCTGATGATTCCGCCGAAACCCATGTCCACTCCTCGGTGTCAGGACCGTTGACCGGTCTGCGAGGAACTTAGGGCAACCCGGACGAACCCGCCTCCCGACTCGGTGGTTCCCCCCGCCGGGTCCGTCCGGTGCGGCCCCATCCGGCGCGAATCGGGCACCGGACGGCGCGGTCCCGGGTAGGTTCGACCGGGGGTCCCGTCCACCGACCTCGAGGAGAGCCGTGTCCGACCCGATCACGGTGGTGCCCGCACCGCTCGTCGTCCGGCCCTCGGCCGGCGAGCCGTACGTCATCACGGGCTCGACGACAGTCGTCGTCGACGCCGACGAACAGCTGGTGCCCGTCGCCGTGCTGACCGCGGACCTGCTGGGCCGCGTCAGCGGCCGGGCCGTGGAGATCCGCTACGCCGGGCCGGACGCGCCCGGGGTCGTGCGCATGCGGCTGGTGACGGACCTGCCGCCGGGGCCGGAGACCTACCGCGTCGTCGTGGGCGACGGGCGGGTGCGGCTGGAGGCACGGACGACCGACGGCCTCGTGCACGCGGTGGTGACGTTGCGCCAGCTGCTGCGCGAGCGTCCCGACGGGGGCGTCGAGGTCGCCGCCGTCCACATCGAGGACGCGCCGCGGTACCCGTGGCGAGGCCTGTCGCTGGACGTGGCCCGGCACTTCGTCAGCGTGGCGGACCTCAAGGTCGTCATGGGGCTGATGGGCCACTACAAGCTCAACGTGCTGCACCTGCACCTGACCGACGACCAGGCGTGGCGCCTCGACGTGCCGTCGCGGCCCGAGCTGGTCCGACGCTCCAGCGCGCACTCGGTCGACGGCGACCCGGGCGGCCACTACGCGGCGGCGGACTGGGACGAGATCCTGGCGTTCGCCCGGGCGCGTGCCATCCGCGTGGTCCCGGAGATCGACGTGCCCGGTCACGTCAACGCGGCGCTGCACGCGTACGGCGAGCTCAACCCGGACGGGCAGCCCGCGGCGGAGTACCTCGGCACCGACGTCGGCTTCTCCCGGCTGCACGACGACCTGCCGGCCACGCACGAGTTCCTCATCGACGTCTTCGGTGACCTGGCGGAGATGACCCCGGGCAGCCACGTGCACATCGGCGGCGACGAGGTCCTGACGATGGATCGGGACGAGTACGCGCGCCTGGTGCGCGCGGCGGCCGCGGCGGTGACCGCGCACGGCAAGCGCGTGGTCGGGTGGCAGGAGGTGGCGAGCGTGCCCGACCTGCCGGCCGGGACGGTCGTGCAGTACTGGGACACCCGGGGCGACGCCGAGCCGTTCGTCGCGGCCGCGCGCGCCGGCGCGCGGATCCTGCTGTCGCCGGCGCCGCGGGTCTACCTGGACATGCGGTACGGGCCCGGGTTCCCGCTCGGTCAGGAGTGGGCCGGCTTCGTCGAGCTGCGGGACGCCTACGAGTGGGAGCCCGCGGAGCTGGTGGAGGGGCTGCCGCCCGAGGCGGTGGTCGGCGTCGAGGCCGCGCTCTGGACCGAGACGCTGCGGACCCTGGACGACCTGACGACGATGCTGCTGCCGCGGCTCGCCGCCGTCGCCGAGGTCGCGTGGAGCGCGCCCGAGCACCGCGACTACGACGACCTGGTGCGGCGGCTGCGGGCGCACGGCCGGCACTGGGACCGGACCGGCCTGGCGTGGCACCGCACCCCGCAGGGCACCTGGGACGACTGACGTCCGTCAGATCCAGGTGGGGAGCCACATCCGCATGTGCCACTGCTCCCACGGGATGACCCAGGCCGACCAGACCGGGTAGAAGAACAGCCCGACGCCCACGACCACGGCCACGAACACCCCGACGGCGGCGACGGTCCAGCGCCGTGCGCGGACCTCCCGCGCGGTGCCGTCGGCCTCGACCGGTGGTCCGACCAGCAGCCCCAGCACGTAGACGAGCGTGAGGACGACCCACGGCACGAACGCGACGCTGTAGAACGTGAAGATCGTGCGGTGCATGTAGGCGAACCACGGCAGCCAGCCGGCGACCAGCCCGGACAGCACCGCACCGGCGCGCCAGTCGCGGTAGCGGACCAGCCAGAACAGCGCCACCAGGACCGCGGCCGCCCCCGCCCACCAGATGACGGGGTTGCCGACGGAGACGATCGCCTGGGAGCAGGAGGTGGCACCGCACGCCCGCTCCGCGGCCTCACCGGTCAGGCCGGACACCTCGGTGGGGTACCAGAACGACGTCGGCCGCCACTGCACGATCCAGCCCAGCGGTCCGGCGGCGTAGCCGTGCGGGGTCTCCAGGGTGGTGTGGTACCGCCACATGTCCTGGTGGTACGCGAGCAGCGAGCGCAGCGCCGGGGGCAGCCACTGCACGCCCTGGCCCGGGTTCGCCTCCGCCCAGTGGCGGTTCCACCCGTTGTCGGTGGCGAACCAGCCTGCCCACGACGCGACGTACGTCGCTGCCGCCGTGGGGACCATGACGAGGAAGGCGACGACCGCGTCCTTGACCAGGGTCGCGCGCACCCAGGGCCGCACGCCGGCGCTGCGGCGCGCGGTGGCGTCCCACAGCACGGTGAGCAGGCCGAACACGGCGAGGAAGTACAGGCCCGACCACTTGGTGCCGATCGCCAGGCCCAGCAGCACCCCCGCCGCGAGGCGCCACCAGCGCCAGCCGAGACCGGGGCCCCAGCGCAGCGGACCGCCGGCGTCGAGGACCGCGGCCGTGCGCACCGCCAGACGCCGCCGGGCCTGCTCCCGGTCCAGCAGCAGGCAGCCGAACGCGGCGAGCGCGAAGAACATGAGGAACGGGTCCAGCAGGCTGATGCGTGACTGGACGATCGCCTGGCCGTCGAGCGCGAGGAAGAGGCCCGCGACCGTGCCCAGCGCGGTCGACGCGAACAGGCGCCGCGCGATGCGGGCGATCATCAGCACCGCGAGCGTCCCGCAGACCGCCGCCGCCAGCCGCCACGCCACGGAGCTCTCGACGCCGCCGCCCAGCTGGATGCCCAGGGCGATCATCCACTTCCCGACGGGCGGGTGGACGACGTACGCCGGGTCCGCGTTGAGCACGCTCGTGTCGCCGGCCTCGAACTGCGGGTTGGACTCCCCGACCCACGTGGCCTCGTAGCCGTGGACGAGCAGCGAGTACGCGTCCTTGACGTAGTAGGTCTCGTCGAAGACGAGCCGGTGGGGACGGCCCAGGTCCCACAGCCGCAGGAAGCCCGCGAGGGCGGTGACGCCCAGCGCCCACAGCCAGCCGTGCAGGCGCGCGCGGGGCGTCGCGTCCAGGGCGAGCGTGTCGGCCCCGAGCAGGCGACGCAGCAGCCGCGGCTCGTTCGGCTCGACGTCGGCGTCGACGTCGACGGCCGCCCGGGGGGCCGTGCCGGTGGCGTCGGTGCCGCGGGGATCGGTGCCGGTCGCGGGCTCGGGCGTGGTCGTCGTCCCCGGCTCGTTCCCGGTCGTCCGCGCGGGCGAGCCGTCCGGCGTGGCGGGGTCCGTCCCGGTCTCCGACGCGGTGGGGAGCGTGTCCGCGGCGGCGGCGTGCGGGCTCGGTCCCCGGCCCTGGGGCGCGCGTGCGGTGTCGTCGTCGTCGGTCGGCACCGGGCCATCGTAGAGGTACCCGGACCGGGGCGTTCCGGGCGTCCCCGGGTCGTGGTGGCAGGCTGGTCCGGTGACCCCGACGCCCGCCGCCGCACCCCCGCCCCACCCCGCCGCCGCGGACGTCCCGACCGCGCCCGCGGACGAGCCGACCGCGCCCACGGACGAGCCGGCCGCGCCCGCGGACGAGCCGACCGCCACCGGGCCGACCGTCGCGCCCGCCCGCTCGCTGCGACCCGGGCAGGGCGCGCTGGTGCTGGCGGCCACGCCCATCGGCGACACGGAGGACGCGTCGGTGCGGCTGCGGCGTCTGCTGGCGGAGGCGGACGTCGTCGCGGCGGAGGACACGCGCCGCACCCGTGCGCTGGCGGCACGCCTCGGGGTGACCATCGGCGGGCGGGTCGTCAGCCACCACGAGCACAACGAGTCGGGGCGGTCCGACGAGCTGCTCGACGTCGTCGCGGCGGGCGGCACCGTCCTGGTCGTGACCGACGCCGGCATGCCGACCGTGTCGGACCCGGGCTTCCGGGCGGTGCAGGCGGCGGTCGCTGCCGGGCTGCCGGTCACGGTGGCGCCCGGCCCCAGCGCCGTGCTCGCGGCCCTCGCGCTGTCCGGCCTGCCGACCGACCGGTTCTGCTTCGAGGGGTTCCTGCCGCGCCGCGCCGGGGACCGGGCGCGTGCCCTGGCCGCCCTCGCCGGCGAGCGCCGCACGATCGTCCTCTTCGAGGCGCCGCACCGGGTCGCCGAGGCGCTCGACGCCCTGGTCGAGGCGTTCGGGCCCGAGCGGCCGGGGGCCGTGTGCCGGGAGCTGACCAAGACGTACGAGGAGGTGCGCCGCGGTCCGTTGGCCGAGCTGGCGGCGTGGGCGCACGCCGGTGAGGTGCGTGGCGAGGTCGTGCTGGTCGTCGGCGGCGCGCCGCAGGGCGGTCCCCGTGGGGTCGAGGAGCTGGTGCCGGAGGTGCTGGCGCGCGTGGACGGCGGTGAGCGGCTCAAGACCGTCGTCGCGGAGGTCGCCGAGGCGACGGGCGTGCCCAAGCGGGACCTCTACGCCGCTGCCCTCGCCTCCCGTACCCCCTGACGACGGGGCCCGACGTCGGGCCCGGCGCGGTGGCCCGTCGGCCTCAGAGCAGGTCGGAGTCCACGAGCTCGGCTCCCGCGGCCGCCATCGCCGCGCGCGCGGCGGCGCCCTGCTCGGGGGTCACCGGGACGGTGAGGTCCGTCAGCACGCGGGTCCGCAGGCCGAGGGTCAGCGCGTCGACCGCCGTGGCGCGCACGCAGTGCGACTCGGCGATGCCGACCACGTCGACGTCGCTCACGCCCGCCTCCCGCAGCACGTCGGCCAGCGGTCGGCCGTCGGCGTCGACGCCCTCGAAGCCGGAGTACGCCGCCGCGTACTCGCCCTTGCGCACGCCGACGTCCGGGCGCAGGTCCGCCAGCGCGGGGTGGAGCTCTGCCTCGGCGGTGCCGGCGACGGCGTGCGGGGGCCAGGTGTCGACGTAGTCGGGCGTCGCGGAGAAGTGCGCGCCCGGGTCGACGTGCCAGTCCTGCGTCGTCACGACCAGGTCGTACCGGTCCCGGTGCGCGGCCGCGTACTCCGCGATCGCCCGGGCGACGGCGTCGCCGCCGGTCACCGCCAGCGCCCCGCCCTCGCAGAAGGTCGGCTGCACGTCCACGACGAGCAGTGCGCGCCGCGGGGTCCCCGTCACGTCAGTCATGAGCGACATCCTCGCCCCTGACGGGCCCGCGGCGCTGCACGACGCGGCGCGGCCCGCCACAGTGGGGCGATGGACGCGGGCGGTGCGGTGCGGCGACACGGTGCGGTGCGACGAGCCGGTGCGGTGCGACGAGCCGGTGCGGTGCGACGAGCCGGTGCGGTGCGACGCCG
>Ga0233375_1000108_pt1 | contig 51881 bp, 50 predicted proteins | sample ElkDunMinimDraft_10_FD_191539 | JGI IMG/M metagenome (GOLD analysis project Ga0233375, IMG submission 191539) | Fecal eukaryotic communites from dung pellets of Tule Elk in California, USA - Elk Dung E16 | ecosystem: Host-associated > Mammals > Digestive system > Large intestine > Fecal | place...
GGGGTGGCGGCATGAAGGCCGACGTCCTGGTGGTCGGCGCCGGGTTCTCGGGCGCGGTGGTGGCGCGCGAGCTGGCCGAGCGCGGCTGCACGGTGATGGTCATCGACAAACGCGACCACATCGGCGGCAACGCCTACGACCGGCTCGACGCGCACGGGGTGCTGGTGCACCCCTACGGCCCGCATATCTTCCACACCAACAGCCAGCGCATCTTCGACTACCTGACGCGGTTCACGCGCTGGCGCCCCTACGAGCACCGGGTGCTGGCCAGCGTGGATGGCCAACTGGTCCCGGTGCCGATCAACATCGACACCGTCAACCGGCTGTACGGCCTCTCGCTGGACGAGGAGAGCATCCAGGACTACTTCGAGCGCGTGCGCGAACCGCGCGAGACTATCCGCACGAGCGAGGACGTGGTGGTCAACGCGGTCGGGCGCGACATCTACGAGAAGTTCTTCCGCGGCTATACGCGCAAGCAGTGGGGGCTGGACCCGTCCCAGCTGGCCGCGTCGGTAGCCGCCCGCATCCCCACCCGCACCAACCGCGACGACCGCTACTTCACCGACACCTTCCAGGCGATGCCGCTGGAAGGCTATACGCGCATGTTCGAGCGCATCCTCGACCATCCCGGTATCGACGTGGAAACCGGCGTGGACTTCTTCGCCGAGCGCGACCGGCTGCGGGCCCGCCACCTGGTCTACACCGGCCCGGTGGACGCGTTCTACCAGCACCGTTTCGGTGCCCTGCCCTACCGCTCGCTGCGGTTCGAGCACGAGCATCTGGCCGGCACCGCACGCTACCAGCAGGTCGGCACGGTCAATTATCCCAACGACCACGACTACACCCGGATCACCGAGTTCCGGCACATCACCGGTCAGGCGCATTCGGGCACATCGATCGTGCGCGAGTATCCGCAGGCCGAAGGCGATCCCTACTACCCCGTGCCGCGCCCGGAGAACGAAGCCCTGTTCAAGCGCTACGAAGCACTGGCCCTGGCCGAACGCAACGTCACCTTCGTGGGCCGGCTGGCGCAGTACCGCTACTACAACATGGACCAGTGCGTAGGCGCGGCGATCAAGGCCGCGCAGTACGTGCTGGAGAAGATGGGCCTGGCAACGGACGCCGATACCGACCGGACGTCCCCCACGGCCATGGCGTGAGCCATGCCGGGTCTCGCGCGCGACCTCGCCCGCCCCGAACTCTGGGGCGGCGTCGAGTGCACGATCAACCGGGTCGGCGACGACTGGTACAGCCAGCTCGAACGCAACGGCCACCTGCTGAGGCCGCGGGACCTGGACGCCTTCGCGGAGCTGGGCCTGCGCACGGTGCGCCAGCCGGTGCTCTGGGAACAGGTGGAGGCGGCCGGCATCGGCCGCCCCGACTGGAGCTTCGCCGATGCCTGCATGGACCGGCTGCGGGCGCTGGGCCTGGAGGCGGTGGCCGGCCTGCTGCATCACGGCTCCGGACCGCGTGGCACCGGCCTGGACGATCCGGCGTTCCCGCGCCGTTTCGCCCGCTACGCAGCGTCGGTGGCGCGACGCTATCCCTGGGTGCGCGACTTCACCCCCGTCAACGAGCCGCTGACCACCGCCCGCTTCAGCGGGCTCTACGGCTTCTGGGCACCGCATGGCCGCGACCCGGCGACGTTCTGGCGGGTGCTGCGCAACGAATGCCAGGCCACGGTGCTGGCGATGCGGGCGATCCGGCGGCTCCGCCCGGACGCGCGCCTGGTGCAGACCGACGACCTGGGACGTACCTGGTCGTGCCCGGCGCTCGCCTACCAGGCGGCGTTCAACAATGAACTGCGCTGGCTGTCCTGGGACCTGCTCTGCGGGCGGGTGGACGCCGCGCACCCGCTGCACGGCTGGCTGCGCGACTGCGCCCGGGCTTCCGCGGACGAGTTGGCCTGGTTCGTCGACAACCCCTGCCCGCCCGACCTGCTGGGCGTGAACTACTACGTCACCAGCCAGCGCTATCTCGACGACGCACTCGATCGCTACCCGCCGGCGCTGCACGGCGGCAACGGCCGCGACCGCTATGTGGATGTCGAGGCCGCGCGCGTGCTCGATCCGCCGCCACCGGGACTGGCGGCGCTGCTGGGCGAAGCCTGGGCGCGCTACCGCATCCCGATCGCGGTGACCGAGGTGCACCTGGGTGGCCATCGCGAGGAGCAGCTTCGCTGGCTCGACGAGACCTGGCGCGAAGCCATGCTGGCCCGGGACGAGGGCGTTGACGTGCGCGCGGTGACGCTCTGGGCCCTGCTCGGCAGCCACGACTGGGACTGCCTGCTCACCGCCTGCCGAGAGCGCTACGAAAGCGGCGTGTTCGACATGCGTGGTGGCCAGCCGCGCCCCACCGCGCTGGCGCACATGGCACGCTCGCTGTCGCTTGGCGAGGCGCCCGCGCATCCGGTCCTGGCCACGCCCGGCTGGTGGCGGCGTCCCTCGCGACTGCTGCATGGCGCGCAACCGGGGCCTCCGGCGCCGGAAGAGGCTCCGCCGATCCTCATCACCGGCGCCACCGGTACGCTCGGACGTGCCTGCGCGCGCATCTGCGGCGCGCGCGGGCTGCACCACCACCTGCTCACCCGCGCCGACCTGGACATCGCCGATCCCGACGCGGTCGAGCGGGCCTTCGAGCGGTACTGGCCCTGGGCGGTGATCAACGCCGCCGGCTACGTGCACGTGGATGAGGCCGAGCGCGATCCCGAGCGCTGTTTCCGGGAGAACGCGCAGGGGCCTGCCCTGCTCGCCACCGCCTGCGCGCGCCACGACGTGCCGCTGGTGACCTTCTCCAGCGACCTGGTATTCGATGGCCGGCGCGACGCGCCCTATCTGGAGGACGACGCGGTCTCGCCGATCAACGTCTACGGCCGCAGCAAGGCGCGTGGCGAGGCGCTGGTGCTCGAGCGCCATCCGGGCGCGCTGGTGGTCCGCACCAGCGCCTTCTTCGGCCCCTGGGACGAGTACAACTTCGTGTACCTGCTGCTGCGCGCCCTGCGCGCCGGGCAGCCGTTCGACGCGGCAAGCGACCTCACCGTCTCGCCCACTTACGTGCCCGACCTGGTGCACGCCTGCCTGGACCTGCTGATCGATGGCGAGCGCGGCCTGTGGCATCTCACCAACGGCGAGGCGCTGACCTGGCATGCCCTGGCGCAGCGCGCCGCGCTGGCGGCCACCGCCGACGCCAGCGGCGTACGCGCGCGCGGCTGGAGCGAGCTGGGCTGGCTGGCGCCGCGCCCGGCCTATACCGCGCTCGACAGCCGCCGCGCCCGCATCCTGCCGGGCCTCGACGACGCCCTGCTGCGCTGCATGGCCGAGCGGCCCGCGCACGCGCTCGCCGACTGAGCACGCCACGGCGTGACCCGCGCGCCTTCGGTGTGCGTGCCGTCCATTCCCGATCCCGCATCGCTCCGCGCCAGTTCCTGATCGCAGGGTCGCCAGCCGGCCTGGCTGGCCTATCCTCGGGCGGCTTGCCGCGCGTGGGCGCGGCCGATACCGGGAGGGAAAGATGTCACCGAACCACCGACTGCTGCACGCCGCCCTGCGCGCCTGCCGGCGTGGCACCGCGCTCGTGCTCGGCCTGGGCCTGCTGCTGGCCCCCGTCGTGCACGCGCAGGACGACACGATGACCGCGATCGCCACGCCGGCCCAGCCAGATGCGATCGAACTCGGCACCGGCCCGCTGCCGGGCGCCACGCAACAGGAAGCCTGGCATCGCCAGTACGGCAGCGTGTTCGCGCGCAACGTCACCGTCGCCACGCTGACGCCCTTCCTGCCCGCGCCGGGTACGTCCAACGGCACCGCGGTGATCATCGCGCCGGGAGGCGGCTTCCGCTCGCTGTCGATGGAGAACGAGGGCTGGGATGTGGCGCGCGCCCTGGCCAAGCAGGGCGTGGCGGCCTTCGTACTCAAGTACCGGCTCAACCAGACCCCGGCCGAGCTCGATGCCTTCGCCCAGTCCAACCGCCAGATGCTGTCCGGCCCGCGCCCGCCCCGCGATCCGGGTTCGCGCGATGCGGTGGACGCGCTGGCCTCGCAGCTGGAGGATTCGCGCGCGGCCTTCAACCTGGTGCGTTCGCGCGCGGCCGAGTGGCACGTGGACCCCGACCGCATCGGCATGATCGGCTTTTCCGCCGGCGCGATGCTGACCATGGTCACTGCGCTGGCCGGCGAGGATGCCAGGCCCGCCTTCATCGCCAACATCTACGGCCCGATCTCGGCGCTTGAGGTGCCGGCCGACGCGCCGCCGCTGTTCGTCGCGCTGGCGGCCGACGACGGCCTGTTCTCCGACAGCGGCTTCGGCCTGGTGGAAAGCTGGCAGAAGGCGCGTCGCCCGGTCGAGTTCCACTACTACGAGCGTGGCGGCCACGGTTTCGGCATGTACCAGAAGGACACCACCAGCACCGGCTGGTTCGATGCCTACGTGGCCTGGCTGAAGATGCACGGCCTGCTGGGTCCCGCCCGCTCCTGAGCGCGCATCGCCGGCCCGCACCCGCGGGCCGGCGCAGCGGCTCCGTCGCGCCGGTGGCATTCCCGGCCGGGTCAGCGTTCCTCGGCCTCGGCGGCTTCGCGCCCCTGCTGCCGGATCAGCGCTTCCTCGCGCGCGTCGTTGATCGCGAGCCGCACCCCGTCCAGGTCCGGCGCCGACTCGTCGTGTTCGAACACACCCGTCAGCTCGCTGTCCGGACGCAGTTCGCCCGCCTCGTACAGCGCCCACATCTCCTCGCCGTACCAGGTCTCGAGCAGTTCCGGCGCCGCGGCGCCCAGGAAGGCGGTGATGTTGTTCACGTCGCGCAGCAGCATGGTGCGCGCGGCGTTGTTGCCCGCCGCGCTGACGACCTGCGGGAAGTCGATGACCACCGGCCCGTCCTCGCCCACCAGCACGTTGTAGGGCGACAGGTCGCCGTGCACCAGGCCGCTGCAGAGCATCTTCACGATCTGCCGCACCAGGAAGCGGTGGAAGGCGCGGGCCTGGTCCGGCGACAGTTCCACCTCCCCCAGTCGCGGGGCGGAGTGTCCGCCGGCGTCGGCCACCAGCTCCATCACCAGCACGCCGTGGAAGTAACCGTAGGGCTCGGGCACGCGCACGCCGGCCTCGCGCAGCTGGTACAGCGCCTCGACCTCGGTGTTCTTCCACGCCGCTTCCTGCTGCTTGCGGCCGTACTTGCTGGCCTTGCCGATGGCGCGCGCTTCGCGGCTGCCGCGTACCTTGCGCCCTTCCTGGTACTGCACGCGCTGCTGGAAGCTGCGCTGCGCCATGTCCTTGTAGACCTTGGCGCAGCGGATCTCCTCGCCGGCGCGCACCACGTACACCGCGGCTTCCTTGCCGCTCTTGAGCGGGCGCAGCACGGCATCGATCACGCCGTCGTCGATCAGCGCCTGCAGGCCTGGGGGAGTTTTCATGGCACCTCGTATGAATGGACTGGCGCGGCCGATGAGCCGTCGCCGATCGTCCTGGGGGCGCCAGAGTGCCCGAACGATACACTGCGCGTCCCTGAATCCCGCAGTCATCGTTCATGTCAGACCCCGTTCGACTCTCCAGGCGCGTCGCCGAACTGGCCCAGTGCTCGCGCATCGAGGCCGAGCAGTACATCCAGGGCGGCTGGGTGAAGGTGGACGGCCGCGTGGTCGAGGAACCGCAGCGGATGGTGGGCGACGAGGCCATCGAGATCGATCCGCAGGCGCGGGCGCAGGCCAACGAGCCTGCGACCCTGCTGCTGCACAAGCCGCCAGGCTTCGATGCCATCGCGGGCAGCAGGCCGGCCTCGGCCCTGGTGGGGCCGGACAGCCGCTGGAGCGAGGATCCCAGCGGCGTGCGCCTGCTGCAGCACCACTTCCAGCGGCTCCAGCCGCTGGTGCCGCTCGACCGCGAGGCCAGCGGGCTGATCGTGCTCAGCCAGGACGGCCGCGTGCGCAGGCGCCTGGTGGAGGATGCCGACAGCATCGAGCACGAGTACATCGTCGAGGTGGCGGGCGAACTCGCGCCCTGGGGCCTGGGCCGCCTCAACCGGGGCATGGCCTTCGAGGGGCGCAGCGTGCCGCCATGCAAGGTCAGCTGGCAGAACGAGACGCGGCTGCGCTTCGCGATCAAGGCCTGCCGCGAGGGACAACTGCAGTGGATGTGCGCGCAGGTGGGGCTGCAGGTGGTGTCGATCCGCCGCATCCGCATCGGCCGCATCCCGCTGGCGAAGATGCCGCCCGGGCAATGGCGCTACCTGCCGCCCGGCGAGCGCTTCTGAGCGCCCGCGCTGGCGCGGCGGGGCGGCCGCACGCCGGCCTCAGCGCGCCAGCGCCCTGCCCTGCCCGACGGTGAACTCCGCGGCCGCGCCCGCGACCTCCGTGTCCGGCTGGCCGGAGCCCACCCACACCCGGTAGCGGCCCGGCATCACCTGGCGCACGCCCTCCACGTCCACCGCGCTCAGGTCGCGCGGTTCGAGTTCGAACTCGAGACGCCGGCTTTCCCCCGGTGCCAGGGCCACGCGCTGGAAGCCGCGCAGCGCGACGCGCGGCACGCCTTCGATGTCAGGGAAGTCGAGATAGAGCTGGGCGACCTCATCCCCGGCCCGCTGGCCGGTGTTGCGCACGTCCACGCCCACCCGCAGGCCCTGGCCGGGATCGCCGCCCATCGGGGCCAGCTGCAGCGGGCTGTAGTCGAAGCGCGTGTAGCTCAGGCCGTGCCCGAACGGATAGACCGGCGTGCCGGTGAAGTAGCGATAGGTGCGCCCGCGCATGTCGTAGTCGCCGAACGGCGGCAGGTCGTCGACCGAGCGGTAGAAGGTCAGCGGCAAGCGGCCGCCCGGATTGACCTGTCCGGACAGCACCTTCGCCACCGCGAGTCCGCCGGCCTGGCCCGGATACCAGGCCTCCAGGATGGCGTCGGCGTGGTCGCGCGCCCAGGCCAGGTTGACCTGGCTGCCGTTCATCAGCACCACCACCAGCGGCTTGCCGGTGGCGCGCGCGGCTTCCAGCAGGGCCTGCTGGTCGGCCAGCAGGTCGAGCGAGGTCTTGTCACCGCCCTTGAAGCCGGGCACCTCGATCGGCGCCTCTTCCGCCTCCAGGTCGGAGGTCAGCCCGGCCACGGCCACCAGCACGTCGGCCTCGTCCGCGGCGGCACGCAGGTCGGCCTCGGGCGTTTCGGACACGCGCTTCCACACCATGCCCACGCCGGTCAGGATGCGGGCCTCGGTGGTCACCCGCAGCCGATAGCGCCTGCCGCCCTCCAGGCGCACGGTCTTCATCGTCGGCAGGCTGTTCCAGGAGGCGCCGCGCAGGTCGACGAAGGGCTTGCCGTCGAATTCCATCTCGCCGTTGAAGCCGCCCATCCCGAGCCGGTAGGTGCCCGTTTCCGGCGGCACGAGGTAGCCCGTCCACTCCACCCGGTGCACGTCGCGCACTTGCCCCATGTCCAGGCTGCGCGAGTTCACGTCCGGCTCGACGCGGCTGACCACTGGCGAGGATTCGAAGCCGGTGCGCTGGATCCAGGCGTCGAGTTCACCGGGCGCGAAGCGCGCCGGCGGCACGGCCGTGGCGTTGTAGTAGCGCGCCAGCAGGCCCGGCGCGCCGTCGGGCGTACGCAGCGCGCTGGTCGGCACCGGGTCGCCGTCGGTATAGGTCTCGCCGAAGGCCACGTGCCGTACCTGCGCATGCGGCATTGCCTGGCGCAGGCCGTCGAGCACCGAGACGGGCGGACCCGACAGCGGCGAGGAATAGTTGCCGCGCAGCACCCGCGTGGCATCGCCCAGGGGCCCGATCACCGCGACGCGCACGTCCTCGCGCAGCGGCAGCAGGCCGTCGTTCTTGAGCAGCACCAGGCTCTTTTCGGCCGCCTCCTGCGCGACCGCGGCATGCGCCGGCGCGCCGACGTCGGCCGGCGAAACGCTCTCCACCGAGAGCGGGCGCAGGCCCGGCAGGTCGCCGGTGCGATAGCGCGCGGCGAACAGGCGCACCAGGGCACGGTCGATGTCGGCCATCGACAGCAGGCCGCGCGCGAGCGCCTCGCGGTAGGGACCGGCGAGGCCTTCGGTGTCGGTCAGCGTGGCGCCGTTGCACTCGCTGTCCACGCCGGCGCGCATCGCCGCGGCCACGGCGCTGGCCGCGTCGGGGGCGAAGTGGTGGTGCTTGTGGATGTCGCCGACGGCGTCGCAGTCCGACACCACGTAGCCCTTGAACTCCCAGGCATCGCGCAGGTAGTCCTTGAGCAGCAGGTCGCTGGCGCAGGCGGGCTGGCCGTCGATGCGGTTGTAGGCGCACATCACCGACGCCGCCCCGCCCTCGACGATCGCGGCGCGGAAGGCCGGCAGATAGGTGTCCTCCAGGTCGCGACGCGAGACGAACACGTTGGCCTGGTGGCGCGTGGATTCCGGACCGCTGTGCACCGCGTAGTGCTTGGGCGTGGCGACGACGTCGATCCACTCCGGATGGCTGCCCTGCATGCCGCGGACATAGGCCACGCCCATGCGCGCGGCCAGGAACGGGTCCTCGCCATAGGTTTCCTGGCCGCGGCCCCAGCGCGGATCGCGGAAGATGTTGATGTTCGGCGACCAGGTGTTGAGCCCGGTGCCGATACGCCCGGTGCGGCCGGTCTGGCGTGCCAGCGCGTGCAGGCCGCGCACCTCGGTGCTGATCACGCCGGCCACGCGCCGCACCAGCTCGTCGTCGAAGGTCGCCGCCAGGCCGATGGGCTCGGGGAAGTTGGTGGTGGGCAGCGAACCCATCGCGCCATGCAGGGACTCGGTCCACCAGTTGTAGGCGGGCACGCCCAGGCGCGGGATCGGCGGCGCGGTATTGAGCAGCTGCGCGAGCTTCTCGTCGGTGTCCAGTTGCGCGACCAGCGCCGTCGCCAGCGCCTCGGCCTGGTCGCCGGCCCCACGGGCGCCGGCGGGTTGCGCCGACAGGGGCGCGAGCGCCAGCAGCGCCAGCAAGCCGGCCGCACGGGCCCATCCACGCACGCGATACGTCATTCCGCCTCTCCCTGTCCTGGTCCCGGGCCGGACGACGAGCGCATCGACCCGGCAGGCGCGCGACGCGGCGCCGACCTTCGATGATGGCACGCCCCCGAGGCGCGACTGATCGAAAATCGGGCCGCCGGCCTGCCGGTTCGTGATCGCGCATGACCGCCGCCGCAATCCCGGACCAGGATCGCCGGCGTTCGCAAGCAGGCATGCGGGCGGACAGCCCGTACAATCGCCGCTCCCCGCACACGGCAGGCGCATGGCCCCGAATTCGACGATCTACAAGGTGGAGCTGCAGGTCAGCGACATGGACCGGCACTACTACGCCAGCCACAACCTCACGCTGGCGCAGCACCCTTCCGAGACCCCGGAACGGCTGATGGTGCGGCTGATCGCCTTCGCGCTGCATGCGCACGAGCGCCTGGAATTCGGCCGCGGCCTGAGCACGGACGAGGATGCGGACCTGTGGCAGCGCGATTACACCGGCGACATCGACCTTTGGATCGACCTGGGCCAGCCGGACGAGAGCCGGATCCGCAAAGCCAGCGCCCGCGCGCGCCAGGTGGTGGTGGTCAACTACAGCGGCAACGGCGCCGACATCTGGTGGGGCAAGACGGGACCCGCGCTGTCGCGGTTGAAGAACCTCACCGTGCTCGACCTCGCGCCCGCGGACGTGGAGGCCACGGTGGCCCTGCTCGAGCGCGGCATGCGCCTGACGGCCATGATCCAGGACGGCGAACTGCAGTTGATGAGCGACCGCCGGAACGTGGCGCTCACCCCGCGCGTTCGATTGAAGCCGGCGGACTGAGCGCCTGGCTCAGCCCTGCCGGCGCGAGATCCAGCCGTGGATCAGCCCGGCCTGGTAGAAGCGTACCGGCGCCTCGAAGCCGCCCGCGGCGATGATCGCCTCGACCTGCTCCGGCGGCAGCACAGCGACGTCCCCGGCATAGGCCGCGCGGATGCGCTCGATGGTCTCGGCCGGCACGTCGGCCGCGGCCATCATCCGCGCCCAGGCCGGCAGCAGCACCGCATAGGCCGGCGAACGGATGTCGGCGGCCAGGTCGGAACTCGCCAGCAGCCCGCCCTCGCGCAGGCGCGCGCGGATCCCGGCAAAAAAGCGCGTGCGCTCGTCCGCCCCGGTGATGAACTGCGAGACCAGAAAGCAGGTGGCGACGTCGAACGCGTCCGACCCGGGCAGCGTGTCGAGGAATCCGGCGTGGAATTCGCATCGCGCGGCGAAGCCCTCGTCGCTGGCGCGCTGCCGGCAGAGCTCGATCATGGTGCTGGACGGGTCGAGCGCGGTGAACCGCCAGCGGGGAAAACGCCCCGCCAGCTGCGCCAGTTCCTGCCCGGTGCCGGCGCCCACGCAAAGCACCCGCGCCTGCTCCGGCAGGCCGGCAAGCAGCGGCTCCAGCAACAGGTACAGGCAGTCGCGGATCGGAGCGGTCCTGGCCCACTGCCGGTCATAGCCGGCCGCCTGCTGGTCGAACAGGGAGACGATCTGGTCGGGATGCATGCGGCCAGCTTAGCGCGGCGCCGCGGGGAGGCCTCCGCGGACCGCTGCGATCCATATCCGGAATCGCGGCGGAGGTTGTCGGAATCGCAGCGGCCTGGCGCACGAACCGGCGCCGATCGCGTGGCAAGCTGCGGTCGCCGTCGGATCCGACATCACCTTGCGAGTGCCCATGCGCCAGCCATGCCAACGCCTGACCGCCCTGCTGCTGGGCGCCCTGTTCCTGCTGCTGCACGGCGCGGCGGCAGCGGCAGCGGCAGCGGCCGAACGCTACACCTTCGTGCTGGTGCATGGAGCCACGGCAGGTGGCTGGGAGTGGAAGCGGGCCGGCCAGGCGCTGCTGGACGAAGGCCACGTGGTCTACCGCCCCACCCTCACCGGGCTGGGCGAGCGCGAGCATCTCAACAGCACCGAGGTCGACCTGCAGACCCACATCGACGATGTGGTCAACCTGATCCTGTTCGAGGACCTGCACGACGTGGTGCTCACCGGCCACAGCTACGGCGGCATGGTGGTGACCGGAGTGATGGACCGCATCCCCGAGCGCCTGCGCCAGGTGGTGTTCCTCGACGCCGCCGTGCCCGAGGACGGCCAGTCGATCTGGGACCTGTTCGGTGGGCAGGGGCAGGATCCGGAGCGCTTCAAGGACGGCTTCATGCAGGTGCCGTGGGTGCAGCCCGGCGCGCGCCCGCCGTACAGCGTGAAGCACTCGATCAAGTGCTTCACCCAGCCCGTCTCCTACCGCAACCCGGCCGCGCTGGCGCTGCCGGTGAGCTACGTGGCCTTCCTGCCGCCGGGACAGTCGGCGCAGGAACGCGCGGCCAAGGACCGCGGCTGGCAGAACGCCAAGGCCCGCGGCTGGACCATCCGCACCTTCCCGGGCGGCCATGTCGCACACCAGGAAGATCCGCCCGGCGTGGCCAAGCTGATCGCCCAGCTGGCCCGCGACCTGCCATCGGCCCCGACCGCGGCGCGCTGAGCCGTCCCGGGTCCGCACCGCTCGCGGCCGCGGAGCGTCACCAGCGGCTGCGCTTCATCCGCGCGGGCATGGCGCCTTGGGGCAGCTTGCGCGTGGACACCGCCACCACCACCGCCACCGACAGCAGGGTGGCGGCCACCAGCGCGCCCACCGCCAGCAGGCCGCGGGTCGAGATCACAGCCTCGGCCCTCGCGCGCATCGAACCCATCCGCAGTTGCAATCGTGCGCTGTGGAGGGAGCGGTCCGTGGAGTGGTCCGGGAGGGTGTTGGGCATGGATCGGCACCTGTGCAAAACCCCGATCCTCCCGGCGGCTGCGTGAAGCGCGTGCGCAGGACGCGGTCGATCCCGGCCCCCGACGCATGGCCGGCGCGTCGCCAGGATGGCACCATCGGCGCGCCCCGCCGCAGGAGCCCGCCCATGCCCGCCTTGCCGACGCGCCTGGCCTTCGCCGCGCTGGCCTGCATCGCCGCGGCGACCGTCGCACCGGCACGCGCCGCGCCCGACCCGGCCGCAGCCGCCGCGCTGTTCGAGCAGGCGCAGGCGCGGTGCGACGCCGATGGCGGAGCGCTGTGGGGACGGCCGCTGTGCGGGCCGATCCTGCTGGTCGACCCGCTCGACCGTGCCCTCATCGCCAACCAGGCCGACGCGGGCGGCGCCCCGGCCCCCCGTGACGGCGTGTTCGTGGGCACCCTCCCGGCCGGCGCGATGCTGGCCAATACGCGCGTCGAGTGGTCCGGCCAGGCCTGGACCCAGCTGCTGTGCCCGTTGCCGATAGAGCCGGCGCTGCTGCGCGTGTTCGTGGTCCACACACTGTTCCATCGCGCAGCCGGACCTGGGCCTGGCCCGCAGCGAAACCGGCAACCGGCATCTGGACGGCCTCGAAGGACGCTACCTGCTGCAGCTGGAGTGGCGCGCCCTGGCGCGGGCGCTGATGGCCGACGAGGCGCAGGCGCGGCACGAGAGGATCGCCGACGCCCTGGCGTTCCGAGCGCAGCGGCGGCAGCTGGCTCCTTCGGCGGCGGCCGACGAGGCGGACCTGGAGATCAACGAAGGCCTGGCCGAGTACACCGGAGTGCGCATCGGCCTGGCCGGCGACGAAGCCCGGCGGGCCTACGCGGTGTATGCGCTGGCGCGTTTCCTCGAGGCGCCGAGCTTCGTGCGCTCGTTCGCCTACGCCAGCGGCCCGGCCTATGGACTCCTGCTTGACGATGCGGATCCGGACTGGCGGGGACGGCTCGACGCCGACGCCGACCTCGGCCACCTGCTGGCGGCGGCGACCGGTATCGAACCGGCCGCCGCGACCGCCTCCGCCGACGTGCACAGGCGCGCCGCCCGCCATGACGCCGACGGCAGCCTGCGCGCGGCCGAAGTCGCGCGCGAGCGAGGTCGCCAGGCGCGGCTCGTGGCCTGGCGCGCCAGCCTGGTCGACGGCCCGGTGCTGCTGCTGCCGCTGTCCAGGCCCGGCTCCCAGTTCAATCCGCAGACCCTGGCGGCGCTGGACGAACTGGGCACGGTCTACCCGGACCTGCGCCTGACCGACGGCTGGGGCGAACTCCTGGTCGAGGATGGCGCGGCCCTGGTCCATGCCGACCGCAAGCGCGCCAGTGTGGCCCTGCCCGACGGCGGCGACGGCCATGCTGGGCCGGGCTGGCGGCTGCAGCTCGCACCCGGCTGGGTGCTGGTCCCCGGGCCACGCGCGGGAGACCTCGCCGTGCAGCCGGCTTCGCCCTGACCGCCGGCCGACCGGCTGCGCAGGGTCCGCCACACCCCGCGCCCGGGCGTCCATCGGCGCCAGGCGCAGGTCGCTGCCAGGCGCCAGCGCCCCGGCATCCAGCAGCCACGCGGTCCGGCGACACCGACAGCCCGCTGGCCTCGAACGCATCCGGCAGTACGAGCAGGTCCGAGGCCTTCCGCGTGCCGGGGCGGACAGCGCCGGCCGGATGGCGCGATCCACGTGGTGGCCGACGACCCCGGCCAGACCCTGGCGCCTGCGGCCGCTGCGCGGGCAGCGGCGTGTCCTGGGATATCAGGACGCGCGCGCGTCCGCCGCCGGGTCCGCGTCGGCCAGCGTCGGATAGTCGGTGTAGCCATGCGCGCCGCCGCCATAGAAGGTCGAGCGGTCGGGCGTGTTGAGCGGGGCGCCGCGGCGGAAGCGCTCGACCAGGTCGGGATTGGCGATGAACAGGCGTCCGAAGGCGATGGCATCCGCGCCTCCCGAGGCGATCAGCGCCTCGGCGCTGGCCGCGGTATAGCCGCCGCAGAACACCAGGGTGCCGGTGTAGGCCTCGCGCAGGGCGCGGCGGAAACCATCGCCAAGCCTGGGCCCGCCGGCCCAGTCCGGCTCGGCGATGTGCAGGTAGGCGACGCTGCGGCGGCTGAACTCGCGTGCCAGGTACAGCGCGCTGTCCTCGGCCTGTTCGTCGGCGATGTCGTGCGCGGCGAAGTGCGGCGAAAGGCGCACGCCCACGCGGCCCGGCCCCAGTTCGGCGGCGACCGCGTCCACCACTTCCAGCACGATCCGCGCGCGGTTCTCCAGCGAGCCGCCGTAGCGGTCGGTGCGCATGTTGCTGTTGGTGGCGAGGAACTGCTGCAGCAGGTAGCCGTTGGCGGCATGCACCTCGACCATGTCGAAACCGGCGCGGTCGGCGCGCGTGGCGGCGCGTGCGTAGTCCTCGACGATGCCCGGGATCTCGTCCGTTTCCAGGGCACGCGGCATGGCCGTGGGCACGTTGCCCGCCGTGCCGTCCTCGTGCACCACGAAGGCCTGCGCGCCCTTGGCGGGGATCGCCGAAGGCGCCACCGGGGCCGCGCCACCGGGCTGTACCAGCGGATGCGAGATGCGGCCGACATGCCACAGCTGGGCGGCGATCCGCCCGCCCCGCCCATGGACGGCCTGCGTCACCGTCTCCCAGCCCGCTTCCTGGGCATCGGTGTAGAGCCCCGGCGTCCAGGCATAGCCCTGTCCCTGCGCGGAGATCTGCGTGGCCTCGGACACGATCAGTCCGGCGCCGGCGCGCTGCGCGTAGTACTCGGCGTTCAGCGCGGTCGGCACGTCGCCGGGCTGTCCGGCGCGCGAACGCGTCAGCGGCGCCATCAGCGCGCGGTTGGGCAGGCGCAGCGCGCCGGCGACGACCGGCGACAGCAGGTGGGGATACATGGATGGTTCCTTGATCGGTGCGGCGACGGCCGCTGCGGCGCGCAAGTCTCGCGCCGAGGGCGCCAGCGGATCGTGACGGCGCCGCCCGCTCCGCACCACGGGACCGCGTCTAGCCGTAGCGCTCGCGATGGCGCTGCAGCGTGCGCGAGACACGCGCCAGCGCCGACTCCACCTCCCGGGCGAAGCCGCCCGCCGGGAGATGTCGCACCGCCATGTGCGCGGCGCAGACGATGCGCGTGGGCGACCAGGCGGTGGCCAGGCCGCGCGCCCATCCGGCATAGGCGTCCGCGGCCCCGGATTCGCGCCTGAGCGCACGCGCCAGCATGGGATGCATGCGCAGCGACGACTGCGGCAGCACGCGCCCCAGCCAGCCGGGGGCCTGGAACACGTTGAACGTGTCGTCGACATGGACGATGCCGCTCTGGCGATGGCGCACCAGCACCGAGGCCACGTGCACGCGCTCGTCAGGACAGACGAAGTCCACGCCATCGGGCACGGAGAGTTCCAGCACGTCTGCCAGCGGGTGGTCGGCGCGCCAGGTCTCCACCGGGGCCTGCGACCAGGGCAGGCCGGGCGCCAGCTGCCTGTGGCGCTCGGTGCCATGCAGCCGGGCCTGCGGGAACAGGCGCTGGGTCTGCTCCACGTGCAGCGTGTGGAAGGGATGCACGTGCACGATCGCATCGACCTGCGCACCGCCGCCGGTCAACGCCAGCAGGCCCTCTCGTTGCGCGGGATCCAGCGCGCAGCCGTCGATCACAACGAAGCGCCCGCCGGGGCGTCGCACCAGGGACATGTGCGTGCCGACATCGAGCACGCCGACGCGGTGCACGCCACGGAAGTTCCAGAAGTTGTCGGCCAGAGGCTGCATCGCGGCAGCCTATGTGCGCGCACGTGAAGGCACCGGTGCGGATGTCGAAAGCGGCGCCGCTGCTTCGTCGTCGCCAAGATGGCCCCGACTCCACGGGACCGCGCATGGAGGAATCGCGATGCGGGTGATGGTGCTGGTGAAAGCCACCGAAGACAGCGAGGCGGCCGTGCCGCCGACGGCCGAACTGTTCGAGCAGATGGGCCGTTTCAACCAGGAGCTGGCCGAGGCCGGCATCCTGCGCGACGGCGACGGCCTCAAGCCCAGCGCCGAAGGCAAGCGCATCGCCTTCGATGGCGCGACGCGCACGGTGATCGACGGCCCGTTCGCCGAGACCCGCGAACTGGTCGCGGGCTTCTGGCTGTGGGAGGTCGAGGACATGGACGAGGCGGTGGAATGGGCACGGCGCTGCCCCAATCCCATGCCCGGCCCGAGCGACCTCGAACTGCGGCCGCTGTACGAGCCCGAGGACCTGGCCCGGATGCTGGGCCAGGCCTGATCGGCGCACCGGCACCGGCGCTGGCGGGTCGCGTGCGCGACCCGCGCATCGCGACCTGCCCGGCCGGGATATCAGGCCTGTGCGCCCGGGCCGCGCAGGCGCAGGGTCAGGCCCTTGAGGAAGTTGCGCAGGAGCTGGTCGCCGGCGGGCCTGAAGTTGCGGTGGCCGGCTTGGCGGAACAGGGCCGACAGTTCCGGCTTGGACACCGGGAAGCCTGCGTCGGCGAACACCTGGTGCATGTCCGCGTCGGTCAGCTCGAACGCCACGCGCAGCTTCTTCAGCACCAGATTGTTGCTGATGCGCGATTCCACCGGACGCGGCGGCTTGCCCGGCTCGCGGCCACGCAGGTGCACGATCAGGCCGTCGAGCACGTGCGCCAGCACCGCGTCGCTGCAGGCCAGGTAGCCCGGATCCTCGTCACGCAGCAACATCGCGCGGACCTGGTCGCGGTCGATCACGAAGGCGGGATCGGCCAGGGCGGCGATCTCGATCACCTTCTGGTCGCTCAGGTCGAGCATGTAGCGGATGCTGCGCAGGACGTCGTTGTTGATCATGGAGGTACGGCGGAACGGGGGATGCGCAGTGTAGCGACTGCGCCTGTCCGAGGCCCGCACACCGCAGGTGATCGGGACGTGACGGCACGCCAGTGGCCATGCGCGCAGGCGCTCCAACGTCCACATGCGCCCGCGAAACCCGGTGCTATATTCGGCCCCGATCCCCATCGGCGGGATTACGAGGTGCCGGATGCGGCATGCAGTGCGCAGGCTGAGCGCAGGATCGCAGGGCCGGCGTGCACAACGCTGCCGAGGCGCGCTCGCCGCGCTGGTGGCCAGCGGCCTGGGACTGGCGTGCTGCGCCGCGATGGCCGCCGCGCCGGTACCGATGAGCTTCGAGGCGGCGCAGGCGCGCCGGCAGGCCACCTCCCCGGTCCTGGGCGCCAGCAGCGCGGACGTGGCCGCGGCCGAGGCGCAGGTCGAGACGGCCGCGCGCCTGAACTGGCCCACGGTCTCGTTGGACGCGCAGTGGCTGCACTACCAGAAGACCTTCGACCTCTCGCTGGTGGGCGCGCTCGACCAGGCGCAGGCCGCGGCCGGCCAGCTGGTGCCGGGCATCGTCGGCGACCTGCCGGGCGTGCCGGGCGAACTGCTGGAACTGATCCAGGCGCGGCTGCGCCAGTCCCTGCCCGAATTCTTCGCCGCCCTGCCCGACACCGTGCGGATCCGCGGTTCGCAGACCACGGTGCGCCCCGTCGTGAGCGCCATCCTGCCGCTCTACACCGGCGGCGCGATCACCGCGGGGCGCGCGGCGGCGGCGGCCAACGTCGGCCTGGTGCGCGCGCTCGGGGCCCAGACCCGCGACCTGGAGGACGTGCAGCTGGTGCAGCAGTACTTCGGCGTGGTGCTGGCGCGCGAAGCGGTCCGGGTCGCGCTCGACACGCGCGACGGCTTCGACCTGCACCTGCGCAATGCCCGGCTGATGGAGCGCGAGGGCGTGCTCAGCACCGCGCAGCGGCTGCAGGTGCAGGTCGCGCGCGATACCGCCCAGCGCCAGTACGACCGCGCCCTGCTCGAGTACGACACCGCATCCCGGGCGCTGGCGCGCTCGCTGGACGAAGCCGCGGGCGTGGAACCGCAGTCGCCGCTGTTCGTCGACCGGACGCCGCTCGGCCCACTCCAGGGCTTCATCGCCCAGGCCCAGGACAGCCATCCCCTGCTCGCCCAGGCGGCCGCCCGGCGGCAGCTGGCCCAGGCCGGGGTGGAACTGGCGCGGTCGCGCTATCGGCCGCAGGTGTTCGCGTTCGGCACCTACAACCTCGACCGCGACAGCGCGTTGCCGATCGAGCCGGACTGGGCGGTCGGCCTGGCGCTTCACTACGAACTGCTTTCGACGGTGGACCGGCGCAGCACGCTGTCGGCGGCGAACGCGCGCGCCAGCGCGGCCGACCACGACCAGGCCGCCGCCAGGGACACCGTCGCCGACCTGGTCACGCGCACCTACAACCTGGCGGAGCTGGCGCGCCGCGACTTCATCACCCTCGATTCGAGCCTGGCCGCGGCCGAGGAGAACCTGCGCGTGCAGGACCTGGGCTTCCGCGAGGGCGAGGCGCCGGCCTCGGCCCTTGTCGATGCGCGCAACCTGCTGGGCACGGCGCGGGTGCAACGGGCCGCGGCCGCCTACGAATATGTGCTCTCGCTGGCCAGCCTGCTCGCGGCCAGCGGGCGCTACGACACTTTCACGCGCTACCAGCGCAGTTCCGAGCCGGTGACCGGCCCATGAGCTCCGCGCCCTCCCGCTCCCGACACCTGGTGTTCTGGGCGATCCTCCTGGCCGTGGTGGCGTTCGTCGGGGTGGGCCTGTACCTGGCGATCCGGCCGGCGCCGCCGCAGGTGCAGGGCATGGTCGATGCCGACACCTACACCGTCGCGCCCAAGGCCATCGCAAGGATCGAGGCCATGCGCGCGGTGGAAGGTCAACGGGTAGCGCGCGGAGAAGTGCTGGCCGAACTGTCTAGCCCGGAGATCCAGGCCGCCGACCAGCAGGCCAACGCGGCGCTGCAGGGCGCCGAAGCCGCGCGCGAACTGGCCGACGAAGGCGCGCGCAGCGAGGACGTGCGCTCGGCCCAGGCCATGTGGCAGGCCGCGCGCGCCGCCGCCACGCTGGCCGCGCGCACGGCGCGCCGCGCCGACAACCTGTTCGCCGAGGGCGTGATCTCGGCGCAGCGCCGCGACGAGGCCAACGCCGCGCGCAACGCCAGCGCCGCGCAGGCCGAAGCCGCGCGCCAGCAGTACCTGAAGCTGGCCGCCGGCGTGCGCCCGCCGACCCGGGCGCTGGCAGAGTCGCAGGTGGCGGCCGCCCGCGCTGGCGTGTTCGAGGCCACCTCGCTCGAGGCCGAGACGCACCTGCGCTCGCCCATCGACGGCGAGATCTCCGAACGCTTCGTGCAGCCGGGCGAACTGGTCCTGCTGGGCGTACCGGTGTACGCGGTGATCGACATCGACCACCCCTACGTGTCCTTCCCGGTGCGCGAGTCCGAGTTCGCCGGCCTGGCGTCCGGCATCGAGATCCGCGGCAGCGTGCCGGCGCTGGACATCGAGGATGCGGTGTTCGTGGTCGACTACATCAGCCCGCAGGGCGACTTCGCCACATGGCGCGCCACCCGCCAGTCGCGCGGCTACGACGTGCGCAGCTTCGAGGTGCGCGCGCGCCCGCGCACGCCCATCGCAGGCCTGCGGCCGGGCATGAGCGTGCTGCTGGACTGGCCGCCGCGGCGATGAGCACATCGGCCCGCCCCGGGGTGTTCGGGCAGGCGCTGCGGGCCGAGCTTGCGCATATCGCCCAGGACCGCTGGGACCTGTTGCTGCTGCTGGTCCTGCCGCCGCTGCTGATGCTGGTGGTGGGCGTGATGTTCATCGCCGGGACCGTGCGCCAGATCCCGGTGGCCGTGGTCGACCGCGATCATTCGGCGCTCAGCCGCGCGGCGATCCGCAACATGGAGGCCAGTCCGCTCACGCGCGTGGTGGCGATGCCGCTGGAGCTGGACGCGGCCTGGCCGCTGGTGCGCTCGGGCCAGGTGTACAGCGTGGCCTACCTGCCCCAGGGGCTGGAGCAGAACGCATTGCGCGGATCGGATGCGGCGATCATCTACTTCAACGGTGCTTTCCAGACCGTCGGCGCGATGGCGGCCTCGGCCCAGGCCGAGGCCCTGACCGCCGCCGCGCAGCCGCGGCTGCGCACGCTGGCCCACGACGTGGGCGTGCCGCAGCTGCCGGTGCGGCTGCCGGCGATCCAGAAGTCCGCGGTCGGCAATCCGCAGACCAACTTCGAACTGTTCCTGGGCGGCCTGGTGGTGCCGGGGGTGCTGCACCTGTTGATCGCCTGCGCCACGGTCATGGCCTTCGGGCGGGAACTGCAGGGCGGCTCGCTGGCGGCATGGGCGCGGCGCTGGGACGGGCGCCTGCTGCAGGCTTCGCTGGGCAAGGCCCTGCCCTACGTGCTGGTGTTCACCGGCTGGGGCCTGGTCTGGATCGCGTGGCTGGGCGGATGGCGCGGCTGGGGCGTCGCCGGCAGCCTGCCGATGCTCGTCGCCGGCCTGGTGGTACTGATGACCGCGACCACGGCGATCTCCGCGCTGCTGCTGGCGGCCACCGGCGACATGGACCTGGCCTATTCCGGCACGGCGGTCTATGCCGGCGCGGCGATCGCGTTCTCCAACGGCACCCTGCCACTCAACCACGGCCCGGAGATCACCCGGCTCTGGAGCGCGATCCTGCCCTACACCCACTACCTGCGCATCCAGAACGCGCAGATGGTGATGGGCGCCGACGCGGCCGCGTCCCTGCGCGACGTGGGCGTGCTGCTCGGGGTGACCCTGGGGGCCGGCGCCCTGGCGCTGCTCCTGGCGCGGCGCCTGGCGCGGCGCGCGCCCAAACCCGGGCGCGAACGCTTCCCGATCACGCCCGACCGCGCCGGCGCCGCGTTCTTCGACACCTTCCGCGGCACCGTGCGCAGCGTGGCGGTCTGGAGCCTGCTGATCCTGGCAGTGGTCGGCTATGCGTTCTATTACCCGCTCGCCTACGCCGGGCAGACCGCGGTGAAGTTGCCGCTCATCGTGGTGGACGAGGACCACTCCCCGCTCAGCCGTTCGCTGGTACGCGCGCTCGACGCCACCCGCGCGGTGAGCGCCCGCACCGTCGATGTCGGCTACATCGACGCCCAGCGCATGCTGCGCGCCGGCGTGGTCGATGGCGTGGTGATGATCCCCCGCGGCTTCGAATCGCAGCTGCTTTCGGGACATCCGATGGGGATGGCCATCGACCTGGACGGCTCGCACCTCGTGCGCGCCTCGGCGATCGGCAGCTCGCTCACCGACACCATCCAGGGCATCATCAAGCAGCGCCTGGAAGCGCTGGACGCCGCGGTGCAGGTGGATCTTCCCAGCGTGGTCCAGCGCCCGCTCTACAACACCTCCGACGGCTACGGCAGCTACGTGGTGCCGGCGGTGACCGGAATCATCCTGCAGCAGACCCTGCTGCTGGGCGCCGCGCTCATCGCCGCACTGCGGCGCCAGACCCGGGCCGAGCCCCTGCGCACGCCGGGGTTCATCGGCCTGTGGGGCGCGCTGGTGCTGATGGGGCTGCTCGCCAACCTGTTCTACTTCGGCTTCGTGTTCTGGGTGCAGGACTATCCGCGCATGGGCAACCCGCTCGGCATGTCCTGCATGGCGCTGCTGTTCGCCGCCTCGTGCTCGGCCCTGGGCCTGGCGCTGGGCAGCTGTTTCGACCAGGCCATGCGGGTGATGCAGTTGCTGGTGGGCACCTCGGTGCCGCTGTTCTTCCTCGGTGGCGCCACCTGGCCCACGTTCCTGATCCCCGGCTGGCTGGTGGCCATCGCCCAGCTCTCGCCGGCCACCTCGGCCATCCGCAGCTTCGTCGAGCTCAATTCGGCCGGCGCCACGCTCGCCGAGGTCTCGCCGCGCCTGCTGGTGCTGGCAGCGCTGACCGTGCTGTACGGCTGGATCGCCTGGATGCGCCTGACCCGCAACCCACCGACAGCCGCGCCGCTGCCCGCCCGCGCTGTCCAGCCTCCTGCCGGGAATCCCGTCGCCTGAAACTCACACGGGCCGTTAACGGCGGCCGGCGGATGGTGCAGGCCTCCCGCACGGAGTACCGGCATGAGCCCCGACGACGGCCCCCTGCACCAGGCGAAGGATCCGGGCAGCAGCCCCGCGCGTGCGGTGCGGAAGGCCAGCCGCGTCCCCGACGCCCGCCGCGTGGCCGTGGTCACCGGCGGCGCCGCCGGCCTGGGCAACGGCATCGCCCGGCGCCTGGCCGCTGACGGACTGGCGGTGGTGTTGTCCGACCTGGATGCCGACAAGCTGGCGTCGGCCCGCCAGCGGATGGAGGCCGACGGGCACGCGGTGGAGACCTTCCAGGGCGACGTGGCCCGGCGCGAGGACCAGCAGGCCCTGGTCGCCCGCGCGGTCGAAGCCTTCGGCCGGCTGGACGTGTTCGTCAACAACGCCGGCATCGAACAGGTCAAACCGCTGGACGAGGTGGGCCCGGACGACCTGGAGCGGATCTTCAGGATCAACGTGTTCGGGATGCTGTACGGCATGCAGGCCGCCGCCGCGCAGATGCGCACGCAGGACGATGGCATCGGCAAGATCATCAACGCCTGCTCGATCGCCGGCCACGAGTCCTACGAGATGCTCGGCAGCTACTGCGCCACCAAGCATGCCGTGCGCTCGCTGACGCAGACCGCCGCCAAGGAGTACGCGCGCGACGGCATCACTGTCAACGCCTACTGCCCCGGCGTGGCCGGGACCTCGATGTGGACGCGCATCGACCAGGCCATGGGCCACTACATGGGCACCGGGCCCGGCGAAGCCTTCGAGAAGTTCTCCGCGGGCATCCTGCTCGGGCGGACCCAGGAGCCCGAGGACGTGGGCAACCTGGTGTCCTTCCTCGCCTCGACCGACTCGGACTACATCACCGGCCAGTCCATCATCACCGACGGCGGCATGGTGTTCCGCTGACGCGCACGCGAGGCGATGCCATCGTGTCCGATCCCGTGCCCCAGGCGCCGACCGACTTCGACTTCGCGATCGGCGACTGGACCGTCCTGCACCGCAGGCTGAAGGAGCGCCTGTGCGGCTGCACCGAATGGATCGGGTTCGAAGGCCGGATGTCCACGCGCAAGGTGCTCGGCGGCTACGGCAATATCGAGGACAACCTGCTGCTCTTCCCCGAACGCGAGTTCCGCGCCGTCGCCCTGCGCGCCTACGATCCGGCGCGCGCCCAGTGGTCGATCTGGTGGCTGGATGGTCGCTTCCCAGACCGCATCGACGTGCCGGTGGTGGGACGCTTCGAGCGGGGTGTCGGTCGCTTCTTCGCCAGCGACACGCACGCCGGCCAACCGGTCACCATCCGCTTCCTCTGGTCCCGGGCCGGGCCCGACCAGCTCCGCTGGGAACAGGCTTTCTCCGCCGACGCCGGGCGCAGCTGGGAGACCAACTGGACCATGGACTTCCGCCGCGCGGCGGGTCCGCCGCGGGTGTGGTAGCCCGCGGCCCGCGAAGGGGCGCGGGGCGCCGGCGTTCAGTGCATCGCGGCGGACCGCCCCGCCGGTACTCCGCTGTCGAGGTAGCGCCGGGCCTCCTCGCCATAGGCCTCGTAGCCCGGCGACAGGTGCGGCAGCAGCAGCCGCAGCCAGGCGCGGCTGACCAGGCGCATCTCGCGCTCGCACCCGGCGGCGCGCCCCGGGGTGAGGTCGCGCGCGGCCACCATGCCGGCGAAGCGCTCCGGATCGGTGCCGTAGATCAGGCATTGCAGGTTGAAGTAGCGCTGCTCGCCCAGCGCGTGCGATGCGGCGTAGGCGTCGAGGTTGTAGGCGCCGGTACTGTCCGAGAGCAGCCAGTTCGCGGCCAGGCGCAGGTTCTCGATCACCTCTTCCGGAGTCTCGTCCAGTTCGGCGAAGCGCAGCATCAGGATCGCGGCCAGCTGGTCCACCGCGTCCTCCTGGCGTCCGGTGACCGGCAGGTCCAGCAGGTCCACCAGCGCGTGGCCGGTCTCGTGCAGCACCATGAAGCGAACGCTGGCGCGCACGTAGCGCAGCGGATGGTCGTCGCCGACCAGCCCGAGCACGCGCTGGCGCTCCTGGCCGCGCTCGTAGAGCGTGCGCAGGGTTTCGTAGCACAGCACCACCTCGGCCGCGCCGGGCTGGTAGAACGCGCCGAATTCGCCGCATTCGGCGGTGATGTAGCGCAGCCGGCGCGGCAGCGCGAACATCCCGTCGAGCGCCTGCACCGCCGGCAGCCGCCTCAGCAGGTCGGCCTCGCGCACGCGTTCGTAGATCGTCTGCAGGTCGGGCGATAGCGGCGGCAGGTAGAGATATTCGAAGCGCGGCCCGGTGGCCGGCGCGGCCTTGCCGGCCCCGGGGGCGGCCGGGCGCACCACGTGGCGCGGAGACGCCTCCACCGCGTCGGGCCGTGCAACGCCGGGCGACGGCGCCCCGGCCTTCGCGCGGGCGCCGGGCGGCTCTCCGGAAACGCTCGCGCAACCGGCTGCCGCGGTCAGCAGCGCGGCGCACAGCGCGCCCAGGCAAGGCTTGAGGAACATGCAGTGGGCGCGCCGCGCTTCGGAAAGCGGGGAGAGTAAGAGAAGCCCGCGCCGCGATCCACCGCGGGGGCCGCCTGCCGGCCGCCGCGCCCCCGCGCCCGCGTCAGAACACCGACAGTCCGGTCATGCGGGTGAAACGGTGCAGCGCGTAGCGGCCGAGCAGCGAATTGCCCTTCCCGTCCAGCGCCGGCGACCACACGCACAGCGCCATGACGTGCGGCACCACCGCGACGATCGCCCCGCCCACGCCGCTCTTGGCCGGCAGGCCGACATGGAAGGCGAAATCGCCGGCGGCGTCGTAGGTGCCCGCGGTCATCATCATGGCATTGATGCGGGTAGCCTCCTCGGCGCTGGTGACCTGCTCGCCGGAATGTCCGCAGCGCCCCGCCCCGGCCAGGTACAGCACGCTGCGCGCCAGCTCCACGCAGTGCATGCGCAGCGAACACTGCAGGTAGTACAGGTCCAGCACGTCCTGCGGGTCGTTGCGCAGGTTGTCGTAGCTGCGGATGAAGTTGGCCAGAGCGATGTTGCGATAGCCGCTGTCGCGCTCGGAGCGCGCCAGTTCCGCGTCCCTGCCCAATCCGGGGTTGCCCGAACGCGCGCGCATGAAGTCCAGCAGGGTCGCCTCGGCATCCTCGCAGCTGGACAGCAGGACGTCGGCGACGACGATCGCACCGGCGTTCATGAAGGGATTGCGGGGAATCCCCTGCTCGTGTTCCAGCTGGATGAGGGAATTGAACGGGTCGCCCGAGGGCTCGCGGTCCACCCGTTCCCAGAGCCGGCCGCCGACCGCCTTCAGCGCCAGGGTCAGCGTGTGCACCTTGGACACGCTCTGGATCGAGAAGCGCTCGCGCGCGTCCCCCACCTCGTGCACCTTGCCATCCAGCGTCACCAGGGCCATGCCGAACCGGTCCTTCGGCACCTCGGCCAGCGAGGGGATGTAGTCCGGAAGCTCACCCTCGCCGAAACGCTGGCGCGCCTCGTGGTCGATGGTGCCGAGGACGTCGTCGAGGTCGACGCGGGAGATGTCGCGGGGGTTCTCGGGCGGTGTGCGCATGCGGCGGTCCGTTCGGGCCAGCGCACAGCCTAGGCCGCCCGGCGTGGGCGCCAGGTCGTGGCGGCGCGCTTACCGGCCTGCACGCATCCCGTCGCGCCGGGCGGCATGGGCGAACAGGGCGGCCGCGCCCAGCCAGGGCAGTGCGAACACCGCCACCAGGACCGCTTCGCGCGCCGGCGGCAGGCCCGCATCCGGCGCGCCGCCGTAGGCCAGCACGACCCACAGGCCCAGCGCCGCACCGAGCTGCGCGACCGCAGTCGCCAGCATGGCCAGCCCCATGCCGCGCGCCCGGAACCTCGCCACCAGGGCGCCCACCGCCGCCACCAGCAACACGCCGCCGAACACCAGGTTCCAGGGGTTGGCCTCGCCGCCGAACATGCCGACCGCCAGGTTGACCCACACCGTCGCCAGCCCTGACCCCACCGCCAGCGCGAAACCCGCGCGATAGGCGGTGCTGCCGCTGAGCCGCGTGCCCAGTTCGTACAGCGCGCAGGCGGCGGCCAGCAGGGTCCCCATCACGACGAAGTCGCCCACCGTCCAGTGCACGCCCTCGACGCCCCGCCACATCGCCAGCGCAGGCAGCAGCAGGAGACAGGCCGAGCCGCCCCAGACCAGGGGCCGCAGGCGGTTGGCGTGGGGACGTGGTCCGGTTGGCGCGAGGGTCGACATGGCAGGCCTCCAGGGCCGCGATCATGCGCCTGCCAGGGCGCGCAAGCGTGAATGCAGACGACGTGGATCTGAATCGCAGCGCCCGCGATCTTCAGGAGGCGGAGCCACCGCCAGGACCCTGGCGCTCCGGCTTGCCGCCGCCGTCGAGCAGCGCCCTGAGCCCGGCGAACGGACTGCCGGTCGCCGCCTCCGGCGCGTCCTCGGCTGCGCGCGGATCGACGCCCGTGTGGTCGATATGGCGCGAATGCTCGTTGTCGTGGCAGTACAGGCACAGCAGCTCCCAATTGCTGCCGTCGGCCGGGTTGTGGTCGTGGTCGTGGTTGCGGTGGTGGACGGTGAGCTCGTGCAGGTTGCTGCGGTCGAACGTGCGCGCGCAGCGTCCGCAGACCCAGGGGTACATGCGCAGCGCGCGCTCGCGGTAACCGCGCTGGCGCTGTTCGGCCTCGCGCCGCGCCTGGGCGACGATGCGGTCGAGCCTGTCGTGGTCGGGTGCGGACATGCCGTTGGCCGGTGCGGGTGGACGCTCAGCCTGCCTCATCCGGGGCCGGCCCATCCAGCAGTCCGTGGCGCCGGTGCCAGGCGGCCAGGGATTCGTCGGGGAATCCGTCCACGTGGACGTCATGCGGGCCGTCGGGCACCTGCACCCAGTCGGCGCGGGAGTCGAGCAGCATGTGCACGCGCTCGGGCGCCTCCGGCAGCTGCGTGTCGATGGCCGAGGCATGCGGGTGCACGAGCTGCGGCCACTGCGGGTCGGACAGCCACAGCGCGCTGCCGCACAGGGTACAGAAATGGCGCTGGCCGGAACTGGTCCGGCAGTCGCCGTCGTCGCCGACGATCCGCGCGCGGTATACGCCCAGGTGCTCGCGCCCCTCCACCTCGAGCGTATCCGCACGCGCGCCGAGGTTGATGGCCGCGCCGCTGCCGCCCGCGGTCTTGCGGCAGATCGAGCAGTAGCAGTACAGGAACGGCACCGGCGCGTAGGCCTGGCAGCGGAAGCGGATCTGGCCGCAGTGGCAGGAGCCTTCGAGGTGCATGGCGACGCTTGGGGGCGGGCCGACGACGCTAGCGCGCCGCGCGGCCTCGCCAGGTGAACGCGGGCGCCGCCCCGTGGTCAGGGCGTGGCCGGAAGCAGGGTGCTCTGGTCGAGCACGGACAGCCAGCGCCCGCGTTCGAAGGTGTAGGTCACCGCGACCCGCGCGCGCTGGCGGAAGCCGTTGGACGGGATCGAATAGGTGGTGTCGTAGACGATGAAGGCGGTCACGCAGCCCTTCACCTCGCGATGCAGTTCGGTCCACTGCCAGATCGCCTCACGGTCCTGGAAGTGCCCCGCGAGCGCGGCCATGACCGCGTCGATGCCGACCCGCCACGCGCCGCTGGCGAAGATCGTCACCGCGTCGTCGGTGTGGATGGCGCGGAAGGCCTCGGCGTCGTAGTCGCGGAACGATTCCATGTCGATCCGCTGCGCCGCATCGAACGCGCGTTCGCAGTAGCGCTGCAGCAGCGGCGGCCATTCGTCGCCGGCGTGGGCATTGTCGGCGGCCATTCCGCCCAGCGCGAGCAGGCCGGCGGCGAGGATCGGGAAGCGGTGCGGTTGCGTTGCCATGGGGGACTCTCCGGTGGGGTGCGCCGGCAGGTTGCCGCCCGGCCCGCGCCCCCCCGAGTACCAGGCGGCGCCGCGGACGTGGGGCCATTGCCAGCGGCACCGGCGCAAGGCGCCTGCGAGGCGATTGGCTCCGCCGGACGGTCGGGCGATTGGCACTGGCCAGGTGCCATGCTTGGCCCTGTCATGGAGCCATTCCAGCGGCGGACGGCGATGATCCTGCACCTCGACGGCTCCGGCACCCTGCAGTCGCAACTGCTCCGCGCCCTGAAGGCGGCGATGGCGCCGGGCGGGCTGCTGCCCGGCGCGCGCCTGCCACCGACGCGGGAGCTGGCCCGCTCCCTGGGCGTCTCGCGCAACACGGTGCTGGCCGCCTACGAGCAGTTGCGGGCGGAAGGCCGCATCCACGCCCGGGTCGGCGCCGGCAGCCATGTCGCCGCCCTCCCCTCGACCGTGGTCAAGGCTGCGGCCCCGCCCCCCGCCGCTTGGCCGCCACCGGCCGCGGTGCTGCCCCCGGCCCCACCGCCCAGTGCCTACGCGCGACGCGCCCGGCAGTATTTCGACATCCACGACCAGCCCGGCCGGACGGTGCCCGGCACCCGTTTCGCCTTCCAGTACGGCGCGCCGATGATCCACCCCGGCCTGCTCGATGCCTGGGCCGGCGCGCTCTCGCGTGCCGCGCGCTACACCCGCCCGGTCTATGGCCAGGTGCAGGGCGGCCCGGCGCTGCGCGCGGCGATCTGCGATTACCTTGCGCGCAGGCGCGGCGTGCGTGCCTCGCCGGACGACGTGCTCGTGGTGGCTGGCACCCAGCAGGCCCTGGCGCTGGCCGCGCGCGTCCTGCTGGAGCCGGGCGATGGCGCGGTGATCGAGGAGCCGCACTACAACGCGATCCGGGTGGGCCTGCAGGTGCACGGCGCGCGCGTGCACGCCGTGCCGGTCGACGCCGAGGGGCTGGTGGTCGAGGCGCTGCCCGCGACCGGCGCGCGCCTGGCCTGCGTGACGCCCTCGCACCAGTTCCCCACCGGCGCGGTGATGTCGATGCGCCGGCGCCACGCCCTGCTCGACTGGGCCGCGCGGTCGGATGCCTGGATCTGGGAGGACGACTACGACGGCGAGTTCCGTTACGACGGCGCGCCCCAGGCCGCGTTGCACGCGCTCGATCGAGACGGACGGGTGCTCTATGTCGGCAGTTTCTCCAAGACCCTGTTCCCGGCGTTGCGGCTGGGCTACATGGTGCTGCCGCCGCAGCTGCGCATGGATTTCGTCGCCGCCAGGTGGCTGGCCGATTTCGGTTCGCCGGCGATCGAGCAGGCGGCCCTGGCCGGTTTCATCGCCAGCGGCGCCTTCGAACGCCACCTGCGCCGCACCGCGCTGGAGTTGCGCCGCCGCCGTACCGCCCTGGTCGCGGGCCTGCGCCGCTGCAGCCACGGCCGGCTGGAACTGGCCGACAGCCACGCCGGCATGCACCTGCTGCTGCGCCTGCGCGGCGGCACGCGCGCGGACGCCGCCGCCCTGGTCGCGTACGCGCACGCCCAGGGGCTGGGTCTGTATCCGGCCGCGCCCTACTACCTGGACCCGCCCGACCGCGCCGAGCTGCTGATGGGCTACGCCGCCCTGACTGTCGCCGAGATCGGGGATGCGCTGGCGGTGTTCCAGCGCTGCCTCGACGCGGTCTGGCCGGTCTCGGGCGTCGCCACGGGAGGTACGCAGCTGTAGTGGCAGGCCTGTCGGCATGGTCAGGCGGCGGCCCAGGCCGTGGCGGTCGTGACTCTGGAAGGTGGCCGGCCAGCCGTTGCATGCCGCTGGCCCCGGACGGCCGCAACCTGCGCAGCGCGTACGCGCGCCATGTCGATCCACGCCGCGCCGGTTCGTCGCCCGAGTACGCCGACGCCAAGCGCGGTGCGCCCATTCGTCCTTCCGGAGACCCCGATGCTGCCGAAGACCCTGATCTGCCTGTGGTTCGACCACGACGCAGAGGACGCCGCCGCGTTCTATGCGGAGACCTTCCCCGACAGTGCGGTCGGCCGCGTCACCCGCGCGCCGGCCGATTTCCCCTCCGGCAGGGCCGGCGACGTCCTGACCGTGGAGTTCCGCGCGCTCGGCATCGACTGCATCGGCCTCAACGGCGGGGCTGCGTTCCGCCACAGCGAAGCGTTTTCCTTCCAGGTGCTCACCGACGACCAGGCCGAGACAGACCGCTACTGGGACGCCATCGTCGGCAACGGCGGCCAGGAGAGCGCCTGCGGCTGGTGCAAGGACCGCTGGGGCCTGTCCTGGCAGATCACGCCGCGCGCACTGACCGCGGCCCTGGCCGGCGACGACCCCGCCGCAGCCAGGCGTGTGTTCGAGGCGATGATGACGATGCGCCGGATCGACATCGCCGCGATCGAGGCCGCACGCCGTGGCTGAACCCGCCCGCCGGCGACAGCCACGCCACCCGCCCCCCGCCTTCCTCTCCCACCCCGGCCCGTCCGTTGGACGGTCCACCACCCCACCCCGAGCCACACAGGAGCAAGCATGAAGATCGTGACCAGCCTCGGTTTCCAGGGCCAATGCCGCGAGGCGTTCGAGTTCTACGCGCAGGTGCTCGGCGGCAGGATCACCGCCGCCTTCGCCTACGGCGACGCGCCGCCCGGCATGCCGATCACCGATCCGAAGTACAAGGACTGGCTCATGCACTGCTGGCTCGAGGTCGGCGACCAGGCGCTGATGGGCGCCGACATGGACGTGGGCTGGGCGGCCAACATCGACAAGCCCAAGAACGGCTTCGACGTGACCGTGCACACCGACGACGCCGTCCAGGCCCGGCGCTGGTTCGAGCAGCTGTCCGAGGGCGGCCGCGAGGTCATGCCGTTCGCCGAAACCTTCTGGTCGCCCGGGTTCGGCGCCTTGGTCGACCGTTTCGGCGTGCCGTGGATGGTGAACACCATTCCGGCCGAAGGCTGGTCGCCGCAGCAGGGCTGAGGCGGTCGCCGCGGACGCCGCCGCCAGGCGTCGGCGCTCCGCCAGTTCAGGGCGCCAGGAACGACGAAGGCCGGGACTCCCGTCCCGGCCTCCATCCCGGGGTTCCGCGACACCAGGCCGCGCCGGCTCAGCCGGCCTTGCCCAGCAGGCGCGCGGTGATGTCGCCGCTCAACGAGCGGTCGTAGGCATCGATCGCGCGCGCGATGCCGCGGTCGCCGAAGTCGATGCGGTCCAGGTCCACCCAGTATGCCGACGGCGAACCCGCCGACTGGAAGAAGTAGCGCCGGCTGGTGGAATCGCCCAGCGTGAACCACAGCGTCGGCCACGCATCCTCGCCGTCGCTGCCCGAGGTGTCCTTCGCCCCGCGCGGGCTGGCGACATTGCGCACGATCGCCTGCACGTCCGCGACGGCCTCGTCCGCGTTCGCGGCAGGCGGCAGGGTCTTGAGATAGGACGCGGCGCGGACGAAGCGGCTGGCCGGGTCGATATCCCCGGGCATCGACTTGCTGCCGCCGAACAGCGCGTAGTTCCGCAGGTCGCGCAGCTGGGTGTCCAGCGGCGGCTCGTTGGTCATCACGGTGAACTCGCGGCCGTGGTGGAGGACCGGCTTGCCGTCGACATACTCGAAGATCGCCGAGTCACCGGAGGCATCCGAGATCGACAGGTGCAGCGGCCACTGCCTGCCGTCCAACGTCACCGGCGCGATCCGCACCGCCGCGAGTCCGTCCACGGCCTCCTGAACGGAGGCGAAGTTGTCGAGCACGTACTGCGCCCACTGCAGGTTCGACAGGCCCGGGCGTCCATCCTGCGGCTCGTACCGGGTGACGCCCAGATAGAGCAGGTTGGCGACCAGGCCCTGCTCGTTCATTCCGTCCGACGCATGGCCCATGGAGGTGACCACGACGCTGCCGTACCGGGAGGTCCAGCGCAGCGGCTTGCCATCGCCGGTGTCGGAGACGCGCTCCACGCCGCGCGGGTTGACCGCGATCCGCGCCGCGTCGGTCCTGTACAGGTCCATGGTCCGGCCCACAACTGCCGCCTGGCCATTGGAGTTCGAAAGGATGCGCGAGCAGGCAGCCGCATCGACTGCCAGCGTCGAAGCCGCCGCGATCAGCCCGACGGCTGCCGCGCGACCGAGTCTTGTTGCCATGGGTTCCTCGTTGATTCCGCCGAACTGACACGGGAGCCAGAACGATAGAAGCCCGGGCACTGGGCCATCCTGATCCAGGTCAAGCCGGCCCCTCCCCGGCGGCGCTGTTCAGGAAGCGGTCCACGCATGCGTCGTGGCCCCTGCGATGGCCATGCCTCGGCCGGCTCCGCCGCGCCGGCATGCCGCGAGCTTCGGGGCCGGGGTCCGCAGGCGCGGCACGCCGCCAGGCAGCTGCCGCCGACGTGTGCGGCGATGCGGGGCTCAGCAGCGGCGCCTGCAGCCGGAGAAGAACCGCAGCATCTGGGCGGACGCGTCCGGCCCCAGCGGATCGACGAAGCTGCCGGTCGCATCGCCGCCCGACCAGGCGTGCCCGCCGCCGTGGATGAGCCAGTGCTCGGCGACGACGCGACCGTCGGCGGTGCGGTGCACCGTGCGCGTGGCGCTGCGTACTCCCGCGCCGACGCCCTGCTCGATGCTGGACACCGCCGCCGCGCCGCTGCCGGCCCCGAGGCTCTGTTCGACCACTCCCTCGCCGTTGCCCGGATGCACCGTCGCATCGTTGTCGCCATGGAACACGATGGCGGGCACCGGATCGGCGCTGGCGACGGGCGCCTTCCGTCGACGCTTGCCGCCCTTGCGCATGGCCGCGAACGCCGACGGCACGTCGTGGGCCAGGCCGATCGGCAGGCCCGAGTGCACGCCGATGGCGGCGAAGATGTCCGGATGCGTGCTGGCCAGGATCGCTGCCATCGCGCCGCCCGCCGACAGTCCGGCGACGTAGACGCGGTCGGGATCCAGTCGCCAGGTCTCCACCAGGTGCCGGGTCAGCGCAGCCAGCAGTGCAGGCTCCCCGGCGCCGCGCTGCTGGTCGCTGCCGCGGAACCAGTTCCAGCAGCGGTTCGGATTGCGCTCGGTCGACTGCGCGGGCCAGGCGACCACCCAGCCCAGCGCCTCGGCCTGCCGGTTCATGCGCGTGCCACGGGCGAAATCCTCGGGCGTCTGCGTGCAGCCGTGCAGCATCACCAGCAGCGGAGCGCCGGCCGGATCGATGCCCGGCGGCACGTGCAGCAGGTATTCGATCTCGCCGGCAGCGCAGGAGAAGCGGTGGCGGACGCCACCTCCCGTGGCGCGACGGCTGCGTGCCCCGGATCCGGACGGCCGCCCGGCGTCGACCTCCCGGAACTCGACGTCGATCGGCGGCTCCGTCGCGGCATCCGCCGCGCCTGGCACGGGCGCGGGCGCGCGATGGCCGCCCAGCGCTTCCTGGAGCGCGCGGGTGGCCGCCTGGAGACTGCCGCCCTGCATCAGGCGCATCGCGCGATGCAGGAAATCCTGCCTGGGTTTCATGGGGAATCCTGCGTCAGTGGATGCGGCCGGCCAGCGCTGCCTTGACCTTGGGGCTGGCGTGGAACGCGCCGAGCACGCTGACCGATTCGATCGTTTCCCGCGCCAGTTCCGGGGTCACGTCATCGCCCAGCCGGACCAGGCCCAATGCCTGGATGCGCAGCCGCTGCCCGGCATCGCGCACCGCTTCGAGTTCGCGGCGACCGAAATCCTGCAGCCCCATCACCAGGGTGCGGCGGGCGACGGTGTGGCGCAGCGCCTCGCCATGCGTGGCGAGCTGGTTGCGGATCGCGGTCCGGATCAGGTCGGTCCGGTTGGAATAGAACCCCTCCTGGACCAGGAGGTCGATCTGCCCCAAGTCGACAACCCCGAGGTTGATGGTGATCTTCTCGCTGTCGGCGATGGGACGCGGGCGAAGGGCGGACATGGACAGGCTTCCGGATGGCTGGGACCAGCCTCTCACCATCCGGATGGATGGCGCGTGAAGTGGAGCCCCGGTCCCGGCGAAGGTTGGCCGGCGTGACGCCCCCGCACAGGGTGGGGCGCGCAGAGGGAGGGAGCAGGTGTGGAAGGACGCGCCTGCCTCCAGCTGACGCCCGGGCCAGGCCGCCGCCGGAGCCCGGTATATCGCCCGACTCCCGGGAGGCTTCACGCGGCGCTCGATATGGCCTGCGCAGGTGGCGAAGAGCGCGCTTTACCGGCCCCGACCGGCGCATACTGACCGGGTCCACTGCACCCGCAGTGCAGCGCCGATGCGCGAGGAGTGTCCAATGTCCAAGGGCCTGAACCAGAAAAAGGAACAGAAGAAGAAACCCGCCAAGACCATGAAGGAGAAGCGGGCGGAAAAGCGCGACAAGAACAACCCAAAGGCGTTCGCGCCGACCTGACCGACTGACCCGGTCGCCCGCCCTGGCGGGCGATGGCGAGCGCTGCCGTTCCTGCTTTCGGCCCCGCGCCAGCCGTACGGAACGGCCTCTTGCGACGGTGCGCTGCGACGCACGCCGACATGCCGATGCGCCCCTCCGCCCGCGCGGGCGGTGGCATCGGCTCAGACCGTCATGGGGACCTGCGGGCCACGCGCTCAAGCAGGCGGCGCGCCGCCGGCGCCGAGGACGCCGGGTTCTGGCCGGTGATCAGAAGGCCGTCCTCCACCACATGGGGCGCCCAGTCCGGCCCCTTGGAATAGTGCCCGCCCTTGGCCTTGAGCTCGTCCTCGACCAGGAACGGCACCACCTTCGTCAGGCCGACGGCCTCTTCCTCGCTGTCGGTGAAGCCGGTCACCTTGCGCCCTGCCACCAGCGGCTGTCCCTCCGCCGTCGTGACATGTCGCAGCACCCCCGGCGCATGACACACCAGCGCCACCGGCTTGCCGGCGGCCACGAACGACTCGATCAGCGCGATCGACCGGGGATCCTCGGCCAGGTCCCACAGCGGCCCATGGCCGCCGGGATAGAACAACACGTCGAACTCCTCCTGGCGCACCGCGTCCAGCCGCCCGGTCGACGCCAGTTGCGCCATCGCCTCGGCGTCGGCCTTGAAGCGGCGCGTGTCGTCGGTCTGCGAGGCCGGCTCGTCGCTGCCGGGATCGAGCGGGGGTTGCCCGCCCTTCGGCGAGGCCAGCACGACGTTCGCGCCGGCATCCTTGAATACGTAGTAAGGCGCGGCGAGCTCTTCCAGCCAGAAGCCGGTCTTGCGGCCGGTGTCGCCAAGCCGGTCGTGCGAGGTGAGGATCATCAGGACGTTCATGGGTGTCTCCATGGCAAGGGCCGCCGCGCGGCCGCGCGCGGCGCACCCGGGGCATGCGCCGGGCGGCCGGATCGCCAGCATCCGCCGGCAGCCGTGAACGCGGTGGCGCCGTGCGGTCAGCGACGGCCTCGCACGGCCCCGTTCCTCGGACGGCAACGCCGCAGCGCGTGGGATCGCCAGCGCCAATCCCGGAGCCGGCTGCGACTGCACGCATGCGCGACGCCCGCTCCCGGCCGGCACCCGCGTTCGATGGACGCAGGCCTACGCCAGCCTGTCCGCACGGCGCGATGAGCGGCGCGTCGCGACTCCGCGACGGCTGGCTATCCGCCTCCCGCGCCGAAGGTATCGCCGGCCAGCCGCGGGCTACTGCGGACCGGAAGCTGCGTCGCCCTCACCGCCCGGCATCCGCTCGGCCGCAAGCGCGCGGGCGGCGCTCAGGCGCTGACCCAGCGGTTCGGACTGCATTGCCCCCTCCTCGCACGCCAGGACGTCCAGGGCGCGCTGGACGCGCGTCGACAGGCCCCAGTCGGCCGAGATCGAACGCGCGCAGCGTGACGACCAAACCTCGATCAGCGACACCAGCAGCCCTGGATCCGGATCGCCCGCCGCGCGCCGGCTGCAGACATCGCGCAGCACCTGGACCACCACCACCGAGCCCAGCCCGTAGAGCAGGGCCAGCAGTTGCAGGGCCTGCAGCTCGTCGCGCGATGCGTCCGGGGCGGCCTCCGCGGCGAGTTGCGCGGACAGCAGCGTGTGTTCCCACAGCCGCGCCGCGCTGCGCGCCAGCGCGCTGCCATCGTCGGCGATGACCGGCTGCAGCAGCGCCGCCATCACGATCTGCCGCAGGCCGTCGCTGCCCAGCAGGGTCACCGCCCGTTCCAGGTGCTGGACCGGCACGGCGTGGCGCCGGTAGATCGCGCTGTTGGCGATGCGCAGCAGGTTCCCGGCCAGGGCCGGGTCCTGCGCCAGGATCGCGGCGATCGACTGCGCGCTCGCGGCGGGGTCGTTGATCGCACGGGTGAGCTGCGGCAGCAACTGCGGGCGACGCGGCGTGTAGCGCGGATGCGCATCGATGCGGCCGAGCACGTCCGCGGCGGCGGATTCGATGCCCGCCGCAGCGCTGGTGGAAAGCGGGCGGTCCGAGCCGGGCGCCACGGCGAACGCCGGCGCGCACAGTCGCAGCAGCATCACCGCCTCGGGAACGGACGGGACCGGATCCGCTGCCGGCGTGGTGGTCGCCTCCCCACCCTGCGTCGGCGCTTCGACCGCATCGCGCAGGCGCGCCCGCGGCACCGCGACAGGCGATGCGGCGGGACTCGCGCGGCGACCGCGCTTGAGCATCCAGCCCCCGGCGCCCAGTCCGGCCGCGGCAGCGAGGCCTGCAATCCACAACGTGGGCACGATGGTCGTCATCCGCTGGCGCCGGACATCGCCGGTCGGGGCGCCTATTCAAGCATGCGATCGCGACTCCCGGCAGCGGCACCGCGCCGTGCGCGACCCGGCCCGACCGCGCGGCAGGGAACCGGGCGGGCCGCGCGCACGCGCCGACGCAGCCGCGCGAATATCCGATGGGCGGCGCGGACGCACGCCCGGGCAGCTGCGATCCTCCCCCGTCGCCGACACGGCGCTGCAAGGGGAGAAGGCGATGTATGGATTGATCGGGCGGATGCGGGCGGTGCCGGGGCAGCGCGATGCGCTGATCGACCTCCTCACCCAGGGCGTGGCGGACATGCCCGGCTGCCTGAGCTATGTGGTCGCCCGCGACCCGGGCGACGACGACGCGATCTGGGTGACCGAGGTCTGGGACAGCCAGACCAGCCATCGCGCCTCGCTGTCGCTGCCCTCGGTGCAGGAGGCGATCGCGCGCGGCAAGCCGCTGATCGCCGGCTTCGACCAGCACATCGAGACCCGCCCGGTGGGCGGCCACGGGCTGGCGCCCTCCGACTGAATCCACGCGCCGGGCGCCCTCGACGCCCACGACCCACCCGGAGCCAGCCCATGCGACTGGAAGAGTTGCGGACCTACGCCCTGTCCCTGCCCGACACCACCGAGCAGCCGCACTTCAAGTTCGGCTCGTTCCGGGTCCACGGCCGGATCTTCGTGACCACGCCACCCGATGGCGGCCACGCCCACGTCTTCGTCGACGATGCGCAGCGCGAGCTGGCGATCACCCTGTACCCCGAGGCGATCGAGCCGCTGCACTGGGGCAGCAAGGTCGTGGGCGTCCGCATCGCACTGGCCAGGGCGAAACCCGCGTTCGTGCGCGAACTGGTCCACCAGGCCTGGGCGCGCAAGGCCACGCCCCCACCGGCCAGGCGGACCCGGGCCTGAACGGCGCGGGGAACGGCACCATGGGCGCCGGGCGGCACGACGCCATGGACGCGGCGGCGGCCGGCACGGCACCGGCAATCCGCCGCGCCCTTCCCGGCGATGCCGACGCGCTCGCCCTGGTGGGCGCCACCACTTTCCTTGAGAGCTTCGCCGGCGTCCTGCACGGTCAGGGGATCATCGAGCACTGTCGCCGGGCGCATGCCCCGTCCCGGTACGAGGCCTGGCTCGGTGACCCCACCGCCGCGCTCTGGCTGGCCGAGGCGGCGCCAGGGTGCGCGCCGGTGGGCTATGCCGTGCTCGCCAGCCCCGACCTGCCCATGGCCGATCCGGCCCACGACCTCGAGCTCAAGCGCATCTACGTGCTGGCCCGTTACCAGGGCAGCGGCACCGGCCAGCGACTGCTCGAACACGCGCTCGCGCATGCCCGGGCCGCCGGCGCGTCCCGCCTGCTGCTGGGCGTGTACGCCGGCAATGCGCGGGCCCAGGCGTTCTATCTCCGCCACGGCTTCGCGCATCTGGCCGAACGCGGCTTCGAGGTCGGCGGCCACTCGTATCGCGACAACGTGATGGCGCGCGCCCTGTCCCCCTGAGCAGGCGGGACGCGCGGCGTATCGCCGTCGCCAGCGCAAGCGCGAAGCCCCGACGCATGCCCCTCGACCGCGGCCTCACCGCCCGCCCCCCAGCATGTCGCGATCCCGTCCAGACCACGACCGATGTCCGCCGATTCCAGCACCGACGACCGCGGCCGCCACGCCGCCATACGCCTTCCCCAACTCAGCATCGACCATTACAGCCTGCCGGTGCCCGACCCGGAGGGCGACGGCTACCTCGGCGACCGCGCCAGCCAGACCGCGTTCCGCACCCTGCTCGACACCGCGCGCACCCAGCACCTGCACGGCCGCGACCCGTTCGGCCGCGGCCAGTCGCGCAACCTGCCCAAGGAGCGCATCGACCTGGTGCTGGTCGGCGGCGCCCCGGATGCCTCGCACGCCGTGCACCTGGCCGTGGAGGAATACGCGCGCCAGCTGTGCTTCGTGGTGCAGTCGTTCATGGCCCAGCCCGAATGGGCCGGCGTGGAGCGCATCGTGCTCGGCGGCGGCTTTCCCGAGCACGAGACCGGCGGGCTGGCGCTGCGGCGCGCGGTGCGCCTGCTGGAACTGGCCCGGACCGGGATCGACCTGCTCACCCTGCGCCACGATCCGGACGAAGGCGGCCTGCTGGGCTGGTCGCCGCTGCTGCCCGACCCCGCGCTCGACTACGACGCTTTCCTGGCCGTGGACGTGGGCGGCACCAAGCTGCGCTGCGGGATCGTCGAACACCGGCTCCGGCGCGATCCCGCCGGCGGCCATGGCCGGGTGGTCGAAAGCCTGGTGTGGCGGCACGCCGACGATCGTCCCCGCCGCGGCGAAGCCGTGGCGCGGATGGCGGCGATGCTCAACGGCCTGGCCGCGTTCGCGCGCACCCTGGGCATCCGCCTGGCACCCTTCGTGGGCATCGCCTGTCCCGGCACAGTCGAACCCGACGGCACGCTGTCGGCGGGCGCGCAGAACCTGCCCGGCAACTGGGAGCGCCCGTTCCACCTTCCCGAAGCGCTGGCCGCCCAGCTCGATCCCGTCGATGGCCAGGTCCCCGCGGTGGTGATGCACAACGACGCCGTGGTCCAGGGCCTGAGCGAACTCGACCGCATGGCCGGCAGCCGGCGCTGGGCAGTGCTGACCATCGGCACGGGCCTGGGCAACGCGACCTATACGATGCGTTGAGGCCGCCTCGCGGTCGCCTCCGGCGACAGGCGAGCCCGGCACCCCAGCGCGACGCGGATACAAGCAGGGGCAACACAGCTTGTGCGGTGTGGTCCGCCGCGAGGCGAAGAGTCACGACGACCGTGCGCATGAACTCCCCCCGACAGGCCGACGGGCCGACGGGCCGACGGGCCGACGGGCCGACGGGCCGCGGCCAGGATGCGCCAGGGCCGGTTCCTGCCCGCCCGCGCCTGCGGCTATCCTGTCGGGCCGACCGCCACCGACCCGCCGCATGCGCCTTCGCCCGCTCCGCCACGCCGCGTTCCTGAGCCTGCTCCTTGCCGCCTGCGGCGGGCCGCCACCGTACACCGGCGGCGACGTGCATGACCTGCAGCGCATCGACATGGTGGTCGGAGAAGGCGCCACCGCGACCGCCGGCGACGAGGTCAGCGTGCATTACACCGGCTGGCTCTACGACGAGAACGCGCCCCGCAAGCGCGGCGCCAAGTTCGACAGCTCGCGCGACCGCGGCCAGCCCTTCGTGTTCAAGCTCGGCACCGGCCGGGTGATCCGCGGCTGGGACGAGGGCGTCGCCGGCATGCGTGTGGGCGGTACCCGCGAACTGCATATCCCCGCCTTCCTCGGCTACGGCGCCGAGGGCGCCGGCCGGGTGATCCCGCCGGGCGCCTCGCTGGTGTTCGAGGTCGAGCTGCTGGATACGCGCAAGTAGGCCTTCCCGGCCGCCGGTTCCGGCAAGCGCGAGCCCTGGCTCAGGGCGCGCGGGCCCTCCCCCTCATCCGGGCGGTGGTCGCCGCCGATGGTGCGCCGATTCCGCGCGTCATGCCCCAAGGCGCGCCGCCGTGCCGTCCGATCCGGATCCTGGCTGCCGCCTTGGACGGACCCGATCGCCCGCGACCGACGCCCGGCCGGCCGGCCGGCCGCCAGCGTCCGGCCACCGGTCGCGGCGCACGGATCGGGGCCCGAATCGGCGCGCAAGGCCGGGGCGCCTCCCTGCCGGGTCTCTGGCGCGCACGTCCCCTTGCCGCACGCGCCAGGACCCGGCGGGGGTTCCGCGCTTCAGAAAACCGCTGGCGCCTGATTCACGGCCCGCGACGGTCCCTCCCCCGATCCTCTGCCGGCGGGCCGTGATGCCGCGCGCCAGTGGAGAGCCAGACGATGAGCGATGCCCCGCCACGACCGTCGCGCCCCGACCGGGACACGGGCACCGCGCGGCATGTCGCGCTCTGCGCGGTGGTCGGCATCCTCACCGGCGCGATCGGTTCGGTGTTCCATCTCGCCATCGATTCGGCGCTGGGCTGGCCGTCGGCGCTTCGCCAGGTCGTGGACGGCCCGCTGCTGGTGGTCTGCGCGGCGGCGGTCACGATGCTGGCCACGGTCGCGGTCGTGGCCGTGGTCCGCCGCTATGCGCCCGAAGCCGGCGGCAGCGGGATCCAGGAGGTGGAGGGCGCGATGGCCGGGCTGCGCCAGGTGCGCTGGGCGCGGGTGCTGCCGGTCAAGTTCTTCGGTGGCATCGCCGCCATCGGCTCGGGCCTGGTGCTGGGACGCGAAGGCCCGACCATCCATATCGGCGCCTCGCTGGCCGGCATGTGTTCGGACTGGTCCAGGGCGGGCAGCGCGGGGCGCAGCGGGCTGCTGGCGGCCGGCGCGGCGGCCGGACTGGCCTGCGCGTTCAACGCGCCGGTCGCCGCGGTGCTGTTCGTGACCGAGGAGACGCGCAAGGAATTCCCCTTCAGCTTCCGCACCTACATGGGCGTGGTCGCCGCGTCGCTGCTCGCCACGGTGGCGACCGAGCTGATCGGCGGCGTGGCCCCGGACCTGTCCATGCGTGTGGATGAGCCCGCCCTGCGCGCCCTGCCGCTGTTCGCGCTGCTGGGCGTGGTGCTGGGCGCGATCGGTGTGCTGTTCAACGCCGCCGTGCTGCGGGCGCTGGCCTTCGCCACCACCGCCCAGTCCCGGGCGCCGTATGTCTATCCGGCCGTCGTGGGGCTGGTGGTCGGCGCGCTGATGGTGCTCTATCCGCACAGCGTCACCGGCGGCGAACCCCTGGTGCGCACCCTGGCCGCGCAGCACCCGGGCCTGCTGGTCCTGCTGCTGCTCGCCGTGGCGCGTTTTTGCACGACCGTCGCCAGCTATTCCTCGGGCGTGCCCGGTGGCATCTTCGCGCCCATGCTGTCGCTGGCCGGCTGCGTGGGCCTGGCGTTCGGCACGATGGCCGGCGTCGTCGGCCCCGACTGGGGCGCCAGCCCGCCCGCCTTCGCCATCGCCGCCATGGGCGGCCTGTTCACCGCCTCGGTGCGCGCGCCGATGGTCGGGGTCGTGCTCACCCTGGAACTCACCGGCGCCTACACGATGGCCATGCCGCTGCTGGCGACCTGCCTGCTCGCCAATCTCGTCGCGAGCCTGCTCGGCGGCCGGCCGATCTACGAACAGCTGCTCGACCGCACCCTGGCGATGGCGGCGGAATCGCCGGGCGGCAAGCCGGCGACGCCGTCGGGCGCGCAGGTCCCGTGACATCGGCCAGCGGTCGCGCGACCGCCCGCATGGGGTCGGCGACCGCCAGCATCGGCCCCCTCGCCACGAACGACGGCCGGGCCACCTATTCCGCGGCTGCCGTCGCGACGCGGGAAAACAGCGCCTTGCCCACGCGCCGCCGTTCGAGCGAAGCGACCGCGATCGACCAGCCGGCGACCTCGATGGTGTCGCCTTCGGCGGGCAGGCGGCCGAGGCGATGCAGGAACAGCCCCGACAGGGTGACGTAGCCCGATTCGCGCGGCAGCACGATGCCGGTCGCGCGTTCGAGATCCGGCATCGACATCGAGGCGTCCACCAGCCAGCCGCCGTCGGGGCGACGTTCGGCGCCGTAGTCGGCATCGCGCGTGTCGGCCAGGTCGCCGGCGATGGCGGCCAGCAGGTCATTGGCGGTCACCAGGCCCATCACGCTGCCGTACTCGTCCACCACCACCGCCACGGGGATGGGATGGGCGCGGATGCGCTCGAGCACCGACAGCGCAGTGCTGCCTTCGAGCACGGTCAGCGGCTCGCGCAGGTGGTCGGCGAGCGACAGCGGTTGGCCCGACAGCAGCCCGGCCAGCACGTCGCGGCTCTGGACCACGCCCTGCAGGTTGTCGAGGCCGCCGTCGCCCACCAGCAGCCGCGTATGCGGCGAGGACATGAGCCGCTGGGTGGCGTGCCCGCTGCCGCGCGACAGGTCGATCCACTGCAGGTCGGCGCGCACCGTCATCACGCTTTCCACCGGCCGCTCGGCCAGGGTCAGCACACTGCGGATCATGTCGTGCTCGGCCGGCGCCAGGCGCTCGGCGTCCGCCTCGCCTTCGGCCGCGCCCGCGACCTGGTCCACCGTGCGCGCACCGAGCATCCGGGTCAGCGCCTCGGCGGTGCGCTGGCGGAACGGCAGCGCCTGCGCCTGCTTCTCGCGCCGGAAGCGCGACCACTGGTTGAAGCTCTCGATCAGGATCGAGAACACGATCGCCGCGTACAGGTAGCCCTTCGGGATCTTGAAGCCCAGGCCCTCGGCGACCAGGCTGAAGCCGATCATCAGCAGGAAACCCAGGCACAGCACCACCACCGTCGGATGGCGGTTGACGAAGTTCGTCAGCGGTTTGCTGGCCAGCAGCATCACCGCCATGGCGATGGTGACCGCGGCGTACATCACCCCGAGGTTGTCGACCATGCCGACTGCGGTGATCACCGAGTCGAGCGAGAACACCGCATCGAGGATCACGATCTGGGTGACGATCACGCCGAAACTCGAATAGACCTTGCTCGCCGCGCTGGCGTGCGAGGTGCCCTCGAGACGTTCGTGCAGCTCCATGGTGGCCTTGAACAGCAGGAACAGGCCGCCACCCAGCAGGATCAGGTCACGCCCCGAGAAGCCGTGGCCCAGCACCGCGAACAGCGGCTCGGTGAGCTTCATGATCCACGACAGCGTGGCCAGCAGCACCAGGCGCATCAGCAGGGCCAGGCTGAGGCCGATGATCCGGGCCTTGTCGCGCTGCTGCGGCGGGAGCTTGTCCGCCAGGATGGCGATGAACACGAGGTTGTCGATGCCGAGGATGATCTCGAGGATCACCAGGGTCGCCAGTCCCATCCAGATGGTCGGATCAGAGAGCCATTCCATGCTGCATTCCACGGCAAAGGGGCGCCGATCTTAACCGTGTTCCGGGCGTGGCCACGCCCCGTCCTGCTGCAGCCCGTGACCCTTGCCCCGATTCCGCCCCGACCCGGCCGGGATCGGCCGGAAGACGGCTGCGCGGGGCTTGGGGCCCGTTGGAGTCGCGGGGGGCTGGAATCCCGTGGGCATGGGCAGCGCCACGCCCCCGGGCCGGGTCGCCGCAGGCGGTGCGCTTCCACCGGCTGCCAGCGATCTACCGCAGGAAGCTCAGTGGGCGTGGCCAGCGCCATGCGCGTGGCCGCCCGGATCGGCGTAACCACGCAGCCTGACATAGCGATCCACCTGCTCCGGGCTGAGCAGGGCGCGCTGCTCGATATGCGCGCCCAGATGCACCCCGCGCAGCCGCGACTGGAGCGTGCCGATGCGCACGAGCGCCTCGTCCATCGCCGGCTGCGAGACCGACGCGGAGCGGAACATCGCGTCGAGTTCGGCCTCCGCCGCGACCAGCTCCGCGCCCAGCGCGCTGGCCTGCTCGACCACGCGAGTCCGCAGCGCACGCGTGGCCTCCCGCTGCGCGGCGTCCAGTCCAAGTTCGTCCGCCAGTTCCAGCACGTGCAGCGGGCCGGGATAGCGATTGAGTTCGGCCGCCTTCGCATACCCGAGCCCGGCGCCGGCCAGCAGCCCGGCCACATGGTCCGGCGTGAGCGCCTTGATCGACGGCGGCGCCCCGGCGGAAGCCTGGGGAGGTTCGGCGGCGGTCGCGCTCGCGACCGACAGCAGCAGTGCACACATCAGCAATGGTTTCATCGGGCGATTCTAGCCGGCACGTCCGGTTGGCTGTCCAGCGCGCCTTGCGCCGTCAGCGCTGCAGCAGCCGCTCCAGTTCCTCGTCCTTCTCCCGCCACAGCCCGTTGATCCATTGCTGGAAGCGCGCGCGGGCGGCGCGCTCGTCGCCCTCGGCAGCTGGCAGCATGCCGGTCGGCAGCGGCCGCTGCTGCACCGACACCCGCACCTCGCGCACGCGGCCGGCCATCAGGTCGATCATCGAGCGCCGCCCACCGGGATAGGCGATGGTCACGTCGACGATGCCGTGCAATGCATCGCCCATCGCCTCCATCACGTAGGACACGCCGCCCGACTTGGGCTTGAGCAGGTGCCGGTACGGCGAAGCCTGGCGCGCATGCTTTTCCGGGGTGAAGCGCGTGCCCTCGACGAAGTTCATCACCGCCACCGGGATCGAGCGGAACTTCTCGCAGGCGCGCCGCGTGACCTCCATGTCGCGCCGGCCAAGCCTGGGGTTGCGCGCGATCTCGGCCCTGGAGTGGCGGCTCATGAACGGGAAATCCAGCGCCCACCAGGCCAGCCCCAGCAGCGGCACCCAGAACAGTTCGCGCTTGAGGAAGAAGCGCATCAGCGGAATGCGCCGGTTGAACACCTTCTGCAGGATCAGGATGTCCACCCAGCTCTGGTGGTTGGCCAGCACCAGGTAGTGGCCATCGACCTTCAGATCCATGTCGCCGGACACGTGCACGCGCGCGCCGCTGAAGCGGTCGAGCAGGAAGGTGTTGACCGCGATCCAGCTCTCGGCCAGCCCGGTGAGCACCCCGTTGAACACCCGCCGCAGGCCGGCCACCGGCAACAGGGCCTTCAGCAGAGCCACCGTGAGCAAGGGCACCACGTGCACTACGGTGTTGAGGACGACGACGAGGAGGATCAGGGCGACACGCAGCGACGACAACATTGAGAAATGACAACGACTTGCTGGGGGAAGGAAGCCTAGCCAGAAATGGGGCTGGAGGGAATCGAGCGCAAGCCGGTGCGGCGCGTCGCGCAGTGCTGCCGACGTGCGCCCCCTGGGTCGGCTATGGTCGCGTGGCGGCCCCGGGGCGGGCCCGGCGGACAAGTGTCCCGACGGGCGCGACGTGACAGCGACCCCATGCGGCGGGCCGGCGCCCGGAGCAGGCCGGCCGGAGCACGCCGGCGCAAGCTTGCGGCCGGCGCCGGCCTTCCACACCGCCGCACCATGGCCCGGCGAGCCGGCGACCCTCTACATCTCCGGCGTCGTGGCCTCCAGCACCCGCATCGCTTCGGCCTGTTCCCGGCGGACGCGCTCCAGGTCGTCCGGCGGACGCACGTTGTTGCGCCTGTGTTCGGCACGAATCGCGGGGTCCACCACGTCCACCTGTCGATGCCGCTGCATGAAGGCGCGCTCGCCTGGCGCAAGCTGGCAATTGCGGCTGAGGATCTCGAGTTCGTCGCCGTTGGTGGCAGCGCCACTCTGGAGGTTGACCACCACCCCCAGCGTGTCTCCCAAGGCCTCCAGCTCGACGCAGATGCCATCGATGGTGTCGTAGCTGCGCGCCGCATTGCTGGAGACGATCACCAGCAGATTGTCCCGATCGATCCATGCAACCGATCTGACGCCCGGGATGTGCCGGACAGCGGCCCGCGCTGCCTCGCGATCCACCTTGCGCGCCGGATCGGCCAGCCTGATGGATCGACGGAAATCCTCGTTGAGCCCCTCGAGGTGGCGGCGTACGCCCTCCTGGTCCCCGAGCACGGCTGAGCCCCGGATCGCGGCGAACCGGGCCGCGGTTTCCACCGGATCCAAGGACTGGCCTGCCTGCTGCGGCTTGCGCCGCGCATCCTCGCGCTCGTCCGCGCCGCAACCGGCCAGCATGAGCATCGTGACCACGAACAGATGTCGCACGCTTCGCTCCCCAGGTGAGGTGTCCTCAAGCGGCCACGGCAGCCGTCGACACCGGATGGCGCCCCGCGCGAATGCAGCCGATCCGGCGTGGTCCGGACTGCCACCAGCATAAGGCGCGCGCAGCCGGGCTGGAGCCAAGGGTGCGCCTCGCCTGGGGGCGCTTGCCTCGCAAATGCCGGGACGAGGCGTCCGCGCCTGGATATCGCGGACCGGCCGTACGGGATCGCGCCCTGCCTTTAACGCTCCCGGAACAGCAAACCAACCCGAACTGCATGCACACCGGCCGAGTATCCGCGAAACCAGTCACGCACCCACCAATGCTCTCAGCGACCGGTCCGCGGGCGATGGCGGCGTCCACAGGACATTGGCGACGTCGCGTGTGGGCGAGGCTGTCGCGCTGGCACCTGACGATGGGCATCGAGGCCGTGATCGTGTGGGCCAGCGTGTACTTCGCCGTCGCGGGGAATGCAACGTTCTGGAAGGCCGCCCTGTCGGCGCCGCTGGACATCCGCCGGGTGCTCTCCTTGCTGGCGCTGGTCGTCGCCGCGCATGGCATCCTGCTGGGACTGCTGCTGTGGCCACGGCTGTGGCGCGGCGTGCTGACGATCCTGATCGTGGTGGCGGCTGTCGCCGGCCACTACATGGGCGACTACGGCATCTATATCGATGCCGACATGGTGCGCAATGTGCTCAACACCGACTGGCGCGAGGCGCATGAGCTGGTCGGCTGGGACCTGGCCCTGCCGCTTGCCGGGGCAATGCCCGTCCTGTTCCTGGTCAGCCGAATCCGACTGGTTCCGCACAACTGGCGGCGCATGGTCGTCGCACGCATCGTGCTGCTGTCGGCGATGTGCCTGCTGGGCACGCTGGGCGTCGTCGTTTCGCTTCAGGCCATGAGCGCGTTCGTGCGCAACCGGCGCGAGATGCGCTACCTGGTGACGCCGGCCAATGTCATCGTCTCTCTGGCCAAGGTCGTCAGCGAGGAGCCGCCGGGCAAGGCCCGGGTGCAGCTGCCGATCGGCGAAGACGCGACACGCGTCCCGACCGCGGAGGCGCACAGGCCGCGGCTGCTGGTACTGGTCGTGGGTGAAACAGCCCGCGCAGTCGACTGGGGCCTGGGCGGCTATGCGCGCCAGACCACCCCGGCTCTGGCCGGGCGCGACGTGGTCAACTATCCGGACGTGCGTGCCTGCGGCAGCAGCACGGAGGTGTCACTGCCCTGCATGTTCTCGCCCTACGGCCGCCGCGACTACGACGAGATGGCCATCCGCGGGCACCAGTCGGTCCCGCACGTGCTGCAGCGGGCGGGCGTGCGGGTGCTGTGGCGCGACAACCAGTCCGGCTGCAAGGGCGTGTGCGACGGACTGGAGGTGGAAGACCGGCACGACCGCCGCGACCCCGGCCTGTGCGACGGCGACCGCTGCTATGACCTGATCCTGGTGGATGGCCTGGCCGCGGCCGCCCGCCGCCACCATGGCGACCAGGTCGTCGTGCTGCACATGCTGGGCAACCACGGACCCACCTATGCGGAGCGCTACCCGCCGGAGTTCGCGCGCTGGCGGCCGGCCTGTGCCACCTCCGACCTGGGGCGCTGCCAGCGCGGCCAGATCGTCAACGCCTACGACAACGCCCTGCTCTACACGGACCACGTCCTGGGCGAGACCATCGACGCGCTCGCGGGGATGGGGGACTACGACACCGCCATGCTGTACGTGTCCGACCATGGCGAATCGCTCGGCGAGCGCGGACTGTTCCTGCACGGCATGCCCTACGCGATCGCACCCGATGAGCAGTTGCAGGTGCCGATGGTGGCCTGGTTCTCGCCCGGCTGGCGGCGCGCGACCGGGCTGGACATGGCCTGCGTGCGCCAGCACGCCAACGCGGCCTACAGCCACGACAACCTGTTCCGCACCCTGCTCGGCCTGGCCGGCGTGCAGACCCGCCTGTACCAGCCGGCCCTCGACCTGTACAGCCAATGCCGCGCGCACTGATTACAGGACGCACGCCGCCTGGACTGCCCCGACGCGCGGTGCGCCCTCGCGGACTTATTCGACCCGCACGCTCGCGTCGATGCGGGCGTATTCGCGGTTGGTGAAGTCGCCGTCGGCGCCGCTGGAGATATCGAACAGGCGCTGGGCGAAGCCGTAGTCGTCGCCGCCGAGGTTGCGCGCCATCGCGATCGCGAAGTCCAGCGTGTCGCTCACCGGCGTGCCGTCCTCGCCGCCGGTCAGCAGCCGCAGGGTGTCCCCGCCGGCGACGTTCGCCTCGGCCGCGGCGCGGGTCTGGCCGTGCAGGGCCTGCATCTGCGCTTCGGTCAGGGTGATGACCATGGTCTGGCCGGGCTTGGCCGGCCCGCTGTCGCCGCCGCCGGTGAATGCCCAGTTCAACAGCTGTGCATGCGATGTTTCCAGCGAGGCCTCCGCCTCGGCATCGCTGCGGCCCAGCAGGTTGTCCCACCAGCTCAGGTCGACGGTATGGTCGGTGCTGACCTTGAACTCGTATGTGCGTTGGGACGTCACCTCCGCGCCGGTTGCGTCGAAGCGCTGGGTGAGCTGCAGCGGCACATTGCCCGAATACTGCAGTTCGGAGGTCGCGGTCCAGGACCCGTCCGGATAGCTCGTCCTGACGAACGTTCCGGTGTTCTGCGCACCGGCCAGGTCGGCCTTTACCGGGCCCAGCTCCAGCTGCAGGCGCTGCTGCGAGGAGAAATCGACGCGTTCGATGGTGGACACGCCGCTGACGCCCGGCGTTTCGTGCGCGACCTGCCCGGTCGCCACGAAGTGCGCGTACGCCGCCTGTCCATCCGGGCTGGAGAGGTCGAAGGTGGCCGTGCCCAGGGTCGAGCCGCCAAGGTTGTCCTGCCGGCCGAGCATCGCCGTGGCGATCTCCGAACGCAGGCCGAGTCCATTGAACGCCTCGACCGCCTGGTTCGGCCCCATGGTCACGCTTACCGCATTGCCGTCCCGGGTCACCGCATAGGTGGCGCCAGCGGCTTCAGTGACATTGGTCTGGACGCCGATGTGCCGGAAGGAACCCGCCAGGCCGGTCTGGACGAAGTTCTGCGCGTCCATCATCACCGTCGCGCCATCCGGGATCGTGGTCGGGTCGAAGGGGTTCACCCGCACGGCGGCTTCCGGGCTCCGGTTCTCGCCCGGCAGCAGCACCTTGTAGCGCGCGCGGCTGCCCGCGCCCGCGCTGGCCTCGCCTTCCACCAGGCCGCGGCTGGTCCTGCCACCGGCCTCGACGCTCGTGGACTGGGTGAACTGCGCCTCCACCGTGAACTCGGTGAAGTCCTCGCCCCCCAGTTGCTTGTTGACCTGGCCAGCGGTCACCGCGGTTTCGGTGCGCACCGTGTACTGCACCGGCGACTTGTCGGTCTGTCCAGGTGGCGTGTCGATCCGCGCCCCGGTGAGCTTGACGCTGCCATCCCCCGGGTTCCAGGTGATGCCGCCGCCCGCCCGCGCGCCGTCGCCGGCAAGGGTGTACTCGCTGCTGGAGGAGGGATAGGTGGGATTGGGAACGAAGTCGCTGGACGAGGGCTCCTCGACGACGCTCCGCGGCGCGGCCGGGATCGTGATCGTCTCGCCTGTCATCAGCAGGTTTCCGCTCTCGCGTGCTTCGGCACGACGGAACCCCGACGGATCCTGGAACACGTCGGGATTGGCCGCCCGCAGCGCCTGCGGCGTGACCCCATAGCGGTCGGCCACGCTCTCGACGGTATCGCCAGCCGCGACCACATGGGTCTGCCGCTCGGCCCTGGGCGGCGGGATGTAGACACCACCACCGCCATCGATCGCCATGACTGCCATCGCACCACTCCCTGCTGGACGGATTCGCAGGGGAATGTTGGCAGCCCGCAGCGGCGCTGGCACCTCGGGAAAACCCGAGCCCGGCGGCCCAACACCGCCGGGCGCCAGGGCGGGTTCACTACGCCGGCAGCCCCGCATCCCGCTCTGGCGCCGGCAGCGGACTCAGTCCGCGCCGTTCCCGGCGCTCGCCGGCACCAGGTACGGCAGCACGTCCTCGGCCTGCCGCTGCCCGTCGATCGCAAGCAGATCCTTGAGGATGGCGGTGTGGCCGGCACCGGCGATCACCAGCACGCGCCGCCCCGGCGCCGCGGCCGCCTGCACATTGGCGTACATGCGGAAGTTGCGATGCCACCAGCTGGCCGATGCATCGGCGCCGATGAAGCCGTCGCCAGCACCGACGCCATTGGTGAGGATGTACAGGCCCTTGTTCTCGCGGTCGCGCGCGGGATCGTTGCTCAGGCGCAGCAGGTCGGGCAGTTCCAGCGAAGCCTGCTCGCGGGCCTCGCGCGCGGACAGCGTCGCGAACGTCGCGTCCATCTCAGCCTTCAGTCCGGGCTCGCGCACCGCGATGTGCTCGAGCAGCGGGCCGCCCTGCCAGTGCACATCGCCCTCGTCGAAGCAGGTCACCGCATCAATCCCCACCTCACGCGCCACGCGGTAGCCGATCTGCTGCGTCTCGTCGACACCCAGTTCCGCGCGGCCATCGCGATAGGCGCCATAGGCTGCGTCGTGCCGCGGCTGCGCGCTGGGCACGCACTCGACCAGCACGTCGGTCGGCCGGAACGACGCCAGCCGCGTGGCCAGCCCTGCCAGGTAAGCCTGGTTCGCGGCTGTCATGACGTCGGCAACCGGCGCCTTCACCATGTCCCGGCCCGGGTTGGCGAAGTGGAAGACCCCGAGCACCATCACCCTGGCCGGTCCGGTCGGCGGCTCCGAGCCACGGGCCAGCATCGGAACAGCGGCGATACCGAGGAACAACGCGACGTACCACGACGACCGGAAAACCATATCGAACCCCCTTACCAGGAGTGTGGCGACAGCACCATTGGATGCACGAAGGATGGCGCTGGTTCAAAGGCGCCTCCAGATTCCCCCGCCGCCTACAGCGTGACCATCAGCAGCAGCGTATACAGCCCGAGCACGACCAGGCCAGTGCGCTGCACGCGCACGGAAGGCCACACCAGCATCGGCACGACAAAGGCGATGCGCACGCCGTGATACGCCGCGTAGCCGGGCAGGTGCTCGATGATCGACAGGCCCTCGACGGCGTCGTAGATGATGTTGACCAGCAGGCTCGCCCCCACCGGCGCCAGCAGCATCCCGGCCAGCAGACCGCGCTGCGCGGCGTAGTGCGCCTCCACGCTGGGCGCCTCGCCCTCGTGGGGGATCATCAGCCGCCCGATCACGATATAGGGCAAGGCGCCGAACAGGCAGGCCAGCATCGCGCCCGCGCCCAGGCGCATGGAGTCCTGCGCATGGAAGAACGACAGCCACTGCTGGCACACCGCCAGGATCACCACCACGCCCAGCAGCGGCATGGTCCAGCCCACCGGCAGCCGCACGCGATAGCGATACATGTCGGCGAAGGCATGCGCGACATTGGCAAGCGCCAGGCCGAGCAGCAGTGCGTAGAAAGCGAACAGCGCCTCGAACCCGGTCATGCTCCCCCCTGGGCATCCCCCGTAGCGCGGCATTGTACGGGCCGGATCGGGCGGATACCTCCGTGGCATGGAGGCTCGCGACAGGCCCCGAAGTCAGGCCGGCCAGACCGCCTTGCGCCGCCGACCGCTGCTCCCAGGGGCAGCACGGCAGGCGTCCGCCGCCCGCTTCCCGCTGGATCGAGGCCGCCTTCGCCTGGCCCTCCCTGCCCCGCCGAGCGGAACTTCTCCCGGAAGCCAGGGTCCACCGGTCGGCACCGCAAAGGTGTGCCTGGCGTCGGCACGGCGCCCTCTTGAAGGGAGTACGGGATGCGTTGGACGAGTGTGATGCTGGCGGCGATGCTGGCCGCGAGCACGCCGGTGATGGCGTCGACCCGGGACGCGGCGCCTTCGCGACAATCGGTCGACCCGAGCGGCGTGGCCTTCGAGGTGGCCGCCAGCGGCCACATCATCGTGCCGGCCCGGATCAACGGACACCCCGTCCACCTGGTGATCGACACCGGCGCCGGCGCGACCGTCATCGATCGCAACGCGGCCGAGGCGCTGGACATGCGTCCTTCCGCCGGGGACGGTGGCAGCGCCATTGGCGCGGGCGGCAAGAACCTGGCCATCCAGCGCTCCGGCGGCAACACACTGCGGCTGGCGGGCACCGAGAACGACGATCTCGACCTGCGCATCATGGACCTGGCCCACGTGGTCGAGGCGCTGTCCACGCCAGGGCGCGCGGTCGCCGGCGTCATCGGCTTCGACTGGCTCGATCGCCATGGCGTGGTGATCGACTACGCCACCCGCACCCTGCATGTGATGCGCTGAGGACAGGTCGAAACGAGCGTCACTCTCGCGCCATGGCGGCAAGCCGGGTCA
>Ga0233375_1000111_pt1 | contig 51186 bp, 45 predicted proteins | sample ElkDunMinimDraft_10_FD_191539 | JGI IMG/M metagenome (GOLD analysis project Ga0233375, IMG submission 191539) | Fecal eukaryotic communites from dung pellets of Tule Elk in California, USA - Elk Dung E16 | ecosystem: Host-associated > Mammals > Digestive system > Large intestine > Fecal | place...
GGCGGGCCCGCCCCGCGGCGCGGTGCCGGTCGAGCGGGTGCGGGCGTCCACCAGCGCCACGACCAGGGCGACCGCGACCAGCGCCGAGGTGACGAGGAAAGCGCGCCCGACGGCGAGCCCGCCGGCCCCGCCCGCGGCCAGCGTGGCGTAGAACACGGCGACGTTCACCGCGACGCCCAGCGCGGACCCGACCCGCTGGCCGAGCTGCAGCATGCTCGCCGCGACCCCCGCCGATCCGACCGGCACCCGCTCGAGCGTCAGCGTCTGGTTCGGCGCGATCACCAGCCCGCTGCCCGCGCCGGTGACGAGCTGGGTGGCGGCCACGACCCAGCCCACGGTCGCGCCGTCGAGCGTGCGGAACGCCAGGTCGGTGGCGCCCAGGCCGATCAGCACCAGGACGAGCCCGAGCACCACCACGCGGCGCCCGTGCTTGACCACCAGCCGCCCGGACAGCGCCGCGGTCACCGCCGACGCGATGGCGAACGGCATGCCGACCAGCCCGGCCTGCAGGGCCGTGTAGCCCAGGATGGTCTGCAGGTACAGGGTGATCACGAGGAACACCGCGGTGAACCCGGAGAAGTAGGCGAAGCCGAGCAGCGCGCCGTTGCGGAACGACCGTTGGCCGAGCACCGCCGGGTCGAGCACCGCGGCGCCGGTGCGGCGCTGGTACCGGCGCTCCCAGACGACCGCGCACGAGCCCACGACCGCGGCCGCCGCCCACCACCACCAGCGCGCCGGGTCGTCGCCCACGCCCGTGGTGGTCACCAGGGGCAGCATGAGGGCGACGGTGGTCAGGCCGATGAGCGCGAGGCCGACGTGGTCGAACCGCGCGGCCCGCCGGGGCCCGACGCGCGGCAGCCACCGCCACGCGAGGGGCAGCACGACCGCCATGACGGGCACGTTGACGATGAACACCCACCGCCATCCGGCCTCCGGCCCGGCCGCCTGGATGATGAGGCCGCCGATGAGCGGGCCCAGCGCGGTCGAGACCCCGATGGTCGCCCCGAACGCCCCGAACGCCCTCGCCCGCTCGCCGCCGCGGAACAACTCCTGGATCAGGCCGGTGACCTGGGGGTTGAGCACCCCGGCGCTCAGCCCTTGGAGCAGCCGCATCACCGCGAGCGCTCCCCCGGACGTCGCGAGGCCGGCGCCCAGGCTCGTCAGCGCGAAGCAGGCGAGCCCGCCGATCAGGAGCGGCCGCCGGCCGCGCGCGTCGCCCCACCGGCCGGCGGGGACCAGCGCGAGCCCGAACGCGAGGGTGTAGCCGGCCACCACCAGCTGGAGCTGGCTCGAGCTCGCGCGGAGCGCCTCGTCGATCGACGGGAGGGCGACGTTGACGATCGACACGTCGAGCATCGTCATGAAGCCGACGGCCAGGCACACCGACAGGGCTCGCCATCGTCGGGGGTCCGGCGCGGGCTCTCCGGCGGACTGCGTCACACGCCCAGTGGATCACAGGGCGCCGAGTCGGCGCCCTGCTGGACGAGGCATGCCGACGGCGTTCCGCCGGCTGGGCGCACGCCGCCCGTAGGCTCGTCCGGTGACCCACGACCGCTACGGCCAGGACGTCCTGTCGAGCGCCCAGCGCCCGACCCACCACCGCGCGCCCCGCGCCTCGACACCGCAGGCCGCCGAGCCCGGGCTCGTGGTCGAGGAGGTCACCACCGGCTGGGTGGGCGCCGTGGTGCGGGTCGAGAAGTCCGGGGGCCAGCACGTGGTGGTCCTCGAGGACCGCAAGGGCCGCACCCGCACGTTCCCGCTGGGGCCCGGCTTCTGGGTGGACGGCGCCCCGGTGCTGCTGACCCCTCCGGCCGCGGCGCCCGCGCCGGCGCGCCCGACGCGGACCGCGTCGGGGTCCGTGGCGGTCCACGGCGCCCAGGCCCGGGTCGCGCGGGGCAGCCGGCTGTGGGTCGAGGGCAAGCACGACGCCGAGCTCGTCGAGAAGGTGTGGGGCGACGACCTGCGCCTCGAGGGAGTCGTGGTGGAGCTGCTGGACGGGGTGGACAACCTGGCGGACGCGCTCGCCGAGTTCCGGCCCGAGCCGGGCCGCCGGGTCGGGGTGCTCGTCGACCACCTGGTCCCCGGGTCCAAGGAGCAGCGGATCACCGACGCCGCGCTGCGCACCGTCCGCCCGGGCACCGTGCTCGTGCTCGGCCACCCGTACGTCGACGTGTGGCAGGCGGTGCGCCCCGAGCGGATCGGGCTGCGCGCCTGGCCCACGATCGAGCGGGGCACGGAGTGGAAGCTGGGCATCCTGCGCGAGCTGGGCTGGCCGGCGGACGAGCAGGCCGACGTCGCGCGCGGCTGGCAGCGCATCCTGCGGTCGGTGCGGTCCTACGCCGACCTCGAGCCCTCGCTGCTCGGCCGGGTCGAGGAGCTCATCGACTTCGTGACGGCTCCCTGACCTGGGACGCCGTCGTCACCCCGCGACGGGGGCGCCGAGCAGCCGCCGGTACAGGTAGGTCTCGGCCAGGACCACCAGCGGGATGGCGACGACCAGGCCCACCCCGCACAGCACCGCGCCGACGACCAGCGCCAGGAGCGCCGCCAGGCTGAACAGCACCATCGTGCCCGCGTTCTTGGTCACGAGCTGCGCGCTCGAGCGCAGGGCGTCGACGGCGTTCTGCCGCACGTCGATCACGAAGAACAACGTGAACTGCAAGAAGAACCACACGACCAGCGCCCCGACGCCGCACACCAGCGACCCGAGCGACGTCAGCACGCCCACCAGCAGCGCGGCGAGCAGCACATCGCCGAGGTTCGGGAACGTGAACATCGTGCGCAGCTCGAGACGCTCGCCGTAGCTGATCGCCAGCGCCCCGCGCACGATCGCCGCCTGGAGGATGTACGTGACGACGACCACCACCAGCGACACCAGGACGCTGCCCAGGTACAGCCCGCCGCCTGCCGCCCAGGCGAACCCGTCGACGTCGGACCACCGCAGGCCCGCGCCGCCCGCCGAGAGCAGCAGGTTCCACACCAGCGAGATCAGCAGCCCGACCACGAGGTAGCCGATCACCGTGAGGAGGATGGGCCCCAGGTTCGCGCCGAACACCCGCCACGCCCATGCGAACGCGTCGCCCACCGACGGCGGCTGCTGGCCCGGTCCTCCGCGGCCCGGCCCGGGCTGCTGCGGCGCGGGTCCCCACGGCCCGCCCGGCGGGGGCGGGTTCCAGGGGCCGCCGCCGTGCCCGGCTGGCGGTGGCGGTGGGGGCGGCGGCTGCGGCGGCCCGTAACCGCCCGGTGGCGGGTAGCCGCCCGGTGGCGCGTACCCGGGCGGCGCGGGCCGCTCCCCCGGGGTCCCCTCGCCGTGCGGGCGAGGGCCGCCAGGCTGGTCCGGGTCGTCCGGGTCGTCCGGGGCGTCGGGGGTTCGCTCGCTCATGTCAGCCTCCGCGCGGCCTCGCCGGATCGGGCAGCGGGCCGCACGCAGTCGGCCCAGGATTCTCAACGTACGCCCGGGCCGGTGGTCGCGCCTGGCCGTGCCGAGCCGCCGGCCCACGGTGCGGCGACTCCGCACGCCGGGGCGCGCCGCCTCGGTAGAGTCCTGCCGCCGGGGGCGCTATGTCCCCGATCCCCCCCATGCCGGGCCGCCCGGCGCACCCCAGGAGCAACCATGACGAGCGACTATCCCCCACCGCCGCCGCCCGGCGCACCCCAGGGCGTCACCGAGAGCGAGGCACGCACCTGGTCGGCCCTCGCCCACCTGGGCGGCATCTTCGCCTACCTCTTCATCGGATGGCTGCCCGCGCTGGTCATCTGGCTGGTGTACCGGGACCGCAGCAACCACGTCGCGGTGGAGTCGAAGGTCGCCCTGAACTTCCAGCTCACGCTGCTGATCGGGCTGGTGGTGTGCTGGGTCGTCGGGCAGATCCCCCTGATCGGGCTGATCGGCTTCCTGGGCCAGATCGCCCTGGGCGTCGCGAGCCTGGTGTTCTCGATCCTCGCGTTCGTCGCCGTCCAGCGCGGCGACCGCTACCAGTACCCCTTCTCCCTGGCCCTCGTCCGATGAGCGCCCCCCAGCCGTTCCCCGGCCAGCCGCCGCACCACGGCCCGATCCCCCTGCGCCCCGACGAGGAGCGCACCTGGGCGATCGTCGCCCACGTCGGAGGGCTCGTCGTGGGCTTCATCGCCCCGCTGGTCGTGTGGCAGGTCTTCAAGGGCCGCGGCCCCTACCTGGAGCACCAGGCGAAGGAGGCGCTGAACTTCCAGATCACCCTGGCCATCGCCTACGCCGTCTCGATCCTGCTCGCGATCCTCACGCTCGGACTCGCCGCCCCGCTGGTCGCGGCGGTGAGCATCGCCGGCCTGGTCTTCATGATCCTCGCCGCCGTCGCCGCCGGACGGTACGACTGGTACCGGTACCCGGTGACCCTGCGCCTGGTCTCCTGACCCGGGCGGGCGGCGGGGTCCTGGCGAGCGAGCCAGGGCCCCGCCGCCCCGTCGCAGGCCAGGCTGTCAGTCAGTCAGTCAGTGTGCGGACCACCGCGTCGGCCAGCAGCCGTCCGCGCCGGGTCAGCAGGGCCCGGCGCGGGCCGCCCGCGCCGAGGGCAGCGGCGCCGTCCAGCAGCCCGTCGGCCACGAGGCCGGCGACCGACGTCCGGGCCCCTGCGCTGAGGTCGGCCAGCGGCAGGCCCTCGGCGAGCCGCACGCCCAGCATCACGCGCTCGAGCTGAGCGGCCTCGCCCTCGACGACCTCTCGGCCGGCGGCAGGGCTCAGGCCCCGCTCGAGGCGCTCGGCGTAGGCGCGCGGGTGCTTGACGTTCCACCAGCGCACGCCGCCCACGTGGCTGTGCGCGCCAGGGCCCACGCCCCACCAGTCGTCGCCGCGCCAGTACGCGAGGTTGTGGCGGCAGCGGTCGGCGTCGGAGCGCGCCCAGTTGCTCACCTCGTACCAGCGCAGGCCGGCCGCGGTCAGCAGGTCGTCGGCCAGCTCGTACTTCGCCGCCTGGTCGTCCTCCGAGGGCAGGTCGAGCAGCCCTCGCCGCACCTGCACGGCCATCTTCGTGCCGGCCTCGACCACCAGCGCGTACGCCGAGACGTGGTCGACGCCCGTCCCCAGGGCGGTCTCCACGCTGGCGCGCCAGTCGTCGAGCGACTCCCCGGGCGTCCCGTAGATCAGGTCGAGCGACACCTGCAGCCCGGCGTCGCGCGCCCAGCGGACCACGTCGGGGATCCGGGCGGGATCGTGCGTGCGCTCCAGCGTCGCGAGCACGTGCGGCACAGCCGACTGCATCCCGAACGACACCCGGGTGAAGCCCGCCGCGGCGAGCGCCGCCAGCGACTCGGGCGTCACCGAGTCGGGGTTGGCCTCGGTGGTCACCTCGGCGCCCGGGGCCAGGCCCCACGTGGAGCGCACACCCTCGAGCAGCCGCGCCAGGTCTCCCGGCGGGAGCACCGTCGGGGTGCCGCCGCCCACGAACACCGTCGAGGCCGGTCGCGGGGGCAGCCCGGCCAGGACCCGCCCGCCCAGCTCGATCTCGCGCAGCGCCGTCTCGGCGTACGAGGCCTGGCTGGCCCCGCCCCCGAGCTCGGTGGCGGTGTACGTGTTGAAGTCGCAGTACCCGCAGCGCACCGTGCAGAACGGCACGTGCAGGTACACCCCGAACGCGCGGTCGGCCGCGCCCAGCGCCGCCGATCCCGGCAGCGTGCCGTCGTCCGGTGGGACCTCTCCGTCAGGCAGTGCGGGTGGCACGCGTGATCACTTCTTCGCCTTGTCCTTCGTCTCCGTCTGCTCCGAGGTGAGCGCGGCGATGAACGCCTCCTGGGGGACGTCCACGCGGCCGATCGTCTTCATGCGCTTCTTGCCCTCCTTCTGCTTCTCGAGGAGCTTGCGCTTGCGGGAGATGTCTCCGCCGTAGCACTTGGCCAGCACGTCCTTGCGGATGGCGCGGATCGTCTCGCGGGCGATCACGCGTGCGCCGACGGCGGCCTGGATCGGCACCTCGAACTGCTGGCGCGGGATGAGGTCCTTGAGCTTGCCGGTCATCATGACGCCGTAGGCGTAGGCCTTGTCCTTGTGCACGATGGCGCTGAACGCGTCGACCTGCTCGCCCTGCAGCAGGATGTCGACCTTGACCAGGTCGGCCGCCTGCTCGCCGGTGACGTCGTAGTCGAGCGAGGCGTACCCGCGGGTCTTCGACTTGAGCTGGTCGAAGAAGTCGAACACGATCTCGGCGAGCGGGAGCTGGTAGCGCATCTCCACCCGGTCGGCCGAGAGGTAGTCCATGCCGAGCAGGTCGCCACGGCGCTGCTGGCAGAGCTCCATGATCGCGCCGATGTACTCGGACGGGGCCAGGATCGTGGCGCGCACGACCGGCTCGCGCACCTCGCCGATCTTGCCGCCGGGGAACTCGCTCGGGTTCGTGACCGTGACCACGGACTTGTCCTCGAGCGTGACGTCGTAGATGACGTTCGGCGCGGTCGAGATGAGGTCCAGGGCGAACTCGCGCTCGAGCCGCTCGCGGACGATCTCGAGGTGCAGCAGCCCCAGGTAGCCGACGCGGAACCCGAAGCCGAGGGCCACGGACGTCTCCGGCTCGTAGACCAGCGCGGCGTCGTTGAGCTTGAGCTTGTCGAGCGCGTCGCGCAGCACCGGGTAGTCCGAGCCGTCGATCGGGTACAGGCCCGAGAACACCATCGGCTTCGGGTCGGAGTACCCGCCCAGCGCGTCCGTGGCCGGCTTCGCCAGGTTGGTGACCGTGTCGCCGACCTTCGACTGGCGCACGTCCTTGACGCCCGTGATGAGGTAGCCGACCTCGCCCACGCCCAGGCCCTTGGTGGGGACCGGCTCGGGGGACGTCACGCCGATCTCGAGGAGCTCGTGGGTGGCGCGGGTCGACATCATGACGATGCGCTCGCGCGGGCTCAGGCTGCCGTCCACGACGCGCACGTACGTGACGACGCCGCGGTAGGTGTCGTACACCGAGTCGAAGATCATCGCCCGGGCCGGCGCGGCCGGGTCGCCGTGCGGGGCGGGCACCGTCTGCACGATGCGGTCGAGCAGCTCGGTGACGCCGACGCCGGTCTTGCCCGAGACCTTGAGCACGTCCTCCGGCTCGCAGCCGACCAGGCCGGCGATCTCCTCGGCGTACTTCTCCGGCTGCGCGGCGGGCAGGTCGATCTTGTTCAGCACCGGGATGATCTGGAGGTCGTTCTCCATCGCCAGGTACAGGTTGGCCAAGGTCTGGGCCTCGATGCCCTGCGCGGCGTCGACCAGCAGCACGGCGCCCTCGCAGGCCGCCAGCGACCGCGAGACCTCGTAGGTGAAGTCCACGTGCCCTGGCGTGTCGATCATGTTGAGCGCGTACGGCGTCAGGGCGCCGGCCTCGTCCTCGACCGCCCACGGCATGCGCACGGCCTGCGACTTGATGGTGATGCCGCGCTCGCGCTCGATGTCCATGCGGTCGAGGTACTGCGCGCGCATGGCCCGCGAGTCGACCACGCCGGTGAGCTGGAGCATGCGGTCGGCCAGCGTCGACTTGCCGTGGTCGATGTGCGCGATGATGCAGAAGTTGCGCAGCAGCTCGGGCGGGGTCGCTGCCGGCTGGATGCGCTGCATGCTCGTGGCACTGGGAATCGGGGACAAGACGTGTGCGCTCCGGGTTCGGTGTGGGCAGGGGACGGCTGCACCCATCGTCCCATGCGTGCGCCGCTGCCCGGCCCGCCCGCTCACGACGCCCGGAAACGAACCGGTTCGATGACTTCGCACTCGGGCTTCATGTCTGCCGCAGATTGGCCGATACGAACCTGGTGACCCCTCAGGACGAGCATCCGGCGGCCCCAGGCGCCCCAGGCTCCCCCCTCGCGGCCCGGCTGACGCTGACCTCCGACCTCGCCGACGTGCTGCCGCAGGGAGTGCTCCTCGTCGGGGCCGACGGCGCCGTGCTGAGCGCCAACGCCGCGGCCCGCGAGCTGCTCGGCGACGCCTCGACCGACCTCGGCGCCGTCGTCCTCGGCGAGCCCGACCTCGAGCCCTGGTCCCCCGACGGGGTGGCGATCTCCTGGGACGAGCTGCCCGCCGCCGCCGCCCTGCGCACCGGCGTCCCCGCGAGCGCCGTCGTCGGCCTCGGGCGCCCCGAGGCCGACCCCTCCTGGCTCCGGGTCACCGCGACCCCGCTCGAGCAGCCCACGCAGGACGCCGCGCTCCTGGTGACGGTCGACGACGCGGGCCCGGAGGTCGTCCAGGCCCGCGCCCTCGCCATGCACGCCGACATGGTCCGGGTGACCTTCGAGGACGCGGCGATCGGGATGGCGCTCGTCGACCTCGACGGCCGGGTGATCCGGGCCAACGCCGCGCTCGCCCGCTCCTTCGTCATGACCCACGCCGAGCTCCTGAGCCGCCCGCTCGACGAGCTGGCCCACCCCGAGGACCGCGAGCAGGGGCGGACGGAGATCGCCCGGCTGCTGGAGGGCGCCGCCGGCGGGCCCACGTCCGCGACCATGGGCCGCCGCTTCATCACCGGCGCCGGCACGCTGCTGCACACCCGCCTCACCGTCACCGTGGTGCGGGACCCCTCCGGGAACCCCCTGCACCTGTGGCACCAGATCGAGGACGTCACCGAGATGCGCCGCGCGCAGGACCTGCTCGAGTGGCGCGCGCTGTACGACCACCTGACCGGGCTCGCCAACCGCCGCCTCCTGCTGGACCGGCTCGCGCACGCGCTGCAGCAGCACGCGCACGCCCCCGGCCACGTGGCGGTCGTCTTCGCGGACCTCGACGACTTCAAGCGGGTCAACGACTCGCTGGGCCACGACGCGGGCGACCTGCTGCTGCGGGTGGTCGCGGACCGCCTGCGCTCGGCCATCCGTCCCGGGGACACCGTGGCCCGGGTGGGCGGCGACGAGTTCGTCATCGTCTTCGAGCAGGTCGCCTCGGCCGAGCACGCCGGCGAGCTGCTCGACGCGGTGCTCGCCGTGGTCCACGCGCCGGTCCATGTGGGCGGCCACGACGTGGTCCCCCGCCTCAGCGCCGGGCTGACCGTCAACGACGGCTCACGCGACGCCGAACGGGTGCTGCGCGACGCCGACACCGCCCTGTACGTGGCCAAGCAGTCCGGGCGCTCCCGGTGGGAGGTGTACCAGGACGAGTACCGGCGCGAGGCGCTCCACCGCATCTCCGTCGAGGCCGAGCTGCGCGGCGCCGTGCAGCGCGGGGACTTCGTGCTGCACTACCAGCCCATTGTCGACCTCTCCACCAGCGAGGTCATCGCGCACGAGGCCCTCGTGCGGTGGCAGCACCGCGAGCGCGGGCTGCTGCTCCCGGGCGAGTTCATCCAGGTGTGCGAGGACACCGACCTGATCGTCGGGCTCGGCGCCTGGGTCATCGAGGAGGCCGTGGCGTTCCTGGCCCGCCACCCCGAGCTCCCCGGCCGGGTGTACGTCAACGTCTCGCCGCGGCAGATCGGGCGCCGCGACGACGGCGGGAGCGGCTCGCGGGGGCTGGCCCAGACCGTCGCCGACGTCCTCGCGGCGGCGGGGGTCTCTGGCGAGCGCCTGGGCATCGAGATCACCGAGAGCGGGGTGCTGCAGGCCACGGACCTGGCGCGCGCCGACCTGGACATGCTCACCGAGCTGGGCGTGGTGCTCGTCCTCGACGACTTCGGCACCGGGTACTCCGCGCTGTCGTCGGTGCTGTCCGCCCCCATCCGCGGGCTCAAGCTCGACCGCTCGTTCACGATGCGCCTCGGCGACAACGGGGCCTGCGACCGGATCAGCACGGCGATCGCGGCCCTCGTCGACTCGTTGTCGAGCCACGGGGTCGTCGAGGGGATCGAGACGGAGGACCAGCGCCGGCTGGCCCTCGCGCACGGCTGGACGCACGGGCAGGGGTGGCTGTTCGGCCATCCCGAGCCGGAGCACGCGCTCGACCTGACGTCGCCGGGCCACCCGCCGACCGTGCCCGGCACCCGCCGCGCCCTCAGGACTCGCGTGTGATCCGCACCCGCACGTCCAGGTCCTGCGTGCTCGCCCCCGCGTAGATCCCCCGCAGCGGCGGCACGTCGTCGTACGAGCGCCCCCTCGCCAGCACCACGTGGTGCTGGCCCGCGCGGGTGCGGTTGGTCGGGTCGTAGGGGTGCCAGTCGCCCGCCCACCACTCGATCCACGCGTGGGACTCCCCCACCAGGGCCTCGCCGACGGCGCCGTCCCCCCGGGGGTACAGGTAGCCCGAGACGTACCGCGCGGGCAGCCCGACGCTGCGCAGCGCCCCCGCCGCGAGGTGCGCCATGTCCTGGCACACCCCGCTCCGCGCCGCCCAGGCCTCGCTGGCGGGCGTGTGGGCGGACGTCGTGCCGGGCACGTACTCGACCTCCGACCGCAGCAGGTCGCAGATCGCCGTGGCCGCGTCGAGCGGCTCACGGCCGTGCCTGGCCCGGGCCGCGAGCTCGGCGACCTCGGCGGGCGCGGCCGTCGTCGCGGTGTCGGCGAGGAACTCGGCGAGCTGGTCCCGCAGCTCCGCGCTGGCCAGCGTGTCCCACGAGCACGGCGGGCGCGGCGCGGGCCGGTCCGTGACCTCGATGCGGTGCTCGGCCGTGAGCTGCAGCGACTCGTGCGGCACGAGCACCTCGAAGGCGGTCACCGCCGTCCCCCAGTAGTCGCGGTAGTCGTGGGACCAGGTCATGGGCGAGACGTCGAGCCGGGACTCCAGCACGGCCTGGCCCGGCTGCGACAGCGGCGTCATCCGCGCCTCGTTGTACGAGGCCGTGACCGGGGACGCGTAGCGGAACGACGTCGTGTGCACCACGTGCAGCCGGCTCACAGCGCCTCACCCACCCAGGTCGTCAGGTGGCCGGTCGGGAAGTACCGGCCACGGATCGCGTCGCTCGCCGCCGAGCAGGCGCGCTGCACGCGCTCCATCTCCATGGGCAGCCCGTCGAGCACCTCGAGCAGCGGGCGGTACTCCAGGCTGGTGCGCGCCAGACCCAGGTGCCGGCGCGCGTCCTCCACGGCCGAGCGGTCGGCCACCGGCTCGAGCGCCGCCAGGCAGGCCTCCGCCTGGCCGAGCGCGTGCACCACCGATCGGGGGAACAGCCTGTCGAGCAGCAGGAACCCCGCGGCCCGCTCGTCCGAGGCGATGCCCCGGTAGGTGCGCAGGTACGCCTCGTGGGCGCCGCACGAGCGCAGCAGCGTGGTCCACCCCGGGCCCGACGCCCCGGCCAGCGCGCGGGTCGTCAGCAGCCGGGCGGTCATGTCCGCGCGCTCGAGCGAGCGGCCCAGCACCATGAACTGCCAGGTGTCGTCCCGGGACGTCACCGAGTCGACGAGGCCCGCCACGATCGCCGCGCGCTCCCGCACCCAGGTGAAGTAGTCGTGCGGCCGGCCGGGCCGCACCTGGGCCGGGAGCTGGTTCCAGGTGGTGTTGAGGCACTCCCACAGCTCGGTGGACACCGTCTCGCGTGCCCGTCGGGCGTTCTCCCGGGCCGCGGTCAGGGCCCCGGCGATCGAGGCGGGCGCACGGCGGTCGTAGGCCAGCACGTCGAGCACCAGCTCGCGGCCGACCCGCACCTCGGCGGGGAAGTCGGTGCGGTCCATCACGGACAGCAGCGAGCGGCATGCCAGGTCCTCCTCGGACCACGGGTCCTCGAGCAGGTTCTGCAGGTGCACGTCCAGCAGCCGCGCGGTGTCGTCCGCGCGCTCGACGTACCGGCCGATCCAGAAGAGCGACTCGGCGATGCGGCTCAGCACGGCGCCTCCTGGGCGGCCGACGGCGAGGCGAGGGCCTGCTGTTGCTGGCTGGCCTGCGCGCGGAGGTCGTCGGTGGGGTTGGCGTCGATCGGCACCGGCGAGGACGCCTGCGCCTGGGGCGCGGCCGGCGCCGCGCGCTCGCTCGTCCGGCCACGGCGGGCGGCCGCGTCGCCGAGCACCCAGGTGTCCTTCGACCCGCCGCCCTGGGAGCTGTTGACCACCAGCTGCCCCTCCGGCAGCGCGACCCGGGTGAGCCCGCCGGGCAGCACCCACACCTGCTCCCCGTCGTTCACCGCGAACGGGCGCAGGTCCACGTGCCGCGGGCGCAGGCTGTCGCCGACCAGCGTGGGCACGGTCGAGAGCTGCACCACCGGCTGCGCGATCCAGCCCCGGGGATCCGCGATGAGCCGGGCGCGCAGCTCGTCGAGCTCGCGCCGGCTCGCCTGCGGGCCGACCACGAGCCCCTTGCCGCCCGAGCCGTCCACGGGCTTGACCACCAGCTCGTCGAGCCGGTCGAGCACCTCCTCGAGGGCGCCGGGATCCTCGAGGCGCCAGGTGTCGACGTTCGCGAGCAGCGGCTCCTCGCCGAGGTGGTAGCGGATCAGGTCGGGCAGGTAGGTGTAGACCAGCTTGTCGTCGGCGACGCCGTTCCCCACCGCGTTCGCGATGGTCACGGTGCCGGCGCGCGCGCAGGTCATCAGGCCCGGGCTGCCGAGCAGGGAGTCGGAGCGGAACGCGACCGGGTCGAGGTAGTCGTCGTCGACCCGCCGGTACACGACGTCGACGCGTCGGCGCCCCTTCGTGGTGCGCATCCACACCCGCCCGCCCGCGCAGAACAGGTCGCGGCCCTCGACCAGCTCGACCCCCATCGTGCGCGCCAGCAACGAGTGCTCGAAGTACGCGCTGTTGTGCACGCCGGGAGTGAGGACCACCACCGTCGGGTCGTCCACCCCGGCCGGCGCCGCGGCCGTCAGCGCCGAGAGCAGGCGCCGCGGGTAGTCCTGCACCGGGCGGATGCGCAGCGTCGCGAACAGCTCGGGGAAGGTGCGCGTCATGGCCCGGCGGTTGGACAGCACGTAGCTGACCCCGCTGGGCACGCGCACGTTGTCCTCGAGGACCCGGAACACGCCCGCCTCGTCGCGGATCAGGTCGATCCCGGAGACGTGCACGCGCACGCCGTTGGGCGGCTGGATCCCGCGGGCGGCGCGATGGAAGTGCGTCGAGGAGACGATCAGCCCTCGGGGGACGACGCCGTCGGCCACCGCCTTCTGCGGCCCGTACACGTCGGCGAGGAACGCCTCGAGCGCCCGGACCCGCTGGGCGACGCCGGGCGCCACCTGGTCCCACTCCTGGCTGGTGAGCACCCGGGGCGCGACGTCGAGCGGGAAGGGCCGCTCCTCTCCCGCGAGGTCGAACGTGACCCCCTCGGCGAGGTAGGAGCGGGCGAGCGCCTCGGCGCGGGCGCGCAGGTCCTCGGCCGAGAGCTGCGCCAGGGCCGAGTGCACGTTCCCGTAGGCGGGCCGCACCTCGCCGCCCTTGTCGAGCATCTCGTCCCAGGCGGGGCCGGCCGGGTAGTCGTCGAACAGGTCCGCCATGTCCGGAACCTACCGCGGTCAGATGTCGGGTGTGTGACATGGCGCCCCCTCCGTCCCGCTTCACGCCTCCCGCGCCGCGATCGAGCCCTTCGCCGTGCGCTGCGGCCGCGACGGCCCCGCGGGACTCCGGGCCCTCGCGCGCGCCAGTCGCCGTAGGGTGTGCGGGTGGCCAGCGGACGGTGGGGACGGGCGATCCGCGCGGTGCTGCGTCGCGCCGGCTCGAGCGTCCGCGCCAGGCCCGAGCGCGGACGCGCCGCGCGGCCCGCCGCACGCCAGCCCGCCCCACGCCAGCCCGGCGCACGCCAGCCCACCGCGCGCCAGCCCACCGCGACGCGGAGGCCCGCTCCCGGCGACCACACCGGCCCGGTCCGCGCCGAGTACGCGCCCCGGCTCGACGGCGACGCGGACCCCGGCGAGGTCGTCTGGACCTGGGTCGCGTACGAGGACGACCCGTCCCGCGGCAAGGACCGACCAGTGCTCGTGATCGCCCGGGACGGGCGCTCGCTGCTGGGCCTCATGCTCACCAGCAAGGACCACGACCTGGACGCGGCCGACGAGGCCCGGCACGGGCGCCGGTGGGTCGACATCGGGGCAGGAGCCTGGGACGCGCGGGGACGGCCCAGCGAGGTGCGGCTGGACCGCGTCCTGCGCATCGACCCCACGGCCGTGCGGCGCGAGGGCGCCGTGCTGGACCGCGCCGTCTTCGACCGCGTCGTGCGCGCCTTGTGACGTGCGGTTCGACTGCTAGGATGGGCAGTCGCGTGTCCGCCCAGGTCGGCGGGCACTCGTCCAGTGCCTCTCCGCGGGTATCCCCACGCCCAAGTCCCGGTGCTGGACAAGCCCTCTACGACCTCATCGATCGCTCAGGCGAACACACCAGAAAGTCCTCACGTGGCGAACATCAAGTCCCAGATCAAGCGCATCGGCACCAACGAGAAGGCGCGCCTGCGTAACAAGGCCGTCAAGTCGGAGCTCAAGACGCACATCCGTCGCGTCCGCGAGGCCGTCGCCGGTGGTGACAAGGAGGCCGCCTCGGTCGCCCTCGTCTCCGCGTCGCGCAAGCTCGACAAGGCTGTCTCGAAGGGCGTGATCCACGCCAACCAGGCCGCCAACAAGAAGTCCGCGCTGGCGAAGGCGGTCTCGTCTCTCTGACGAGCCCCTAGGACCAACGAAGGCGTCACCCCCCCTGCGGGGTGACGCCTTCGCCATGTCCGGCGGTCGCTGGGCTCACACCCCCGCGTTCCACACCTCCCGCAGGACAGCTGGAACGGCAGGCCTGATGCCCGCCTCACGGAGCGCCCGGTCGAAGGCGTTCGCCGCCCCCGCGACGTCCCCGTTGCCCATGAAGCGGTCGCCCAGCTCGCGCCAGGCCGCAGCCGACTTACGGTTCGCGGACATCATGCCGAGCATGTCCGCGGCCCATCGGTACGCCCGCGTCGCCCCCGCGACGTCCTCCCGGGCGTAGAGCGCATCCCCCAGCGCGAGCTGGGCGACCGCGGTCTCGAGGCGCGGCTGGTCGCCCAGCCGCGCGATCGCGTCCCGGGCGCACGCCTCGGCGAGCACCGGGTCCTCCAGCACGAGGTGCGCGCGCGAGCGCTCGACGTCCACGCGCGAGAGCTCGATCTCCGAGCCCCCCGCGATCAGCTCGGGGATGGCCCGGTCGAGCTGGAGCAGCGCCTCGTGCGGCTCCGCGGGCTCGCTGCGGAGGAGCAGCCACGCGTAGTTCAGCCGGAGCCGGGGAAGGTCGCGCCCGCTCTCTCCCTCGCCGAGCAGCGCGAGGGCCCGCTGGGTGTAGCGCTGGGCGAGCTCGTAGTCGCGACGGTGCTCGGCGACCACGGCGGCGTTCCAGTAGACGCTGCCCCGCCCTCGCGGACTGCCGATCTCCTCGGCCTGCCGGATCAGCTCGGCGGCGCGGTGCGTCGCGTACAGCAGGTCCCCGCGCTCGACGTAGGCCCAGAGCACCGTGGACGCGAGCCGCAGGTACTCGTCGGACCCGGTGAGCGCCGCCCCGTCGAGGTCGCGCAGCGTGCGCTCGCCGACCTCGACGGCACGGTGCAGGTCGCCGGCCTCGAGGTAGGACGCGACGAGCCCGGTGGCCACGATCGCGGCGTCCATGTGGTGGCCGCGGGCCCGGGCGTCGGCGAGCAGCGGCTCGAGGATCGCCACGGCCTCCTCGAGCTGGCCGAGCGACTCGTGGGCGCGCGCGAGGGTCAGCAGCCCGTCCACCCGTAGCGCCTGCGTGACGGTGTCGAGGTCGAGCCGCGAGAGCCGCACCCTGGCGGCTGTCGGCTCGCCGGAGGTGAGCTCGAGCTTGGCATAGTCGATCTCGAGCTTGGTCCGCGCCTCGTTGGGGCCGTCGTCTCCGTGCTTGAGATACTCGACCGTGGAGCCGAGCCTGGAGGCCAGGACGGCAAGCGCGGCGTCGGTGGGCTCTCGCCGCCCGGCCTCGATCAGCGAGATGTAGCTCGGCGAGAACGCGTCCCCTGCGAGCGCGGTCTGCGACAGTCCCGCGGCGAGCCTGGCCTGGCGCACGCGGTCAGCGATCGTGGTCATGGCCAGTCACTGTACCTGTGACCTTCAGGCCCGTCGGCATCCTTCGAGGGATTGTTACTGGACCGGAACACGAACGGGCGCCGACACGCGGTCGGCGCCCGTTCCCCGTGGCCCGCGTCAGCGAGCCGCGGAGGTCACTTCATGATGCGGCAGCATCCCGTGGCGCCGGAGAAGACCGTCACCTCGCCCGCGTGCGCGGCGACCGAGCCGCCGAGGGTCAGGACGGCGGCCACGGCGAAGACGGAAACGGCCTTCAGGGTGCGAGTCACGGAAGTTCTCCTGTCACAGTTGGCTGACTTGCTGTCAAACATATGATGACCGTCTGACCAGCATGAAGCCAGCGGCGACGCACGTCTGGGGTGAAGTGCACCCCGATGGGGTGAGTCCCTCACACGCCGCCCGCCCGAGGGGGCGCGGCTCGCACGAAGGCCCCCGCGTTCGTCACGCGGAAGGGCGAGTGTCATAGGCCGCCGTGTGTGCTGTCATAGTAACCATGACCGATGACGCGCATCGCACCGCCCTCCTCGGCGCGGCAGTGGACGAGGCCGTCCCCGCGGGGCTACGCGCCGAGTGGGAGCGCCACGTGGCCCGGGAGCAGGTGCTGGTCGGTCGGCAGGGGATCTTCACCACACGGCTGCGGCCCTTCGGGTACGAGTTCTCGTTCCGCAGCCCCGGCCCGGAGCACCCTGCCCGCGCGTGGACCGAGCTGCAGCACGAGCGGGCCACCGCGCACGTCCTCCGCGCCACGTTCGGGCGGGCCGACCTCGAGAAGGCGGCGCACGGCCGATGGCTGTTCATCCGCATGCCACGGGCCCATCTCGTCGGCGGGCTGCCGATCCCGGCGCGCCCCGACCGGCTCGTCATCGAGGTCGCGGACCACGTCCACGTGGACACGGAGGTCCTCGCCGGCATCCACCGGCTGCGCGAGCGCGGCTACCGGATCGCCATCCCCGGGTTCGTCAGCAGGCCCGGGCAACGGCAGCTGCTGCCGTACGCCGACTTCGTGAAGATCGACGTCCGCGACCTCGACGTCGAGGGCAGGCCGGTGGTCGAGCTGGCCCGGTCCCACGGGGCGCTGCTCATCGCCGAGTTCGTCGAGCGCCGGTGGATGCTCAGTCACAGCCGCGACCTCGGCTTCGACTTCTTCCAGGGCAACCTCCTGGAGCGGGCCACCGTCCTCGACCGGTCGACGGCGCCCTGGGGCAGCCACGCGGGTTGAGCCGACCGGGTGAACATCACCCACCATGCGTCATGCCGTCGTGTGACAACGCTCTCGAGAACCATGACCCGATCGGACCTGGCGCCCCACGCCACGCGCATCCCACCGGGCTCACCGCGCCCCTCGGCCGCCCGCCGCAAGGGCTGGCCCACGCTGCTCGGCCGCCAGCCCATCGTCGCGGCCGACGGCGTCCCGGTCGGCTTCGAGTTCCTCTACCGCTCCCCCACGCCACGGCCCCTGAGGGTCGACACCTGGACGCCCGAGCACCAGGATCGCGCCACCGCGATCGTGCTCGAGCAGGTCTTCGACGGCGGCGCCGACCGGGTGGCCGACGGACGGCTCGCGTTCGTGAATATCACCCGCTCGTATCTCGTGGGCAGCCTGCCCTTGCCGCCGCACCCCGACCGCCTCGTCCTGGAGATCGTGGAGTCGGTGCCCGCAGACCAGAGCGTGCTGGCCGGCGCCAGGCGCCTGCGGGCAGACGGGTACCGCATCGCCCTCGACGACTTCACCGGGACCCCGGCACAGGTCGAGCTGCTGCCGTGGGCCGACTACGTCAAGATCGACTACCGCGACCTGGAGCTCTCCGGCTCCCCGCTCGTCGAGCTCGCGCGCAGCGCCGGCGCCGCGCTCATCGCCGAGCGCGTCGAGGACGAGGCCAGCCGCGCGCGGTGCGCAGAGATGGGGATCCACCTGTTCCAGGGGGACCTGTTCGCCGCCACGTCGGTGCTGGACCGCACCACCGCGGTGCCGTCACCGCGATCCGGCTGACGCGATCCGCAGCACTGCCCGCTCGACGGCGAACTCGCGGTCGCGCCCCGCGCCCTTGACCTCCGCGTCGGCCTGGGCGACCGCGGTGATGGCCTCTGCCAGTCCCTCGGGTGTCCATCGCTGCAGGTCCTTGAGCGCCCGGTCCACCTGCCACGGCGCCAGGCTCAGATCGCGCACGGACGCCCCGCCGCGGCCACGCGTCGCCGCCACCTTCGCGAGGGTGCGCAGCTTCATGGCAAGGGCGGCGACGACCGGCACCGGGTCCACACCTGTCGCGAGCGCATGGCGCAGCAGTGCCACCGCTTGGCCCGCGTCGCCCTCGATCGCGGCGTCGGCCACCCGGAAGCCGGTGGCCTCGATCCGGCCGCCGTAGTACCGCTCGACGACCTCGGGGCCGATCACCCCCGTCGTGTCCGCGACGAGCTGGGCGCACGCGGCGGCGAGCTCGCGCAGATCGGCGCCCACCGCGTCGACGAGCGCGCGCACCGCGCGGGGATCCGCCCGGCGTGAGGCGCGCCGGAGCTCTGACGAGACGAACGCCGCCTTGTCGGAGTCCTTCTTGACCGGCTCGCACGCGACGACCGGCGCCCCCTGGGCGCGCACCGCGTCGAGCAGCTTCTTGCCGCGCTGGCCACCGCCATGGCGGAGCACCAGGACGACGTCGGGGGCCGGCGAGGCGAGGTAGGCCAGAGCGTCCGTCAGCAGCTCGTCGGTGGCGCGCTCGACGCCCTCGATGACCACCACGCGGTCCTCGTCGAACAGCGACGGGCTGGCGACGACCCCGAGCATGCCGGAGCCGTACAGGGCGCCGTCCAGCGTGGTGACCTCGACCCCGGGATCACGTTCCCGGGCGAGGCCCACGAGCCGGTCCACCGCGCGCTCGGCGAGGAGCCCTTCGGCGCCGGCCACGAGCACCACGGGCGCGAGCCCGACCTCGTCCCAGGCGATCCCCGCCGGGGCCGCGCGCCCGGCGCCGCGGGAGCTCCGACTGGTCGAGCGAGACGTGGGAGGCATGCCACAAGCCTGCCACGGACCGCCCACCAGACGGGCCACCGGCCGCCCCGCCGCCCCCTCCACCGCCGGCCGCGCCGCCACCGGGCAACGACGGGTCGGAGTCCGTGGTGGTCTCCGGGGCGCGGGAGCCGAGGAGCAGCACGAGGGCTGCCGCGGTGGCCGCGGCCAGCAGCAGGGCGCCCGGCGCTCCCCCGACCCACGCCACCCTCGAGCCGGGCAGGCCCTCCGCCGTGCGGGCCACGGCGCCCACCCACCAGCATCCGGCCCCCGCCACCTGGGCGAGAACGGTCGCGCCCTGGGTCCATGCGGGCGCCAGGACCGCTGCGCCGAGCCCGGCCACCGTGATCGGCGCGACGACAGGCGCCACCAGGAGGTTGGCCGCGACCGCGTAGGTCGACACCGACGGCGTCAGGAGCAGCACGACGGGCGCGCACGCGCTCTGCGCGGCGAACGGCGCCGCGACCGCGTGGGCTGCGGTGGTCCGGCCCGTCCTGGTCCACCGCTCGGCCAGCGGCCCGGCGAGGAGCACGAGGGCCGCCGTGGCCAGGACGGACAGCGCGAACCCCACCTCGCGGGCGAGCCACGGGTCGACCACGAGCAGCGCGACCACCGCGGCGGCCAGGGCGGGAAGGGCCCGCGCCGGGCGCCCGAGCAGCAACGCGCACAACCCCACGCCTCCCATCACGGCCGCTCGGAGCACGCTGGGGCTCGGCTCCACGAGCACCACGAAGCCGGCCAGCACCGCAGCGGTGAGGCCAGCCCTCACCGGGCGCGGCAGCCCGATGACCGCCGCGGCGCTCAGCACCGCCGCTCCGACCAGGGAGAAGTGCGCTCCCGACACCGCGGTGAGGTGGGTCAGGCCGGAGGCCCTCATCGCGTCGGCCAGGTCCGCGGGGAGCCGTGAGGTGTCCCCCACCGCCATGCCGGGCAGCAGCGCACCCGCGTCCCCGGGGAGCCTCGCGGCGAGGGCGACGAGCCCGGCGCGCACCCGCCCCGTGGCGGTGAGCAGCGCCGACGCGTCAGACACCACGGTGGGAGCCCCGCGGGCGAGGAGCACCGCGGCCTCCCGCCCGGGGGCGTCCGAGGGCAGGAGCCGCCCGGAGGCCCGCACGTTGACGCCCGCCGGCAGGCCGTCCCACCCGGGCCCGCCCAGCACCGCCAGCTGGGCGGCGGACCTCGACCGCACCCCGCGGGCCTCGACCGACTCGACCTGGAGCACCGTGCGGAAACGCGGCTCGGCGCCGGGCCACCGGCTGGCCGTGGCGATCGGCGCGGTGCGCACCGTGCCCGCGACGACCACCGTCGCCTGGTCGACGGCCCTCGCCATCAGGCCGCTCGCCTGCCGTGCGTGCAGCTGGGCGGCCGCCGCGCCGAGCACCACCGCCACGGCGACGGCGGCGAGGAGCACCGATCCCGCGACGCGGACGTGTCGCGCCTCCTCGACGCGTCGGCCGCGGCCCATGGCGCCACCAGGGCCGGCGCCGGCGCCAGCGACGGCCCACCCGAGCACCAGCGCCGCGGCACCGCCCACCGCCACAGCCGCCAGCGCAGCGGTCCTGGGCGACATCAGCACCGCCACGGCGGCAGCGGCCCATGCCGCTCCCGCGGCGGGCACGAGCCTGAGGTCGACGGGCGGGCGCACCCGGTCAGACCCGCACGAGCGCCCGCAGGCGGCCGAGCAGCGTCGGGCCGATGCCGGACACCTCGCCCAGCTCGTCGACGCTGGTGAAGCGGCCGTTCTCCTGGCGCCAGGTGACGATGCGCTCGGCGAGCACCGGCCCGATCCCGGGCAGGGCGTCGAGGGCGGCTGAGTCAGCCGTGTTCACGTCGACCAGCGCGCCGGCGGGGCCGGGCCCGCTGACCCCGCCCTGCGCCGCGTCCACGGTGGCGGGGACCACCTGCCCTGGCAGCGGCACGAGCACCTGCTCCCCGTCGACGAGGTGGCGCGCGAGGTTCACCGCGGCCAGGTCGGCGGCGCTCGTCGCGCCTCCCGCGGCCGTCAGCGCGTCGGCGACTCGCGCGCCGCCCGGCAGCGCGACGAGCCCGGGCGCGTGCACCTCCCCGACCACGTGCACCACCACGGAGGAGGCGTCCGCCTCGCCCGCGGCGCCGCCGCCAGCCACGCCTCCCGGGGGTGACGACTCGGCGACCACGCCACCCGTGGCGGAGCGAGAGCCAGGATCCGTGCCTGCGTCCTGGGCGCCACCACGCTCCGGGGCCGCGGGCTCGGGCAGCTCGGCGGCGAACTCTGCGCCTCCCGAGGCGGACAGCGCCCGGACCGCCACCCCTCCGCCCAGCAGCGCGAGGGCGACGGAGGCGATGACGGCGAGCCGGAGCGAGACCGCCCACCGCCGTCGCGGGCGGTCACGGGCGACGTGGTCGAGGGGCGTCCCGTGCGCGTCGGCGTACAGCTCGCCCACCCTCGCCAAGGCGCCGTGGCGCCACCGCTCGGCGACGTCCGAGGCGTCGTCGGCGAGCCGGAGCACGTCGTCCTCGGGGTCTTCGGAGCGCTCGGCATCCGGCTGCTCAGGCGCCTCGTCCGGGGCAGCGCGGACAGGCCGGGCCGGGCCGTCGCGCCCGGCCGGCCCGTCGTGCCCGGCCGGCGCCGCCGGCGGCCTGCCGCTGGGCGTCCACGCCGGCGCTCCGGGCGCCCGGCTGCCGCCCGTCGGCTCGGCCATGCCGACGAGCCGGGCACGGGCGGCGTTGTCGGCAGGAGCAGTCATGCGGGCACGGTAGGCGCCGCGGCCCCCGCGGTGGCGAGGGCGTGATCAGCACGGTCGATGGGGGCTGGCACTCAACGGGCTGGGGGTGGCCCGCGAGTCAGGAGTCGGCGACGACCACGGCGAGCAGGCCCGGGCCGACGTGCGCTCCGATGACGGCGCTCACCTCGCAGACCTCGACGGCTCCCACGAGGTCGCCGAGCCAGGCCTCGAGCTGGTGGGCCATCTCGGCCGCCACATCGGGCTGGCCCAGGTGGTGGACGGCGACGCGCGCCCTACCGCGCCGCCGGACCTCGGCGACCGCGACCGCCTCGAGCCTGTCGCGGGCGGCCCGCCGGGTGCGGACCTTCTCCGCGACGTCGATGCGCCCGTCGCGCAGCGTGAGGATCGGCCGCAGCCCCAGCACCGTGCCCAGTGCGGCCGCGGTCGCGCTGAGCCGGCCGCCGCGACGCAGGTGGTCGAGCGAGTCGACCAGGAACCAGGCGCTGGCCTGCGAGCCGACCTGCCGGGCGCGCTGCGCCACCTCGACGGCGTCCACGTCGGCCTCGGCCCGCTGCCGGCGGCCCACCATCTCGCGCAACCGCCGTGCCCTGCTGCCCTCGACGGGCGCCGGCTCTCCGGACGGGGACGCGATCACCTCGCCCGGCTGCAGCCCGCGCACGGCCTGGGCGGCGGACAGCACGGCGAAGCCCAGGCCCATCACCACCGACCGGGAGTCGACGACGTGCACCGGGATGGGCGCCGCCAGGGCAGCCACCTGCGCCGAGCGCACCGTGCCGGAGAGGTCGCCCGAGAGGTGCATCGAGACGACCTCGCGGGCGCCCGCCGCCGCCAAACGCGCGTACACGTCCGCGAACGCCGCGGGAGCGGGCTGCGAGGTCGTCACCCGTGCGCCGGACTCGAGCGCCGCGGCCAGGTCGGCCGACGCCAGGTCAACGCCCTCCCGCCGCCGCTCGCCGCCGATCACCACGTCGAGCGGCACCACGACCACGCCCCACTGCTCCGCGACCCCGGGGGGCAGCGACGCGGTGGAGTCGGTGACGAGCGCGACGTGCGGGCGGCCGTGCCGGCCGGGGCGGCGCGCGTCGCGGTGCGCGGCCCCGCTCAGGCCGGCACCACGTTGACGAGCTTCGGCGCGCGCACGATGACCGTGCGGACGCCCCGGCCGTCGAGGGCCCGCTGCACGCCCGGATCGGCCAGGGCGATCTCCCGCAGGGCGTCCTCGGTGACGTCGGCCGGGACCTCGGCGCGGCCGCGCACCTTGCCCTGCACCTGCAGCACGCAGGTGACCGTGTCCTCGACCAGGTACGCCTCGTCGGCGACGGGGAACGGCTCGTCCGCGAGGGACTCGGGGTGGCCCAGCCGGGACCACAGCTCCTCGGCCAGGTGCGGCGCCACGGGCGCCGTCATCAGCACGAGCGGCTCCAGGGCGGCGCGCGGGGTGCGCGGCAGCGTGGTCAGGTGGTTGTTGAGCACGATGAGCTTGGCGATGGCGGTGTTGAGGCGCATGGCCTCCATGTCCGCCTGGACGTCCGCGATCGTGCGGTGCAGCACCCGCAGCGTCTCCTCCGAGGGAGCCTCGTCGGTCACCGCGAGCTCGCCCGTGGACTCGTCGATCGCGTTCCGCCACAGTCGCTGCAGGAACCGCTGTGCCCCGACGACCGCGCGGGTCTCCCACGGGCGGGACAGGTCGAGCGGTCCCATCGACATCTCGTAGACGCGCAGCGTGTCGGCGCCGTACTCGGCGTACATGTCGTCCGGAGACACGGCGTTCTTCAGCGACTTGCCGATCTTGCCGTACTCGCGGAAGGCCGGCTCACCGTTCCAGGTGAAGCCGGACTCGACGGTGTCGTCCTCGACGACCTCGGCGGCGGGCACGTAGACGCCCCGCGCGTCGGTGTAGGCGTACGCCTGGATGTACCCCTGGTTGAACAGCTTGCGGAACGGCTCGACGCTGCTCACGTGGCCCAGGTCGTAGAGCACCTTGTGCCAGAAGCGGGCGTACAGCAGGTGCAGCACAGCGTGCTCGACGCCGCCGACGTACAGGTCGACGCCGCCCGCCCCGTGCGTGTCGGCCGGGTTGTGTCCCGGGCCCATCCAGTACGACTCGAGGGCCGGGTCGACCACCTGGTCACGGCTCTGGGAGTCGAGGTAGTGCAGGTAGTACCAGCAGGACCCGGCCCAGTTGGGCATGGTGTTGGTGTCGCGGCGGTACGTCTTGGGGCCGTCTCCGAGGTCCAGCGTGACGTTGACCCAGTCCTCGTTGCGGCCCAGCGGGGCCTCGGGCGAGGAGTCCGCGTCCTCGGGCGCGAAGGTGCGCGGCGAGTAGTCGGGAACCTCGGGCAGGTCGACCGGCAGGGCCGAGTCGGGCAGCGCGACCGGCAGGTCGTTCTCGTCGTAGACGATGGGGAACGGCTCGCCCCAGTAGCGCTGGCGGCTGAACAGCCAGTCGCGCAGCCGGTAGGTGACGGTGCCGGTGCCGAGGCCCTTGGCCTCGAGCCACTCGGTCATGGCCCGCTTCGCGTCGACGACGCCCAGCCCGTCCAGGCTGATCTCGTCGTTCGCCGAGTTGATCGCCACGCCGTCCCCGACGTACGCGTCGCCGTCGAATCCCTCGGGCGGCTGCACGGTGCGGATGATCGGCAGCTCGAACCGGGTCGCGAACTCCCAGTCGCGCACGTCCTGCGCCGGCACCGCCATGATCGCGCCGGTGCCGTAGCCCGCCAGGACGTAGTCGGCGATGAACACCGGGACGGTCGCCCCGTTGACCGGGTTGGTGGCGTAGATGCCGGTGAAGACGCCCGTCTTCTCCCGGCCCTCGCTCTGCCTCTCGATCTCGGTCTTCGCCGCCGCCTGGGCGCGGTACGCCTCGACGGCGTCGGCCGGGGTCGCGTGGCCACCGGTCCAGGCGTCCTTCGTGCCCTCGGGCCAGGCGGCCGGGACCAGGGTGTCGATCAGGTCGTGCTCGGGGGCCAGCACCATGAACGTGGCGCCGAACAGGGTGTCGGGCCGGGTGGTGAAGACCTCGATCTCGGCAGCCGGGGCGTCGCTGCCCGGGCGCGCGACCGGGAACCGCACCTGGGCGCCCTCGGAGCGGCCGATCCAGTTCCGCTGCATCGCGGTGACCTTGTGCGGCCAGTCGATCAGGTCCAGGTCGTCGGCCAGGCGGTCGGCGTACGCGGTGATGCGCATGTTCCACTGCCGCAGCGTGCGCTTGAACACCGGGAAGTTGCCACGCTCGGAGCGGCCCTCGGAGGTGACCTCCTCGTTGGCCAGCACCGTGCCCAGGCCCGGGCACCAGTTGACGGGCGTCTCGGAGACGTAGGCGAGGCGCTGCTGGTCGATCACGCGACGACGGGAGACGTCGTCCAGGTCGGCCCAGGCGACCCCGGCGGGCACGCCCTCGATGCCCTCGGGCACCGCGCGCTCCCCCGTGGCGTACTCCTCGACCAGCTCGCCGATGGGCCGGGCGCGCCCGCGGCCGCCGTCCGGGCGGATCGCGTCGGCGTCGTACCAGGACTCGAAGATCTGCAGGAAGATCCACTGCGTCCAGCGCACGTAGTCCGGGTCGATCGTGGCGAAGGTGCGCCGCGAGTCGTAGCCCGTGCCCAGGCGGCGCAGCTGGCGCGCCATGATCTCGATGTTGGCCTCGGTGGTGATCCGCGGGTGCGTGCCCGTCTGCACCGCGAACTGCTCGGCCGGCAGGCCGAACGCGTCGTAGCCGAGCGCGTGCAGCACGTTGTCGCCGAGCATCTTGCGGTACCGCGCGACCACGTCGGTGGCGATGTACCCGAGCGGGTGGCCGACGTGCAGGCCCGCGCCCGAGGGGTACGGGAACATGTCCATCACGAAGTACGGCCGCGCCTGGGGGTCAGCGTGCCGGCCCTTGCCGTCGGTCAGCGGGCCGGACGGGTTCGCGGCGAAGAACGTGCCGCGCTCCTCCCACCGGTCCTGCCAGCGGAGCTCGATCTGCTCCGCCATCGCGGCGTCGTAGCGGAAGGGCACGTCGTTGCCAGCGCCGGAACCGACGGTGGGCTGGGAGGGAGCCTGCGAAGTCACCCCGCGAGTTTAGCCCCGCCGGCCTCGGCGGCCGCCCTCCCCGCGGCGGCGCTCAACGGACCGAGCGGAACTCCGCGGTGAGCGGGCACTGGAACGGGTCGCGGGCGGCGAGACCCACCTCGTTGAGGTACCGCACGACGATCCGGTACGAGTTGACCAGCGTCGTCTCGGTGTAGGTGATGTCGCGGTTCGCGCAGAACTCCCGCACGATCGGCTGCACCTTGCGCAGCGAGGGCCGCGGCATGCTGGGGAACAGGTGGTGCTCGATCTGGTAGTTGAGCCCGCCCATGAACAGGTCGGTGAGGCGCCCGCCCTTGATGTTGCGGCTCAGGAGCACCTGGCGGCGCAGGAAGTCGATCTTCATCGAGGCCGGGATGATCGGCATGCCCTTGTGGTTGGGCGCGAAGCTGGCGCCCATGTACAGGCCGAACAGCCCGAGCTGGACGCCCAGGAACGCGAAGCCCATACCGACCGGCAGCACCCAGAACACCAAAGCGACGTAGCCGACCAGCCGGAACGTCACGAACGCGATCTCGACCGGGCGGCGCTTGACCGGGCCGCGGCCGAAGATCGTCTTGACCCCGGAGATGTGCAGGTTGAGGCCTTCGAGGAGCAGCAGCGGGAAGAACAGCCAGCCCTGCCGCTTGGCGAACCACGCGGCGGCGCCGGTGCGCGCCTTCGGCAGGTCCTCGGTGGTGAACACGAGCACGCCCGAGCCGATGTCCGGGTCGGCGTCGACCGTGTTGGGCTTCGCGTGGTGACGGCTGTGCTTGTGGCTCCACCAGCCGTACGACATGCCGGCGTACAGGTTGGCGACCACGAGGCTCGCCCAGTCGTTCCACCGGCCCGAGACGAAGATCTGGCGGTGCGCGGCGTCGTGCCCCAGGAACATGACCTGCCCCAGCAGCACGGCGAGCACCGCGGCCACGACCAGCTGCCACCACGACTGCCCGATGAGCACGAACGCCGCGACCGTGCCGCCCAGCAGCAGGGTGAGCACCGCGAAACGCGTCCAGTAGTAGCCGTACCGTCGGCGCATCAGCCCGGACTCCTGCACGGTGCGCATCAGGTCCGTGAACTCGCTGACCTGGCGCTCGCGCGGCGAGCCGGCGGCGGTGTCGGGGCGGGGGGCCTTCACAAGGCCGTCATCGGTCAAGGTTTCTGCCACGTGGGGACCCGTCTACGTCGGCGGGGACGGAGCGCGGAGGGCGGCCCGTCCTGTCGGTTCGCCCACACTAGCGGCCTCTGGGCGATCCGGCGTGAAGGTTCCGTGGAGTGTGGCCGGCCGGGCGCGGCAGGCCCGGGAGGGGCGGGGCCGCGCCTGCGGCAGCATGCGGGCGCCCGACCTGTGGGGGGCCTCCGCGATGCCCGTTCTGACCGCCGTCCAGCAGGACCGCGCCGCTGGCGTCTTGATGGCCATGGCCTGCGGTGACGCGCTGGGCGCGCCGCACGAGTTCGGGCCGCCGCTGCCCGCACGACCGAGCTGTCGATGTGCGGCGGCGGACCGTTCGACTGGGCGCCGGGCGAGTGGACGGACGACACGCAGACGCGGTCCGGGCGCCGGGTGGTCAGGCCCGGGCAAGCGCCGGGCCGCGCCCCGCCGTCACGACGACCAGCAGGCCGGCGGCCGTGAGCACCGCTCCGACCCATGCGGGGGCCAGGTGCCCGAAGCCCGCCGCGATCACCAGGCCGCCCGCCCAGGCGCCCGCGGCGTTCCCGACGTTGAGCGCGGAGTGGCACAGCGCGGCGCCGAGCGACGGCGCGTCGGGCGAGAGGTCGATCAGCCGGGACTGCAGGCCGATCCCGAGGACCTGCGAGGTGATGCCGAGCGCCACGATGGCGCCGACCGCGACGACCGGATGCCCTCCCCCGGTGAGGCCGATCGCGACCAGGGCGACGATCGTGGACGCGAAGCCGACGTGCATGGCCGCGGCCACCGAGCGGTCGGCGAGCCGGCCGCCGGCGACCGTGCCGATGGTCATGCCGACGCCGAACAGCGCGAGGACGAGCGGCACCGTCCCGATCCCGAGGCCGGTGACCTCGGTGAGCAGCGGGGAGATGTACGTGTAGACGGCGAACATGCCGCCGAAGCCGATCCCGCCGGCGCCGGCGGCGATCCAGAGGGACGGGTTGCGCAGCGCGCTGACCTCCCCGCGCACCGTGGCCCCCGCGGCGACGGGGACGGCCGGCGTCCAGCGGATCAGCGCCAGCAGGGTGAGGACCCCGAGCACGCCCACACCGACGAAGGCGGCCCGCCAGCCGAGCTGCTGGCCCATCCACGTCGACGCGGGCACCCCCACGATGTTGGCGATGGTCAGGCCGGCCATCATGGTGGCGACGGCGCGGCCCCGACGGCCAGGGCCCGCGACATGGGCGCCGAGCACGGCTCCGACGCCGAAGAACGCCCCGTGCGGCAGCCCGGCGACGAAGCGGGCCGCGACGAGCCACCCGGCGCTCGGCGCGACCGCCGCCAGGGTGTTGGCGACGGCGAAGGCCGCCATCAGCCAGAGCAGCAGGATGCGGCGGTCCATCCGCGCGGCCAGCGTGGTGAGCAGCGGCGCGCCGATGACGACGCCCAGCGCGTAGGCGGTGATGACGTGCCCGGCGGCGGGGATGGAGATGTCCAGGCTGCCGGCGATCTCGGGCAGCAGGCCCATCGTGGTGAACTCTGTGGTCCCGATCGAGAACCCGCCGAGGGCGAGGGCCAGGAGCGCGGCGCGCGCGCCGGAGTGCGGCCCGCCTGCGGCCGCGGGGGCCGTCTCCAGACTCGGCTCAGTGGCTGCCCTGGCCATGCGTGTCGCCTCCCAGCGGGTCGGACGTGGGGGCGGCCGTCAGCCTCGAATCGATTCGACGACGTGTCGCAGATCGCCGTCGTCCACGTGCGGTGATGCCGGAAGCCTAACCTGCGGGGACCAGCCAGATCGCCGATGCCGCCTTCTCGCCCAGCTCCACCGGCCGGTGCCGCTCGGGCTCCGCCTGCTCCCCGGGCTCCCCCGTCGGCGGTCGCACCCGCACCGCCGTCACACCGGCGACGTGGCGCCGCTCGGCGACCTCCACGCGGGCGTCGAGCACCAGTCCCACCGACTCCAGGTAACGCAGCAGGTCGGGGTCGCTGTCCGCGATGCGCGCCACGACCCACTCGCCCTCGGCCAGCTCCCACAGCACCCGGGCCGCGGGAGTGGGCACCTGCCCGTCCCGGGTGGGGATCGGGTCGCCGTGCGGGTCCCTCGTGGGGAACCCCAGCCGCTCGTCGATGCGGTCCACCATGAGGTCGGAGACCGCGTGCTCGAGCACCTCGGCCTCGTCGTGCACCTCGTCCCAGCCGTAGCCGAGCACGCTGACCAGGAAGGTCTCGATGAGACGGTGGCGACGCACCATCGCCAGCGCGTGGGCCGCGCCGTCCGGCGTCAGCTCGATGGCCGCGTAGGGGGCGTGGGTGACCAGCCCCTGGTCGGCGAGCCTGCGCACGGTCTCCGAGACCGTCGACGGGCCCACGCCGAGCCGCTCGGCGAGCATCTTGGTGGTCACCGGGGCCTGCGACCACTCCCCCGCCGTCCAGATGACCTTGAGGTAGTCCTGGGCGACAGCCGTCAGCGCGCTGGGGTCCGGGGAGCTCACGCGCCCAGCCTAGGTCACCCCACGGCGCCCACCGGAGAGGGCGCCCCCGCATCGCCCGGGACCCCCGGGAGCCCGCCGCCCTTGCCGCCACGCCCGCGGAGCCGGCGCAGGACGCCACGACGGGGGGCCAGCAGGAACACCCCGGTGAACACGATCCCCTGGGCCAGGACCACCATGCCGCCGCTCGAGGCGTCCAGGTGGTAGCTCGCGTACAGGCCAGCCAGCGCGCAGCCCGCCGCGATCGAGGGGGCGACGACCAGCATGGTGCTCATCCGCTCGGTGAGCAGGAACGCCGTGGCCCCGGGCGTGATGAGCATCGCCACCACGAGGACGACGCCGATGGCCTGCAACGCCACCACCACGGTGAGGGCGAGCACCCCGAGCAGCAGCGCCGCGAGCACGCGCGGCGAGATGCCGACGGCGTGCGCGTGCGTGCGGTCGAAGGCGTACAGGGTGAGGTCGCGCCGCTTGAGCACCAGCACCGTGAAGGCCAGGACGCCGAGCACCACCACCTGCGCGATGTCGGCGTCGGAGACCCCGAGCACGTTCCCGAACAGGATGTGGCCGAGGTCGACCTGGCTGGGCGTCACCGACACGAGGACGATCCCGAGCGCGAACAGGGTGGTGAACACGACGCCGATCGCGGTGTCCTCCCGCAGGCCCGACGTCTCGCGGACCGCCCCGATGAGAGCCACCGCGCCGAGGCCGAAGACGAGCGCCCCCACCGCGAACGGCGCGCCCGCCAGGTAGGCGAGCACGACGCCGGGGAGGACGGCGTGCGCGACGGCGTCGCCCAGCAGCGACCAGCCGATGAGCACCAGCCAGCAGCTCAGCAGGCCGCAGACCACCGCCGCGACGACCGTGACCAGCAGCGCGCGCTGCATGAACTCGTACTGCCAGGGCTCCGCGAGCCATTCCACGACCGTCATGAGGCTCCTCCGAACGCGAGCGCGAGGTTCTCGGGCCGCAGCACCTCGTGCGGGGCCCCGGCGGCCAGCACGCGGCGGTGCAGCAGCACCGCGTCGTCGGCGAGGGCGGGCAGCGCGGCCAGGTCGTGGGTCGAGACGAGCGCCCCGACCCCGTCGGCGACGAGCTCGCGCAGCAGCACGGTGATCGACGCCTGCGATGACACGTCGACGCCGGCGAACGGCTCGTCCAGCAGCAGCACCCGGGCCTCCTGGGCGAGGCACCGCGCGAGGAACGCCCGCTTGCGCTGCCCGCCGGACAGCCGGCCGATCTGCCGACCGGCGAGCTCGCCCAGGCCCACCCGGTCGAGGGCCTCCTCGACGGCCGCCCGGTCCACCGCGCGGGGTCGGCGCAAGGGCCCGAGCTGCCCGTACCGGCCTTGGGAGACCACGTCCCGGACGGTCAGCGGGAACGACCAGTCGACGTCCTCGGACTGCGGCACGTAGCCGAGCAGCGCCTCGCGCCGCGCCTCGCGGGACGGGCGGCCGAGCACCCGGACCTCGCCCGCGTCCGGGGTGACGATGCCCATGATCGCCTTGAGCAGGCTCGACTTCCCGGAGCCGTTCATGCCGAGCAGCCCGGTGAGCCGGCCGGCGCGGACCGTGAGGTCCGCGCCGTCGAGCGCGAGCACGTCGTGGTAGCGGACGGTCAGCCCGCGGACCTCGATCGCGGCGGCGCTCATCGCGCGGCGTCCTCGGAGCCGGTCAGCCCGGCGATGATCGTCCGCACGTCGTGGGCGAGCAGCTCGAGGTAGGTCGGGACGGGGCCGTCCGGCTCGGACAGCGAGTCGACGTACAGCACCCCGGCGAACCGGGCGCCTGCCTCCTCGGCCACCTGCTCCTGCGCGGTCGAGGAGACGGTGGACTCGCAGAAGACCGCGGGCACCCGGTTCTCACGCACGAAGTCGATCGTGGCGGCGACCTGCTGCGGGGTGCCCTGGCGCTCCGAGTTCACGGGCCAGAGCCAGGCCTCGGCCAGGCCGGCGTCGCGGGCGAGGTAGGAGAACGCGCCCTCGCACGTGACCAGCGCGCGACGGGCCGGCTCGAGCGCTGAGAGCTCGTGCTCGAGCTCCGCGCCGAGGGCCGCGATCTGCGCCGCGTACGCGTCCGCGTTGGCGCGGTAGTCGGCGGCGTTCTCGGGGTCGAGGGTGGCGAACGCGGCGGCGATGTTGGCCACGTAGACCTGCGCCGCGGCGGGCGACATCCACGCGTGGGGGTTCGCGTGGCCGCGTGACTCGCCGCCGGTGATGGGGATCGTGTCGACGCCGTCGGAGAGGGTCGCGTGCGGCGCGTCGAGCCGGTCGATGAACTTGTCGAACCACGCCTCCAGGCCGAGCCCGTTGTCGAGCACCAGGTCGGCGCGCGCGGCGCGGCGCAGGTCGTCGGGCGTGGGCTCGTAGCCGTGGATCTCGGCGCCGGCCTTCGTGACCGACTCCACCCGCAGGTGGTCGCCGGCGACCACCCGGGCCATGTCGGCGATCACGGTGAACGTCGCGAGGACGACGGGGCGGTCGTCGTGCGACGACCCCGCGGGGCCCGCAGACTGGGACTGCTGGGGGGTCTGGGAGCAGCCGGCGAGGAGAAGCGCGGCGAGCACCGCCGCCAGAAGAAGCCTGGGCCCTCGAAGATAAAAGTTCGGCACACCGAACATCTTGGCGCCGGGACTGTCACCGGGCAAGACCGAGCCCAGGACCGCCCACGCCAGTCGACCCCAGCGCGGCGGCCAGGCTTCAGTCCAGCGGCACGAGGAGCGGGGAGCGGGGCTGCGAGCGCAGCGGCGAGCGCGACGGCCACGCCGCCCGGGGCCCCACCTCCACGGACGCGTCCGTGCGCACCTGCACCACCTGGTAGTCGAGGAGCTCGCGGCGGTCCGGGTCGAAGCGCAGCACCGTCATCTCGGCGATGCCGTTGAGCGGGCCCACCGTCGCCTGGCCGGCAGACGCCCCCGCGGTGCTCGAGCTGATGTAGCGGACCCCCTCGCCCACCAGGGCCGGACCGACCCGGCGGTGCAGGTGCCCCGACACCTGCGCGGGCACGCACCCTCCGTCCAGCGCCGCCTGCCCCACGCGAGGGGTGTGGATGAGCAGCAGGTCGACGCCGTCCTCGTCGGCGCACGCCGTCTCGGCCAGCCGCGCCCCCATCTCCGTGGCGGTCTCCTCGTCGGCCGTCGACGTGCCGGAGCCGAGCCGGGTCTCGTTCGGGTCGCGGTCGCCGAGGATGCGCACCCCCGCAACCTCCACGACGTCGCCCGCGAGCACCGTGGCGCCGGACCGCGCGTACATCGCGGACGTCTCCCGGGAGTCGTGGTTGCCGGGCGAGGTGACGACGGGCACGCCGCTGGGCGCCGCCTGCGCGAAGGTGGTCACGCAGTACTGCTCGACGGCCGTGCCGTTGATGGACGTGTCCCCCGCGTCGAGGATCACCTGGGCGTCCGAGAGCTCGGCGAGCGAGCGGATCACCGGGGCCATGCCCACGTTGCAGTGCAGGTCCGAGATCACGAGCAGCACCACCGGCTCCGCGCCCTCCCCGGTCCGGGTGGGGGTCGGGGTGGGAGTCGGAGTGGGGGTCGGGCTCGGCGTCGCGGCGCCTCCCGCGGGGAGCCCGTCCTCCGCGGCCGACGGCGCCCCGTCCTGAGCCGAGCCGGCCTCGGGCGCCGGCTGCACCCCGGGGTCGGTCCGCACCGACGGGCCCGCCTTCGCCTGCTCGGCGGCCTGCGCGATCACGGCCTCCCGCTCGCGCCACGCGGCCTGCAGCGACTGCTCGGCCGCCTCGTAGAAGGCGGCGTTCGAGCGGTACGCCTCGACGACGTAGCCGCCGTAGGTGTCGATGACCCCGCCGAGGCGCCCGGTCACGCGGGCGCCCTCGAGCGGCGTGCCGTCGAACACCGCCGAGACGTGCGCCTCCTCCACCGGCCGGGCGTCCTCGCCCAGGCTGGACGTGAGGACGCCCAGCCCCAGCGCGGCCACCAGCACCGAGGCGGTGATCTGCCGCGCGTGGGGGGCGATCACGTCGGCCAGCTCGTCCCGTCGCGCCTGGCCCATCAGCCACCGCACCCCGAGCCAGCCGAGCCCGAGCACCACGAAGGCGCTGGCCGCCCGCCATGCCGCGTCGGCGACGAGCGCGCGGGTCGCGTCGTGCACCGTGGCCTGGGGCCCGGCGAAGAACTGCAGGTACCCCTGGAGGTCGCCGCTGAGCGCCTGCAGGGTGGTCGCGGCGTCCACCGCGGTGAACGAGTCGGGGATCTCCTCGACGGTCACGTGGACGCCGAGGGCGAGCGGCAGCGGGGAAGCGAGCTGCAGCGTCCCCAACGGTCCGAGGTCCACCGTGACGAGGCTGTCGGTGGTGACGTCGTAGCGCGCCTCGTGCGGCCCCAGGCTCAGCTCCGCGGTGGCAGTCGTCACCCCGAAGACCATCGAGACGAGGAGCGCGACCAGCGCGGGGAGGCCGATCGTCCACCAGCGCGAGCGCGGGCGCCGGTGCGGGGCGGACGCCTCGTCCACCGGGTCCTGGGTGCGCTCGGAGGGCGCCGACGGCTCGCTCATCGCCCGAAGCCTAGGTCGCGAACCTGCGGGTCACGACCCCGTGCGGGGGTGTCGCCGCGCGTCGGCGGCGCCGCGCGCCACGGTTGGGCGGATATGTCGCGATCGCCCCTCGCCGCCGAGACTCAGGCGCCGCCGGGTCAGGGCGTGACGGCCCCGGCTACTGGTAGGTGACCAGGTCGGGGACGGGCTGGACCTGGTAGGTCTGCACCGGGTCGAGCATCGGGACGTCCTCGTCGATGAAGTTCTTCCACCCCCAGCGCACGCCCGCCGGGGCGCCGGCCTGCAGCGCGGCCCAGGTGCCCGCCTTGGCCGGCTGCGACCCCTGGCCGTCCACGTGGATCAGCAGCGCCAGCTCGTCGCGGCTCGTGTCCAGGCGCTCCCGCTCGCCGATCATCCGCAGCGAGAACTGGTGCAGCACGAGCATCTTCTGCGGCAGGGCGCGCTCGCGGGTGAAGTCGGCGAGCCAGGCGACCACGGCGTTGACCTCGTCGATGCCCACCGAGCCGATCTGGCGCAGGTGCACCTGGTCCGGGGCCAGGCGCCACTCGGGGTCGAGGGCCAGGCTCACGTGCGGCAGGGCGAGCAGCTCGGCGTACTGCTGGGCCTGGGTCACGAAGTCGGTGCGGCCGGGCTGCAGGTCGAGCACCACGGCGATGCCCGCGTCGCCGGCCGCCTCGACCACCGGGCGCAGCTCGTCGATGGGCCGCATCCGTGAGTAGCTGCCGTCCTCGGGCGCTGCCGAGGCGATCGTGGCGATGACCTCGAGCATGGGGACCACGGTGTCGGCGGTGAGCGCCTGGTACTCGGCGGCGAGCTGCTGCGCGCGCGCGATCGTCGCCGGCACGTCCTGCTCGCCGAGCAGGCCCAGGGCGGCCGTGCCGGGCGTGCCGTACAGCGCGACGTACTTCTTGCCCGGGACCCCCGGGGCCGCGGGGAACACGAGCTGGCCGCCGCCCGGGGCCTGGACGCCGGTGGAGACGGCCGCGAGCCGGGCGGCGAGCATCTCCGGGGACCCGAACGACGGGCCGAGCGCGAGGACCGCGCCCATCCCGGCCAGCGCGTCGACCGTGGCGGCCGAGGCGCGCGGGTCGCCCCCCGGCGCGACGACCACCGGCATGCCCGCGGCGCGCGCGGTCGCGACGGCGGCGAGGTGCGCGCGGCTGCCGTCGGTCAGCACCGTCGTGGTCGCGGCGGGCTCAGGCGGGCTGACGCGCGGCAGCCGGGCGACGGGGGCGCTGGTCGCGGGGGCGCTGGTCGCGGGCGTCTCCGGCGCGGGCGTCTCGGGCGCGGGCGTCTCGGGCGCGGCGACGGGGGCGGCCGACGACAGCACGGTGGTGGCCGGACGCCCGAGCGCGGCCACGGCCACGAGCTCCTGGCCCTCCTCCACGGCCTGGGCGCCGCCGAGCCGCAGCCCGGTGGCCTCCGCGAGATCGTCGACGGGCCGGCCATCGGCGGCCACCGTCACGACGTCGAGCCCGGCGTCGAGCCCTGCCGGAGTCGCGGCGGAGCCGACGACCAGGACGGCCGCCGCGCCGAGCCGCTCCAGCTCGGCGGCGACCTCGCCGTCGGCCGGCCCGCCTGTGAGGAGCAGCGGGACGCCGAGCGCGACAGCAGCCGAGGCCCCGACGAGCTGGTCGACGTGCTCCCCCGCGGGCGCCAGCACCACGACGGGCCCCCGCTCGTACAGCGCGCGGCTCGCCGCGAGCGCCAGCGCGTCGGGCTCCTCGAGCCCCACCAGGGCCAGCTCCGCCGCCGGGGCGGTGACCGCCGCGAGCACGGCCGGGCTCGGCGCCGTGGTGGCGACGGGGGTGGGTTCGGGGTCCGGGGCGGCGACGCAGGCCGTCACGAGCAACCCCAGGACGACCGCGGCTCCCATGACCAGGCGGTGGGGCGGGACGGCGCGGCGGGCAGGACGGGAAGACACAGGGCTCCTGAGTTCGGCGAGGGACCTCACACCTTAGGCGCGGGGCGCGGCGGCCGACCGGCGTCCAGCGAAGCCCCGGCGGTGCTGGGGCGGCGGCCCGATGACGGACACGGCAGGATTCGGTCTATGACAGACGAGGTCAGCACCGCCGGGGCGTACGTGACAGCAGGCGCCGAGTTCACCCGCGACGACCGCTACATCGCGACGCGGATCACAGCGGACGGCAGGGACGGCTACCCCGTCGAGGCCGGCCGGTACCGCCTGGTCGTGTCCCGCGCATGCCCGTGGGCCAGTCGCGCGGTGATCGTGCGCCGCCTGCTGGGGCTCGAGGACGCGCTGTCGATGGCGGTGGCGGGGCCGACGCACGACCGCCGCTCGTGGACCTTCGACCTGGACCCCGGCGGGGTGGACCCGGTGCTCGGCATCCCGCGCCTGCAGGACGCCTACTTCGCCCGGTTCCCGGGCTACTCCCGGGGCATCACGGTGCCGGCGATCGTCGACGTCGCCACGGGCCAGGTCGTGACGAACGACTACGCGCAGATGACCCTCGACCTGGAGACCGAGTGGACGGCGCTGCACCGGCCCGGCGCCCCGGACCTCTACCCCGAGCCCTTGCGCGCGGAGATCGACGCGGTGTCCCGCGACGTCTTCCGGGACGTGAACAACGGGGTGTACCGCTGCGGCTTCGCCGGGTCCCAGGAGGCGTACGACTCCGCCTTCCGCCGGTTGTTCGCGCGGCTGGACTGGCTCTCCGAGCGGCTGGCCGGCCAGCGCTACCTGGTCGGGGACACCCTCACCGAGGCGGACGTGCGCCTGTTCACCACCCTGGTGAGGTTCGACTCGGTGTACCACGGGCACTTCAAGGCCAACCGGTCGAAGCTCAGCGAGATGCCGGTGCTGTGGGCGTACGCGCGCGACCTGTTCCAGACCCCCGGCTTCGGCGACACGGTCGACTTCGACCACATCAAGCGGCACTACTACGTGGTCCACGAGGACATCAACCCGACGCGGATCGTTCCCCGCGGGCCGGACCTGCGCGGGTGGCTGACCCCGCACGGCCGCGAGGAGCTGGGCGGGCGGCCGTTCGGCGACGGCGCCCCGCCCGGACCCGTCCCGGAGCCCGAGCGGGTGCCGGTCGAGCACACGGCCGCCGCGATGCGGGGCTGACCCGGTCCACGACCGTCGGCCCGCGGGGGCGGGGCCGGCGGCGACCAGATGACGGGAGACGCGCATGGCCGACCTCGCGGTAGGAGACGAGCCGACGGGTGACGAGCCGGCGGGAGACGGAATGGCGGTCGACGCCGGTCGCCCGGTGCAGGCCTACCTCGCCGCCCAGGTCGAGGAGCTCCTCGCCCAGGAGTCGGGGGTCCGCGCGGGCGACGGCGACGCCGTGCACGACATGCGCGTCGCCACGCGCAGGCTGCGCAGCGCGCTCGCCACGTTCCGCCCTGTGCTGCGGCGCGAGCGCACCGACCCGCTGCGCGACGAGCTGCGGCGCCTCGGCCACCGCCTCGGGGAGGCCCGGGACGCGGACGTGAGCGGCTCCGGCCTGCTGGCCCTGCTGGAGGAGACGCCCGAGGGCCTCGTCATCGGACCCGTGCGGGCCCGGCTCGAGGGAGACCGTCGCGCGGCCTTCGACGCCGCGTCGTCCCAGCTCCTCGCGCTGCTCGACAGCCCGGCCTGGGCGGCGCTGAGCGCACGCCTCGGCGGCCTCGCCACCGATCCGCCCCTGGTCGCACAGTCCGCCGGCGCCGTCGAGGACGTGCTCCTGCCCCGCGTGGACAGGGCCTTCCGCCGGTTGCGGCGGGCCTGGCGGGCGGCGCGCGCCGAGGCCCCGGGCGCGCCGCGGGACGTGGCGCTGCACGAGTCCCGCAAGGACGCCCGCCGGGCCCGGTACGCCGCGGAGGCGCTGGCTCCCGTGATCGGCCCCGCGGCCACCCGCAGCGCGCGGGCCGCCGAGCAGGTGCAGGAGGTCCTGGGCCAGCACCAGGACCTGGTGGTGGCGCGGGCCGTGCTGCGGCGGGTGGCGGTCGACGCGCACGCCGCCGGGGAGAGCGCCTTCACCTACGGCCTGCTGCACGAGCGGGCCGCGTCCCGCGCGTCCGCGCTCGACCAGCGGCTGCCGCGCGTCGCCCGGCGGGCCACCGCGCGCGGCCGGCACGAGTGGATGCGCTGACCGGCATCCGGACACGGGCTCGCCACAGGCGCCCGGCCCCGGCTAGCGTCGAGGAGACAAGCCCCCGGGGAGCGCAGGAGCGCTGAGAGTGCGGCCGGACGAGAGTCCCACCCGCAGACCCGTGGAACCTGATCCGGTTCACACCGGCGTAGGGAGCAGGGCATGTGTCGTCGGGCTCCCCCGTCGCCGCGTGGCCGACGGGCTGGACGGCGGCCGCTGTCCGACGCCGTCGTCCGCATCGTCGTGGGGGCCTGGCGGCCGCGTGCGGCTGCCCGGGGGTCCGCCGACGGACGAGAGGCCCTCCGATGACCACCACCGACCAGCACGCCGCCGCGCCCGACACGGAGGGCAGGGCCGAGCCCGCCGCCCTCGGAGTGGGCGCGCGGCTGTCGCTGCACCCCATGACCTCCGACTTCGCGCCCGTCATCCTCGACGCCCTGCGGGCGGCGCGACGGCCGGGGGTCGAGGTCGTCACCGACGACGTGTCGACGTTCCTCCGGGGCGACGAGCAGGACGTCGTGGCGTTCGCGCACGCGGCGATCGCGACCGCCGCCGCCTCCGGCGCGCACGTCGTCGCGCACCTGCACCTGTCCCGGGGCTGCCCCGGCGAGGTGTCGTGCGCGGTGGACGACTCGACCCTGATGCGCCCCGTGGTCCTGGACCCGCTGCCACGCAGCGGGCAGCCGGCCAGCGCCCACTGGGCCCTGTACCCGCTCGACGACGGCGGGCCCGACCGCCCTGGGGACCACATGGCCGGCATCCTCGCCGCGATCGACCACGCCCGCGGCCTGGGGGTCGTGAGCGGCACGGAGCACTTCGTGACCCGGCTCGACGGCGACCTCGCCGACGTCCTGACCGCCGTGGCGCAGGGCTGGCTGCTGGTGGGCCGCGAGGTCCGGCACGTCGTGTCGCACGCCACGATCTCGCTCAACTCGCCATCCGCACCGGCTCGCGCGGCGTCCGGCTCCGCGGCGGCGGCCCGATGAGCGCCGCACGGCGCCGGGCCGCGCTGACCCTGCACGAGCTGGTGCTGCTGGCAGCGCTCGCCGTGGTCGCCGGGTTCCTCTACTGGGCGCTGGTGCAGGGGTGGCTCGCGCTGCAGGTGGCGATGGGCCCGTTCGGGGACCTCGCGCAGAACGCGCTGGCCGGCGGCTGGATGGTCGTGGCGCCCCTCGCCGTGTTCATCATCCGCAAGCCCGGCGTGGGGATCGTCGCCGAGGTGGTGGCCGCCCTCGTCGAGGTCGTGTTCCTCGCCTCGCCCGTCGGCCCGATGCTGATCCTGGTGGGCGTGGTGCAGGGCGCCGGGGCGGAGCTGGCCTTCGCGCTCACCCGCTACCGCAGGTACGGGTGGGGCGTGTTCGTCCTCTCCGGCCTGACGGCGGCGGCGGCAAACCTCGCGATCGGGGTGGTGCGGTTCGGGTGGGCCACGCAGGACTGGTTCGCGTTGCGCGTGGCCCTGCAGGCCGTGAGCGGCGTGGTGCTGTGCGGGCTGCTGGCCCGGGTCACGGGCGAGGCCCTGCTGCGCACGGGGGTGCTCGACGACCACGCCGTGGGCCGCGAGCGGCTGGCCGCGCCCGCTGCCACCGCCGTCGACAGCGCCCGGGCCGGGGGCGACGCGGTCCCCGGCTCCCCCGGCGCCAGCACGCCGAGCACGCCCAGCACGCCGAGCACGCCGAGCACGCCATGATCCGCGTGCGCGGCCTGTCGGTCCGCTACCCCCGCGCCGCGCGCCCGGTGCTGGACGGCCTCGACCTTGACGTGGGACCGGGCGAGCACGTGCTGCTGCTCGGGCCGTCCGGGGCCGGCAAGAGCACCGTCCTGCGCGTCCTGGCGGGGATCGTTCCCCAGTCGATCGGCGCGCAGGCCCACGGCCAGGCGCAGGTGGCGGGCCTCGAGGTGCTCGGCCCCGGCCCCGTGGTCGACGTGCCGACGCTGGCGATGCGGGTGGGCACGCTCACCCAGGACCCCGTCGACCAGCTCGTGCTGCCGACGGTGCTGGACGAGGTCGCCTTCCCGTTGGAGAACCGCCGCGCGCCGCGGCACGAGATCGGGCCGCGTGTGGAGCGCGCGCTCCGGCTGGTCGGCGCCGGCGGGCTGATCGGCCGCCGCACGAGCGAGCTGTCCGGCGGGGAGGGCCAACGGGTCGCGCTCGCGGCGACCCTGGTCGCGGACCCGCACGTGCTGCTGCTCGACGAGCCCACGGCGCTGCTCGACCCCGTCGGCACACGGCAGGTCGCCGCCGCTGCGCGGGCTGCCGCCCAGGGACGGACGAGCGTGCTGGTCGAGCACCGGCTCGACGAGATCGGGGCGCTGCCCCCGCGCGTCGTGGTGCTCGACGAGCGCGGCCGGGTGCGCGTCGACGGCCCGACCCGCGCCGTGCTCGACGAGCGCCCGGAGGAGCTGGTGGGCCTCGGGTGCTGGCTGCCCGCCACGGCCGAGCTGCGGGCGGCCGGATTCAACTCCCCGGCCCGGGTGGCTGTGGCCGCGCCGCGTGCGGCCGGGCCGCGGACCGCCCCCGCCCGGCCCTCAGAGGTCGTGCTCGAGGCGCGGTCGGTCGAGGTGCGGCGCGCCGGTCGCGTGGTGGTCGGCCCGGTGGACCTGACGGTGCGGCGCGGCACGGTCACGGCGGTCGTCGGCGTCAACGGGTCGGGGAAGTCCTCCTTGCTCCTCGCGCTGGCCGGGCTGCTGCCGTGCGAGGGCACGGTGGCCGGGGGCAGCGTCGGGATGGCGTTCCAGCATCCGGAGCACCAGCTGCTGACCCGCAGCGTGCGCGCCGAGCTCGCGTACGGGCCGCGCGCGGCCGGGCGGGTGGACGCGCTGTCCGTGGCCGACCGCGCGCTGTCCGACCTGGATCTGGGGGGCCTCGCCGAGCAGGACCCGTTCCGGCTCTCGGGGGGCCAGCAGCGGAGGGTGTCGCTGGCCGCGATGACGGTGTGCGACCACGACGTGCTGCTCGCGGACGAGCCGACGTTCGGGCAGGACCGGTCGACCTGGGGCCTGGTCGCCGCGGCGCTGCGCGGGCTCGCCGAGGAGGGTCGCAGCGTGGTGCTGGTGACGCACGACCTGAGGCTGGTGGGATCCCTGGCCGACGAGGTGGTGGTGCTGGGCGGCGGCCGGGTCCTGGCGGCCGGCCCGCCAGACCGCGTGCTCGCCGACGAGGCTCTGCTCGACCGCGCCGGCCTGGCGCTCCCGCCGCTCCTGGGGGCGTGGCGGGCGTCCGGCGCCGCGCTCCGCGGCTTCCTCGACGCCCTGGACGTCGGCGTCAGCGTCGCGTCGGCCCTGGCCGCCCCTGCGGCGCCGGCCGTGCCGCGGTGAGCGGGCCCGGGCTGGGCCGGGCCCTGGCCCACGACTCGCTGCTGCACCGTCGCAACCCCACCGTGAAGCTGGTGGTGCTGCTGCTCGTCACGGGAGCGCTCGTCGCGGTGCTCGACCCATGGACGCCGCTCGCCCTGCTGCTCGTCGCAGGCCCGGCGGTCACCCTGGCCGGGGCCCTGCCGTGGCGCACGGTGCTGCGGGCGCAGTGGGCGTTCACCCCGTTCGCGCTGAGCATCTTCATGGTGAACGCCGTGACCCGCCCGGGACGCGTGCTCGCCGAGGTGGCAGGCCTCGAGATCACCGACGTCGGCGTCTCGGTGGGCGCGTCGCTCGGGTGGCGGACGGTGCTCGTCGGGACGCTCTCCACGGCGTTCGTGCTCACCACGGACGGCGCCCGGCTGATGACCAGCCTGCACCAGCACGCCCGCCTGGGCCCCCGGGTGACGTTCGCGGTGCTGGCGGGCTACCGCATGCTCGAGCAGCTGCCCGAGCGCTGGTCGACCATCCGCCAGGCGCAGGCCGCACGGGTCCCGCCCACGCGCCGCGGCCACGACCGGGGTCGCGCCGCGGCGCGCGCGGCCTTCACCCTGCTGGTCGTGACGCTGCGGCAGAGCCAGCGCATGGCCGTGGCGATGGAGACCCGGGCGCTGGGCGCGGGTCCACGCACCGTCCACCGCCCGGCGCCGCTGGGGCCGGCGGACGCGGTGTTCGCGGGAGTCGTGCTCGCCGCGTGCGCCGCGGTGGTGGGGCTGTCCGCCGCGGCGGGCTGGCTCGCGTCCTTCGGCGCGTTCAGCGAGGGCGTCAGCCCGCCGTGACCTTGATGACGTTGCGCCACGGGTCCTCGAACGTGAGGGTCAGCCCGTCGTGGCGCGCCTGCACCCGGGCGTGGGCCAGCCGGTCGCCGAGCGCGGCGACGTCCTCGGCGGTCGGCACGACGATGCCGATCTCGCCGAGGCCCAGCGCGGAGGCGCGTGGGCCCGCGCCGGCGCTGTTCCACGTGTTGACGGCGATGTGGTGGTGGTACCCGCCCGCGGCGACGAACAGCGCCCCGTGGAACTCCGCCATCACGTCGAAGCCCACGGCGTCCACGTAGAAGTCGCGCGCCGAGGGCACGTCGCCGACCTGCAGGTGCACGTGCCCGATGGACGCGGCGCCCGGCGCCGTGGCGGGGGTCGCCGCGTCGCTCGGCGCCGATGCCGGCTCGGCCAGGTGCTCCCGGAGGAAGTCGTTCGGGTCGAGCCGCAACGAGTCCATCCGCACATGGCCCTGCCCGTCGAAGCCCCAGTCGGCGCGCGCGCGGTCCCAGTACAGCTCGACGCCGTTGCCCTCGGGGTCGGTGACGTAGAAGGCGAGCGAGACCAGGTGGTCCGCGCTACCCACGTACTGCTGGGGCGCTCTGCGCGCCACGGAGGCGAGCGTGGCGGCGAGGGTGGCGCGGTCCTCGAACAGGAAGGCGCTGTGGAACAGGCCGGCCTGCCCGCGCTGCTGCGGGGGGAGGTCCGGGGTGTGGCGGAGCACGACGAGCGGGACGCCGTGGCGGCCGAGGGTGACGACGTCGGGGCGCCCGGAGCCGGCCAGCCGGTCGATGGGCTGCTCGATCACCTCGAACAGCAAGACGTCCCGGTAGAACCGCACCTGCTGGTCGAGGTCCCCGACCAGCAAGGTGACCGCGTCCATGCCGGAGCCCGTCGCGATCGCGTCGCGGCGGGCCGGCTCAGACCCCGGGCTGATGGTGGGGACGGCATTCATGAGGACTCCTCAGGCTGGTGGACTGCCCTCAATGTAGTTGATCGTTCAACTTAAAGCGAGCCGCGGCCGTTCCCGGTGCGCACCGCGTCCCGCACCGGCATGCTCGATCGATGGACGTGACGACGAAGCGGATCTACTCCCCCGTCGCACCGGACGACGGGTACCGCGTGCTGGTCGACCGGCTCTGGCCGCGAGGGGTCAGCAAGGCAGAGGCCGACCTCGACCTCTGGCTGCGAGACGTGGCGCCGAGCCCCGAGCTCCGCACCTGGTGGGACCACGACCCGGACAAGCTCGCCGAGTTCGCCGCCCGGTACGACGCCGAGCTCGACCACAACCCGGCGGCCTCCGAGCTGCGGCTCGTGACGCAGGAGCATCCCCGGGTCACACTGCTCTACGCGGCGCGCGACCCGCGCGTGAACCACGCGCAGGTGCTGCTGGCCTACCTGGAGGCCTGAGCCCGGAAGACCGCCCAGGCGTGCGGCGGCACGACGCCCTCAGGGCCCTCGGCGACGTCGAGGCCGCCCGAGCGCAGCAGCCGCTCGCCGACCCCCTCCTGCGGCGTGAACGGCTCGTCCCCCAGGTTGAGGACCAGCCGCAGGCGCTCCGTGCCGTCGGGCGACGCCGACTCCAGCACCAGCTGCTCGTTGGCCACCTGCACAGTGCTCCCCGGCGCCCGCACCAGCCAGGAGTGGCGCCGGCGGAAGCCGATCAGGCGCTGGTGCTCGCGGTAGACGGGCCAGCCGTCGGGCGCGAGGTCCCCCGGGCTCGGCGGGAACTCCGGCCGGACGGCGTCGTCGCCGCCCGGCCGGTCCTCCTTCACCCCGCGGAAGCCCTGCTCGTCGCCCGCGTACACCGAGGGGGTGCCCGCGACGAAGAACAGCACCGCGAGCGCGTGCGTGACGTGGCGGGCGTCGCCCACCTGGTCGGCGATGCGCGTCACGTCGTGGTTCCCCACGAAGGTCTGCGGCAGGAACACGTCCAGGAACGCCCGGTGCCGGTCCAGCGCCCATGCCAGCTCGTAGAAGTTCCGGTCGGCCAGCGAGCTCCAGATCGCCTTCCACAGCTCGTACTGCGTCACCGAGTCGATCCCGGACTCCGCCACGTACGCGGCGTAGTCGCCGTGGATCATCTCCCCCAGCACCCACGCCTGCGGATGGCGGGCGCGCACCACCGGCAGCACCGACCGCCAGAACTCCGGCCGCACGGCGTACGCGGCGTCGAGGCGCCAGCCGTCGGCGCCCCGCTCCAGCCAGTGCGACATCACCTGGGCGACGTGCTCGGCCACCTCCGGCTGGCTGTGGTCGAGCTCCACGAGCTGCCCGTGGCCCTCGAACACCTCGGGGACCGCTCCGTCGCCGGCCCAGCGCACCCACCGGCCCGCCTCCGTGCCCGGCCCCGCGGCGAGCGCCGCCCGCACCCGCGGGTGGTCACGGCCCACGTGGTTGAACACCCCGTCCAGCACGAGCCGCACCCCGCGGGCCCGGGCCGCCGCGACGAGCGCGTCCCAGTCCTCGTCGTCGCCCAGCCGCGGGTCGAGCGTGAAGTGGTCGATGGTGTCGTAGCCGTGGGTCTGGGCGGCGAACACCGGCCCCAGCAGGAGCCCGTTGCACCCGAGCTCGACGACGTAGTCCAGCCACTCGGCCAGCCGGCCCAGCCGGTGGCGGACGCCCGGGTCCGCGTCGGGCCCGTGCACCGGAGCCCCGGTGAACCCGAGCGGATAGGCGTGCCACCAGATGGCGTGGTCGACCCAGTCGGGCATCAAGGCTCCTCGGTGCGGTGGCACGCACGGTGCGGCGGCACGGTGCGGCGGCCTACCCCTCGTCGCCGCGGGCGGGCCGCCCTGATCCTCTCGCGGCCGCGCGGCTCACCGCACCACGGCGAACCCGCCGGTCCAGCGGATGCGCTCGGCGGTGGCCAACGAGATCTGGAGGAACCCGAGCTGCTCGAGCTGCTGCGCCCGGCTCAGCACCCCCGCGTCCAGCCCGACCAGGCCGGCCGCGTCCAGGAGGTCGGTGAGCTGGCGCTTGGCGGCCGGGTCGTCGCCCGCGACCAGCACGGTGGTGGGCAGGCCGCCCACCGTGCCCGATTCGAGGGTCGCGGCGAAAGTGGTGTTGAACGCCTTGAGCACGTGCGCGTCGGGCGCCCACACCGCCACCTGCTCGGCGGCCGAGCTGCCCTGCGGCACGACCAGGCCGTCGAGGGTGGCGAAGTCGATGGGGTTGGTGATGTCCACCAGCGTCTTGCCGCCCAGCTCCGGGGTGTACTGCTCCACCACGCGCGACAGGCCGGTGTACGGCACCGCCAGCACCACGATGTCGCCGGTCAACGGATCGCCGAGCTGTCCGGGCACGACCTGCTCGCCGAGGTTCGCGGCGATCTGCACCCCCTGGTCGATGTTCCGCGACAGGACCTGCACGCTGGCGCCCCCGTTGACGCCCACGGACGCGATCGCGGACGCCATCGTGCCGGCGCCGATGATGCTCACAGTGGTCATGACTGCCTCCGCCAGGTGGCCGCGACGGCCGCGGCACGGATGTGGTCCTCCCACTGTCCGCCGCGCGCGGTGCGCGCGCCCACCGAGCGAGGCCTCCCGGCCCGCGCCCTACCGCTCGAAGCGGTTGATCCCGAGGCCGTGCAGGAACCGCGGACCCTGGGACGCGAGCTCGGCGGCGTACGCGGCGGCCCACCCGGAGAACGGGGCGCCCGACAGCGCGTCGTTCGCGAACCGCCGGTCGCCGGTCACCTCGCTGACGCAGAACGCGGGGATGGTCAGGTCCGTCACCGGGCCGCCGCGCTCGCACTCGGCGATGACCAGCGGGCGGTTCGCGCCGCCGAACACGTCGATCACCCAGCCGTCGCCGCCGAGCCACAGCGAGTACCTGTTCTTGACGATGCGCGCGCCGCCGCGGCGGATCATCTCCACGCCCACGCTGACGTCGATCTCCCGCTCCGCCTCGTAGCGCGTGCCCTCGACCATCGGGCCCTTGGCCGTCAACGCGCAGAAGTCGAACTGGTCGGCGAACTGGTCGAGCACCTCGAGCACGTCCTCGGAGCCGTCGAGCTCGAGCCGCGCCGTCGAGGACTGCGCCCGCAGGCGCAGGGCGTAGCCGTGGTCGGCCAGGTAGTAGCTCTGCACGATGAGGACGGGGTCGGGCTCGGCGAGGGCCTCCCGCGGAACCTCCCGGACGAAGAAGCGGCGCTCGAACTCGAAGTCGCCGTTCCCGCTGTCGCTCATGGCCGGCTCCTCTCGCGCGGCCAGCCCTGTGGCTGGGCCCTGAGCACGAGCGTAACGTCGAAGTCGACGCCGAACCGGGACCGCGCGACATCGGGACCGGCGGGCAGCCGTCCTCACGCAGGCTCAGGAGCAGCGATGACAGGGTTGACGGTGGACGTGCTGGACTCCTCCGAGACCGCGCTGACGAAGACGAGCACCCTGGTCTACGGCGACGAGGCGCTGATGGTCGTCGACGCGGGCTTCACCCGGGCGCAGGCCCACCGCATCGTGGCGGCGGCGCTCGACACCGGCCGGCCGGTCACGAACGTGCTGATCAGCGGAGCCGGCCCGGACTTCTACTTCGGCGCGGGGATCGTCGCCGACGCGTTCCCCGACGCCCACATGTTCGCCACGCCGCGGGTCGTCGACCACATCCTGCGGACCTACGAGCGCAAGCACATCCAGTGGGAGCGGCTCGGGCGCAACCTGCCCAGCCGCAGGGCGGCGATCGACACGTGGCCCGACGACACGTTCGAGTTCGACGGGTTCCTGTTCGAGCTGCGCCCGGGCGGCGACCCGCTGGGGTGGCGCGGCGACTACCTCTGGCAGCCGCAGACCCGCACGGTGCTGGGCGGCGCGCTGCTGTTCGGCGGCGATCACGTCTGGACGGCTGGGACCCCGGCGGCGGCCGACCGCGCGGCGTGGGCGGCGCGCCTGCGCGGCCTCCAGGAGGCGGGCGCCCGGCAGCTCGTCCCCGGGCATCGCAAGCCGGGCTGGCAGGGCGACCCTGTCACATGGACGTTGCAGTACCTGGACGTGTTCGAGGAGGTGGTCGCCGCGACCCGCGACCCGGGCGCGGCGGCGAAGGCGCTGCGCGAGAGGTTCCCCGACGCCGGCTTCCTCGCGGCGGTCGACATCGGGGTCAAGGTCGCGTTGGGCGAGCTCTCGTGGGACTGACGGCCCGCGACCGCCTCACGCGTCGGCCGGGTCCAGCTCGTCGGGCAGCCCGAAGGCGCTGAACAGCCGCGGGCCGAACCACGCGGTCACGCGGCCGACGCCTCGCTCCCCGACCTCGAGCACCTGCACCTGGAAGGGCCGGTGCGCGCCATCGGCCCCCGCCATGTACAACCCGTACGCCGGCACCCCGTTGGCGGCGGTGGGGACCATCCGCATGCTGCCGGGCCCGCTGGCGGGGCACCACGTCGAGATGAGCGCCCCCACGTCCGCGGGCCCGGCGTACCAGCCGGGGAACGGCGGCATCTCCCACACCACGTCCGCCGCCATGAGCTCCACGATCGCGGGCACGTCGTACGCCTCGAACGCCGCGACGTACGCGTCGAGGAGACGGCGCAACCGCTCCTCCTCGATCTCGCCGGGGGCCTCGCGGTCGAGCCGCGCGACGTTCGCCCGGGCCCGCTGCAGCGTCGAGTTCACGCCCGCCACGGTCATGTCGAGCGCGTCGGCCACCTCGGCCGCGCTCCAGGCCAGGACGTCGCGCAGCAGCAGGACGGCGCGCTGCCTCGCGGTGAGGTGCTGCAGGGCCGCCACGAAGGCGAGCCGCACCGACTCGCGGTCCACGGCCGCCACGGCGGGGTCGGTGGACGGGTTGCCCCAGACCACCGTGTCGGGCAGCGGCTCGAGCCACGTCACCGCCTCGTCGGGTCGGGGCTCGTGCGCGGGATCGGCGGCGGGCGCCCCGAGGCCGGTGGGCAGCGGGCGCCGCGAGCGCGCCGCCAGGTGCGTCAGGCACGTGTTCGTCGCGATCCGGAACATCCACGTGCGCAGCGACGACCGGTTCTCGAAGCCGTGCATCGCGCGCCACGCGCGCAGGTACGTCTCCTGCACCAGGTCCTCGGCGTCGTGCACCGAGCCCGTCATCCGGTAGCAGTGCGCCATGATCTCGCGCCGCATCGGCTCGACCAGGGCCGCGAAGTCACCCTCCAGCCCTCCGCCCGGCGCCGCGGATGATCCTGTGACGGAGGTCATATCCCCACCGTAGCCACGGTCGCCCACACGCGGGAGGGCGAGGCGCGCCGCGCCAGGGCGACGAGTCTGGGCCCCGAGCCCGGTCAGTACCGGCGTCAGCACCTCGCACGACCAAAGGAGCCAGCACCATGGAACGCATGATCTTCGTGAACCTGCCCGTGGCGGACGTGAGCGCGTCCCGCGAGTTCTACACCGGGCTCGGGTTCAGCGTGAACGAGATGTTCAGCGACGCGCAGGTGACCTCGATCGTCGTCTCGGACGCGATCGTCGTGATGATCATGGAGCGGGACCGCTTCGCCGACTTCGCGGAGGTCCCCATCGCCGATCCGCGCGCCACGGTGCAGGTCCTCAACGCGTTGTCCGCGAGCTCGCGCGAGGAGGTGGACACGCTGGTGGGCAACGCCGTCGCGCACGGCGGATCGGTGTACGGCAAGACCCAGGAGGACGGCCCGATGTACGGGCGGGCCGTGACCGACCCTGACGGGCATGTCTGGGAGTTCGTCCACATGGACATGTCGGCCGTCGGCTGAGACATGTCGGCCGTCGGCTGACGAGCCCGCCGTCCCGGGCCCAGCCCATGACGACGCGGCCCGGTGGCGAGGGAGTCCTCGCCACCGGGCCGCGTCGTCGGCGCCGCCTCAGGCGTCGGCCCGCAGCGCCTCCCGCACCGAGGTGCGCCCGCCCATCCGCAGCAGGGACCCGGAGTAGATGCGCGCCGCGATGGCCGTGACGACCAGCGTGCTCGTGATCAGGATCCCCATCGACAGGAGCGGCTCCCACCACTGGGCCTCCCCCAGGAAGAGCCGGACCGGCATCCCGACCGTGGCGCTGAACGGCACGTACGACATGACCGCCATCGCGAACGCGTTGTCGTTGAAGACCAGCACCAGGAAGTACGGGATCATCACCAGCATCATGACCGGGCTCAGCACCGAGCCGACGTCCTCCTGGCGGGACACGAGCGAGGCGCTCGCCGCGAAGATCGCCGCGACCAGCACGAACCCGACCAGGAAGAAGACGACGAACCACACGATCGCCGAGCCCAGCACCCCGAGCAGGTCGTCCTGCGAGGTGACCACCAGCCCGACCACGGCGACCACCGCGATGGACGCCGTCTGACCGAAGGCGACCACCGAGTTGCCGAGGATCTTGCCCGCGAGCAGCGCCCGCGCCGGGACCGCCGAGAGCAGGATCTCCACGATCCGGGTCTGCTTCTCCTGGACGGTGTTCTGGGCGATCATGCTGCCCGATCCCATCGCCGACATCATGAACACCAGGCCGAAGGCGAGCGACACCAGCATCCGCAGGCCCTCGCTCGTCCCGTCGCCCTCGAGCAGCTCGACCGTCGGCGACACGGAGAGCGCGCCCACCACCTCGGTCGGGGCACTGGTGAGGCCCACGACGGTCAGGCCCACCGCGCCGCCACCAGGCAGCACCGCCGCCTCGACCTCCTCGTCGGCGACGAGGCGCCGTGCCTCGTCCGCGTCGTCGGCCAGCACCGCGTCCAGGCCCTCGGCGGACTCCACGACGGCCGAGGTGGACGCGACCACGGCGACCTTGGTGGCGTCGTCGTCCGACCCGAAGAGGGACGGGGCCACGATCCCGGCCAGGACCAGGACGAGGGTGATCGCGGTGGACACGAGGAACGCCTTGGTGCGGACCTGGGTGGTGATCTCGCGCTCCGCGACGAGGAGCGTGGAGCCCCACATCGAGGGCACGGCAGGGCGCTGCGCGCTCATCGGGCCATCTCCTTCTGGTTCGTGAGGGGTGCGGTGACGTCGCCAGCGGGACCGGGCTCGTCGGTGGGCTCGGCGACGATCTCGCGGAAGATCTCCCCGAGGGTGGGGCGCTGGGGCCCGAAGGTGGTCACCGGGCCCCGCTCGAGCGCCGACCGCAGGACGGCCTGCGCGGCGTCGGGCTCGGCCTCGAACAGGGCCGAGCCGCCGTCGAACTCGACGACCCGCACGCCGCGCTCGCTGCGCAGCCACCCGACGTCCTGGGTCGCGGCGATCTCGTAGCGGGTCGAGCCGAACTCCTCGTGCAGGGCGGCGCGCGATCCCGCGGCGCGGATCTTCCCGCCGCCGATGATCACCAGGTCGTCGCAGAGCCGCTCGACCACGTCCAGCTGGTGCGAGGAGAACAGGACCGGGACCCCCGTCGCGGCCTTCTCGGCGAGCACGGTGAGCACCACGTCCACGGCCATCGGGTCCAGGCCCGAGAACGGCTCGTCGAGGATGAGCACCTGCGGGTCGTGGACCAGCGCCGCGGCGACCTGGGCCCGCTGCTGGTTGCCCAGCGAGAGGCTCTCGAGGGCGTCGTCGGCGCGCTCGCCCAGGCCCAGGCGCTCCAGCAGGTCGCGGGCCCGGTCCGTCGCGGTCGCCTTGTCGAAGCCGTGCAGCCGGGCGAGGTAGGCGAGCTGCTCCACGATCTTCATCTTCGGGTACAGGCCGCGCTCCTCGGGCATGTACCCGAACGAGCGGCGCTGGACGGTGTCGAGGGGACGCCCGCCGATGGTGACCTCGCCGGCGTCGGGCGAGAGCACTCCCAGGATGATCCGCATGGTGGTCGTCTTGCCCGCGCCGTTGGCGCCGACGAACCCCGTCAGGCGGCCGCTCGCGACCGTGAAGGACACGTCGTCGAGCACACGACGATCTCCGAATGACCGGGTGATGCCGTCGAGCTGCAGCATGTCGCCCTCTCTCGAGTTCTGGTTCGGGCTGTTGCCCGCTGCCCTCGAGATTACGGACGTCGCCGCAGGCCACGCCTCCGGCGCGAGGCGGAAATCGCGTCTCCGCCGCGAGGCTGAGTCAGTCGCTGGAGACCAGGCCGTGCTGGTGCGCGAACACCACCGCCTGGACCCTGTCGCGCAGGGCGAGCTTCATGAGCACGTTGGACACGTGCGTCTTGACGGTCGCCCGGCCGACGACGAGCTCCGCGGCGATCTCGTCGTTCGACAGCCCCCTGGCCAGCAGCCGGAGCACGCCCAGCTCCCGGTCGGTGAGGGCCGACACCTCCGCGGGGAGGCCTCCGCCGTGCGGCGGAGCGGCCCGCACGGCGAGGTCCCGCCCGGCGGCGCCCTCGAGC
>Ga0233375_1000112_pt1 | contig 50757 bp, 42 predicted proteins | sample ElkDunMinimDraft_10_FD_191539 | JGI IMG/M metagenome (GOLD analysis project Ga0233375, IMG submission 191539) | Fecal eukaryotic communites from dung pellets of Tule Elk in California, USA - Elk Dung E16 | ecosystem: Host-associated > Mammals > Digestive system > Large intestine > Fecal | place...
CACCTCGCGGAAGAGCTCGGGCCCCCAGTCGGCGACGAGGAACTTCAGCCGGGCGCGGGAGCGCAGCCGGCGGTAGCCGTAGTCCCGGAAGATCCCCGCGACGCCGGCCCACACGTCGGGGACCTGCTCGAGGGTGACGAAGGCCCCCAGGCGGACGGCCAGCCGCGGGTTGGTCGACAGGCCGCCGCCTACCCACAGGTCGAAGCCGGGGCCGAGCTCGGGGTGGAGCACGCCGACGAACGACACGTCGTTGATCTCGTGGGCGACGTCCTGGTGCGGGGAGCCGCTGATGGCCGTCTTGAACTTGCGCGGCAGGTTCGAGAAGTCGGGGTTGCCCACGAAGCGGGCGCTGACGGCCTCGACGGCCGGGGTGCCGTCGATGATCTCGTCGGCCGCGACGCCGGCCACGGGGGAGCCGAGGATCACGCGCGGGGTGTCGCCGCACGCCTCCTGGGTGGTCAGGCCCACGGCCTCGAGCCGGCGCCAGATCGTCGGGACATCCTCGATGCGCACCCAGTGGAGCTGCAGGTTCTGCCGGTCGGTGATGTCGGCGGTGCCGCGCGCGTGCTCGAGGGAGACCTCGGCGATCGTCCGCAGCTGGTCGGTGCTCAGGGCGCCGCCGTCGCACCGCACGCGCAGCATGAAGTACTCGTCGTCGAGCTCGTGCGGCTCCATGGTGGCCGTGCGGCCGCCGTCGATGCCAGGGCGGCGCTGGGTGTAGAGGCCCCACCAGCGCATCCGGCCGCGCAGGTCGTCGGGGCTGATCGAGGCGAAGCCCTGCTGGGAGTAGACGTGCTCGATGCGGTGGCGCACGTTGAGCCCGTCGTCCTCCTGCTTGAACCGCTCGTTGGCGTTCTGCGGCTCGCGTGAGCCGAAGGCCCACTGGCCTTCGTCTTTGGCCGCCGGCGGGGCGATCCGTGTGTGCGCCATCAGGCGCCTCCTCCGGTGTGTCGGGGGACGTGCAGGCTCGTCGGCCACCCATGGGGTGGCGGTGGCGGGCGCCGCGCGCCCATCAGCAGGGACGAGCGGTCACGCGCTCCGGGGGCAGGCGCCCGGACAGCACAGGCCACGACAGCGGCGGCGAGGAGAGGGCGCTGTGTGGCGCCGCCCCGCGGTCCGGGTGTCCGCGGGCGCCGTCATGCCGACGGGCGCGCTGGCGCCCGCCGCACGCGGGCGGCAGTCGCGGACACACTGGGACGAATGCACCATCTGAGGCTGACAGGTCCGCACGGGTGACGACAGCCCCGGACCGCATGGTGAGACCGCATGCCCGGTGACTGGGACAGGTGCGGCCACGCCCGACAGGCCGGTGGACGCCGTTCGGGCGGGCCGTCTCACCCCCGTAGGCTCAGGCGTCGTGACATCGACGGACGCCGCGCCCGCCCACCCCGCGAGCCTCACGGCGCGCCGGCCCCACGTCCCCGCCGAGCGCCTCCTGGCCGAGCTCGTGCCCCCGCGCCACTTCGCGGACGAGTCGTTCGACACCTACCGGCCCGACGCCACCCACCCCAGCCAGCAGGCCGCCCTGGACCGTCTCCGCGGAGTCGCCGAGCAGCTCGCCGACCCCCGGCGGAGCGGGGCATGGTGGAGGCGGCGCCGAGCAGCCCCGCCGCCCGCGGTCTACCTCGACGGCGGCTTCGGCGTCGGCAAGACGCACCTGCTCGCCTCGCTCGCGCACGCGGTGGGGGAGGGCGCCGCCTACGGCACGTTCGTCGAGTACACGAACCTGGTCGGGGCCCTCGGGTTCCTGCCCACCGTCGAGGCGCTCGCCGGGCGGGCCCTGGTGTGCATCGACGAGTTCGAGCTCGACGACCCGGGCGACACGGTGCTGATGGCACGCCTGCTGCGAGAGCTCGCCGACCGCGGGGTCGCGCTCGCCGCGACGTCCAACACGCTGCCCGGCTCGCTCGGGGAGGGGCGCTTCGCGGCCGAGGACTTCCTCCGCGAGATCCAGGCGCTCTCGGACCGCTTCGAGGTGGTGCGGGTCGATGGGGAGGACTACCGCCACCGCGCCCTCACGACAGAGGGACCGAGCCTGGAGGACGACGCCGTGCGGGCCGCCGCCGCCACGGTGCAGGGAGCGACGCTCGACCCCCTGGCCGACCTCGTGGCGCACCTGGCCACCGTGCACCCCAGCCGCTACGGCGCCCTGCTCGACGGTGTGCGCCTGGTCGCCGTGACCGGCGTCGGCCCGGTCGAGGCGCAGGACGTCGCCCTGCGCCTCGTGGTCCTCGTCGACCGCCTCTACGACCGGGACGTGCCGGTGCTGCTGGGCGGAGGCGGCCCCGAGCGGTTGTTCACGCCCGAGATGCTGGCCGGCGGGTACCGCAAGAAGTACCACCGGGCGCTGTCCCGCCTCGGGGCCCTGGCGGAGGCCGGACGGGCGCTGCTGTAGCCCTCTCCTGGGGCGCGGTCAGGCCAGCACCGCGACGCCGCGCCCCGGCAGGGTGACGCGCGCCGCCGCGTCGTCGCCGCCCGGCGGGTCCAGCCGCACCGGAGACCACGCGGCCCGGACGGTGAGCGGCCGGTCCGCCCGGAGCGGGATGCGGCGCTCCTCGTCGGACAGGTTCACCACCACACGGGCGCCGCCGCGCTCGACCACGAGCCAGCCGCGCCACCCGTCGCGCTCGTCGGCGGACTCCTCGAAGCGCACCTCGGTGGCCGCCAGGGACCCCGACCCGAGGTCCGGCTCGGCGCGGCGCAGCGCGATGAGCTGCCGGTGCCAGTCCAGCAGCCGGGCATGGTCGCCGCCGCGCGGCTCGTCCCGGTCCAGGCGGCTGCCCTCGAACGTGGAGGCCGCCTGTGGATCGGGCGGTTCGACGTCGCCGCCGTACAGCGCGGACCAGCCATGACCTCCGAACTCGCCGCGCCGGCCCTCGCGGACGGCGTTGGCCAGCTCGGGCTCGGGGTGGTCGGTGAAGAACATCCACGGCGTCCGGGCGCCCCACTCCTCGCCCATGAACAGCAGCGGCGTGAAGGGGGAGAGCAGCACCAGCGCCGCCTCGGCCGCGAGCGCCCCCGGGTCCAGCCGCGCCGAGGGCCGGTCGCCCAGGGCCCGGTTGCCGATCTGGTCGTGGTTGGACGCGAAGACGACGAACTGGTGGCCGTCCGCCTCGGGGGGGAGCGGCCGCCCCCAGGGCCGCCCGCGGAAGGTCGACCATTCGCCGGCGTGCACGAAGACGCGGGTGAACGCGGTGCGCAGGGTCTGGGGGGAGCCGAAGTCGACGTAGTAGCCGTGGCGTTCCCCGGTCACGAGGGCGTGGATGGCGTGGTGCACGTCGTCGGCCCACTGGGCCGTCATGCCCCAGCCGCCCTGCTCGACCGGTCGGGTGACGACGGGGTCGTTGAGGTCGCTCTCGGCGATGAGGGACAGCGGCCGCCCGAGGTCGCGGGACAGGTCGGCGACCTCCTGGGAGAGCTGGGCGAGCAGGTGCTGCGGTGACTCGTCGACCAGCGCGTGCACGGCGTCCAGGCGCAGGGCGTCCAGGTGGAAGTCCCGGAACCAGCGCAACGCGCTGTCGCAGATCCAGCGGCGGACCTCGGCGGAGCCGTCCTGGTCCAGGTTGACCGCCGCGCCCCAGGGGGTGTGGTGGGCCTCGGTGAGGTACGGGCCGAAGGCGCCCAGGTAGTTGCCGGACGGGCCCAGGTGGTTGTGCACCACGTCCAGGCACACGCCGATCCCGCGGGCGTGCGCCGCGTCCACGAACCGCTGCAGGGCTGGTGGGCCGCCGTAGGGCTCGTGCACCGAGAACAGGGACACCCCGTCGTAGCCCCACCCGTGCACGCCGTTGAACGAGGCCAGGGGCATGAGCTCGACCATGTCGACGCCGAGCGCGACGAGGTCGTCGAGGCGCTGGGCCGCGGCGTCCAGCGTGCCCTCCTCGGTGAACGTGCCGACGTGCAGCTCGTAGAGCACGGCGCCCCGGGCGTCGACGCCCAGCCACGAGTCGTCGGTCCAAGCGAAGCTGGTGGCATCGAGCACCTGGCCGGGGCCGTGCACGCCTGCGGGCAGCCGCTGCGCCCGCGGGTCGGCGTGCGGCGGGCCGCCGTCCACCGCGTAGGCGTGGTCCGTGCCCGGGGGGAGGTCGACGTCGGCCTCCCACCAGCCGCCGGCAGTGGCCCGCAGCGGCACACGCCGGCCGTCCGCGGGAAGGTCGAGCACGACCTCGCGCGCGGCGGGCGCCCACACCCGGGGCCGCATTAGGGCTCCTCCCGGACCAGCAGGGCCACCGGCAAGCGGTCCAGGAGGTCGGCGACGCGGCGCAGGCCGCCGTCGACGGGCCGGTCGGTGAGCACGTCGCGCCATCGGCCCTCGGGCACGGCGACGGTGTGCTCGCCCCAGCCTCCGAGCCGTTCGAGCGCCGCGGCGAGCCGCGTGGCGACCATCACCACCGCGGGCTCGCCGCCCACCGTGCGGGCGAAGGCGAGCGAGTGCTCGGAGGAGTGGGCGAGCGGCACGAATCCGGCTCGCGGGCCTGTGAACGCCTCAGCGGTCGAGCGTCGGGTGCGCAGCGCCTGGGCGGTGACCCAGAGCTTCTCGTCGGCGAGGTCACGGGGTCCCGCGCCCTGGTCGAGCCTGCGCAGGCGGTCGGCGAGCTCCTGGACGGGCACGGGGCGCCGGTTGTCGGGGTCGACGAGCGCCACCACCGGCGCCTCGGTGCCCTGGTAGACGTCGGCGACGCCCGGCAGCATCAGCTGCACCAGCTTCGCGCCGAGCGTGGCGGCCCGCACCGCGGACCGGGTGCGCTCCTCCCACGCGGTGAGCAGCACGGCGACGGCGGGATCGGTCCGGGCGGCCCGGGCTGTGACCAGGACGGCGTCCTCGTACTCGGCGTCGGGCGCCACCCACGACGTGCGCGTCTTGGCCTCCCGCACCGCCTTGAGCAGGTAGTCCGTCAACCGGTCCGCCGCGAGGGGCCCGTCCTCCGTCCAGGTCCCCGCGAGGGTCTGCCACATCAGGTTCTCGGTGCGGCCGTCGAGCAGGGCGCTGCGGTACGCGGCGGACCGCTCCCTGAGGTCTTCGACGAGCGCCGCCCACTCCTGCGGCAGCTCGGACAGCACGTCGATGCGGGTGCGCGCGTCCTCGGTGCGCTTCGTGTCGTGGGTGGTCGCCGCCGTCATGCCCAGCGGCGTCCACCGTGAGGCGCGGGCCGCCCATGAGGCCAGCTCGGTGGGCGCCAGCGCGAACCGCTCCGGCTCGCCGCCGACCTCGCACAACGACACGAGCTGGGTCCACCGGTAGTACGCGGTGTCCTCGACGCCCTTGGCCATCACGGCGCCGCACGTCTGCTGGAACCGCACCACGAGCTCGTCGCGCTGGGCCTCGCGGGTGCGGCCCGCGCTGCCGGCCTCCCTGCCGAGCAGCAGCTCCACGACGACGTCCAGGGTCGGCCTGCGCTCGGCGGGGAGCCGCTCGGCGGCGACGCGGGCGGCGGCCTGCATCACGCGCAGGGACGCGTCGTCCACGGGCTGGCCTGGGGCCACGTACGCCCGGTAGCGGTCGAACGCGACGAGCAGCTCGACCAGGCAGTCGTGCAGGGCGCGCCAGGTGTGGTCCCGCAGCCGCAGGTCGTCGTGGCAGATGTCGGCCGCGAGGTCGGTGATCCGGTGCACCTCGGCGTACAGCGGGCCGGCCACGACCTCCCGCTTGGCCTCGTCCACGATGGCCGGCAGCTCGTCGGCGGTGTCGCCGGCGATGCGGTGCATGAGCGCCCCGAGCTCCGCGGCCCCGCCGGGGTCGACGAACGTCTGCTGCACCCGCCAGAGCGCGTCGTAGCCGGTGGACCCCGCGGTCGCCCACCCCGCGGGCAGCTCCTCGTCGCCCTCGAGGATCTTCTCCACGACCACCCAGGCCCCGCCGGTCCGCTCGCGCAGCCGCTCCAGGTAGCCGGCGGGGTCGGCCAGCCCGTCGGGATGGTCCACCCGCAGGCCGTCCACGACGCCCTCCCGCACCAGGTCCAGCACCAGCGCGTGCGTCGCGTCGAACACCTGCGGGTCCTCCACCCGGACCGCCGCCAGCGTGTCGATGTCGAAGAACCGCCGGTAGTTGAGCTCCTCGTCCGCGACACGCCAGTAGGCCAGGCGGTAGTGCTGCCGCTCGACCAGCTCGGCCAGCGGCAGGTGCTCGGTGCCCCGGCGCAGCGGGAAGACGTGCTCGTGGTAGCGCAGCACCTGTTGCCTGCCGGCGCCCGGCACGTCCACCTCGTCGAGCGTCAGCTGGCCGTCGGCCAGGATCGCGCCGATCCGGTCGCCCAGCACCGGCATGAGCAGCACGCCCTCGCTCGCGGACCAGTCCACGTCGAACCACCGCGCGTAGGGCGAGGAGGGGCCCTCGGCCAGCACCGACCACAGCGCGGTGTTGTGCCACGCCGGGGTGGGCACAGCCATGTGGTTGGGCACGATGTCCAGCACCAGGCCCAGCCCTGCCGCGTGGGCGGTGGCCGCGAGCGCCCGCAGCCCCGCGATCCCGCCCAGCGCCTCCGAGATGGTGCCGTGGTCGACCACGTCGTAGCCGTGCGCTGATCCGGGAGCGGCCGTGAGCACGGGCGACAGGTACAGGTGGGTGACGCCGAGGGCGGCGAGGTAGGGGACCTGGGCCGCGGCGTCGGCGAAGGTCAGGGACGGCCCGAGCTGCAGCCGGTAGGTGGAGACGGGCACGGGGCGGCCGGGCGCGGGCAGGTGGCGCGCGGGGGTGCCCGCCCACTCGTCGGCGGCGCCGTGCGTGGTCATGCGCGCCGCCGCCGAGCGGTGCGGGCGTTGGCGCTCGCCTTGGCCACGGGCCCCTCGCCCTCGGCGCTCACCGTCGCGGTGACGGGGGGCCGGGTGAGCAGGACCACCGAGCGGGCCGCCACCTCGAAGGACGCTCCGGCCTTGACGACGGCGCCCAGGCCGGAGCGGGCCCCGGTGTTGACCAGCACCGTCCAGGTGAGCCCGTACTCGTCGGGCGGCAGGGTGAAGGACATCGGCTGCGCCTGGGCGTTGAACAGGACCAGGAAGCTGTCGTCGATGATCTCCTCGCCGCGCGCGTCCGGCTCGGCGATCGCCTCGCCGTTGAGGAACACGGACACGGCCCGCGCCTGGTCGGCGTGCCAGGCGGACTCCTCCATGTGCTCGCCGGCCGGGGTGAGCCAGGCGATGTCCCGCAGGTCGGACTCGCCGCCGTGCTCGGCGGCGCCGGCGAAGAACCGCCTGCGGCGCAGCACCGGGTGCTCGCGGCGGAGCCGGACGAGCATGCGGGTGAAGTCCAGCAGGGCGGAGCGCTGGGGGTCGAGGTCCCAGTCCACCCATGACAACGGGGAGTCCTGGCAGTAGACGTTGTTGTTGCCCTGCTGGGTGCGGCCGAGCTCGTCCCCGTGGGAGATCATCGGCACCCCCTGGGACAGCATCAGGGTGGTGAGGAAGTTGCGCTGCTGGCGCGCGCGCAGCGCGAGCACCTTGCGGTCGGACGTCGCGCCCTCGACCCCGCAGTTCCAGGAGCGGTTGTGGCTCTCCCCGTCCCGGTTGCCCTCGCCGTTCGCCTCGTTGTGCTTCTCGTTGTAGGAGACCAGGTCGGCCAGGGTGAACCCGTCGTGCGCGGTGATGAAGTTGACGGAGGCGATCGGCCGGCGGCCGGTGTGCTCGTACAGGTCGGACGAGCCCGACAGGCGGCTGGCGAACTCCCCGAGGGTCGAGGGCTCGCCACGCCAGAAGTCGCGCACCGTGTCGCGGTACTTGCCGTTCCACTCCGACCACAGCGGCGGGAAGCCGCCCACCTGGTAGCCGCCGTCGCCCAGGTCCCACGGCTCGGCGATGAGCTTGACCTGGGAGATGACCGGGTCCTGCTGCACGATGTCGAAGAAGGCCGAGAGCCGGTCCACCTCGTGGAACTGGCGGGCCAGGGTGGCGGCGAGGTCGAAGCGGAAGCCATCGACGTGCATCTCCTGGACCCAGTACCGCAGCGAGTCCATGACCAGCTGCAGCACGTGCGGGGAGCGCATCAGCAGGGAGTTGCCCGTGCCGGTGGTGTCGAAGTAGTGGGTCGGGTCGTCGTCCACCAGGCGGTAGTAGTTGGCGTTGTCGATGCCGCGGAAGCTGAGCGTCGGGCCCAGGTGGTTGCCCTCGGCGGTGTGGTTGTAGACCACGTCGAGGATCACCTCGATGCCCGCCTCGTGCAGGGCCTTGACCATCGACTTGAACTCCTGGACCTGCTGCCCGTCCGAGGGGTAGGCCGCGTACCCGTTGTGCGGCGCGAAGAAGCCGATCGTGTTGTAGCCCCAGTAGTTGCTCAGCCCCTGGTCCACGAGCCCCGGGTCGATGACGAACTGGTGCACGGGCATGAGCTCGACGGCGGTCACCCCCAGGGAGGTGAGGTGCTCGATGATGGCCGGGTGGCCTATCGCGCTGTAGGTGCCACGGAGCTCCTCCGGGACCGCCGGGTGGAGCTGGGTCAGGCCGCGCACGTGCGCCTCGTAGATCACGCTGTCGTGGTACTCGTGCCGCGGAGGGCGGTCGTGGCCCCAGTCGAAGAACGGGTTGACCACCACCGACGTCATGGTGTGGCCCACGGAGTCGTCGTCGTTGCGCTCGTCCTCCGCGCCGAACCGGTAGGAGAACAGCGACGGGTCGCCGTCCACCTGCCCGTCGATCGCCTTCGCGTACGGGTCGAGGAGGAGCTTCGCCGGATTGCACCGGTGCCCCTCGGCGGGCTCGTACGGGCCGTGCACCCGGAACCCGTAGCGCTGCCCTGGTTGCAGCGCGGGCACGTACCCGTGCCACACGAACGCGTCGACCTCGGGCAGGTCCACCCGGGTCTCGTTCCCGTCGGCGTCGAGCAGGCACAGCTCCACCCGCTCGGCCACCTCGGAGAACAGCGCGAAGTTCGTCCCCGTTCCATCGAAGGTCGCTCCGAGGGGGTACGGGCGACCTGGCCAGATCTGCATGCGCCCAAGAGTGCCAGCGCTCGTTGCGGAGCGCAGGATGACATGGGGGATTGTCGGCGGTTTCGTCGCCGACGACACGGGGGAGGTGGCGCAGATGGCGTCCATGCAGGCGTTCCGGATCGCGGAGTGGGGGGAGCCGCCGCGCTTCCACGACGTGCCCGTGCCCGAGCCGGGACCGGGCCAGGTCTTGGTGCGGGTCGCGGCCTCGGGGCTGTGCCGGGCGGACCTGCGGCTGGTGGACGGGCCGCCCGACCCCTGGAGCCGGGCGCCCTTCACACTGGGCCACGAGAGCACCGGGCGTGTGGCCGTGCTCGGGCCTGGTGTCGAGCACCTCGCCGTCGGGGACGGGGTGGTCGTGTCCGGCGTCCTGTTCTGCGGCAGCTGCGATCGGTGCGTGCGCGGGCGCCAGGACGAGTGCCGCACGCTCGTGACGGCGGGCTCGGGCGCCGGGGACGATGGCGGCCTCGCCGAGTACCTGCTCGCGGAGGTGCGGCACGTGGTCCCGCTGGGCACGCTCGACCCGGTCGCCGCCGCCCCGCTCGCCGACGCGGGCGCGACCGCGTACCACGTGGTCCGCGGGGCTGCGCCCCTGCTCGCGCCGGGAGCCACCGCGGTCGTCGTGGGGATGGGCGCCGCGGGCGGGTTCGCGGTGCAGTACCTGCGCCAGTTCACCGGCGCCCGGATCATCGCCCTGGACCCTCGGGAGGCGAGGCTGGCGGACGCGCGCAGGCTCGGCGCCGATGACGCGTTCCCCGCCGACGGCGACGCCGCGGCGCTGGTCCGCGAGCTGACCGGGACGGGCGCCGAGGCGGTGCTGGACTTCGTGGGGTCCACCTCGACGCTCGAGATCTCCGTGGGCGCCCTGGGCAACGGCGGCCGCGTGCTCGTCGCGGGGGAAGACGGCGGCATGGTGCCGCTCGGGTGGGAGAGGCTGCCGGTCAACGGAGGGCTGGTCGGGTCCAGCGGCTTCACCCCGGGCGACCTGCGCCAGGTCGTCGCGCTGGCCGCGACCGGGCGGCTCGAGCTCCTGGCCACCGCCTACCCGTTCCACCAGGTCGCGGAATGCCTCGACGCGCTCCGCGAGGACTCCGTGGCGGGCGCCGCGGTCATCACGCTCGAGTGAGCGGCCTTGCTAGCATCTGCTCATCGCTGAGTCGCCATCCCTCCCCGCCCTGCCGCCCCGCCCGTTGCGCGTCGGCCTGGTCATCGACGACTCCTTGGACCGGCCCGACGGCGTCCAGCAGAACGTCCTGACGCTCGGCCGGTGGCTCGCCGCCCACGGCCACGACGTGCACTACCTGACGTCCACCACGACGCGCGCCGACCTTCCCCAGGTGCACAACCTGGCCCGCAACGTCAGCGTCCGCTTCAACGGCAACCGGCTCAGCACGCCCGGATGGGCGTCCGCCCGCGCGGTCGACGCGGCGCTCTCCGCGGGCCTCGACGTGGTGCACGTCCAGATGCCGTACAGCCCCTTCCTCGCGGGCCGGGTGATCCGGCGCGCGCCGCGGGGCAGCGCCGTGGTGGTGACGTTCCACATCCTGCCGCTGACCTTCGCCGCACGGGCCGCGACGCATCTGCTCGGAGCCGTTCAGCGCCGCCAGACGCGCCGCTTCGACGCAGTGCTCGCCGTCTCCGGGGCGGCGGAGGAGTTCATGCGCGGCGCGTTCGGGGTCGCCGGACGGGTCGTGCCGAACCCCGTGGACCTGGCGCCTTTCCGCGCTGCCCGGCGCGCCGCCCTCGCCGCCGCGCCGTCCGACGGCGGTGGCCCTCGTGTGGTCTTCCTGGGCCGGCTCGTCGAGCGCAAGGGCGCCGGCGCCCTGCTCGACGCCCTCGGGGTCCTCGCGCGCCAGGGCGCCCTGCCCGCCGGGCTCGAGGTGGTCCTCGCCGGCACCGGCCCGCAACGCGAGCGGCTGGTCCGCTCGGCCGCCGAGCACGGCCTGGCGGACGTCGTCGCGTTCCCCGGGTTCGTCGCCGAGGAGGACAAGGCCGCGCTGCTCGCCTCCGCCGACGTCGTCGCACTGCCCAGCCTGGGCGGGGAGAGCTTCGGCATCAGCGTCGTGGAGGCCCTCGCCGCGAGCCGCGGCGTCGTCCTCGCCGGGGACAACCCCGGCTACCGCTCGGTGATGGCGGGGCTCGAAGACCAGCTCGTCGACCCGCGGGACGCGCAGGCGTTCGCCGCCGTCCTCGCCGCGCACCTGGCAGACCCGGGCCTTCGCCGGGAGGCCAGCGACAGGCAGGCCGCGGCGGCCGAGCAGTTCGACGTGGAGGTGGTCGGCCAGGCGGTGCTCGGGCACTACGCGCGGGCGCTGGGCGTGGCAGGACGGCGCGCGCCCACAGGAGCGGCGCCCGCCCGGCCAGGGCGCTGACCGGGCCGTCGGGCGCCTCGCCCTCGTGACCCGCGTGACGCGCGTGACGGACACGGGCGCAGACCCCCTGAGACCGGGCGTCGGTGGGCTGATCGTCCCGACCGCCTCCCGGGGCGGCTGCTAGCGTCCGAGCCATGCGCACGACCACGTCCCGCAGGGCCCGCTCGACCGCCCTCACGGGCGGCGGGCGCCGCTGGGGCGGTGGAGTCGTCGCGATCGCCACGCTGGCGCTCGCCCTCGGCGCCTGCGCCAGCCAGCCGGCCGGCCCCGGGGGAGGACCGGGCCAGGACCCGGCCACCGCGGCCACGGGCGAGCTGCGCGTCATGGCCGCCGCCTCGCTGGCGGCCGTCTTCGACGAGCTGGCGGAGCTGTACGTCGCCGAGAACCCCGGCGTCGAGGCGCCCGTGATCACCTACGACGGCTCGTCGACCCTCGCCACCCAGCTCATCGAGGGCGCGGAGGCCGAGGTCTTCGCGTCCGCCGACGAGGCGAACATGGCCAAGGCGGTCGACGCGGGTCTCGTCCAGGGCGCCCCGGCCGTCTTCGCCACGAACACGCTGCAGATCGCCGTCGCGCCGGGCAACCCGGCCGGCATCGGGTCCTTGGCCGACCTGGCCGACCCGCAGCTGCAGGTGGTGCTGTGCGCCCCCGAGGTCCCGTGCGGCGCCGCGTCAGCCACCGCGTTCGCGGCGGCCGGGGTGAGGGTCTCGCCGGCCAGCGAGGAGCAGAACGTCACCGCAGTGCTGACGAAGGTCGCGCTCGGCGAGGCGGACGCCGGGCTGGTCTACGCCACGGACGTCCTGGTGTCCCACGGCGGGGTCGACGGCGTCGCGTTCGAGGAGTCGGCCGTCGCGGTCAACAGCTACGTGATCGGGGAGCTCGCCGGCGCCTCGGGCCCCGCCGCGCGGGCCTTCGTCGAGCTCGTCGTGTCCCCGGCCGGCCAGCGGGTCCTCGCGGCGCACGGGTTCGGCCCGGCATGACGCTCACCGAGCGCCGCGCCGCGACCCGCGCCACCGCTGGGCCGCGTCCGGCGCCGCCGCCGCGGGCGGTCGCGGTCGGGGTGCCGCGCCTGCTGTACGTGCTGGCCCTCGTCGGCCTGGCGCTGCTCACGTTGCCCGTGCTGGCCCTGCTGGTGCGCGCGGACTGGCCCGGGGTCCCCGCGGCCATCACCTCGCCCGAGGCGTTGTCCGCGCTCGGCCTGTCGCTGCGCACCGCCCTCGCCGCCACTGCCCTGTGCCTGCTGCTGGGGGTGCCGCTGGCCGTGGTGCTCGCCCGGACGTCCACGCGGGCGGCGGACGTCGTGCGCGCTCTCGTGACGCTCCCGCTCGTGCTGCCGCCCACCGTGGGCGGTATCGCGCTGCTCTACCTGCTCGGCCGCCGCGGGCTGGTGGGAGAGCAGCTGGACCTGCTCTTCGGGATCCGGATCCCCTTCACGACCACGGCCGTGGTCATCGCCCAGGCCTTCGTCGCCCTGCCGTTCCTCGTGATCGCCCTCGAGGGAGCGCTGCGCAGCGCGGGGGACCGCTACGAGGTCGTCGCGGCGACCCTCGGCGCCGGGCGGTGGACCGTGCTGCGGCGCATCACGCTGCCGTTGGCCGCGCCAGGGCTCGTGAGCGGCACGGTGCTGTGCTTCGCGCGGGCGCTCGGCGAGTTCGGCGCCACGGCGCTGTTCGCGGGCAACAGCGCCGGCGTGACGCGCACGATGCCGCTGGCCATCTACACCGCGTTCAACGGCGCGGGTGTCACCCAGGACTCCGCTGTCGCGCTGTCGCTGCTGCTGGTCGTGGTGGCGGTGGTCATCCTCGTGATGGCGCGGGCCTGGAAGCCCGGTGGCCGCGGATGAGCGACCTGGAGGCGCGCTTCTCGGTGCGCCGCGGCGACTTCGAGCTGGACCTGGCCCTGGCCGCCGCCGAGGGCGAGGTGCTCGCCGTGCTCGGGCCCAACGGCGCCGGGAAGTCCACGCTGCTCGCGGTGCTCGCAGGGCTGCTGCGGCCCAGCGCCGGGTTCGTGCGCGTGGGCGACCAGGTGCTCACCGACGTGCCCGTCGCGGGTCGTGCGCGGCTGGTCGCGCCCGAGCACCGGGCTGTGGGCCTCCTGGGCCAGGACGGCCTGGTGTTCCCCCACCTGACGGCTCTGGAGAACGTCGCCTTCGGCCCCCGCTCGGTGGGGGTGCGGCGCGCTGAGGCGGCACGTCGGGCCACCGGGTGGCTCGACGCCGTCGGTTTGGCGGGCATGGGCGCACGGCGCCCGGCCGAGCTGTCCGGCGGCCAGCGCCAGCGTGTGGCCCTGGCGCGGGCGTTGGCCGCCGAGCCCCGCGTGCTGCTGCTCGACGAGCCGCTCGCCGCGCTCGACGTCGGCGTGGCGCCCCAGCTCCGCCAGCTCCTGCGGGAGCAGGTGGCCCGCACCGGCACCACGACAGTCCTCGTCACCCATGACGTGCTCGACGCGGTGGTCCTGGCGGACCGGGTGATCGTCCTCGACGGGGGAGCGGTGGTCGACGAGGGGCCCACCGCGCAGGTGCTGGCCGCGCCGCGCGACCCGTTCACGGCGACGCTGGCGGGGGTGAACCTGGTGGTGGGCGAGGCGCGGGACGGCGGCGTCCAGGCTCCGGACGGGCGGCACGTCGCCGGACGCGAGCCCATCGACGCGGGCGGCCCGGCCGCCGCGGTGTTCGCGCCCTCGGCGGTGGCGGTGCACACCCGCCCGCCCGCGGGGGCCAGCCCGCGCAACGTGTGGCGCACCCACGTGGTGGCGCTCGAGCCGGGGCAGGCGGTGATCCGGGTCCGCACCGCGGGCAGCCCCGAGATCGTGGCCGACCTCACCCCCGCGGCGGTGGCCGAGCTCGGCCTGGCCCCGGGCTCCGAGGTGTGGTTGTCCGTGAAGGCGACCGAGGTGGGCCTGCACCGCCGCTGACCCGGCACGATCGGGCTCCCCGGTCATCGGCGCCGGAGATCGTGACGTCGAGGCGTCAGGGGCGTCGCCGGCGGCGCGGGGTCAGCCGGACGCGGGGGAGTTCCGGCGCGGGGATGCGCGCGTCGCCGTGGCCGGCCACCGCGCCGAACCTCTGCCCGTCGCGCCGCTCCCAGTCCTCGCGGGCCTCGAGGATGTCGGCGTGGCTGCGCCCCAGGAAGTTCCACCACATGACGAGGTCCTCCGCGAAGGGCTCGCCGCCGATCAGCAGCGCCCGTGCGCCGTGCTCCGAGCGCAGAGCCAACCGCCCGAGCCCGGGGGCGAGGTGGCGCAGTGGCCCTGGCGCCTGGCGGACCCCGCCCACCTCGAGGACGCCGTCGAGCACGAGCAGCGCGTGCTCGAACCCCACCTGCAGGGGCAGCACGGTTGAGGCTCCCGGCTCCAGCGCGAGCTCGACGCCGATCAGCGGGCTGTGCGCCGTGGCCGCGGAGCGCGCCCCCTCGAGCTCCCCGACCAGCACCGTCGCCCGCACGCCGTCGTGGGCGACGACCGGGAGGTCGGTGTGCTGCTCGAAGCGGGGAGGGATGACGGCGACCGCGGAGGGCAGCGCGATCCAGAGCTGGACGCCATGCAGGCGGGGCCGGTCGCCCAGCGACATCTCGGAGTGCGCGACCCCACGGCCCGCGGTCATCAGGTTGAGCTGGCCGGGCCGCACCACCACGTCGCTGCCCACGCTGTCGCGGTGGCGGATCTCCCCGACGAGCGGCCACGTGACGGTCTGCAGCCCGGTGTGCGGATGCGGCAGCACCCGCATGTCGACGTCCACCGGCCCGAACTCGTCCAGGAAGCACCACGCGCCGACCATGGGCAGGCCGCGCTGGGGGAGCGTGCGACGCACGCGCATCCCCCGGACGCCGCCGAGCGGCACCTCGCGGGGCTCGAGGAGCTGGGCGCCTGAGCCCGGCTGCTGGCCGGGCTGGTCGGCGTGGAGCTCTGACTCCTGGGGCCGCGTCTCGAGGTTCGTCACCCGACCCACTGTGCCATTGGGTGGTCGCGCTGCGGGCCGGCGTGCGCAGGGCATGCAGCGCCCGCAGCGCCCCGCGCCGCTCGGCAGCCGGAGGGAGAGGCCAGACGGGCGCGGCCCACCCGCCGCCAGGACGGGTGGGCCGCGGGTGGGACGCGGCCGTCAGGACACCGCGCAGGCCGTGCCGTTCAGGGTGAACGCGCTCGGCCGCGTGTTGGCGCCTGCATGCGACCCGTTGAAGCCGATCTCCGTGCTGGCCCCGGGGGCCAGCGCGCCGTTCCACGCCGCGTTGGACGCCGTCACCTGGGCCCCCGCCTGGGCGAAGATGGCGGACCACCCGCTCGTCACGGTCTGCCCGGCGGGGAACGTGAACGCGAGCCGCCAGGACGCGAGCGGTTGGGCGCTGGAGTTGGTGATCCGCACCGAGGCCGTGAAGCCGGTGCTCCAGTCGTTGGTCGTGTACCTCACCGCGCACGCCCCGGCCGGGTTCGACGTGGCCGTCGGCGTGGCGGTCGGGGTGGCCGTGGGCGTGACCGTGGGCGTCGAGGCGGTGGGCGTCGGGGTGCTGGTCGGCGCCGGTCCGGCCACGTCTCCCACGATCACTCCGCGCCCGTTCGTGCCGACGTAGACGCGGCCGTGCACGTCCGGGTCGCCGGTGATCGTGGAGCCGGTCCACGCCCACTGGCGCCTGTCGTCGTTGACCCGGGTCCAGGTCGCCCCCGCGTCCTCCGAGCGGAAGATCCCCCGCACGCCGTTGACCTTCGACGAGGTGTAGACGGTCGGGTAGGCCTTGCCGGGCGCCGCCTTGCCGAACCCGATGCTGTCGCCCTCGGTGACGGCGGCGAGCTTCGTGAAGGACGCCCCGGAGCTCGTCGAGCGCCACATCCCGTACGTCGACCCGGTGGCGCCGCCGGCCAGCCACACGTCGCCCTCCGCGCCGGGGACGGCCGCGAAGCGCACGTTGCCCGTGGCGGGCAGGCCGGTGGCCGTCGCGGTGAACGACGCGCCGCCGTCGGTCGAGACGTAGAACGTGCCAGCGGCGAAGGCGTAGAACTTCAGCGGATTGACGCGGTCGGCCTCGACCTGCGCGCCCGCCGGGACGCCCGCGGCGGGCGTCCAGGACGAGCCGAGCGTGGTCGAGACGTGCACCCCGGCGCCCGCCGGGCTCCACACGATCCGCGACCCGTCGGCGGCCATGGCCACGGTGCCGGCCCCGGTCACGCCCGCGGGCTGCTGCCCGGCCCACCACGAGGCGCCCGAGCTGGTGGAGATGCCGATGTGCGACTCGACCTCGCCGTCGACCGCCTCGCCGACCCGGACCATCGTCGCGGGGGCGGTCTCCGCGAAGTCCACCCCGTGCGTCGACCCGTGGTACGGCTGGGTGAACATCTGGGACGGGACGGTGGTGATGTCGGTGTGCACGAACCCGCCGATGTCGCCGAGCCCCGAGACGAGCTGCACCGGCCCGGGGGGAGCGGCGAGGTCGAGCACCGCGGTCTCCTCGATGCCCTGGGCGCGGACCTCGAGGTCGATCGTGCCGCCCTGGTCCCACTGCGTGAGGTTGTCGGTGCCGTAGACGGTGGCGCCGGTGCCGTAGAAGGCCCGGTCGGAGTCGAACGGGTCGATCTCGAAGGACTCCATCATCCAGCCGAGCTTCGGGCTCGTCTCGGGCGGGTTGGGCGCCTTGCCGAAGGTGAGCCACGGGGCGCCGGAGATGTCGAGGGTGTACCGCAGGCTCCGCTCGGGATAGCTCGCGAAGTCCCAGGCCCGCGTCCAGGTCGCGCCGCGATCGGTGCTGCGGAACACCTGCGCGTCCGGCCACCACGACATCTGGGAGGTGGCCATGAGCGTGTCGGGGTCCTGCCGGTCGATGGTGAGCCCGCTGAAGCCGTAGGCGAAGTCGCCGCCCCGGTCGGGGGTGATGTCCGTCCAGCCGCCGGTGGCGGCGTCGAGCCGCCAGATCTCGCCCGCCCCGCCGTCGTACGGGCCGCCCGTGTCCGACGTCGCGATGTAGAGCTGCTTGCCCGCCGCGTCGAACACCCCCTTGTGCGGCAGGAACCCGGTGGGCTGGCCGGCCACGCGCTGCCACGTCGCGCCAGCGTCGGTCGAGCGGTAGACCGAGCTCTGCTTGTCCGCGACGCCCACGTAGAGCGTCCTCGTCGCCTGCCCGGCGGCGCTGCTAGTGGGGTCGAACGTGACCCAGACGACCCCTTGGTTGTCGGCGGTGTACTCGTCGCCCGGGTCCTGCGCGTAGTCGCCCGGGTTCGGGAAGCTGGTGACCTTTGACCAGGTCGCGCCGTGGTCCGTGCTGCGCCACAGTCCGTTGCCGCTCTCCGCCCCGTAGTACAGGACGGAGTTCTTGTTCGGGTCGACCTGCAGGCGCTCTCCCATGCCCCGTCCGGGCATGTTGCCCCCGACTTTGAAGGGCAGCATCGTCTTCGTCCAGGTGGCTCCCTTGTCGGTGGATCGCAGGATCGCGCCGTTCTGCGGGTCCCAGCTGTTGGTGTAGGTGCCGGCGGCCACGTAGACCCGGTTGGGCTGCACCGGGTCGGTGGCGAGGCTGAGGACGCCGCTGTGGCTCCAGTCGTCCCAGCCCACGTGGTCCAGCAGGGGGACCCACCGGTCGGTGGCGGGGTCGAGCCGGTACGCGCCGCCGATGTCGGTGCGCGCGTACACGAGGTCCTTCTCCGTCTGGTTGAAGACGACCGCGGGCACGAAGCCGCCGCCGACGATCTCGACGTTCCTCCACGTGTAGCCGGGATCGGCCGCGGCCGCGGCGTCGGGGGCGGTGGAGACCGCCGCTGTGCTCACGCCGACCGTGAGCGCGGCGAGCAGCCCGATCGCGGTCAGGGGAGCCATCACTGGTAGGGCGCGCATCCGCTTCACTCCTTCGTGGGAACGGTGGGTCGCCGCACGTCGCTGAGCGGCAGCCGACCGTATCGAAGCGCTTCGACGTCGATCCAGTGGGCAAATCGTTTCACGGCGCCGCCCGCGGGCTCCCCGGCCGGGATGCGGCGCCCAGGCGCGCGGGGTACAACCTGAGCATGACGCGCGACCAGAGGAACCTCACGTCCGACCCGGCAGCCGAGCGGATCGCGGTGCGCCGCCCCTCAGAGGACGAGGTCCGCGCAGAGGACGCCCGCTCGGGCGGCGACCCCGCCGGCGCCCCCCGGTCCCTGCGCGCCGTCGAGCTCCGGCCGGATGACGAGTCGATCTCGAGCAACGACGAGTGGGACGACCCCGAGCGCCTGTGACGCCCGGCGCGGCGCCGGCTCGGCGCCGCGCGCCGCTGGCCCCGCGGAAGCACGGCCGTGGCCCGCACGCCAGAGAGGGCCCGGCCGCTCCCCACGAGGGGGGAGCGGCCGGGCCCTCCGACTGTGCGAGGTCAGCCCTTCGCGGCCGCCCCCGCCTTGCTGGCCGCCTGCTTCTCCGTCTCGGCGCCCTGCGTGCTGAGCCGGCCGCCCGCCGACTCCAGGTGGGCACGGACGAACCACTGGAACAGCTCGAGCTGGCGGAGCTGGCCGACGATCAAGTCGTTCGTCACGTCGTCGAGCTTCTCCGTCTCCTCCATCGCCTTGCGGTGCGAGGAGATGACGCCGTCATACACCTCGTCGAGGGCGCCCAGGTGCTCGATCGCCCCGGCGCGACCGATCGCATAGTCGTCCCAGGCGCGGTTCTTGACGATGAACCCGGGCGTGCCCTCGGGGGCGACCCCGAGAGTGGCGATCCGCTCCGCCGTCTCGTCGACCATCTCCCGCACCGCGTCCACCTGCGGGTCGAGCATCTCGTGCACCGCGATGAACTGGGGGCCGACGACGTTCCAGTGGATGTGCTTGAGCGTCAACGCCAGGTCGTTCAGGGAGTTCAGCCGATCCTGCAAGATCGCGGCCGTGGCGGCGCCCTCCTCGGGGGTGAGGCCGGGGACGGTGTACTTGGGCAGGTCGGAGCGGGCCATCATGGGGATCCTTCCTTCGCGTTCTCGGCCGCCGCGGGTGGCGGGACCGTGCGGCCCCCACGCTGCCGCACCTGCGCGGAAGGCGCATCCGCTGGCGGCCCCGCCTGGGCGGCCAGCGCCCGGGAGCGGCGCCAGCGCCACCAGGCCACGGCGCCCACCACGATCAGGCCCGCGACCAGCAACGGCGCCAGCAGCGCGGCCAGCGACAGCGTGACGCTGGCCGCGTCCTCGGCGGCGCTGAGCAGCGGCGCGCCCAGCCCGAACGTCGCCGCGTTGACCAGCGGCCGGGCGAGCGCCTTGGCCGCGTGGACCGCGAGCGCCAGGGCGATCCCCACCGCCACCGGGACCCACTGGCCGGAGGTCACGAACCCGCCCGGGTCGGTGACGACGACGTCCTGGGAGCCCATGCCGGCGCCGAAGGCGATGCCGCCGGCGCCAGGTCGCACGATGGTCTGGACGACGTCGTTGACGTGGTCCACGCCGGGGATCTTGTCCGCGACGACCTCCAGCAGGAGCAGCGCGCACAGCGCGGCGAGGACCCAGCCGTCGGTGAGCCACTCCCAGCCGGAGGGCGTGCTGATCAGGTCGGTCCAGCGGGCCATCGCGCCGAGCGCGAGCAGTGGGACGTAGGCGTTGAGGCCCGCCGCGGTGGCGAGTCCCGTCCCGGCGAGGATCTCGAGCATGGGCCGAGCATGCCAGCGTCGATGCGGCGGAGCGCGCGATCGGGGCCCTCAGCGCGCCAGCGGGTCGCCGTCGTCTGCGAGCCGGCGCACGACCTCGTCGGGGCCGAGCTGGGCCAGGCCGGGCTCGACCTCCTCCCAGCGGCGCGGCGCGGCGACGGCCGGCAGCTCTCTGCCGCGCAGCGAGTAGGGGGTGATCGTGGTCTTCGCCGGGTGGTTCTGCGACCAGTCCAGGAGCACCTTGCCGCCGCGGAGGTCTTTGCGCATCAGGGCCACGATCAGCCGGGGGTGGGCGGCCGCGAGCTCGTGGGCGAGGGCTTTGGCGTACTCCCGCACCTCCATCGCCGTGCGCCGGCCGGGCAGCGGGGCGTAGAGCTGCATGCCCTTGCTGCCGGAGGTGACGGGAACGGTGCTCAGCCCGTCCTCCGCCAGGCGGTCCGCGACGATGTGGGCCACCCGGGCGCACTCGTCGAGCCCTGCGGGCGGGCCGGGGTCCAGGTCGATGACGAGGCGGTCGGGCGGGCGGATCCCGCCGCGGGGGCCGACCTGCCACTGCGGGGTGTGGAGCTCGAGGGCGCCCTGGTTGGCCGCCCAGACGAGCGCGGCCAGGTCGTCGAGGAAGGGGTAGGTGAGGTCCTTGCCCTCGTCGTCCGTGCCGGGGGCGGCGGGCAGCGTCTGCCGGCGGACCCACTCCGGGGCGCCCGCGGGGATGTTCTTCTCGAAGAACCGCTCGCCGTCGACGCCCTCGGGGAAGCGGATCCTCGTGACCGGGCGGTCGCGCAGCTGGCGGAGCAGGGCGGGCGCGACGTGCGTGACGTACTGGATCACCTCGGCCTTGGTCATCTGGACCGACGGGTACATGACACGGTCCAGGTGCGTCAGCCGCACCCGCTGGCCGTCGACGTCGACGGTCTGCACGTCGTCTGCGGGGCTCACAGGTCCTCCCAGGGGTCGATGCCGGTGTCGTCGCGCACTCCGCGGACGACGGGGTGGCGCAGCCGGCCCGCGGCGGTGCGGTGCAGGTACGCGACGTCGACGCCCACCACGGGATCGCACCACACCGCGCCGCGCGCGTCGACCGGCGGGACGGCGTCGTCGAGAGGGCTGGCGGCCTGGCGCAGCGGCCCGAGCAGGTGGGCGAGCTGCCGCTCGAGCGGCCCGGCGATGCCGCTGCCGGCCCGGCCCAGGTACCGCAGCCGGCCCTCCTCGTCGGGGGCGGCGAGCAGGACCGCCCCGATGACCCCGGTGCCGGCCGTGGGCGGGCGCCAGCCTGCGACGAGGGCCGTGCGGGTGGTGCGGTGGGCGGCCTTGACCCAGTCGTGGGATCGGCGGCCCGGCTGGTAGACGGACGCCCGGCGCTTGGCGACGACTCCTTCGAGGCCGTGCTCCCGGGTGACCTGCCACAGCTCGTCCCCGTCGTCGTACACGGGGGAGAGCTGCGCGGGCGGGGGCAGCGTGATCCGCTCCAGCGTGGCGCGGCGCTCGTCGAAGGACCTCCGGGTGACGTCGACTCCGTACAGGGTCAGGACGTCGAACACGAGGTAGGAGACGGGGATCTCGTGGGCGAGGCGCTCGGCGCGGGCGGGGTCGCGCACGTGCATGCGCTCCGCGAGCGCCTCGAAGGACGGCACGCCGCCGGACATGGCCACCACCTCCCCGTCCAGGACGGCGCCTTGGACGGAGGCCAGGGACGCGAGCTCCGGGTAGGCGACGGTGATGTCCCGCTCCGAGCGGCTGACCAGCCGCAGCGTCCCGCGGGTGGTGTCCGCGAGCGCGCGCACGCCGTCCCACTTGACCTCGAAGGCCCACTCGGGACCGGACGGGAGTCCGGCTCTGGGGTCCGCTCCGGTGGCGAGCATGGGCTGCACGGGTCCATCCTGCCCAGATGACCCGGGACGTCGCGCGTTCGGGCCCTCCTCCGCGCGATCGCCCGGCGGGCTGAGTGGGAGGTGGTCGTCGGTGCGCGCGATCTGGAAGGGCGCGGTGGCCTTCGGGCTGGTCAACGTCCCCGTCAAGCTGTACGCCGCCACCGGGGAGCACCAGGTTCCGCTGCACCAGGTGCACCGCGCCGATGGCGGGCGCATCCGGTACCGCAAGACCTGCAGCGTGTGCGGCGAGTCGGTGGAGATGACGGATATCGCCAAGGGCTACGAGACGGCCGACGGCGAGCTGGTGATCCTCACCGACGAGGACCTGGCCCAGCTGCCGCTCGCCACCGAGCGGGAGATCGAGGTCATCGAGTTCGTCCCGCAGGAGCAGGTGGACCCGATCTTGCTGGCCAAGACGTACTACCTCGAGCCGGAGCGGACGGCCGTGAAGCCGTACGCGCTGCTGCGGGAGGCGTTGGCGACCACGGAGCGGATGGCGGTGGTCAAGGTCGCCCTGCGGCAGCGCGAGTCGATGGCGGTGCTGCGGGTGCGTGACGACGTGATCTGCCTGCAGACGCTGCTGTGGCCGGACGAGGTGCGAGCCGCCGACTTCCCCGTGCTCGAGGGGGACGTGCAGGTCCGGCCCCAGGAGCTCGCGATGGCGTCCTCCCTCGTGGAGTCCCTCGCCGCGGACTTCGACCCGTCCGGGTTCGAGGACTCGTACGAGGGCGCGCTCGAGAGCCTCATCGAGGCGAAGGTCGCGGCCGGGAGCACGCAGGGCGTCCCCGAGGTCGAGGGCGCCGGGCGCCGGGACTCTGAGGGCGCCGAGGTGGTCGACCTGCTCGCCGCCCTGCAGCGCAGCGTCGAGAAGGCCCGCGGCGGGCGTCCCGAGAAGCCGGCCGCGGGGACGTCCCGCGGCAAGGGCTCCGCTGCCGAGCCGAAGGAGCGCGCGACGGCCACGAAGGGCAGTCGCGCGAAGACGTCTGCCCAGGCCCCCGCCGATGGGGACGCGGCCGCCGAGGAGCGCGCCACGGGCACGGAGGGCGCGGCGCCGGCGCGCGGGGGCGGACGCGGTGGGGGCAGCGGACGGAAGAAGGCGGACGCCTCCGGCAAGCCCGCCGCGTCCCGCCGTTCGGCGAAGCAGGACGAGGGAGACGGCGGCTCGTCCAGCACAGCGCGGCGCGCCAAGCGCCGGGCCTCCTGACCTGCCATGGGGTCGAAGCAGGCGGTCGCGTCGCAGGCCGACGCCGTCGCCGCCCTCCGCCGCGTGGCGTTCTTGCTCGAGCGCGCGCAGGCCAGCGCCTACCGCAGCGACGCGTTCCGGCACGCGGCACGCGCCATCGAGCGGATGGACGTCGACGAGCTGCAGGCGCGGCTGGACGGGGGCTCGCTCACCGACCTGCCCGGGATCGGGGACCGCACGGCGTCGATCGCGGTGGCCGCGGCGCGCGGGGAGCCGGTGGAGTACCTCGAACGGCTCGAGGCGGAGGACGCCGCCAGTCGCGGCCCCCGGCCCGGCGACGCGTTGCGTGCGCGCCTGCGCGGTGACCTGCACACCCACACCGACGCCAGCGACGGCGGGTCCCCGATGCAGGAGATGGTGCTCGCGGCGATCGAGATCGGGCACGAGTACATGGCGGTCACCGACCACTCGCCGCGCCTGACGGTGGCCAACGGGTTGTCCGCGGCCCGGCTGCGGGCCCAGCTCGACCAGATCGCCGCGCTCAACCGGGCGGTCGCCCCGTTCAGGGTGCTCACCGGGATCGAGGTCGACATCCTCGACGACGGGTCGCTCGACCAGGACCCGGAGCTCCTCGCGAGGCTCGACGTGGTGGTCGCCTCGGTGCACTCCAAGCTGCGGATGGACCGGGCTGCCATGACCCGGCGGATGGTCGCGGCCGTCGGCAACCCGCGCGTGGACGTGCTCGGGCACCTCACGGGCCGCCAGCTCACCGGCCGTCGGCAGCGCCCCGCCAGCGAGTTCGATGCCGAGGCCGTGCTGTCCGCGTGCGCGGAGCACGGCGTGGCGGTCGAGGTCAACTGCCGCCCTGACCGGCTCGACCCTCCGCACGCCCTGTTCGACAGGGCGATCGACCTCGGCTGCCTGTTCACCATCGACTCCGACGCCCACGCCCCGGGGCAGCTCGACTGGCAGATCGCGGGGTGCGACCGCGCCGCCGAGCACGGACTGGACGCGGACCGGGTCATCGACGCGTGGCCGCTCGACGAGCTGCTGGGCAGGCTCGACGCCCGGGTGTGAGCAGGATCAGGCGTGCCGTGGCAGCGAGCACACCGCCAGGGCCACTAGGGTCGTCCGCGGTGGACACGCGTCGACGAGCCTCTCCGGGACTCTCGACCTTCCGTCTCCGCCGTCGCCCGGGGCACTCGCCCGGGCACGCACGTCCCGACCGACAAGGAGCACAATCCCCGTGAGCGTCAACCGCACCGAGCTCGTCCAGGCCATCGCCGCCAAGGCCGGCCTGACCAACACCGCCGCCGACGCGGCGCTCAAGGCCTTCCAGGAGGTCCTGGTCGAGCAGCTTGCCGCCGGCGAGAGCGTCACCATCCCCGGCCTGCTCGCGGTGTCGCGCGCCGACCGTGCCGCGCGCACGGGCATCAACCCGCAGACGGGTGAGAAGCTCGAGATCCCCGCCGGCTTCCGCGTGAAGCTGACGGCGGGCAGCGCCCTCAAGCGCGCCGTGGCCGCCAAGTAAGGCAGCAGCACTCTGACGAAGCCCCTCGCCGCAGTCGCGGTGGGGGGCTTCCTCATGTCTGGCAGCGGGGCCGTGGCGTCGCCGAAGGGTCGCCTAGACTGGCCGGGCGCGCGAGGGCGCGTCGAGCGGTGCAGTCAAGCGGAGGTCTGATGACGGTGGTGCAGCGCAACACGCGGCAGCGCGCCGAGGTGATCGCGCTGCTCGACGGGCTCGACGAGTTCCGCAGCGCGCAGCAGCTCCATGAGCTGCTGCGGGCGCGCGGCTCGAGCGTGGGCCTGGCCACCGTGTACCGCGCGGTGCAGACGCTGAGCGAGAGCGGCGAGGTCGACGTCCTCCGGTCGCCGGACGGCGAGGCGGTCTACCGCCGGTGCGAGCGCCGCAGCCACCACCACCACCTCGTCTGCCGGCACTGCGGGCGCGCGGTCGAGATCGACGGGCCGGGCACCGAGGCCTGGGCCGACCAGGTCGCCGCGTCCCACGACTTCGCCGACGTCGAGCACACGATCGAGCTGGTCGGCACCTGCGCGGAGTGCCGCGCCGCGGAGGCCGAGGCACGGGCGCGCGCCGCGGCAGAGCCGGCGGCGCCACCGGCGCCCGAGGGCCGGGCCTGATCCCATCGCCCATGCGTCTCCGGCACAATGACCCGGTGACAGCGACCCACGACACCGCCCGACGCGACTTCGCCTCCGACAACTACGCGGGTGTCCACCCCGAGGTGCTGGCCCTCCTGGCCGAGGCCAACGGCGGGCACCAGGTGGCCTACGGCGACGACGCATGGACCGCGCGGCTCCAGGAGGTCCTGCGGCGGCAGTTCGGGCCCTCCGCCGTCGGGTACCCGGTGTTCAACGGGACCGGGGCGAACGTGCTGTCCCTGCAGGCGATGCTGCCGCGGTGGGGGGCGGTGGTGTGCGCGGAGAGCGCCCACATCAACACCGACGAGAACGGCGCCCCGGAGCGTGTCGGCGGCCTCAAGCTGCTGACCGCCCCGTCGCCCGACGGCAAGCTCACCCCCGAGCTCGTGGCCCGGCAGGCGTGGGGCTGGGGCGACACGCACCGCGCACAGCCCGGCGTGGTGTCGATCACCCAGTCCACGGAGCTCGGCACGGTGTACACCGCGCAGGAGATCCGCGACCTGGCCGACCAGGCGCACGGCCTCGGGATGCGCCTGCACCTCGACGGATCGCGGCTGGCCAACGCGGCCGCCTCCCTCGGCGTCCCCCTGCGGGCGTTGACCACGGACGCCGGGGTCGACGTGCTGTCCCTCGGCGGCACCAAGAACGGGCTGATGATGGGGGAGGCCGTCGTCGTCCTCGATCCTGAGGCGGTCACCGGGATCGACTACCTGCGCAAGGTCGACATGCAGCTCGCCTCGAAGATGCGCTTCGTCTCGGCGCAGCTGGTGGCCCTGTTCGACGGGGACCTGTGGCAGCGGTCGGCCTCGCACGCCAACGCGATGGCGGCCCGCCTGAGCGAGGGCGCGCGTGCCATCGACGGGGTGCGCATCACCCAGCCCACGCAGTCGAACGCCGTCTTCGCCGTGCTGCCGGCTGGTGCGGCCGACCGGCTGCGCGAGCACCGCCGGTTCTACGACTGGAACCCCGCCACCGGCGAGGTGCGCTGGATGTGCGCGTTCGACACGACCCCGCAGGACGTGGACGACTTCCTCGACGCGCTGCGCGCTGCGGTCGCCGTCGCCTGACGCCCTGCCCGTCGCCCGGTCGACGTGGAGACAGGTGCGGGGAGCGGGTGGTCGCGCTCCCCGCACCTGTGTTGGGGGGCAGGCGGGCACGAGCCGGCGCCTGGGATGAACGGCCGGGTCCCCCGGCCTTGGACGTGCGGTCATGAGCCGGTGGCCCTCGCCCGTCCGGACGAGGGCCACCGGTCAGGTGGCGGTCACCTCACCGAGCAGGCCTGCCCGTTGAGCGAGAACGCGGTCGGCGCCGTGTTGGTCCCCGAGTGGGTGCCGTTGAAGCCGATCTCCACGCTGGCGTTCGGAGCCAGCGAGCCGTTCCACGCCGCGTTGGACGCGGTCACCGCCGAGCCGGACTGCGACCAGGTGGCGCTCCACCCCTGCGTGACCTGCTGGCCCGAGGGGAACGAGAAGGCCAGGCTCCATGCGCTGAGCGCCGAGCTTCCCGTGTTGGTGACCCGCACCGATCCCGTGAAGCCCGTGTTCCAGCTGTTCGCCGTGTAGGTGACCGCGCAAGCGCCGGCAGGCGGGGGCGTGGTCGGCGGCGGCGTGGTGGGCGGCGGGGTCGTGGGCGGAGGAGTCGTGGGCGGCGGCGTGGTGGGCGGCGGCGTCGTCGGCGGGGGCGTGGTGGGCGGCGGCGTCGTGCCGTTGGTGGAGATCACCGGGTAGGCGTTCTGGACGAGGGTGCGGAACTGCGCGTCGAACCACTGGCCGGCCAGGGGCGCGTTGGGCGTGGCCCCGGTCAGCTGGTTGGAGAGCTTCGACGCGACGAACGTCGGGTCGCACATCCGGTCGAACCGCTTGCCCTGGTCGTTGGGGATCTCCGACGAGGCGCCGTCCGACTCGCCCGGGGGCTTGATCCAGACGAACGCGTCGAGGTGCGAGCTCGCGTAGCCCGACGGCGTGGCCTGGGGCCGCTCGCCGATGCCGGCGCCCAGCGGGTTGCACCACGCGCCGCGGTGCACGCGCTTGTCCACGCGGGACTGGTCGACGTACGTGTTGAGCGTGGTGCTGGTCGACGCGGCCGTGGGACGCGCGGATCCGCCCCAGCCGTTGCGCGAGGTGTCGATCAGCATGCCGGTGCTGGCCGGGAAGCCCTCCGCCACGAGCAGGGAGTGCAGGTGGGCGGTCCAGTCGACCTCGTCGAAGTCGTCGTTCCACTCGTAGAACGAGGCCGACTTCACGGGGTTGCCGCCGACCTGGAGCGTCGGGTTCGTCAGGAAGGGCTCGACGAGCGGCGTGGTGTTCGCGGTGTTCGTGACGAAGCCGTCCACCGAGGCGAGTCCCGCCACCGTGCTGCGGGCGACGTCGGCGAACAGCTTCGCCGCGGGCGCGGCGTTGGACGGCCAGCCGAGCCAGCCGCTGTGCGCGGCGTCGATGTAGGTGTAGACGTTCGGGATGGCGTGCAGCTTGTCGAGCGCGTACTTCACGCCCTCGCGGTAGTACGGGGCGGCCTGCTGGCAGGCGGGCTCCGAGGTGTTGGTGATGAGGTTCGGCAGCGAGTCGGGCTCGATCGTCGCCGAGATCCGGATGTCCTGGTACTTGGGGTCGCTGAGCAGCGCGGCGATCGGGTCGATGTACTCGGTCTTGTACCGGGCCATGCCGGCGTCGGTGGCCGGCAGCTCTCCGTTGGACGCGAGGGCGTAGCAGTCCCGCCCGGGCAGGTCGTAGATGACCAGGTTGAAGACGAGGGGCGTGCTGCCCTGCCGCTGCGTGAGCGCCTCGTCCAGGTGGAACTTCAGCCCGTTGCCGTCGGCGTTGCCGGTGATCGCGCTGATCCGGTCCATCCAGACCGCGGTGGGCTCGTTCTTGATCGCGCGCATCTTCGCGGCGAGCGTCGGGTCGCCGGCGTTGGCGGCAGACGCCTCGACGGCGGCCGACCAGGTGGGGTTCACGTACTGCGTCGCGCCGGCGTACGGGTTGTCGACGTGGGTGGGCGCGGCGCTGGCCCCCGTCGACATCAACGTCAGTGGCAGGGCGACCAGAGCCGTCGCCGTCGCTGCTGCGGCGGTGACTCTCAGCCTCGTGGGGATCTTGGACACGCGGTCCTCCGGTGGGATCGGCACGCCGCCCTGGTCGATCCGCCGAGGCGACAGTCGCCGCCGATCAGTCCACGGCGACTACCGGGAACGTGGCACGGCGGCACCAGGCCCCGGCACGGCGTGAATCCTTTAGGCAACTCGCCGTTACCTGATCGTGACCAGCGTCGAACCGGTCGGATGCGCCGAGAAACCGCGTGCGGACGGGTTATCGGGCCCGCGGGCCGGTGCTTCCCCGCACGGCGATCCCACCCATCGGGACCATGCGACTCGCATCGTGGTCCCCGTCGAGGACGGCCAGCACGGCCTCTCCCACGGCGGCGCCCAACGCGCTCAGTGGGGCCGGGAGGGTGGTGATCGACGGTGTCGCGAGCCGGCACAGCGCGGAGTCGCTGCCCGCCAGGATCGACAGGTCCCACGGGACCTCGAGGCCCGTCCGCCGGGCCACGTCCAGGGCGGCGACAGCCATCTGGTCCGAGTCGTACACGATCGCCGACGGGGGGAGCGGGGAGGTGAGCAGCCTGCGGGTGGCGGCCGCGGCCTCCTCGGCCGTCGCGTTCGTCGGCTCGTGCGCCACCGTGCCGCCCGCCCTGCCCAAGGCCGCCGTCAGCGAGTCGAGCCGGACCCGGGTGCGGTGCGAGGCCGCCGGCCCTGTCACCAGCGCCACCTCCCGATGCCCCAGCTCGAGCAGGTAGGTGCCGACTCGCGTGAACGCCTCCTGGTCGTCGAGCCACACGGTCGCCAGGCCCTGCGCCACCTCGGGCGGCCCGAGCACCACCGCGGGAGCGCGCATGCGGGCCAGCGCCTCGACGCGGGGATCGCGGGTCAACGGGTCGGCCACGATCATCACGTCGAAGCGCCGTTCGGCCCACCAGGTCCGGTACGTGGCCACGGCCTCGTCGACCGAGCCCACGATCTGCAGGACGAGGGCGAGCCCGCGGGCGGCCACCACCTCCTGCGTCGCGGTCACGAAGTCGAGGAACGACGTGGCGTGGGCGGTCGCGTCCGCGCCCCTGCCCAGCACCAGCCCGACGGCCCGGGGCCCGGTCCGCATCGACCGGGCCGCCGCGCTCGGGCGCCAGCCGAACTCGTCGGCCACCCTCAGCACGCGTTCGCGGGTGGCCGCCGACACCCCCGGCCTGCCGTTGAGCGCGTACGACACGACGGCGATCGAGACGCCGGCGGCTTTGGCGACGTCCGAGATGGTCGGTCGGCGGGTGAGGGAACCTGATCCGTCTGCTGCGGGTATGTCCATGATCACCTAGTGTGTCGCCCGGTGCGTGCGAATGCACCGACTCGGCTCCGACGACGTAGGCGAGGTGTGGGCAATGGTGGCCACCATCCGGCGCGGTCATGTACCGCTCAGCGCACGGCGGACGATCGGAGTGCTGTCGCCGGTAGTGGGGGGCTTCTACTTCGGCGGGCTCATCGCGGGCGTGGCACGCGCGGCGCGCGCCTCCGGGCACCGCGTCGTCGCCGTGCAGACGTACCCGGCCGGGCTCGACCGCGAGCGGTACCCGGACGAGCCCCTCCTCGAGGTTCCCGTCGCGCTCGGCGCCGTCGACGGGATCGTGGTCATCGCCAAGGCGGTGCGCCACGACCGGCTCGAGTCCGTCCAGGAGTGGGGCAGGCCGCTGGTCCTCATCAGCGAGGACGAGACGTCCATGCCCGTCCCGGTGGTGGTCCCGGACAACGCCGGCGGGGTGCGGGCAGCGGTGGGCCACCTGATCGAGCACGGGCACACCGCGATCGGCTTCGTCGGGAACATCACGCAGCGCGACCTGCGGGAGCGGTACGCGGCCTACCGCGCCACCCTGTCCGAGCACGGCATCGACCCCCGGCCGGAGTGGTTCTTCGACACCGTCGACAACCACGAGCAGGGGGGCGCCGACGCGGCCGCGCGGTTCCTCGCCGCCGGGGCGCCCACCACCGCGACCTTCGCGGCGACGGACCGCAACGCGATCGGCTTCTCCCGCGCCCTGCGCACGAGCGGGCTCGTGCTGCCCCGGGACCAGGCCGTGATCGGGTTCGACCACACGGAGAGCGGGGCGCGCCTGTCACCCCGCCTCTCCACCGTCGACCCGCACAACGACCGCCTGGGCGAGCTCGCCGTGTCGCTGCTCCTCGCGCGGATGCGCGGCGAGGAGGTGGAGCCGGGGGCGCACCGGTCGCCCGCGACGCTGCTCACGCGGGAGTCGTGCGGGTGCGGGGAGACCGCGGCGGTGGCGCCCCTGGAGCCGGCGGGCTCGCCGCTCGGCGCGAGCCCGGCCCGGAGCCGTCTGCGCCTGCTGTCCGACGTGGCGTTCGGCGGCTCGCCCGTCACCGGGAACGGCCGCCGGCCCACCGACGACGCCCGGACGACGTGGTGCCACGGCGTGCTGGACCCCTTGCTGGCAGCGGCCGAGCGGGGAGCGGTCCCGCCGCCGCAGACTCTCACCCGCCTCGCGGACCTGTCGTCCGCGCTGCAGCCCCACCCCGAGGCCCTCGAGCAGCTGGTGGGGGTGGTCCGCGACCTCGAGGCCGAGACGCTCGACGCGCTGCCCGGCGGGTCCCCGCACGGGGGCGTGGTCCGCCGGGTCGCCACGGAGCTGCTGCTGGCGCTGACGAAGGGCTGCGTGCGGCCGTTGCTGGCCCGCAGCGGCCACCTCGAGCGCGTCATCGCCGACCAGTACGAGGTCGACATGGACCTGCTGCGGGGCAAGGGGGCGAGCCCTCGCGCGCTGACCTGGCTGCCCCGGGCGGTGCGCGGGCCCGCCTGCCTCGGGCTGTGGGTCGGGCGCGAGCGGGCCCCGGGCGATCGCGAGGTCGAGATCGTCGGCGTCTACGACACGAGCGGCACCCTCACCCGGCTGATCGGCACGCGCACCCCCGCGAGCCAGTTCCCGCCTCCGGCCCTGACCCGCTCCGGGAGCGTCGGCGGGAGCGACCTGACGTTCGTGGTGCCCGTGACGTTCGCGGGGAGCGACTGGGGCCTGCTGGCGATCGACGGGGTCGTCGAGGCGCGCATGACCAGCGCGCGGGACAAGTACAACCACTGGGCGGCCCTCCTCGCGGTGGCGCTCGACCAGGAGCGGCTGCTCGGCTCGCTCCGGGAGCAGCGCCGGGCACTCGAGCAGGCGGCCGCCCGTGAGCGGGCGCTGGCGGACAAGGTCCGCGCCAGCGAGGAGCGGTACGCGCTCGCCTCGATGGCGGCGCAGGACGGCACCTGGGACTGGGACGTGTCCGCCGGGACGGTCTACTACTCCCCGCGGTGGAAGCAGGTGCTGGGCTACCAGGAGGAGGACATCAGCGCCTCGCCCACCGAGTGGCTGGAGCGGGTCCATCCCGACGACCGGGACGAGCTGTCCGCGGCGATCGCCGCCCAGCTCGGTGGCGCCCGGGTGCCGCTCGAGCTCGAGCACCGGGTGAGGACCGCGACCGGTGACTACCGGTGGATGATGTGCCGTGCCGTGACCGTCCTCGACGACGCGGGCTGCCCCGCCCGGCTCGTCGGCGCCCTCGTCGACATGACGGAGCGCAAGGAGCAGGAGCTCGCCCTGCGGCGCAACGCGCTGCGCGACCCGGAGACCGGGCTGGCCAACCGCATGCTGTTCCTGGAACGGCTCGGAGCGGCGATCAAGCGCGCCAGGCGCTCCGAGGACTACGACTGCTCGGTGGTGCTGCTCCGGCTCGAGACGGGGAGCGCTCCCCGGGGCGAGGAGGGCGGCGACGACGCGCCCGCGCGCAACGAGGTCGTCCGCCGTCTGCGCCGGGCGCTGCGGGAGGGCGACACCGCCGCGCGGCTGGGCCAGGACGAGTTCGCCGTGCTCATGGACGACGTCGGACCGGGCGGCGACCAGATCCGCATCGACGAGCTGCTCGCCCACCTGCAGATCGACCTCGGCGCCGACCTGGCCACGGGGGTCCTGGCCAGCGTGCAGCGGTACCACGACGCGGACGACGCGCTGCGCGAGGCGGACATCGCGCTGCTGCGCGCCCAGTCCCAACCAGAGACGCGCAGGCGCTCGGCCCTGCGATGAGCGGGGCCGAGCGCCTGCGCGCGGTGATGCTGGTGCGGATCCTGCTGCCAGGAGCCGCCGCGGGTCAGCGCGCCGCGGGGTAGCGCGGGCGGCGGTCGCGGGACTCGGAGCGCTCGCCACGCGGGTCGGGACGGTGCCCCGCCGGACGCGAGGCGCCCTGGCCGGCGCGGGGGCCGGGGCCCTCGTCGATCCGGATGCGCAGCGGGCGGCCGGCGACCCGGGCCCGGCCGATGCGGTCGAACGCCTCAGGGCTCAGGCCGGCGGGGATCTCCACGAGCGAGAAGCTGGGGAAGATGTCGATCTTGCCCAGGTCCTTGCCGGTGAGGCCACCCTCGTTGGTCAGGGCGCCGACGATCGCCCCAGCCTGGGCGCCGTGCGTGTGACCCACCGCGACCCGGTAGCGCAGGGCGCCCTCGGTGCGGTGCGTGGCCCGACGCGGGCCGTCCGAGGACGGGCGTGCCGAGCGCTCGTGGCGGTCGCCCCCGCGGTCGGACAGCGACGCGCGGCTCAGCGCGTCGTCCATGTCGTCGCCGTGGGTCGGGCGGGCCGTGGGGCCGGTGTCGCCGACGGCCAGGGCGGCCATGACGGCGGCGAGCTCGGCCGGCTCGATCGACGGGTTCTCCGCGAGGAACGTCGTCACAGCGGTGCGGTACAGGTCGAGACGACCTGCCTCGGTCCGGGTGGCGACGTCGCGCAGCAGGCGCTGCACGCGGTGCGCCGAGACGTCGGCGGGGGAGGGGATCGAGATCTCCTCGAGCTTCTGGCGGGTGGTGCGCTCGATCGCGCGGAGCCGGTGCTGCTCGCTCGGCGTGACGAACGTCAGGGCCTCGCCGGACCGGCCGGCGCGGCCCGTGCGGCCGATGCGGTGCACGTAGGCCTCGGGCTCGCTCGGCGCGTCGAAGTTCACGACCAGGCCGATGCGGTCGACGTCGAGGCCGCGGGCCGCGACGTCCGTGGCGACCAGGACGTTGAGGGCGCCGCTCCGCAGACGCTCGACGATCTTCTCGCGCTCGCCCTGGGCGACGTCTCCCGAGATGTACGCGGCGGAGATGCCACGCTCGATCAGCGCGCTGCCGACCTCCTCGGCCGCGCCACGGGTGCGGACGAACACGATTGCCGCGTCCGCGTCAGACACGGCGAGCACGCGGGCGAGCGCGCCGGCCTTGTGGCGGTACGGCACCACGGCGTAGGTCTGGTTCACGCTGGTGACGGTCGACGACTGCCGCGACACCGCGACCTCGACCGGGTTGTTCAGGTGCTGCCCGGCCACGCGGCGGATCGCCGGCGGCATGGTGGCGGAGAACAGGGCGACCTGGCGGTCGGTGGGCGTCGTGTTGAAGATCTTGTCGACGTCCTCGGCGAAGCCCATGCGGAGCATCTCGTCGGCCTCGTCGAGCACGAGGAAGCGGACGTTGTCCGGGCGCAGCGTGCGGCGCTCGAGGTGGTCGATCACGCGACCGGGGGTGCCGACCACGATCTGCGCGCCGCGGGCCAGGGCCCGCTGCTGCGGCAGGAACGGGGAACCGCCGTAGACGGCGACGACCTCGACGCCCGGCAGGTGCTTGGCGAAGGTCTCGATCGCCTCGGCGACCTGCATCGCGAGCTCGCGGGTCGGCGTCAGCACCAGGGCCTGGACCTCGCGCAGCTCCGGGTCGACAGCGGCGAGCAGCGGCAGGCCGAACGCAGCCGTCTTGCCCGTGCCGGTCTGGGCGACACCGGTGATGTCACGGCCCGAGAGGAGGGCGGGGATGGCCTCGGCCTGGATGGCGGACGGGATCGTGAAGCCCAGATCGGCGACGGCGCGCTCGAGGGAGGCGGGGAGGCCGAGGTCCGCGAAGGTGATGGCGGCGGCGTCTGCCGCCTCCGTCGACTCGGTCGCGGCCAGGGCAGCAGAGGGCAAGGACGTCATATGTGAATGGCACCGTTCGGATTGCTTGGGAGTCGCGTGCGGGCCGGCCAGGGGGGCCGTCCCGAAGGTCGCAGTCCCGAACACATCCACGGCGGTGACGCCGGTACACAGGCACGAGGGAGGCGCGACGAACTCCAGGTTCGAAGTGAGTCTACCGGAGCCGGAGGGGCCGTGGGGGGTGACGCTGCCCACAGGGGCAGGGGCGCCGGCTCACAGCATGCCCAGGCGTCGCCCCTCGATCGCGGGGCACGCGTCCATCACCACGTCGAGACCGGCGTCCGCGGCCCGCTGGGCGGCAGCCTCGTCGACCACGCCCAGTTGCAGCCACACCGCGCCGGCGCCCGCGCGGATGGCGTCGTCGACCACGGCGCCCGCGCGCGTGGAGTTGACGAAGACGTCGACCACGTCGATGGGGCCCGGAACCGCCTCGAGGCTCGTACGACCGGCCACGCCCGCGACCGGCTCAGCGCGCGGATGCACGGGCACCACCTCGTGCCCCAGCGTCTCGCGCAAGTAGGCGGACACGCCCCACGCGGCGCGGGCGCGGTTCGTGGACAGCCCCACCACCGCCCACCGACCGGGCGTGGCCAGCAGACGGCGGATGACCTCGGGGTCGTTCATGTGGGGCACCGCCTCAGCGAACCACACCCGCGCACGGCGGATCAGTGCTTGAACGCGTCCTTGATCTTCTCGCCGGCCTTCTTCAGGTCGGCCTTGACCTGGTCGCCACGACCCTCGGCCTCGAGCTGCTCGTCGCCGGTCGCCTTGCCGGTCGTCTCCTTGCCCTTGCCCGTGAGGTCCTCGGCGGCGTTCTTGGCCTTGTCGTCGATACCCATCTCGACCCACCTTTCACCGTGCGACATGCGTTTCACCTGACGTTCGACCGTACGTCGCAGCCGCCCAGCCCGCGCGGTGAGGGCTTCGCACCCTTCCGCGACGCTTAAGATCAAGGCTCAGAAGTGTGTCGACGACAGGGGAGGCCGTGACGGAGAGTTCCGCCGTCTCAGACCGCGTGCTCACGGTCCCGAACGTCATCAGCCTTGCGCGGCTCCTGCTGGTGCCGGTCTTCGCCGTGCTCATCGGCGTCGGCGAGGACGGGTGGGCGCTGATCGTCCTCGCGGTGTCCGGTGCGAGCGACTGGCTCGACGGGGTGCTCGCGCGTCGGCTCGGACAGGTCTCGCGGCTCGGGCAGATGCTCGACCCGGCCGCCGACCGGCTGTTCATCCTGGTGACGCTGCTCGGGCTCGCGTGGCGGGAGGTCGTCCCCTGGTGGCTCGTCCTGGTGCTGGTGCTCCGGGACCTCCTGCTGCTCGGGCTGCTCGGGGTGCTGGCGAGACGGGGCTACGGCCCGCTGCCCGTCCACCTGGCCGGCAAGGCGGGCACCTTCGCGCTGCTCTACGCCTTCCCGCTGCTCCTGCTCGCCGAGTGGCCTGACCCCGTCGGCTCGGTGGCCCTCGTGCTGGGCTGGGCGTTCGCGTGGTGGGGCGTCGGGCTGTACTGGTTCGCCGGAGGCCTGTACCTGGTGCAGGCGAAGCAGGTCCTCGCCGCCGACGTCGAGTCCTCGCGCTCGTCGGCCCCCGTGTGAGCCAGGACAACCGGCCGGGGGCCGGGCCGGACGACGCGGGTCCAGGCGGCGTCGGGCCGCAGGGCCCCCAGCGGGGCCCAGGCGCGCTCGACGCGTCCATGACGCTCCTGAACGAGGTCATCCGCAAGCCCTTGGACCCCGGCTACCGGCTCGCCGCCGAGCGCAAGGCGCTGCAAGGGTCGCCGCCCCCCGCAGCGCCGCGGGTCGCCGTCATCCTCCTGTGCGCGATGGGCCTCGGGCTCGGCACCACAGCCGCGGCCATGTCGCTGCGGGCGCCCGAGCCGTCCGGGATGGCAGCACGCGACCTCCTCGAAGAGCAGATCCGGGAGCGGACGGCTGACGTCGACGTGCTCCGCGAGCACGCCCACGCCCTCGGCGCGGAGATCGACCAGCTGCACGCGTCGGCGTTGGCGGCGAGCGACTCGCGGCTCGTCGAGCAGCTCGAGGGCGACGCGCTCGCGTCAGGCGCCGTCGGCGTCGTGGGGCCTGGGATACGGATCACGTTCACCGACCCGCCGCCTGACGACGGCGTGCCCGCGGACCCCCTCGCCAGCCTGCAGGACAGGGACCTCCAGATCGTGGTGAACGGGCTGTGGCAGGCGGGCGCCGAGGCCGTCGCCGTCAACGGCCAGCGGCTGAGCGCGACCAGCTCGATCCGGAGCGCCGGGGGAGCCATCTTGGTCGACCTGGTCCCGATCATCGGGCCGTACGTGGTCGAGGCGGTCGGGGACCCGCAGGGACTGCAGACCGACCTGGCGCGATCGGCGTCGGGGTTCTGGATGACCGACCTCCGCCGGTACGACATCGACGTCGACGTGAGCTCTCAACGGGAGCTCCGGCTACCCGCGGCCACCCGGGCGGCCCTCCGGTCCGCCACCGTGCCGCCAGGAACGTCGTTGGTCACCGGTGGACATGTGGCAGGGTCGTCGCCGACGGCGTACGGGAGGAGTGGTCGCACGTGATCGCAGTGATCGGCCTGGTGGTCGGTGTCGTCGCTGGGCTGCTGGTGCAGCCCGTCGTGCCGTTGTTCCTCCAGCCCTACCTCCCGATCGCGGTCGTCGCGGCACTGGACGCCCTCTTCGGCGGCCTGCGCGCGATGCTGGACGGCATCTTTGACGACCGTGTGTTCCTGGTCTCGTTCCTGTCCAACGTCGTCGTCGCGGCGCTGATCGTGTTCCTCGGCGACCAGCTCGGGGTCGGCGCCCAGCTGTCGACCGGGGTGGTCGTCGTGCTCGGCATCCGGATCTTCTCCAACGCCGCCTCGATCCGCCGGCACCTGTTCAAGGCATGAGCGCCCGTGACGCCGGTGGCGACGCGGCCAGCCCTGCCCCCGAGACCGTGACGCCGGACGAGCCCGCCGTGGAGCGCGGCCCACGGGCTGAGCCGGAGACGTCGACCGGAGCGCAGCCCGTGACCGGGCCGGACGCCCGCCCTGCATCTGGGCCCGCGCCGGCAGACCCCTTGCTCGCCGACCCTGCGCCGGCGGAGCCGGTCGCCGCGCCCGTCGGCCCGTCGCCGGACCACGACGAGGAGCCGGCTCCTGCGGGGAGCGGCGGGTGGACCACGCTGCGCGGGCTGATGCGACCTCGCGCCACCCGTTCCCAGGTCCTCACCGCGCTGCTGTGCGCGCTGCTCGGCTTCGCGGTGGTCGCCCAGCTCCGCCAGACCCGCGACGACGGGCTCGCGAGCCTGCGGCAGTCGGAGCTGGTCGGGATCCTTGACCAGACCACGCGCCAAGGGGACGACCTGCAGCGGGAGATCGCCGAGCTGGAGCGCACGCGGGCGGAGCTCGAGTCCGGCACGGACAGCCGCCAGGCGGCGCTCGACGCGGCGACCCGCAGCGCCGAGATGCAGGGCATCCTCACCGGGCGACTGCCCGCGGTGGGCCCCGGGATCACCGTCTACCTGACCGACCCGACGGCCGCGATCGGCTACGAGCACATGGTCAACATGCTCGAGGAGCTCCGCAACGCAGGGGCGGAGGCGGTCCAGCTCAACGACCGGCGGCTGACCGCCTCGAGCTACTTCGCGCCTGGCGACGGCGGCCTCGTCGTCGACGGCGCCCTGGTCCGCCCGCCGTACCAGTGGGCGGTGATCGGGAGCCCGCAGACGATGGCGACGGCGCTCGACATGCACGGCGGCGCCCTGGCCATGATCCGCAACAGCGGGGCGAAGGCGGTGGTCACGATGGAGGACCGGGTCGAGGTCACGGCGACCCGCGAGCCCGCCGCCCCACAGTTCGCGACGCCGCTGCCAGCACAGACGAGTTGAGCGACAGGCCGACGCCCCGACGGCGCGGTGCTACAACATCCGCGCGCCTCCGCATAGGCTGTTGTCACATCGTGACCTCGAAGGCGGGTCGCAGTCACAGCAGGCCCGGGAGGCGGCATGAGCGACGATCGGCAGCTACCGGAGCAGCAGCGGAGCGCCCAGCACGAGCACGGACGTCCGGAGAGCGCCCCGTCGGCGTCCGACACCACAGTCTTCTCGAGCATCGACTCGACCGAGCTGGAGATCGTCGCGCCCGCCGGGCTGAGCGGCGACGCGCGTGCCGCGGTGCACGCCCTCCCGCGGACCTCGGCGCTGCTCGTCATGCAGCGCGGGCCCAGCGTGGGCGCCAGATTCCTCCTGGACGCGGAGCGCACGGTCGCCGGGCGCAGCCCCAACGCGGACATCTTCCTCGACGACGTGACCGTCTCGCGCAAGCACGCGGAGTTCGTGCGCGAGGGCGACGACTTCGTGGTGCGGGACATCGGCTCGTTGAACGGCACGTACGTCAACCGCAACCGGATCGACGCGACAGTGCTGCGGCCCGGTGACGAGGTGCAGATCGGCAAGTACCGGATGACGTTCCACCCGAGCCCTGCGCGAGCCACGGGCGGCGAGCCGGCCGTCAACCCGCTGTGACAGCGGCGGGCCGCTCCGCACGAGGTGTGACGGGCGGGAGTGCTCAGGCGACGGCGCGCCGGGCCGCCGAGGAGCCGCTGGAGGACGAGTCTGCGCACCAGGGTGGCGCGGACGAGCGTGTCGAGCCGTGGCCGCGCGGCATCTCGCGCCGGGCGACGATGCGCATCTCCGACGTGCTGGCCGCGTTGCAGATCGAGTTCCCGGCGGTGACGAACTCGAAGCTGCGGTTCCTCGAGGAGCAGGGCCTGGTGCAGCCGGTGCGCACGCCGGCCGGCTACCGCCAGTACAGCCCGGCCGACATCGAGCGGCTGCGGTACGTGCTGCGGCAGCAGCGGGACCGGTACGTCCCGCTCAAGGTGATCGGGGAGCAGCTCGCCGCTCTGGACTCCGGCGCGGAGGACGAGCCCCCCTCGCGGGCGCAGCTCGCCACGCGCGACGGTGTGCGGCAGACGGCCGTGACGGGAGCCCGTCTGACGTCGGAGGCGCTGGCACGCGAGGCCGGGGTTGATGTCGAGGTCGTCACCGAGTTGGTCGGCACCGGCGTGCTCCGGCCCACGGCCTCGGGGCACTTCGACGCCTGGGCCCGCGACGTGGTCGTGCTGGCCGTCGCGCTCCGCGAGCACGGCATCGACTCGCGGCACCTTCGGGTGTTCCGTGCCGCCGCCGATCGGCAGGCGGACCTCGTCGAGCAGGTCGTCGCGCCGTGGCGAGGCCGTCACGCGCCATCCTCGCGCGCCCGCGCGGGCACCCTGGCGGCGGAGGTCGGGGAGCTCTGCACCCAGTTGCACACAGCCCTGGTGCGTGCGGCCGTGTCCGAGCTGACGCCCTGACCTCGACGTCCTCCGCAGCCGTCACACGGCCGCGATCTCGCGGAGCCGAGCGCGCGCGCCCGTCGTAGCGTGGTCACGTGGGCGAGGACGAAGAGCTGGTTCCGGTCGAGGTGGTCGGCGTGCGGCAGCACATGGTCGACGAGGAGATCGTGGTGCTGCTGCTCGACCCCGCCTCGGAGCTGTTCGTGCCCATCGTGATCGGTCCCAGCGAGGGCAGCGCGATTGCCTCCGCGCAGGCCGGCATCGTGCCACGCAGGCCGATGACGCACGACCTGCTGTGCGATGTCATCACCGCGGTGGGCGCCACCCTGCGCCGGGTGGAGATCACCAGCCTCGAGCATGGGGTGTTCCATGCGGCGCTGGTCCTGGGATCGGGCAGCCGGGTGGACTCCCGGGCGTCCGACGCGATCGCGGTCGCGGTCCGGGTGGGATGCCCGGTGCTGTGCTCGGCCGAGGTGGTGGCGATCGCCGGCGTCGAGGCGCAGAACGGTCCCGCCGAGCAGGAGGTCGAGAAGTTCCGCGAGTTCCTCGAGCAGGTGACTCCGGAGGACTTCGACACCGGTCCGGAGCCGGGCGCGGAGGGCCGGTGACCAGGACTTTCGACGTCAGGTGGAAGGTGAGACTCGCCGAGACGACACTCCCGGGCGGCGCGCCGGGCGACGTCGTTGACGACCCGGGGCGCCAGGCCTAGCGTGACCGAAGGACATCCGAAGCCCGAGGTCACGCCTGGCGTGCAGGGCGCCGACACGGCGGATGACGCAATGAGTGGAGGACCCGTGAGCGGCACCGGTGACAGCGTGGAGGCTGCTGGCGGCGTCCCCCAGCGGGCCCAGGGCCTGCTGTTCGGGGACGAGCTCCCCGACCTCGACACCACCACCGGCTACCGGGGCCCCACGGCCTGCCGTGCCGCCGGCATCACCTACCGCCAGCTCGACTACTGGGCCCGGACCGGCCTGGTGGAGCCGACCATCCGCCCGGCCACCGGCTCGGGCACGCAGCGGCTGTACAGCTTCCGCGACATCCTGGTGCTCAAGGTCGTCAAGCGGCTCCTCGACACCGGCGTCTCGCTGCAGCAGATCCGCACGGCGGTCAGCCACCTGCGCGAGCGCGGGGTCGACGACCTCGCCCAGATCACGCTCATGTCGGACGGCGCCAGCGTCTACGAGTGCACCTCCGCGGACGAGGTCATCGACCTCGTGCAGGGCGGCCAAGGAGTGTTCGGCATCGCCGTCGGCCGTGTGTGGCGCGAGGTGGAGGGCACGCTCGCCCAGCTGCCCACCGAGCGCGCCGACGACGCCGGGGACGCGGCCGGGGAGCCGAGCGCGGACGACGAGTTGGCCGCGCGCCGCCGAGCGCGCAGCGCTGGCTGATCGACCTCGCGGGCGGCGCCGGGGCGTTCTCCGCGCGCTGACGGCGCACCACCCGGCGACGTGGGGTTGCCACCTCGACAGGGCATGCCCCTGAGGTGTGATCGCCCGTCTGAGGCGTGCCCCGGTGAGGAGGCCCTCAGCGCGTGGCGGGAGCCCGGAGCGCGCGCTCCAGCAGCTGGTCGAACGCGTCGGCGAGCTCGCCCGCGGCCGCGCCCGGCCACGCGTGCACGGGCTGCGCAGCGCCCTGCGCCTGCTGCAGCGCCGCGCGCTCGGGGAGCATGGGGGACAGGATCAGCGGCCCGTACAGCGAGCGCAGCTCCTCGAGCCGGAAGGCCTGCTCGACGGAGCGCGACCGCACGCGGTTGACCACCACGCCCAACGGCTGCAGCGACGGCGCCGGCCCTCGGCGCAGCTCGTCGATCGTGCGCATGGCCCGGCCCACGGCCATGACGGAGAACAGGCCCGGCTCGGTCACCACGACCGCCCGGTCGCACGCGGTCAGGCCGGCGCGGGTCAGACCGCCGAGCGAGGGCGGGCAGTCGAGCAGGACGAGGTCGTAGCCACTCACCCACGACAGCGCGAAGCGCAGCCGGTCCACGTCGCTGCCGGTCGCGTCGACGCCGTCGTGGCGCGCGGAGCGGTCAGATCCCGCGAGGACGTCGAGGCCCTCGTCCGCCCAGCCACTGGGCGCCGTGGCAGCCCGGACCGTCTCGGCCGACGGGTCGTCGAGCACGGCGGCGACGTCCAGGTGCTCACCCGGCGCCACGCCCAGGGCGAGGGTGCTGTCGCCCTGCGGGTCGAGGTCGACGACGAGGGTGCGTAGACCACGCTCCAGGGCGGCTGAGGCCAACCCCAGCGTCACCGACGTCTTGCCCACTCCACCTTTGAGACTGCACACGCCCAAGACCAGCACGGGCTCACGTTAGCGGGGCGTCGGCTGAGCACGAAAACGCGAACGAAAGCCGACATGGCAAGATCTGCCGGGGGAGCGGGCGGGGCGCAGTTTCGGCATGCGGTTGTCGACGGCCCGTGCGGAGGGCAGCCGCTACGGTGCTCCCGAACCAAACGGATGGGGTGAGTCGTGTTCTCCAAGGTGCTCGTCGCGAACCGCGCTGAGATCGCAGTGCGCGCATTCCGCGCCGCCTATGAGCTGGGCGCGCGGACAGTAGCGGTCTTCCCCCAAGAGGACCGGAACTCCGAGCACCGGCTGAAGGCCGACGAGGCGTACCCGATCGGGACCGCCGGCCACCCGGTCCGCGCATACCTCGACATCGACGAGATCATCCGCGTCGCCGCCGACTCTGGCGCGGACGCCATCTACCCGGGCTACGGCTTCCTCTCGGAGAACCCCGAGTTCGCCCGCGCGGCCATCGCCGCCGGGCTCACCTTCATCGGCCCGCCGCCGGAGGTCCTCGAGCTCGCCGGCAACAAGGTGCGCGCGCTGCAGGCCGCCCGCGAGGCCGGTCTTCCCGTGCTGCCGTCCTCCGCGCCGTCCTCCGACGTCGACGAGCTGATCGCCGCCGCCGAGGAGGTCGGGTTCCCGATCTTCGTCAAGGCCGTCGCCGGTGGCGGTGGGCGCGGCATGCGCCGGGTCGCCACCCCCGCCGAGCTGCCCGAGGCGCTGTCCGCGGCGATGCGCGAGGCGGACGCCGCGTTCGGCGACCCCACGGTGTTCCTGGAGCGCGCGGTGCTGCGTCCGCGCCACATCGAGGTGCAGATCCTCGCCGACGGCGCCGGCAACGTGGTGCACCTCTACGAGCGCGACTGCTCGTTGCAGCGTCGCCACCAGAAGGTCGTCGAGATCGCGCCGGCGCCGGACCTCGACCCCGAGATCCGCGACGCGCTGTGCCGCGACGCGGTGAAGTTCGCCCGGAGCATCGGCTACCAGAACGCCGGCACCGTGGAGTTCCTCCTCGACACCGTCGGCGACCGGGCGGGCCAGCACGTGTTCATCGAGATGAACCCCCGCATCCAGGTCGAGCACACGGTGACCGAGGAGGTCACCGACATCGACCTCGTCTCGTCGCAGATGCGCATCGCCGCGGGGGAGACCCTCGCGGACCTCGGCATCGAGCAGGACTCGATCCGCATCAACGGCTCGGCGTTGCAGACCCGCATCACCACCGAGGACCCGTCCAACGGCTTCCGGCCCGACACCGGCCGGATCGTCGCGTACCGCTCGCCGGGCGGCGCCGGGGTGCGGCTCGACGGCGCGACGGCGTCGGCGGGCTCGGAGATCTCCGGCCACTTCGACTCGATGCTGGTCAAGCTCACGTGCCGTGGCCGTGACTACCCGACGGCGGTGCGCCGGGCCCGTCGCGCCCTCGCGGAGTTCCGGATCCGCGGGATCAGGACGAACATCCCGTTCCTGCAGGCCGTCCTCGCCGACCCGGAGTTCGCCGCCGGGCGGATCTCGACCTCCTTCATCGACGAGCGCCCCGAGCTGCTCGCGGCGCGCGAGAGCGCGGACCGCGGCACCCGGCTGCTGTCCTACCTGGGCGACGTCACGGTCAACCGGCCGCACGGCGCGCGTCCGAGCGACGCCGTCGACCCGCGCCTGAAGCTGCCGGCCGTCGACCTCGCGAGCCCGGCCCCGGCGGGGAGCCGGCAGCGGCTCCTCGAGCTGGGACCCGAGGGCTTCGCCCGGTCGCTGCGCGAGCAGACGGCCGTCGCGGTGACGGACACCACCTTCCGCGACGCCCACCAGTCGCTGCTCGCCACCCGCGTGCGCACGCACGACCTGCTCGCCGTGAGCGCCACCGAGGCACGCGTGCTGCCCCAGCTGCTCTCGGTCGAGGCCTGGGGCGGCGCCACGTACGACGTCGCGCTGCGCTTCCTCGGCGAGGACCCGTGGGAGCGTCTGGCGTCCCTGCGGGAGGCCATGCCCAACCTCGCCCTGCAGATGCTGCTCCGCGGCCGCAACACGGTCGGCTACACGCCGTACCCCACCGAGGTCACCGCGGCGTTCGTCCGTGAGGCCACGGCCACCGGCATCGACATCTTCCGGATCTTCGACGCGCTCAACGACGTCGAGCAGATGCGACCGGCGATTGACGCCGTCCGCGAGGCGGGCACCCCGATCGCCGAGGTCGCGCTCTGCTACACCGGGAACCTGCTCAACCCGGCCGAGGACCTGTACACGCTCGACTACTACCTGCGGCTCGCCGACCGGATCGTCGAGGCCGGCGCGCACGTGCTCGCCATCAAGGACATGGCCGGGCTGCTGCGGCCCGCTGCGGCGACCAAGCTCGTCACCGCGCTGCGCGAGCGGTTCGACCTGCCCGTGCACCTGCACACGCACGACACCACCGGCGGGCAGCTGGCCACGCTGATGGCGGCCGTGGAGGCCGGCGTGGACGCGGTCGACGTCGCCAGCGCGGCGATGGCCGGCACCACGAGCCAGCCGTCGATGTCGGCGCTCGTCGCGGGGCTCGAGCACACACCGCGCGACACCGGGCTGGACCTGCGCGCGGTCTGCGACCTCGAGCCGTACTGGGAGGCCGTCCGCCGGCTCTACCGCCCGTTCGAGTCCGGCCTGCCCGGGCCCACAGGGCGGGTCTACGACCACGAGATCCCCGGCGGCCAGCTGTCGAACCTGCGCCAGCAGGCCATCGCGCTGGGCCTGGGCGGACGGTTCGAGCAGATCGAGGAGACGTACGCCGCGGCGGACCGCATCCTCGGCCGCCTGGTGAAGGTCACCCCGTCCTCCAAGGTGGTCGGCGACCTCGCGCTGCACCTGGTGGCCCGGCACGCGGATCCCGCCGACTTCGCGGAGAACCCGCAGTCCTACGACATCCCGGACTCGGTGGTCGGCTTCCTGTCCGGCGAGCTGGGCGACCCGCCCGGCGGCTGGCCGGAGCCGTTCCGCTCCAAGGCCCTGGCTGGTCGCACGGTGCGCGCCTCGGTCACGCCGCTCTCCGACCAGGACCGCCAGGACCTGGCAGCGGACTCCGCGACGCGTCGCGACCGGCTGAACCACCTGCTGTTCTCCGGCCCCACCAAGGAGTTCCAGGCGTTCCGCGGCTCCTACGGGGACGTCAGCGTGCTCGACACGACGCGCTACCTGTACGGCATGACCAACGGCGACGAGGTGGACATCGAGCTCGGCAAGGGCGTGCGCCTGCTGGTGGGCCTCGAGGCCGTCGGCGAGCCTGACGTCCGCGGCATGCGGACCGTCATGTTCACGCTCAACGGGCAGATCCGCCCGATCCAGGTCCGCGACAGGACCGTCGAGGTGGACGTGGCCGCTGCCGAGAAGGCCGACCCCGGGAACCCCGGCCAGATCGCCGCCCCGTTCGCCGGCGCCGTGACGCCGGTGGTCCAGGAGGGCCAGTCGGTCGAGGCCGGGCAGACGGTGGCGACGGTGGAGGCCATGAAGATGGAGGCCGCCATCACCACGCCCGTCGCCGGGAAGGTGCAGCGCCTCGCGATCGGCGCCGTGCAGCAGCTCGAGGGCGGCGACCTGGTGATGGTCATCTCCTGATCGGACGCCAGCGCGCCGATGCGGCTCACGCCCGTTGGCGCGCTGGCCCGCGTCCCCTGATGCTGGGGTGATGGCGAGCGAACTGACCGCGTGGGGGCACTCCTGCATCCGGCTCGAGCGGGACGGGATGCGACTGGTGATCGACCCAGGGCGCCTGAGCGCCCCGGAAGCCCTCACCGGCGCGGCGGGGGTGCTGGTCACGCACGAGCACAGCGACCATGTCGACCTCTCCATGGTGCGCCAGTCGCTCGACGTCGACCCTGACCTGCAGGTCTGGGGGCCGCCCTCGGTCATCATCGCCCTGTCCGACGGGACGACCGGCGACGAGCGCCTGCACGGGGTGACCGCCGGCGCGCGCATCGACGCGGTCGGGTTCGACGTCGAGGTGCTGGGGGAGTGGCACGCCGTCGTCCACCCCACGATCCCCAGGGTGGTGAACGTCGCCTACCTGATCGACGGAGCCCTGCTCCATCCCGGGGACTCGCTCACCGTTCCCGCCGATCGCGTGGTCGACACCCTGCTCGCCCCGGTGGCGGGCCCGTGGATGAAGATCGCGGAGACTGTCGACTTCATCCACGAGATCGCGCCCCGCACAGTCGTGCCCATCCACGACGCGACGCTGAGCCCGGCGGGCAAGGCCCTGGTGGACCGCCTCGTGCACCAGCTGTGCCCCGACGTGGAGTATCTCCGGCTCCCCGCGGCCGATGCGCTGCCGGTGCTCTGAGAGGCCACTTCTCGCCCGCCGCCGAACCGGAGGTGCGTGATGACGAATACCGCGACTCCGGGGTCGGGCTGCTACGGCCCTGCTGGTCCGTGACGAGGCTGCGCGCCGCAACGGCGAGTCGGGGGACTGGCGGCGCGGCCGTGTCGGGCATGCTGACCCGATGGTCAGAGTCGAGCAGTTGTCCGAGGACGAGTGGGAGGTGCTGCGCGACATCCGTCTGCGCGCGCTGTGGCAGAGCCCTCAGGCGTTCGGCGCGTCCCTCGCGAGGGATCAACGCTTCCAGGAGTCCCACTGGCGGATGCGCCTGCGCTCGAGCCACTGGTTCGTGGCGCGCACCGCGTCCGAGGACTCGCCTGTCGGGCTCGTGTGCATGATCACCGAGCCGGGATCGCCGGTGGACGACAGGCACGTGGTCAGCCTGTGGGTCGATCCGGGGCACAGGAGCCAGGGGATAGGCGGAGCGCTGCTGCGTCGGGTCGCTGACGAGGCTGTCGGGACAGGCGCCACGACCCTGTCGCTCTGGGTGGCCGATGACAACGACGCGGCGTGCGCGCTGTACACGGGGTTCGGGTTCGCTGCGACGGGCGCCAGCCAGCCGCACCCTCGGGACCCGGCGCGCTCCGAGGTGCGGTTCGAGTGCCCGCTTGACGGGCGCTGACCACACCTCCGCCGCACGCGGCCCGACTCAGTCCGGGGAGTCGTGGTCGGCGACGCGCGGCAGGGCGACGACGACCTCGGTCCCGGTCCCTTCCGTGCTCGTGATCGTCACCCGGCCGCCGTGCAGCTCGACGATGTCCCTGACGATCGCCAGGCCGAGGCCGCTGCCCCCGGTGGCACGGGTCCGCGAGGGATCGGCCCGGTAGAACCGGTCGAACACCCGGTCCAGCCGGTCGGCGGGGATGCCGCTCCCGTTGTCGCGCACCTGAAGGCGGACGTGGTCGCCCTCGCCGATGACCTCGACGCGCACCCAGCCCTCTGCGGGCGTGTGCCGCAGGGCGTTGGACGTCAGGTTGCCCAGCACCTGCCGCATGCGAACCGGGTCGACCTCGACGTCCGGATCACCGGACGTCGCGCAGGTGAGGTCGGCGACCGCGCTGCTGGCGGCGAGGCGGGTCGCGGACACGTGCTGTCGTGCCAGCGCGCCCAGATCGACACGCTCGCGATGCAGCCGCAGTGCGCCCGCGTCGGCGAGGGCGAGCACCTGCAGGTCGTCCACGACACGCTGCAAGGTCACCGCCTCCTCATGCAGGGACGCGAGGAGCTCCGGCCCTAGATCAACGAGCCCGTCCTGTGCTGCCTCGAGCTGGCCGCGGATCGTGCTCAGCGGTGAGCGGAGCTCGTGGGCGACGTCGCTGACCATCGCCTTGCGCGCGTCCTCCTGGCGTTCCCGGCTCTCGGCCATCGCGTTGAAGGCGACCGCGACGGCGCCGATGTCGCCCCGGTCGGTCACCCGCACCCGGGTGCCTGACGTGCCGTCGCTCATCCTGGCCGCGGCAGCCGCGAGCGCGCGCAGCGGCCGCGTCATGCGTGTGCCGACCAGCAGGCTGACTGCGGTGGCGGACAACAGCACCGCGGCGGCGATGCCGAAGATCCGGAGCCGGTTCCGGTCTGACATGTCGAAGAACGTGCTGGCGGCCGCGTCCTGCGGGGTGATGTACAGCAGCAACGGCTCGACGGCAGGCCGCGCAGGTGTCGTCTCGACGGTGGAGCGCTCGGGTCGCGCCGCGAGAGCATCCGCCTCCCTGCGCACGTCCAGCGCCGTTGTCGGGCTCGTCGTCGGCTCGGGCTCGGGCTGGGGAAGCCCTGGGGCGAGCAACACGTCGGGCATCGCGGGATCGAGCACGGTCCGGGCGGCTGCAGGGTCGACCGCGGACCGCCCGGGAGACGGGAGGCCGTCTGCGGTGGAGGAGTCGGCGACGACCGTGCCCTCTGGCGTGGCGAGCGTGATGCGGTAGCTGTGGACGCCACCCAGGCGGAGGGCCAGCTCCTGGACCTGGGGCCAACCGTCGTGCTCCCGCGCCCAGGTGATCAGCTCGCGGTACACCGCGCGGTCCTTGGCGAGGGTCTGGGCGCTCTCCTCCTGCTGGATGCCGATGCTGCGGACCACCAGCCAGGCCGTCGCGATCACGGAGACCGCGACCACCACGAGGCTCAGCGCCAGCAGTCGCACGGGCAGGGTGCGATATGCCCGCACCCGCTGGCTCACCGTGCGGTCCTGCTGGGGCCGCCCATCGGCGCCGAGCCGGTCGGGGCATCGCTGGTCGCGAGCAGCCGGTATCCGACGCCGTGCACGGTGGTGAGCCCCACCGGGTGCGGGACGCGTCGATCGAGCTTGCGGCGCAGGTTCATCACGTGCATGTCGACGGTCCGGCGGGAGACGTACGCGGTCGTGCCGTGCAGCCGGAGCATGAGCTGCTCGCGGGTGAGCACCCGGCCGCCGCCCCTGGCCAGCGCGTCGAGCACGATCAGCTCACCCGGTGTGCACTCGACCGCTGCGCCGCCGTAGACGGCGGTGTGACGCTCGAGATCGACGTCGAGATCGCCCACCCGGAACGCGGTGTCGTCGTCGCCGTGCGAGGTGCGCGAGCGTCGCAGCAGCGAACGCACCCGGGCCATCAGCTGCCGCGGGGAGTACGGCTTCACGACGTAGTCGTCGGCGCCGAGGTCGAGGCCGAGGAGCACGTCGTCCTCGCTCGACCTGGCGGTGATCAGGATGATGGGCACCGCAGACTCCGCGCGCAGGATGCGACAGACGTCCAGCCCGTCGACGCGGGGCATCATGACGTCGAGCAGCAGCAGGTCGGGCTGATGCCGCCGGACCTCCTCCAGCGCGGCCCGGCCGTCGCCGACGACCGTGACGTCGTGCCCGTCGTTCTCCGCGTAGACCCGCAGGACGTGGGCTTGCTTGGGGTCGTCCTCGGCGACCACGAGGCGTGCCATGCCGCCCAGCGTAGGGTGCCGCAAAATCGCCGCGGCCGTCTGACGGCCTCCGGACCGTGCTCTGACAACTTCCTGACAGCGCGTGCCTACCGTGATGAGGCATGACCAGGTCTCGATTGCCAGCCGCCCCTCTGCTCGCGGCCGTCGCCGTCTTGCTCGGCGCCTGCTCCGGCGCCGAGCCCGCGCCCGCAGTCGCCTCGCTGGACTCACCCCCGACAGCGGTGACCCAGCCGCCGACCGCGCCGGCCGACGACGCGGCTGGCGACGCGCCGAGCCCTGTCGGCGACTCCGGCTACCCGACCTCCGGGCCGCAGCCGCAGCTCCGCCTCGACGACCCGCCCGAGCGTCAAGCCCAGCTGCTCACGCTCTGGACGCAATGCCTGCTGGACAACGGGGCGCCACCCCTGGGCACGGAGAGGGTGACCGTGGGGTCCGAGACCCGCGATCTGTCGACCATGGTGGGCGACCCGGTCCCGGACTCGGCGAAGGCGGCCTGCGCGCACCTGTTGCCGCTCCAACCCGTCGAGCTGGAGCCTGCCACCAACCCGCAGTACCGCGAGGACTACTTCGCGTATGTCGACTGCCTGCGTGAGAACGGGATCATGGCGCACGTGATCAACGACTCGAGCGGTCCGCCGGGGACGCTCGGGTGGACCTACGACGGGTCGGCGGCGGTGCCGCCGGACGACGAGGAGGCGATCGATCGCACCTGCGTGCTGCAGGCGTTCGGCGGCGGCGCGTGAACGTGCCGCACCTGGAGCCCGGCGCCACCGCGGTCCCGGACGCCGCCCCTCTCGGCCCGGCGGTCCGGCCCCGCAGCAGGCGACGCGCCACGCTCCTCGTGGGCGGAGTCGTCGCGGTGCTCGCGGTCTTCTCCGTCGCAGCGCTCACCCTCGGGCCCGTCTGGCGCGGGGGGAGGGCGTCGGCGGCGGACTCCTCGCCGAGTGCCACTCCGCGACCCACTGCTGAGGTCGTCCTCACCGACCTGGTCGACGCCCGCGTGCTGCGCGGCGCGGTGCACCACACGGCGCCCGCGACGTTCGCCGGAACGGGCGACGGCATGGTCACCGCGCTCCCGGAGGCCGGGGCGGTCGTCGAGCGCGGGCAGCAGCTCCTCCGCGTGGACGACCGCCCCGTGGTGCTCCTGCTCGGTGACACCCCGCTGTTCCGGGTGCTCGACGCAGAGGTCCCGGAGGGCGGCGCTGCCCCGCGCGGCAACGACGTCCGCGTGCTGGTGGAGAACCTGATCGCCCTGGGGTACGACGTCGGCCGGCCGGCGGAGCGGGCCCTCACGGCCGCGGCGGCGACGCCCGCCGGTGATGGGGGAGAGACCCTCTCGAGGAACAGGGCTGCAGTCGACGGCACGGCCCGCGCGGACGCGAGCGCGCACGTGGCCTACACCGCGCGCGTGGCTCAAGCGGTCCGCCGCTGGCAGCAGGACCTCGGCCTCGACCCGACGGGCATCGTCGACCCGGCGCTGGTGGTCGTCCGACCCGCGCCCGTCGTCGTCGAGCAGGTCCTCGTGCAGTCCGGGACACCGGTCGCCGCCGACCTGCTGACCCTGGCCTCCGAGGCCAGGGTGGTCAGCGTCGACGTCGCGGCCGGTGAGTTGGGCGGCCTCGCCGTCGGGACGGCCGTGACGCTGAGCTCGGGGGACGGCCGCGAGAGCACCGGCACGATCACCCAGGTGGCGGCCGGTGGCACGTCTGACGCGACCGGGGCGCCCGGTTCGACCGTCGTCATCGCTGCCGACGACCCGTCCGTGCTGGACGGAGCCGCGGAGGTCGACGTCACCGTGACCGCGGACACACGGATCGGCGTGC
>Ga0233375_1000115_pt1 | contig 50064 bp, 36 predicted proteins | sample ElkDunMinimDraft_10_FD_191539 | JGI IMG/M metagenome (GOLD analysis project Ga0233375, IMG submission 191539) | Fecal eukaryotic communites from dung pellets of Tule Elk in California, USA - Elk Dung E16 | ecosystem: Host-associated > Mammals > Digestive system > Large intestine > Fecal | place...
GCTCGCCGACACGCCGCTGCCCGCGCCCGGCGAGCCCGGCGCCCCGGCGCCCGAGGTGCTGGTGGTGGTCGGCCCCGAGGGGGGCATCTCGCCGGCGGAGCTGGGCGCCCTGCGGGACGCGGGAGCAGTCGCCGTGCGGCTCGGCCCGCACGTGCTCCGCACCTCCACCGCGGGTCCGGTCGCGCTGGCGCTGCTCGCGCAGCGGCTCGGGCGCTGGGGCTGACGGCCCGCCGTCGGCAGCCGACGCGGCGCGTCACGGCGCGCTGCGATCGGTAGGATGGGGAGGTCGAGCGACACCTGGACAGAAGGAGAGCAGCGGCGCAAGCCGAGCACATGGCCGAGAGCACATCCGCACCGCGCGCCAGCACCGTGGGCGGCGCCCGGGTCGAGCACCGGATCACCGTCCCGCCAGCCGTGTCGATGGTCGAGCTCCTCGGGCTCCGCGACGAGGTGCTGCGCGCGATCGAGGCCGGCTTCACGGGTGTGGACATCCACGTGCGCGGCAACGAGGTGTCGCTGGCCGGGCCCGCCGGCGACGTGGCCCTCGTCGCCCGCCTGGTCGACGAGCTGGTCGAGATGGCCCTCAGCGGGACGCCGCTGACGCCCGACGTCGTGGCCCGGACCGTCGAGATGCTCGCTAACGGCGCCGTGAGCCGTCCCGCCGACGTCCTCTCGTTCAACATCCTCTCCTCGCGCGGCCGGACCATCCGCCCCAAGACCGCCGGCCAGAAGGACTACGTCGACGCGATCGACCGGCACACCGTCACGTTCGGCATCGGGCCGGCCGGCACCGGCAAGACGTACCTCGCGATGGCGAAGGCGGTGCAGGCGCTGCAGGCGCGGCAGGTCAACCGGATCGTCCTCACCCGGCCGGCGGTCGAGGCGGGCGAGCGGCTCGGGTTCCTGCCGGGCACCCTCAACGACAAGATCGACCCGTACCTGCGCCCGCTGTACGACGCGCTGCACGACATGATCGACCCCGAGTCGATCCCGCGGCTCATCGAGGCCGGCACCATCGAGGTCGCGCCGCTCGCGTACATGCGCGGCCGCACCCTCAACGACTCCTTCATCATCCTGGACGAGGCGCAGAACACCTCGACCGAGCAGATGAAGATGTTCCTCACCCGCCTGGGCTTCGGCTCCAAGGTGGTGGTCACGGGAGACGTGACCCAGGTCGACCTGCCCGCCGCGACGGCCTCCGGGCTGCGCACGGTCGAGTCCGTCCTCGCCGACGTGGACGACGTCGAGTTCTGCCGGCTGACGTCGTCCGACGTGGTGCGTCACCGGCTCGTCAGCGACATCATCGACGCGTACGCGCGCTGGGACAGGTCATGAGCATCGAGGTCAACAACGAGTCCGGCGCCGAGGTCGACGAGGCGGAGTTCGCCGCGCTCGCCCGCTACGTGCTGGACGCCATGCACGTCCACCCGCAGACGGACCTGTCCATCCTGCTCGTCGGCACGGACGTCATGTCCGAGCTGCACGTGCAGTGGATGGACGAGCCCGGCCCCACCGACGTGCTCTCCTTCCCGATGGACGAGCTGCGCCCCGGGCGCGAGGGCGAGCAGACGCCCGCCGGCCTGCTCGGCGACGTGGTGCTCTGCCCGGAGGTGGCGGCCGAGCAGGCCCGGGTGGCCGGGCACTCCACGGCCGAGGAGCTCCTGCTGCTGACCACGCACGGCATCCTGCACCTGCTGGGGTACGACCACGCCGAGCCCGAGGAGGAGAAGGAGATGTTCGCGCTGCAGCGCCAGCTCCTTCTGACGTTCCTGGCCGGTCGATGACGCAACCGCCCGTCGGGCTCCTGCTCGTCCTCGCCGTGGTGGGGATCCTGCTGGCGGCCGCGCTGAGCGCCAGCGAGGTGGCGGTGCTGCGGGTGACCCGCGCCGCCGTCACCGAGCTGTACAGCACCCGCCACGCCGCGGCCGACCGCGTCCGCAAGGTCGTCGAGCACCCCCTGCGCGTCTCCTCGTCGGCGGCCTTCGTGCGCCTGCTCTGCGAGATGACCGCGACCGTCTGCCTCACCCTGATCGTGGCGTCCAGCGGCTGGCCGTGGTGGATCGTGCTGATCGTCGCGGGGGTGCTCTGCGCGCTCGTGGCCTACCTGCTGGTGCGGGTGAGCCCGCGCACCCTCGGGCGCCAGCACCCGGTCACGGTGCTGGTCGCGTTCTCGCGGCTGCTGCTCGTCGTCTCGACGGTGGTCGGCGGCTTCGCGCGGGCCGCGCCCGCGGGGCGGACCGTCGAGGCCGAGGACGAGCTGCGGGACATGGTGCAGCGGGTCAGCGAGTCGGACGTGATCGAGGACGACGAGCGGGACATGTTCCGCTCGGTGCTCGAGCTCGGCGACACCCTCACCCGGGAGGTCATGGTGCCGCGCACCGACATGGTGACCACCGGCGCCGACACGCCGCTGCGCAAGGTCCAGTCCCTGCTGCTCCGCTCCGGCTACTCGCGGGTGCCGGTGGTCGGCGACTCGGTCGACGACCTGCGCGGCGTGCTGTACCTCAAGGACCTGGTGCGCCGGCTCGCCGACGACCCCCAGGCCGCGTCGGCGCCCGCCACGTCGATCGCCCGGCCCCCGGTGTTCGTCCCCGAGTCGAAGCCCGTGGACCAGCTGCTGCGCGAGATGCAGGCCGGCTCGTCGCACATCGCGATCGTGGTCGACGAGTACGGCGGCATCGCCGGGCTCGTCACCATCGAGGACGCCCTCGAGGAGATCGTCGGCGAGCTCACCGACGAGCACGACCGCTCCGGGCCGGCGGTCGAGGACCTCGGCGACGGCGTCATCCGGGTCCCCGCGCGGCTCGGCAAGGACGAGCTCGGCGAGCTGTTCGGCCTGGAGGTCGAGGACGACGACGTCGACAGCGCCGGCGGCCTCCTGGCCAAGGCCCTGGGCAAGGTCCCCCTGCCCGGGTCGGTGGGGGAGATCCACGGCCTGCACCTCGTCGCCGAGCAGGCCGGCGGCCGGCGCAAGCAGATCACCACCATCCTCGCGAGCCGCATCACCCGAGACGACGAGGCCGACGAGCCCGACGACCATGACGACTTCCCCTCACGACGCTGACACTGGAGCCACCCGAATGACCTTCCGCTCAGGATTCGCCTGCTTCGTCGGGCGACCGAACGCCGGCAAGTCCACCCTCACCAACGCGCTCGTCGGGCAGAAGGTCGCGATCACCTCCGGCCGCCCGCAGACCACGCGGCACACCGTGCGCGGCATCGTGCACCGTGACGACGCGCAGCTCGTGCTGGTGGACACCCCCGGCCTGCACCGCCCCCGCACCCTCCTGGGGGAGCGGCTCAACACCCTGGTCCGCGACACCCTCACCGAGGTCGACGTCGTGGGCTTCTGCCTGCCCTCCGACCAGAAGGTCGGGCCGGGGGACCGGTACATCGCCGAGCAGCTCAGCGAGCTGTCGCAGGGCCCGGGGAGGACGCCGGTGGTGGCGATCGCCACCAAGGCGGACCTGGTGGGCAAGCAGCGCCTCGCCGAGCACCTGCTGGGCATCTCGCAGCTGGGGGACTGGGCCGACATCGTCCCGGTGTCCGCCGAGTCGGGGTACCAGGTCGACGTGCTCGAGAAGGTGCTCGTGGGCCACCTGCCCGAGGGCCCCGCGCTGTACCCCGAGGGCGAGCTCACCGACGAGCCCGTGGCCGTGATGGTCGCCGAGCTGGTGCGCGAGGCCGCGCTCGAGGGCGTCCGCGACGAGCTGCCGCACTCGCTCGCGGTGGTGGTCGACGAGATGCTGCCCCGCGAGGGGTCCACGGAGGAGCGGCCCATGCTCGACGTCCGGGTCAACCTGTTCGTGGAGCGCGACAGCCAGAAGGCGATCATCATCGGCAAGGGCGGCTCGCGGCTCCGCGAGGTCGGCACGCAGGCCCGTCAGGGGATCGAGGCCCTGCTCGGCACGCGGGTCTTCCTCGACCTGCACGTGAAGGTCGCCAAGGACTGGCAGCGGGACCCGAAGCAGCTCGGCCGTCTCGGCTTCTGACGCGTCGATGTCCTCGTCCCACGCACCGGGGCACGACCTGTCCCCAGTGCCGGATCGCGTCGTGCGCGATACTGGCCCCATGCCCTTCCGTATCGCAGGGAGCACCGCGGTGGGCATCCTCATCCTGGCTTTCATCGGCGCGATCATGGGCCCCCAGTGGGACCCGGCGCCCCTGAGCGAGGCCCTGCCCCGCGAACGGGTGTCCACCACCATCGGCGGCGCCCTCCCGCGCCAGCAGTACGACGTGCGGGTCAGCCAGATCATCGTCGAGCTGGACGGCTCCAGCGTCGACGCCCGGCTGACTGAGCCCGTCGGGGCGCCCGAGGGCAGGCCCGGCGTGGTGTTCGTGCACGGCGCCGGCACCGGGCAGTCCGAGAGCGCGTTCGGCGCCCAGACCCAGGCGCTCGCGGCCGCCGGCGTGGTGACGCTCGTGCCGAGCAAGCGGCTGGACACCTACTCGACGAGCCATCGCGACTACGTGGCGATGGCCGCGGACTACGAGAGGTCGGTCCAGGCGCTGCGGGAGGTCCCCGGCGTCGACCCGGCCAAGGTGGGGGTCTACGGCGAGAGCGAGGGCGCCTGGATCGTGCCGGTGATCGCGGCTCGCGATCCCGAGGTCGCCTTCGTCGTGCTCGTCTCGGCGCCCGTCGTGCCGCCGCGCCAGCAGGCCGCGTTCGCCACCGACGCCTACCTGCGCAACACCGGGGTGCCCGGCGGGGTGTTCCGGGCCATCCCGCGCGCCGTCGGGATCTCGCTGCCGGGCGGCGACTTCGAGTACGTCGACTTCGACGTCGCGCCGTTCCAGCGCCAGATGACCCAGCCGGTGCTGGTCGTCTACGGCACCGCCGACCTGTCCATGCCGATGGTCCAGGGCGCCGAGCAGATCATCCGGGACACCGCCATCGTCGGGAACACCGACATCACGGTCCGGTACTACGAGGACGCCAACCACGGGCTCAAGGTCGACGGCAAGGTCTCGTCGGTCTTCCTGCGGGACCTCGCGGACTGGGCGGCCGGGCTGCCGTCCACGGCCGGCGCGTCGCCGCGCATCGCCGGGGCGGACCCGGTCCAGGTGTACGCGGCGGCGCCGGTGCCGACGCCGCGATGGCTCGGCGACGGCGACGTGGTGCTGGGCGTGGCGGCTGCCGGGGCCGGGCTGGTCGCCCTCGGCCCGGTGATCCTGCTCGTCGCGGGAGTCGTGCGGCGCGTCCGCGGAGGGCCGGCCCGCAGCGCGATGGCGCCGGGGGTGGCGCTCCGCGCCTGGCTCCTGGGGGCGCTGTCGCTGCTGACCGTGGGCGCCCTCATCTGGTACCTGCTGGCCGTGGCGCGGCTCGCCCTGGGCTACGAGCGCAACGTCTGGATCGTGCAGGGCGGCTGGCTCGCGGTGCGCGTGCTGGGGATCGCGGCCGTGGTGGCGGGGGTGCTGCTCATCGAGCGGGCGCGCCGCGCGCGAGAGTCGGGCGCCGCGATCGCCCGTGGCGCGGTCGCGATCGGGTCGCTCACGGCGACGGTGCTGGGCGCGGCGGTGCTGCTGGTCGTGCTCGCCTACTGGGGGGTCTACCAGCTGGGCATCTGACCCGGTGGGCGGTGGTACGCATCTGCCTCTCAACTAGGGCACGATGTGGGCCGATACATCAAGATCGGGGGCGCGTGCCGCCCCGGACAAGTCGTGGGGGTGAGTCGTTGCGCACGTCGTGGGGTTCCGCGACCGATCGCGGGCTCGTGCGCGCGGTCAACGAGGACGCGCTGCTGGCCTACCCGCCGGTGTTCCTCGTGGCCGACGGCATGGGCGGGCACGATGCGGGCGACGTCGCCAGCAGGCTCGCGGTCGAGGAGTTCGCGCAGCTCGCCGGGCAGCCGCACGCCACCTCGGACGACGTGCACGCCTGCTTCACCCGCACCGCGGAGCGCATCCGGGAGGCGCTCGACGGGCGCCCCTGCGGCACCACGGTCTCCGGGGTGGCCGTCGCCGAGCACGAGGGCAGCTCGTACTGGCTGGTCTTCAACGTGGGCGACTCCCGCGTCTACCGCTGGGTGGAGGGCCACCTCCGCCAGATCAGCGTCGACCACTCGGTGGTCCAGGAGATGCTCGACAACGGAGCCCTCGACGCGGAGCAGGCGCGCTCGCACCCCGAGCGCCACGTCCTCACGCGTGCGCTCGGCAGCGGCGCCAGCCCCGAGCCCGACTACTGGATGATCCCCGCCGGGCCCCACGACCGGGTCCTGGTGTGCTCGGACGGCCTGACCGGCGAGCTGTCCGACGCCGCGATCAGCGAGGTCCTCGGACTGTTCGCCGACCCGCAGGAGGCGGCCCAGGAGCTCGTGCGGCTGGCCGTCGACGCGGGCGGCCACGACAACGTCAGCACGGTGGTGGTGGACGTCGCCACCGCCGACGCGGGCGACACCCACATGACGGTCCCACGCGCGGGGGCGGGCCTCGGCCCGGGCGCCTGGGACGAGATGCTCGACGGCGCCACCGTGCCGCGTGCCAGGACGAGGGAGATCTGACCGTGAACGTGCCCGAGTACACCCCTGGGACCTGGCACGCCGTCGTCGCGCACGGCATGGTCGCCCTGCTGGCTCCGTCCACCCCTGTCGAGACGGTCCGCGCGGTGTGGGACGCCGCGCCCACGCACGGCGGGATCGCCGACCAGCTCGAGGTGCTGCTGCGTGACGGCATCGGCGGCCTGCAGTCCTTCGCCCTCGTCGACGTCACAACCGGGCGCGTGCACGCGGCGCTGCGCGGCGAGGTCGAGGTCGAGGTCAGTGGAGCGGGCGGCGCCCGCGTGCTCACGGCCGGCGAGGTCACCACGTGGTCGGAGCGGGTCGCGGAGGGCGCCGACGTCATGACGGTGCGCGTGAGCGGCGCGCCGATGTGGTCGGGAGCGGCCGCCTGGCCGATCGCCACCGGGGTGGTGCGCGCCGACGGCGTGCGGGTCGCGCTGGCCGCGTCCTCCGAGGCGCGCCCCGCGTCGCCCGTCGTGGCGGAGCCTGTCGGCGCGCTGGGCGTCGAGCCGCTGCCCGAGGTGGAGCCCTTGCCCGCTGTCGTGCAGGCGCCCGAGCCCGCTCCCGCACCCGAGCCCCAGCCCGCGCCTGCCCCGGAGCCACCCGCGTCGGACGAGCCGACGCCGGCGGAGCCCACGCTCGCCAGCGAGGCCGCGGTGTGGACCTCGGAGCTCGACGGCGGCAGCCATCGGGCGGCCGACCCCGTCGCGGACGCCGGAGGGCTGATCGAGGGCGCGCCCGCCTGGCTGCTGCCGCCTGCCGAGGAGCCCGCCCCGACCGTCGCCTTCGACGCCCCTGCCGCCACGTCCGCCCTGGACGCCCCGCTCGAGCAGCTCGGCGGCGCGCCGCAGGCCCCGGTCTCCGACGCCTACGGCGTGACGGAGCCAGCCGCGGACGCCCACCTGCCGATGCCCGGCCAGGACTCGGTCGTGGCCGAGGCCGAGGCCGTGCTGCACGCCCAGCACGGAGCCGTCGCGTCCGGCGAGGTCGCGCCGGACGACCACGACGGGTTGACCATCCTCAGCAGCGACCTCGTGGCCATTCGCGACCAGCTCCCCTCGTGGGCGGGCGACGAGGTGCCCGGCCCGTTCCGGGTGGTGGCTCCGGCGCCCCCCGCGGTGTCCCGCCTGGTGCTGTCCACGGGCGCGGTCGTCCCGCTCGACCGCTCCGTCCTGCTCGGGCGCGCCCCGCAGGTGCTGCGGGTCACCAACAGCGAGATACCCCGCCTCGTGAGCGTCCCCTCGCCCCAGCAGGACATCTCGCGCACGCATGCCGAGGTGCGCGCCGAGGGCGAGGACGTGCTGGTCACGGACCTGCAGTCCACCAACGGCGTGCTCGTGTCCCGTGATGGCGAGCGCGCGCGCCGCCTGCACCCAGGGGAGCCGACGGTCGTGCGCCCCGGTGAGCTCGTCGACCTCGGGGACGGTGTCACGTTCACGGTGGAGCGGGGTACGTGACCGCACGCCGCGAGGCGTCGACGCCACCGCAGATCGCGGGCCACCGGTACGTCCGGGTGCTGGGGCTCGGCGGGTTCGCCGACGTCTTCCTGTACGAGCAGGACCTGCCGCGCCGCTCGGTGGCGGTCAAGGTGCTGCTGGCCGGCTCGCTCGACGACGACCTGCGCTCGGGTTTCCGCACCGAGGCCAACCTCATGGCGCAGCTGTCCCACCACCCGTCCATCGTCACGATCCACCATGCCGACATCGCCCGTGACGGCCGCCCGTACCTGGTCATGGAGTACTGCTCCGGGCCGGCCCTCGCCGAGCGCTACCGGCGTGAGCGGATCTCCGTGCCGGAGGCCCTGCGCATCGGCGTGCGGCTGGGCTCCGCCGTGGAGACGGCGCACCGCGCGGGCATCCTGCACCGTGACATCAAGCCCGCCAACGTCCTGACCACCGACTTCGGCTGGCCGGCGCTCACCGACTTCGGCATCGCCGCCACCACGGGAGCCGGCGCCGGGGCCGCCCTCGGCATGTCGATCCCGTGGTCGCCGCCCGAGCTGCTCGCCCAGCAGCCCCACGGCGACGCCCGGTCCGACGTGTACTCGTTGTCGGCGACGGTGTACTCCCTGCTGGCCGGGCGGACCCCGTTCGAGGTGCCCGGCAGCCCCAACGGGGCCGCCGACGTCGTCGCCCGGATCGAGCGCAGCCCTCTGCAGCCGACCGGCCGCGAGGACGTGCCCGCGTCGCTGCAGGCGGTGCTGGCCCGGGCGATGGCCAAGGACCCGGACGCGCGGTTCGCCAGCGCGGCCGCGTTCGCGCGGGCGTTGCAGCAGGTCGAGGCGTCGCTGGGCTTCGCGGTGACGCCGCTCGACCTTCCCGACGACGCGCGCCTGGCGCCCCCGAGCCCCGCCCACGTGACGGCGGCGCAGGCCGCGCCGGCTGGCGACGACGCGACGCGGCTCCGCCCGGTGATCAGCATCGACGCGTCCGGGCTCCCGGCGGAGATGTCCTCGCGCACCCACGCGGGCGCGCCCCTGCCCGACCTCGACGGGCCCTCGCACGTGCGACTGGGCCTCCCGCAGACGGGCACGGTCCCCGGCGCGACGGCCCCGGCGCCGACGCCCGGCGGCGAGGACGCGGCACGCCCCGGCGCCGGCGCGGCCCGTGGGGCGGGCGCGTCCGACCCCGAGGCGCCTGACGCCGGCCGCCGCAGGCGCGTGGCGGTCGGCTCCGTCTCGGGCGTTCTCGTCGTGGCGGCGCTCGCCGGGGTGGCCGCGCTGACCCTCGGGGGCCGGGCCGACGCCCCGCCCGCGCCGATGCCGACAGTGAGCGAGCTCGCCCGGCCGACCCTCGGCGGGGTGTCCTCCGTGGTGCCCGCGCCTGCCGACCTCGTGGGCCGCCGGACCGCCGCCGGCGTCGAGTTCACCTGGACGAACCCCGACCCGGCCGAGGGCGACCAGTACCTGTGGGGCGTGCGGACCGCGACCGGCGGCGGCGAGCTCGAGCTCGTCGCGGAGCGCCGCGTGTCCGTCCCGGCCTCGGCCGATGAGACCGTGTGCGTCGAGGTGTCGATCGTCCGGGCGAACCGCGCGGCCTCGGCGGCGCCCGCGGAGGCCTGCGCGTCATGAGACTGCTCGCAGCCCGCCGTCGCGTCGCCCAGGCGGCCGCCGTCGTCACGGCCCCCGCCGTGCTCCTGGTGCTGGCCCTGGTGAACCCCGGCTTCCCTCTGGCCCGGGTCGACCTCAACGACGCCGGCGTGTGGCTGACCGCCACCGAGTCGTTGCGGCTGGGACGCCTGAACGCGCAGGTCGAGGAGCTCAACGCGGGGCTGGTGACGACCGGCAGCCGTTTCGACGTGCTGCAGGACGGCGCGGACGTGCTGCTGGTCGAGCCGGTCACGGTGTCCTTGGTCGACCCGGCCACGGTCACGCTCGCCGCCCAGGTCGCCGTGCCCTCGGGCTCCGAGGTGTCCATGGGCGGCGGGACGGTCGCGCTGGTCGACCCGGACGGCGACGCGTGGGTGCGTCCCGTCGCGCAGCTGGGCGGCCTCGCCCCCGCGGCGGACACCCCGGACATGGTGCTCGGCGCGGGCGGGCGCGTGGTGGTCACCGACGCGGGGGTCGCCTACGGCGTGGCGGCCGAGACCGGCGACGTCACGCGGGTCGCGCTGGTCGACGGGCAGCCGCAGGCCGAGCCCGCGGGGACGCTCGGCGCCCCGGTCGAGCAGCTCACCGCGGTGGGCGACGAGCCGGTGGGGCTCAGCGGCGACACCGTGCGCACCCGCCGGGCGGCGGTGGGCCTCGAGGGCGGGCGCGACGTGGTCCTGCAGCAGCCCGGCCCGGCCCATGACACGGTGCTGGTGGCGACGCGCGACGCCCTGCTCGAGGCGCCGCTCGACGGTGGCGACGTGGCACGCCACGCCACCACGGGCCAGGGCGTGCCTGCCGCGCCGGTGCGGCTCGACGGCTGCGCGCACGCGGCCTGGGCCTCGGGCTCCGGCTCGTACCTGCGGCGCTGCGGCGAGGGCAAGCCCGAGGTGCTGGACCTCGAGGGCATGACCACCAGCGACCAGTTGACGTTCCGGGTCAACCGCGGCGTCGTCGTCCTGAACGACACCCTGCGCGGCCGGCTGTGGATGCCGATGGAGGACGTCGCGCTCCGCGAGCCCAACTGGCAGGACATCGTGCCGGAGGACGAGCCCGAGGAGAGCCAGGAGGAGGCCGAGGGCGCCGCGACCACGCAGGACCTCCTCGCGGAGTGCGGCGCCGAGTCGTCCGCCCCGCAGGCCCAGGACGACGTCTTCGGGGTGCGCCCGGGACGGACGATGATCCTGCCGGTCATCGACAACGACTCCTCCTCGGACTGCGGGATCCTCGCGGTGAGCGAGTTCGACCCCCTGCCCGAGGAGTTCGGCACGCTCCAGGCGATCTACGGGGGGCGCGCGCTGCAGGTCCGCGTCAACCCCGACGCCGCGGGGACCGTCGTCTTCACGTACACGATCTCCGACGGGCGGGGCACCGGCGCCCCGTCGACGGCCGACGTGCAGCTCACGGTCCGCGACCCGGGCGTCAACGACGCGCCCGTGCAGAGCCGGATCGGCTCCCTGAGCGTCGAGCAGGACGCGCACGCGCAGTACAACGCCCTGGCCGACTTCACCGACCCGGATGGCGACGACCTCACGCTGGTCGACGCGACGGCGACGTCGGGCACGGTCCGCTTCCGGCAGGACGGGATCGTCACGTACCAGGCGGACGGCGGGACACTGGGCCGCACCGAGGTCCGGCTGCTGGTCTCGGACGGCCAGGAGACCGTCGAGGGCACGCTCGTCGTCGACATCCGCGCCGCGGGCTCGCTGGCGCCCCAGATCGACCCGGTGCACGCGGTCACCTACGTCGACCAGCCGGTGCGGCTGCAGCCGCTCGACGCCGTGCGCACCAGCGGCAAGGAGCCGGTGCGCCTCGCGGGGGTCGACGACCTGCCCGGCGCCAAGATCACCACCGACCTCGCCGCCGGCACGTTCACGTTCAGCGCCCCGCGCCCCGGCACGTACTACGTGAGCTTCGTGGTGGTGGCCGCCCCGCAGCAGGCCACGGGCCTGGCCCGGGTGGACGTGCTCGAGTGGCCGTCGCAGGTCGAGCCGCCCGTGGCGGTGCGGGACCGGGTGTCCCTGGCCCCGGGCCGCGAGGTGACCGTGGCGCCGCTGGCGAACGACTCCGACCCGGCCGGCGGGGTGCTGGTGCTGCAGTCGGTGGACACGCCCGAGGACTCCGGGCTGCGGGTCGCCGTCCTCAACCACGAGCTCGTCCGCATCTCCGCGACGCGCACCCTCACCGCCCCCGTGTCCCTCACGTACACGGTGTCCAACGGCGCGGCGTCGGCGGTCGGGGAGATCGCCGTCCACCCGGTGCCCGCATCCGCGGTCGCGCAACCGCCCGTCGTGGAGAACCTCGAGGTGAGCGTGCGCACCGGGGGAGTCGTGACGGTGCGGGTGCTCGACCACGCCTACGACCCCGACGGCGACGCGCTCTCGGTCGTGCCAGACCTCGCCGAGCCGCTCGGGGAGGGCGAGGGCCTGCTCTTCGTCTCGGGCGACGTGCTCCGCTACCAGGCCCCGGCGAACCCGCTCACCGCCCACGCGACGTTCGTCGTCCGCGACGAGACCGGCAACGAGACCGCGGCGACCCTCACGGTGCGGGTGCACGCGTCGGACGCCACCAGCAAGGCCCCGCCCCGCCCGCGCGACCTCACGGCCCGGGTCTTCGAGGGCGAGGCCATCCGCATCGCGGTGCCCCTGGTGGGCATCGACGACGACGGCGACGGCGTGACGCTGCTCGGCGTGGCAGTGGCGCCCACCAAGGGGCGGGTCATCGACTCGGGCGCCGACTGGCTCGAGTACGAGGCGTTGCCCAACGAGACGGGCACCGACTCGTTCACCTACGCGGTCGAGGACTGGACCGGGCAACGGGCCGTCGCGACCATCCGGGTCGGCATCAGCCCGCGGCCCGCGGAGAGCGCGCAGATCGTGGCCCGCAACGACGACGTGACCGTGCGGCCCGGCCAGCGGGTCGAGGTGCGCGTGCTGGCCAACGACATCGACGCCAGCGGTGGCGAGCTCGCCCTCGCCGAGGAGCTCGACATGGCCGACGGCATCGACGCCAAGGTCGAGGGCCGGCGGATCATCGTCCAGGCGCCGCCGAGCCCCGGCGTCCTGCAGATCGCGTACACGGTGACCAACGGCCGCGGCGGGCGGGACTCCGCGGTGCTCACAGTCAACGTGCTCGAGGACGCGCCGGTGCTGCCACCGGTGGCCCGTGACGTCGTGGTGCCCGCGATCGACACCCTCGGCCGGGAGAGCGTCGAGGTCGACGTGCTCGCGGTGGCGCAGAACCCGAGCGGGCCGCTGAGCGACCTCGAGGTGTCGGTGCCCGACTCGGCGGCGGGCGTCGCGTCGGTCACCCCCACCGGCAGCGTCGTCATCACGCTCGGGGAGCACGCCCAGACGGTGCCGTACCTGCTGGCCAACTCGACGGCCCGCAGCACTGCCCGGACGTACGCGTTCATCACCGTGCCGGCGCTGGGGTTCTTCCCGCCGACGCCTCGCCCCAAGGCGCCCGAGCTGCGGGTGGCGTCCGGCGAGCAGATCGTGATCCCGCTCGACGAGCAGGTGCAAGTGGCGCCGGGGCGCGTCGCGACGATCGTCGACCCGTCCGCGGTGCAGGCCACCAAGTCCGACGGGTCCCACCTGGTGCGGGACGCCACGACGCTGGTGTTCACCTCGGCCTCCGGGTATGCCGGGCCGGCGTCCATCACGGTGCCCGTGACGGACCGGACGAGCGTCTCGGACACTACCGGCCGCACCTCCGTCATCACGCTGTCCATCACGGTGTACGCGGTGGACGACCACCCGCCGAAGTTCGTCGCGCCGACGATCGCCGTGGCGCCGGGCGAGGACCCGGTCGCGGTGGACCTGCGGACGCTCACCACCGGGCCCGAGGGCGCCACCGGCAGCGCGGACCTGTACTCGTACCAGCTGCGCTCCGCCGTGCCCTCCGGGTTCACCGCGACGCTGGACGGCTCGGTGCTGCGCGTGGCCGCGGGCCGCACCACCGCCAAGGGCACGACCGGGTCGATCGACCTCACGCTCGGCTACGGGCGGGCCGGGTCGATGGAGGTCACGGTGGACCTGCGCACCACCGCGAGCACCCGGGCCATGCCCCGCGTCGTCGACCGCCGCATCACGGACGGGGTGCAGGGGCGCGACATCACCGTCGACGCCCTCGCGGGGGCGCGCAACCCGTTCCCGGACACCCCCCTGACCCTCGTCGAGGCGGTGGTGGAGACGCCCGGCTCCGGCACGGCCTCGTTGTCCGGCGCCAACGTCGTGGTGCGGCCGGGAACCGACTTCGTCGGGGAGATGGTCGTCCGGTTCGGCGTCCGCGACGCCACCGGCGACCCGGACCGGCAGGTCGAGGGCCGCATCACCGTGGTCGTGCGCGGCAAGCCGGCCACCCCCAAGGCCCCGCGGGTCGTCGAGGTCCGTGACCGCACCGTCGTGCTGAGCTGGGACGCCCCAGACGACCGCGGCGAGCGGATCACCGGCTACCGGGTGACGCCCACCCCAGGCGCCGGCGCCGGGTCGCGGCAGTGCGCCAGCACCACGTGCACGATCGACAACCTCACCAACGACGTCGAGTACACGTTCACGGTCGCCGCGCTGAACGCGGTGGACTGGTCCGACCCGAGCCCGGCGTCGGCGACGGCGCGGCCCGACGCCGTGCCGGACAGGCCCGAGCCGCCGACGCTCGTCTCGGGCGACGGCCAGGTCAGCGTGTCGTGGACCGCCCCGACGAGCCCCGGCTCGCCGGTGTCCCGGTACGACGTGATGATCTCGCCGGCGCCCGGCAGCGGCAGCGCCACCCAGAGCACCTCGTCGCTGGGCGCCACGTTCAGCGGCTTGCGGAACGGCACCGCGTACACCGTGCAGGTGCGCGCCTACAACAGGCTCCCCGAGCCCAGCGCCTGGAGCGCGCCGTCGGCTCCGGCCACCCCGGCGAAGGCCCCAGAGGCGCCCGAGCCACGGGCCACGGGCACCGTGACCGGGTGGTTCGGCGCCACCGGCCGCATCGACGTGGACTGGGACCCCCCGGCGGACAACGGCGCGCCGATCACCGGGTACCAGGTCTCCGTGGACGGGGGCCCTCCCGTGTCCAACGGGACGTCGACTCACTACGTGATCGCCGAGGCCGAGCGCGGCAAGCCCTACGAGATCCGGGTCCGCGCCGTGAACCGGGCGGGCGAGTCCGCCTGGGGGGCCGTCACGGGCACCACGTACAGCGCGCCGGACACCCCGAAGGGCCTGTCGGCGACGACGTCGGGGACGGCATTCGGCGCCGGCGCCGTGGTGCTGGCCTGGACGGCGCCCGCCGACGCCGGAGGCCGGGGCGTGTCGGTCAAGCACTACGAGATCGAGGGCCACGGCACGACGACCTCCCGCGCCTTCACCATCCCCGCCCTGGGTGGCACGACGGTGACCGCCCGGATCCGGGCGGTCAACACGCGCGACCTGGCCAGCGAGTGGGCGACCTTCCCGGCGGTCGCCGTGAGGACCGTGCCCCAGCAGCCGAGGCTCTCCGTCGCGTCGGGAGCAGTCGACCAGGTCTCCATCGTGGTCGCCGACGGCGCGGACGGCGGGTCGCCGATCGACCGGCGGCAGTACCGGGTCAACAGCAGCCGCCAGCTGGGCGACGACCGGGACTGGGTCAACGGCACGCCCCCGGCGGTGCACGGGCAGGCCGGCGGGGACGTCACTGTCGACTACCGGGTCGGGAACGCCGTCGGCTGGTCTGAGCCCGTCCGCCAGACCGCCCAGCCGGGCCGGGCCGCGGCCCCCGACGCCCCGGGACAGCTGACGGCCTCCTCCCCGGGCGCCGAGGTGCTCGACTTCACCTGGACGGCGCCGGCCGACAACGGGCGGCCGGTCACCGAGTACGAGTGGGAGATCCTCCGCGGCGCGGCGGTGCTCAAGCGTGGCTCGGTGGGCGCCGGAACGCTGGGCGTGGCCCGGGAGACGGTGCCCGGGGGCGGCGCCGTCACGGTCCGCGTGCGCGCCGTCAACGCCATCGGGCCCAGCGCCTGGTCCACGTCCGTCGAGATCGCCGTCCCGGCCACGAGCGGATGAGCCGGATGAGCCGATAAGCCGCCCGTGGCCCGCGCCGTGCCCCGGCGCGCCCCCGTGAGACCCCCGCCGAACCAGCCCCACCCAGAGAGAGCATCCCGATGACACCTGAGCAAGCGACGTGGTTCGCCGAGACCTTCGGCGCGCTCGTGGACAACGTGGGCCGTGCCCTGCTCGGCAAGGAGCACGCCGTGCGCCTGGCCATGACGGCGATGATCGCCGAGGGCCACCTGCTGCTCGAGGACGCGCCGGGCACGGGCAAGACCTCGCTGGCCAAGGCCATCGCCGCCACGGTGCAGGGCACCCACCACCGCATCCAGTTCACCCCGGACCTGCTGCCCAGCGACGTCACCGGCGTGACGATCTACGACCAGGGCTCGGGACGGTTCGAGTTCCACCCCGGCCCGATCTTCGCCTCCGTGGTGCTGGCCGACGAGATCAACCGGGCCTCGCCCAAGACCCAGTCCGCGCTGCTGGAGGTCATGGAGGAGGGCCAGATCACGGTGGACGGCGTGACCCACCCGGTGGGCCGGCCGTTCATGGTCATCGCCACGCAGAACCCCATCGAGCAGGCGGGCACCTACCGCCTGCCCGAGGCGCAGCTGGACCGGTTCCTGATCAAGACGTCCCTGGGCTACCCGGACCGGGTGGCGGCCGTCGAGATCCTCGCGGGGGCGAAGGACCGCACCACGACGCTGAAGCCGAAGATCACCACCCACGCGGTGGGGGACATGGCCCAGCTCGCCACGACGGTGCACATCGACGCCGCCGTCCTGGACTACGTGGCACGCCTGCTCGAGGCCACGCGCGAGGACGCACAGACCTCGCTCGGCGCCAGCGTGCGCGGCGGGCTGGCGCTCGTCCGCTGCGCGAAGGTCTGGGCGGCGTCCGAGGGCCGCGCGTACGTCGTGCCGGACGACGTGAAGTCGCTCGCCACGCCGGTCCTCGCGCACCGGCTCATGCTGGACACCGAGGCCGAGTTCGCGGGCGTGACCACCACCCACGTGCTCGACCGGATCGTCGCGGACACCCAGCCCCCGGCCCTGCGGGCGGTCTGACGGTGCTGCCACGCATCAGCCCTGTCGGCTGGGGCGCCGTCATCGGCGCCCTGGCCGGCCTCGTGCTCGGCCGGTGGCTCGGCTGGCTCGAGCTCGCGGGCCTGGGGGCGGCGCTGGGCGTGGCGATCGTCGTCTCGCTGGCGATGACGGTCGGGCGCGACCGGTACGTGGTCGACCTGTACCTGGCCGACCGGCGGGTGCGGGTCGGGGAGCGGGCCGTCGGCCGCCTCACCGTGCGCAACGCGTCCCGGCGGCGCTCGCTGCCCGCCCGGATCGAGCTCCCCGTCGGCACGGGCGCCGCCGAGCTGCCGTTGCCCTCGCTGTCCGGCGGGGAGGAGCACGAGGACCTCTTCGCCATCCCGACGTCCCGCCGCGCGGTCGTCGTCGTGGGGCCGGTGCGCTCGGTGCGCGGGGACCCGCTGGGCCTGGCCCGGCGGCGGCTGCGCTGGACGGAGCCCGTCGAGCTCTTCGTGCACCCCCAGATCGTCTCGCTCACGGGCGCCAGCTCGGGGCTGCTGCGCGACCTCGAGGGGCAGTCGACCCGCGACCTGTCCGACTCCGACCTGTCGTTCCACGCGCTGCGCGACTATGTCGCGGGCGACGACCGCCGCTACATCCACTGGCGCACCACCGCGCGCCGCGGGGTGCTGATGGTCAAGCAGTTCGAGGACACGCGGCGCACGCAGACCGTCGTGGCGCTGTCCACCGACCCCCGGGACTACGCCGACGCGGACGAGTTCGAGCTGGCCGTCTCGACGGCAGCGTCCCTGGGCGTCCAGGTGCTGCGCGAAGAGCGCGACCTCGCCGTCCTCGCGGGGCCCGGGCGGTTGCGCGTGGAGACCCCGCCGCGGCTCCTGGACGACTGCGCGGCGCTGGGCCTCGCGCTCGGCACAGCCGGCGCGGGCGACCTCGGCCGGCGGATCGCACGCGACGCCCCCGAGGCGTCGGTGGCCCTGCTGGTCGCCGGCTCGACCCCGACGGTCGGCCAGCTGCGCGCCGGGGTGCGCCACGTCCCGGTGGGCACCCGCACGGTGGTGCTGACCTGCGCGCTGGGCGCCGACGTCGAGGTGCGCACCCAGGGCTCGCTGACCCTCGGCGTGCTGGGCCGGCTCGACGACCTGCCCCGGGTGCTGCGCAGGGCGCTCGGATGAGCGCCGTGGCTCCCCGCACCGGCTGGCGGGCCGTGGTCGACGTGCTCGTGCTCGTCGCGGCCCTCGCGGCCGCCCTCACCCCCGTGGTCCCCGTGTACGGCGCGTCGGCCGCCGCCCCCGCCATCGCCGGCGGCCTGGTGCTCGGCTCCGGCGTGGCCGTGCTCGGCGCGCTGCGCCGCTGGTCGGCGGTCACCGTCGTGGCCGGGCTCGTCCTCGCGTACCTGGTCTGCGGCGGGGCGTTCGCGGCCCCCTCGACGACGGTCGCCGGGGTGCTGCCCACCCTCGACACCGTCCCGTCGCTCGTGGCGGGCGCCGCGACCTCGTGGAAGCAGATGCTCACGCTGCAGCCACCGCTCGGCGCCGCCTCCAACTTCCTCGTCGTGCCGTTCCTGCTGGCGCTGGCCGGCTCCGCGACCGCGGTCGCCCTCACGCTCCGCGCGCGTCCCGCCATCGCGGCCGTCGCGGCCGTCGTGCCGGTGGCGGTCCTCCCGCTGGCGGTGCTGCTGGGCTCCCGGACCACGGTCGCGCCGGTGGCCGGCGGAGTGGCGCTCGGCCTGGCCATGCTCGGCTGGGCCGCGTGGCGGTCCGGCGCGCTGCGCGCGCGCCGGGTGGCCGCGGTGGCGTCGATGGTGGCGCTCACGGTGGCCGGCGGCGTGGTCGGCGGGCCGGCGGTCGTGGGGGACACGCCGCGGTTCGTGCTCCGCGACGAGCTCGTGCCGCCATTCGACCCGAGCGACTACCCCAGCCCGCTCTCGGCGTTCCGCAAGCACGTCAAGGACGAGGACGTCGCGCTGTTCACCGTGCGCGGCCTCCCTCCGGGCGCCCGGGTGCGCCTGGCCACCATGGACCGGTTCGACGGCGTCGTGTGGAACGTCGCGGGCGACGGCTCCGCGGCCGCGTCGGGGGAGTACCGGCGGGTCGGGCAGAGCATCGAGACGACGGCCCGCGGCGAGCGGGCACGCCTGGAGGTCGAGGTCCACGACCTGTCGGGGGTGTGGCTGCCGACCGTGGGCCAGGCCCGCGCGCTGGACGTGGACGGCGCCGCTGCCGCCGACGTCCGCTACAACGACGCCACGGGCTCCGCGGTGCTCACCAGCGGGCTGCGGCCCGGCCTCGTCTACACGCTCGACGTGGTGATCCCCGACGAGCCGTCGGACGAGGTGATCGGCGACGCCTCCGCCGCCTCCGTGGTGGTGCCGACCGCCGCCGCCGTGCCGGACGCGGTGGCGGTGGCCGCCGCCTCGGTCGCTCGCGACGCCGGCACGCCGGTGCAGATCGCCCGCAGCCTGCAGAAGGCGCTCGCGGAGGACGGCTTCTTCAGCCACGGCCTCGGCGGCGACTATCCGTCGTTGTCCGGCCACGGCGCCGACCGCCTGACGACGTTGCTGGGCGGCGACCTGATGGTGGGCGACGGGGAGCAGTACGCCTCCGCGATGGCGTTGATGGCCCGCCAGATGGGCCTGCCCTCGCGCGTCGTGATGGGCTTCGTCGCGTCGCAGGACCGCGAGGAGGACGGCGCCGGCCAGCCGTCCAGCGAGGACGCGGAGGTCGGCGAGCCCTCCGACGAGGTCACGTACACCGGCGACGACGTCGAGGCCTGGGTGGAGATCGCGTTCGAGGGCCATGGCTGGGTCGCGTTCGACCCGACGCCCCCGCGCACGCAGACCCCGCACGAGGACTCGACGACGTCGCCGTCCGACCCGGAGCCCCAGGTGGTGCAGCCTCCGCCGCCGGTGCCCGAGCCCGAGTCGCCGCCCGAGGACGACACCGAGCAGCCCCAGGCGCAGGACCCCGAGGCCACGCCCGACGCCCGGCCGTTGTGGCTGCGGGTCGCCATCGTGGCCGGAGCGGTCGCCGTGCCGCTGCTGCTGCTGGCACTGCCGTTCCTGCTGGTGGTCGCGGTCAAGCTGCGCCGCCGCCGTCGGCGCCGCACGTCCCCCGACCCGGTCGCCCGGGTCGCCGGCGGGTGGGACGAGGTGCTCGACGTGGCCCACGACCTGGGCCTCGCCACGTCGCCGCTGGCCACCCGGCGGGAGACGGCGCGGGCGCTGGCCGGCTCCCTCGACGGCGCCGGGGCCCGCTCCGGGGACCGCGTCGCGGCCGCGGTGCGCGTGCTGGCAGAGGAGGCGGACGCCGTGGTGTTCGGTCCCGGCGCGCCGGGCGAGAACGTCGCCACCGCCTACTGGGCGCGGGTGGACGCCGCGCTGCAGCACCTGCGGGCCAGCGTCTCCCGGCGGCGCTGGTGGCGTGCGCGCGTGTCGCTCGCCTCGGCGCGCGAGCGCCGCCGCCGGGCCCGCACCAGCCCGTCCGCCCGCCCGGCGCCCAGGTCACGCCCGCGGCACGGCCCCGCCGCCCCCACGCACGAGTCTCGGACGAGGACGCTCGTCGACCAGGAGGTACGCATCCCATGACGTCCGCCGCACCCCGTTACCTGGTGCCCGCGCCGTCCGCGCCGCTGGGTCGGCGCGCCCTCGCCTCGCTCGTTGACGCCGTGCTCTTCGTCCCGGTGGCCGTGGCGCCGCTCGGCTCGGTGCTCGCCGAGTGGCTGCGGCGGCTGACCGACTCCGGGTGGGACGCGGTCGACACCCCGCCGGACGCGCTCGGCACGATGGCCGTCGCGACGGCGCTGGGCGTCGCCCTCGGGGTGGTGCAGTGGTGGGCCCACGGCGCCCACGGGTGGACGATCGGCCGCCGGCTGACCGGCCTGCGCACGGTCGACGTCCGCACCGGTGAGCCGATCGGGATGTGGCGGGCCCTGCAGCGCACCGTGCTGATCGCGGGCGGCGCCCTCGCCTGCCTGGTGGGGCAGTTCCTGGTGCTGGCCTCGCCGCTGTTCGACGACTCGGGGAGGCGCCGCGGCTGGCACGACCGGCTCACCGGCGCGGAGGTCGTCGATGTGCGCGGCCGTGCGACGACCCGTCGCGCCACGGCCCGGAGCGGGCCCGCGAGGGGTCGGCGCACCGAGCACGTCGAGCTCGAGCCGGTCTCGGTCGAGCACCCGGCGGCATCTGGTGGGGCCGGCCGCGTCGAGCAGCCCACCGGCCCGGCGCCCCTGCCGCGGACGGCGCCGCTGCCCCCGGCGCAGGACGCCCACGCGGCCGCCGCCCGCCGGCTCGACGCGCTGCTGGCCGACCGCCGTCCTGCCACCGGTGGGCTGGTGCTGCCGCCGCTGCGCGAGCCGGGCGTGTCGCCGGATGTCGACACCCGCATGATGGCGGTCGTGCGCCCCGTCCAGTTCGCCGGCGACGCCGCTGCCCGTCGCGAGGGCGCGCAGAGCCCGCACGACGTCGTCCCCCGACACCGGCCCGCCCACGGCCAGCCCGTGGACGACGCCCTCGACCCGGCGCTCGAGCTGACGCACCGCGCTCCGGCGCGCGCCCGCGAGCCGCTGGCGCCTCCCGAGCCCTCCGCCGACCCGTCCGTCGCCGAGATCGAGCTGCACGACGGCCGGCTGGTGCGGGTGGCCGGCGCGGCGGTGGTCGGCCGCAACCCGGTGGCCGCCACCGGTGTCCAGGTGGTGCGGGTGGTCGACCCGGGCAGGTCGGTGTCGAAGACCCACCTGCAGATCGGGGTCGAGGGCGACGCGGTCTGGGTGGCCGATCGGGGCTCCACCAACGGCACCCTGGTGACCCTCGCCGACGGCCAGCAGATCGTCTGCGGGCCCGAGCAGCACGTGCGGCTGCCGGTCGGGGCCACGGTCTCGTTCGGCAACTGCGGTCTGCGGCTGATCCGAGGCCCGCGAGCCCGCCAGCAGGCCTAGGATCGCGCCATGGCGCCGACGCCGTCCCACCGCATGGAGGCGGTCGAGCTCGTCGAGGAGGACCTCCCCGCGGGCCCGACGACGATGGGCGGGCGCCAGGGCCGGCAGACGACGCGGACCTCGGCCGACGGACCGCCCCCGGGCTCGGGGGCGCCGCCGGGGACTGGGCGTCGAGGCGCCGCCCGCACCCTCCGGCGATGGTGGCCGATCGCCCTGCCGCTGGTCCTCGTCGTGGCCGCTGGGTCCGCGGTGTCCGCCCAGCGCGAGAGGGCGCGCGTCGATCGCGTCGCGGCCGTCCCCGGCATGGTGCGGCCGCTCGACGGCGCCCCGCGCGAGCTGTGGCGGGTCCCGGCGGGCCCTGGCGACCAGGTGGTCGCGGCAGGCGGCGGAGTGGCCGTGGTGGGCGACCGCCAGGGGGTGTGGCGCGTGACGTCGGTGGACGCCCGCACGGGCGACGAGCGGTGGTCGACGCAGCTCACCCGCGTGGCGTCGGTCGCGGCCGAGGCCGGCGCCGTGGTGTGCCCGGGCGGCGGCTCCGACGTGGGCGGGCTCCTGGTGTGCCTGGTGCGCTCCTCGCCGCCGGTGTACGCCGACGCCTTCGCCGCGGCGCCCGGGACCACGCGGATCGTGGCGCTCGACTCCGCGGACGGGACGGTGGCCGGCGAGTGGGCGGTCGGCGACGCCGTCGTCAGCGTGGCCCGCCGGGGCGACGACGTGGTGCTGGTGACCGAGGACCCGGACGGCATCGTCCACGCCGCCCGGCACGACGCGCTCACCGGAGCCACCCGCTGGTCGTACGAGGCACGCCAGGCGGTGGGCTCCGACGGCTACGTGGACGTCGCCAGCGCCGAGGCCACCGGCGAGCACCTGCTGCTTGGCGGCTACGGCACCGCCGTGCTCGACCTCGACGACGGCGCCGAGCTGTTCTGGGCGCGGTACCTCTCGTTCGTGCTGACTCGATCGGACGGCGAGCGGTTCGGCACCTGGTCGGCCTCACGCGGGGGCGCCCTGCACGGCGCGTCGGGGCGCAAGCTGCGGGACCTGCCCGCCCTGCCGGTGCGGCCCGCCGTCGACGACGGCACCGCTGACGACGTGGTGGTCCTGGACACCGGCCGCGAGCTCAGCGCGTCCGGCGCGTACACGGGAGCACCGCTGTGGACCCTCGGCACCGACCTCGAGGTCGCGCTGGTGGTCGCCGGCCAGCTCGTCCTCGCGGCGCCGGGGCGCCAGATGAGCGTCGACGCCCACACCGGTGAGGTCGCGTGGGACGTCGCGACCGGCGCCGGCGCGTTCGGCCTCGTGTCCGACGGCGCGCTGGTCCTCACCGCCGAGCCGGGCGCGGACGGCGCGCCCGTGCTGACCGCCCGCGGGGTCGAGGACGGCGTGGGGTACTGGTCCCGGCCGCTGCCGGCCGGAACGTCGTCCCTGGTCGTGGAGGGCGGCGCCCTCCTGGCCCGGACCGCCCACGAGCTCGTCGCGCTCGGCTGACGCCATGGCGCGCCGCAGGTGGGCCCGCCCGGGGAGCGCGGAGTACAGTGGCGACGTGCTGAAGCTCGAGCTGCTCCTCCTTCGTCGCCGCGGCGAGGCCTTGTAGGCCGCATCCTCGCCGCGGTGTTCGGTGTGCCGGCTGCTTCCCACCGACCAGCGAAGGATCACGATGAGCTATCACGACCGCACCCCCCAGCGCCCGTCCGGCATGCCGATCCACAAGTACCGGCCGTTCCACGAGCAGATCACCGTCGACCTGCCGGATCGCACCTGGCCCACCCGGCGCATCACGAAGGCCCCGCGCTGGTGCGCGGTCGACCTGCGTGACGGCAACCAGGCGCTGATCGAGCCCATGAGCCCGGCCCGCAAGCTGCAGATGTTCGAGCTGCTCGTCCAGATGGGCTTCAAGGAGATCGAGGTCGGGTTCCCCTCGGCCTCGCAGACCGACTTCGACTTCGTGCGGATGCTGATCGACGAGGGCAGGATCCCCGACGACGTCGTCATCCAGGTGCTGACGCAGTGCCGGGAGCACCTCATCGAGCGCACCTACGAGGCGATCGCTGGCGCGAGGCAGGCGATCGTCCACCTGTACAACTCCACGTCCACGCTGCAGCGCGAGGTCGTCTTCCGCTCGGACGAGGACGGCATCATCGACATCGCCGTGTCCGGCGCCCAGCTCTGCAAGAAGTACGAGCAGACGGTGCCCGGCACCGAGGTGTTCTACGAGTACTCCCCGGAGTCCTACACGGGGACCGAGCTCGAGTTCGCCGCACGGATCAGCAACGCCGTGCTCGACGTGCTCGAGCCGACGCCCGACCGCAAGGTCATCATCAACCTGCCCGCCACCGTCGAGATGGCCACGCCCAACGTGTACGCCGACTCGATCGAGTGGATGGGCCGGAACCTGCGCTACCGCGAGAACGTCATCCTCTCGCTGCACCCGCACAACGACCGCGGCACGGGCGTCGCCGCCGCCGAGCTGGGCTACCTGGCCGGCGCGGACCGCATCGAGGGCTGCCTGTTCGGCAACGGCGAGCGCACCGGCAACGTGTGCCTGGTGACGCTCGGCATGAACCTGTTCAGCCAGGGCATCGACCCGGAGATCGACTTCTCCGACCTGGACCACGTGCGCCGCACCGTCGAGCACTGCAACCAGCTGCCGGTCAACGAGCGGCACCCGTACGGCGGGGACCTGGTGTTCACGGCGTTCTCCGGCTCGCACCAGGACGCGATCAAGAAGGGCCTGGACGCCATGGCGGACGAGGCCGCGGCGTCGGGCCGCGAGGTCGACGAGCTGGTGTGGGCGGTGCCCTACCTGCCGATCGACCCGAAGGACGTGGGCCGCTCGTACGACGCGATCATCCGGGTGAACTCCCAGTCCGGCAAGGGCGGCATCTCCTACCTGATGAAGTCGGAGCGCGACCTGGACCTGCCGCGCCGGCTGCAGATCGAGTTCTCGCACGTGGTGCAGTCGCACACCGACGCGCACGGCGCCGAGGTCACGGCCGACGACCTGTGGCGCATCTTCAACGACGAGTACCTCCCGGTGGAGCCGGGCGGCCCGCTGGCGCCCTGGGGCCGGCTGCGCCTGCGCGGCATGAGCATGACCACGTCCGAGGAGGGGTCGGTCAACCTCTCCGTGGACGTCGTCGACCGGGGCGAGCCGCGCACCGTCGAGGGATCCGGCAACGGCCCGCTCGACGCCTTCCTGAACGCGCTCGGCGGCCTGGGGATCTCGGTGATGGTGCTGGACTACGCCGAGCACGCCCTCTCGTCCGGTGGGGACGCGACCGCCGCGGCCTACGTGGAGTGCGCGGTCGGCGACCAGACGCTGTGGGGCGTCGGCATCGACCCGTCCACCACGACCGCCTCCCTCAAGGCGATCATCTCCGCGGTGAACCGCGCGCAGCGCTGACCACGGCTCCTCGTCGACGGAGGCCGCCGGACGCCCCACGCGACCGGCGGCCTCTGCCGTGCCCGGACGCGCCGCATGGAGCAGCCGCCCACTCATTCGAGTGACGTTGGGCCCAGGCGCTGCACAGCGGCCGGCGCTGGCCGATGGGCACGCCGGACATGTGCACGCAGTGCACGGGGGCGATGCGTGAGGCGGGGTGGACCATCGGCGGCGAGATGGTGGCGACGTCCGAGTTCGGTGTGTTCGACCTCATCGCCGATCGGGCGTTCTGGCAGTACCAGCACGGCGACCGGCTGGCCGCCCTGACGCTCTGCGCGCACGGGATCGCGGTCGCCGAGCGGGCCGGAGACGAGGCGACCGTCCGGTTCTTGCTGTACACCCGGGGCCGGTGCCTGATCGAGACCGGGCAGGTCGACGCCGCCGTCGTGTGCGCGGACGAGCTCCTGGCGCGCACCGTGCACGACGAGACCCCGTTCTGGGAGGCCAAGGCCCTCGCAGTCCGGGCCCTGGCGAGGATCCGGGCCGGCGCCGTCATCGAGGTGGTGGACCTGCTCGCCCGCGTGTGGAGCCTGGTGGGGGAGCCGGACGGCCGCCGGTACAACCAGGCCTCTGCCGTCGCCGTGCTGGCCAACGGCCTGCGCACGGCCGAGCTCTACGAGCAGAGCCACGCGCTGACCCGCCGGCTGCACCGGCTGGTGCCGCCCGGCTTCGACGTCAACGTCGTGGCGCAGTCGATGCGCAACCTGTGCGAGTGGGGCGCCCGCCTGCTGATCCTCGGGCACGACCGCGAGGCGACCGCCACGTTCGCCGAGCTGGCCTCGCGGGTGCTGCTGCTCCGTCGGATGTCGCACGGCGCCCCGGGCGTGAACGGGGTGGCGGCCGACTCCGCGGAGATCGTCGCGATGGTGGGCCTCGGCGACCCCGAGGGCGCCCTGGCCCTGGCCGAGCGGGTGGGCCCCGCCCTGGAGGCCTACCGGGGCCGGCCGGAGTGGCTGGCGGCCACCTGCGCGCGCGGGCTCGCGCTGACCGCGGTGGGCCGGCACGCGGAGGCGGAGGCCGTGGTCGCGGAGGTCCGGCCGGAGACGCTGACCCGCGATCGGGACGTGTGGCAGACCGCCGTGGACGCGGTGCTGCTCCAGGCCGCCAGGGCCCGGTTCGGGGACCATCCGGCGGCCGTGCAGGCCATCGCCATGTTCCGGCGGGTCGCGCGCCGCACGTGGATCGACCGGGAGCAGCGCTTCGAGGCGCTGCTCAGCAAGGTCCGGATCCAGGAGCTCGTGGAGGAGAGCGCCCGCGCCACCGCGCTGAGCTCGCTCGACGAGCTGACGGGGGTCGGCAACCGCCGGGCGATCCAGGAGTTCGTGTCCGGTGTCGACGGACCGGTCGCCGGCGTGTTCATCGACGTGGACGACTTCAAGTGGGTCAACGACCAGCACTCGTACCTGGTCGGGGACGAGGTGCTGGTGCGCGTCGCCGAGCTGCTGGGCCAGCACGCCCGCGAGGAGGACCTGGTCGCCAGGTTCGGCGGCGACGAGTTCGTGATCCTCCCGGCCCCGGGCACGGCGATGACGGCGCACGCCCTCGAGCGGCTGGGCCGTCGGATCCTGGCCGGGGCGCGCGCCGCGGACTGGGACGCCGTCGCGCCGGGGCTGTCGGTGACGCTCTCGGTGGGCGTGGCGCGGGTGGAGACGGCGGAGGCGCTCTTCGACGGCCTGAGCCAGGCCGTGCGGGAGGCGAAGCGTGGCGGACGTGACCAGGTGGTCGTCGTCGGCGGATAATGTCCGGGTGAGCCTCTACCGCGACGAGGCCATCGTGCTCCGCACCCACAAGCTGGGCGAGGCCGATCGCATCGTCACCCTCCTGACCCGCGCCCACGGCAAGGTCCGTGCCGTGGGCAAGGGCGTGCGCCGCACGTCGTCGCGGTTCGGCTCCCGGCTGGAGCCGTTCATGCACATCGACGTGCAGCTCAACACGGGCCGGTCCCTCGACCTGGTCACGCAGGTCGAGACCATCGGGCCCTACGGGCGGCCGATCTGCGAGGACTACGCGCTCTACACCGCCGGGACCGTGATGCTCGAGACCGCGGAGCGGCTGGTCGAGGACGAGCACGAGCCCTCGGTGCAGCAGTACTGGCTGCTGGTGGGAGCCGTGCGCTCGCTCTCGACCCGTGAGCACGCCCCCGGCCTGGTCCTGGACTCCTACCTGCTGCGCGCCCTGGCGATCGCCGGGTGGGCGCCGAGCTTCGCGGACTGCGCTCGGTGCGGTCGCCCGGGGCCCCACACCTCGTTCGCGATCGCGCAGGGCGGCGCCGTGTGCCAGGCCTGCCGCCCGCCGGGCGCCACGTCGCCCGCGAACGAGACGTTCACGCTGCTCGCCGCGCTGCTCGCGGGGCAGTGGGACGTGGCGGAGGCCAGCGCCGAGCGGCACCGACGCGAGGCCGACGGCCTGGTCGCGGCATACTGCCAGTTCCACCTCGAGCGCCAGCTGCGCTCGTTGCCCATGGTCGAGAGGGTCTGATGCCGATCGCACCGCCGCCGCACCCCAGCGGCGCACGTCCCCCTGCCATCCCCGCGGAGCTGGTGCCGCAGCACGTCGCGATCGTCATGGACGGCAACGGCCGGTGGGCCAACGCCCGGGGCCTGCCGCGCACCGCGGGCCACGCGGCGGGCGAGGCGTCGCTGCTCGACGTCGTGGCCGGCGCCATCGAGATCGGCGTCAAGCACGTCTCGGCGTACGCGTTCTCCACCGAGAACTGGAAGCGCTCGCCCGACGAGGTCCGCTTCCTGATGGGGTTCAACCGGGACGTGCTGCGCCGCCAGCGGGACACCATGAACGACTGGGGCGTGCGGGTGCGCTGGGCCGGGCGCCGGCCGCGGCTGTGGCGCTCGGTGATCAAGGAGCTGGAGACGGCCGAGCAGCTCACGCGCCGCAACGACACGTGCACCCTGACCATGTGCGTGAACTACGGCGGCCGCGCGGAGATCACCGACGCGGTGCAGGCCATCGCCCGCGAGGTCGCGGCGGGCCGCCTCGACCCGTCGAAGATCAGCGAGAAGACCATCGCCCGGCACCTCGACGAGCCGGACCTGCCCGACGTCGACCTGTTCCTGCGCACGTCGGGGGAGCAGCGCACCTCGAACTTCATGCTCTGGCAGTCCGCGTACGCCGAGCTGGTGTTCCTGGACGAGCCGTGGCCCGAGGTCGACCGCCGGCACCTGTGGCGGGCGGTCGAGACGTACGCTCGGCGCGACCGTCGCTACGGGGGAGCGGTCGACCAGCCCGTCGCGTAGGTGTCGGGGGCCGCCGCTACTGTGCTGGACATGGCACTCACGGTGGAGATGGCGTCGCCGACCCGCGGGAAGAACCGCGTGCACGTCGACCTCGCGACGCCGGACCGCGTGGCAGAGGTCGCCCGCCTGACCGCGGACGGCGCGACGTTCGTCGCCGACCACCGGGAGGACGGGTTCGCGTGGACGGTGCCCGCGGATCCGGAGGGCAACCAGTTCTGCGTCTCAGGGCCGCACAGCTGAGCGGTCAGCCGCCGGTGCGCTGCCCGGCCGGCACGGCGCCGTCGCGGCGCGCGGCCCGGCGGCGTGACCACCAGAACGCGGCCGCCGCGAGCAGGAGGGCTGCCCCGGCGAGGCCCCAGGGGGACTCCGCGGCGAGCGCCGCCGCGGCCCACACGGCGCCGAGCCCGACCGTCCCCCAGATGAAGGCCCAGGCGACGCAGCCCGGCAGCGACGCGACCGTGAACCGGCCGTAGGGCATGCGGGCCATCCCGGCGGCGATGAAGACGGCGGTTTGCGCGCCGACGGTCAGGTAGGCGAGGGTCACGGCGAGCGGGCCCCAGCGGTGCACGGCGCGCGTGGCCCGCTGCGCGGACGCCGTCGAGCCCCAGTCGGCGGTGCGGGCATGGGCGGCGGCCCACCAGCGCGGCCCGCGGCCTGCCGCGGCCAGGCGCCCGGCGCCCTCGGACGCGGCCCGGCCCGCCCAGTAGGTCAGGTGGGAGCGGGCGAAGACGATCACGGTGAGCACCATGATGACGACCCAGAACGGTCGCCCGCCCAGGCCGTACGCCTCGGCTACGTCGGTCACGGGCGTCGAGTCTACGAGCCGCGCCTGCGTGGCGGCCTGGGCCCTCAGTCTCTTGCCGTGGACGCCAGGACCACGTCGTCCTGGACCTCCGGGTGCGGGTCCTCGTGCCGCGCCGGCCGGTGGACCAGCGGTCGCAGGGTCGCGGCGACGGCGTACACGGCGATCGCGAGCACGACGATCGTCGCGCCGGGCGGGTAGTCCTGCCAGTACGTGACGGACAGCCCGACCACGCTCACCGCCACCCCGATCGTGCTGGCCAGGGCCATGGTGCGGCCGAACGAGCGGGCGAAGACCTGCGCGATGGCCACCGGGACGATCATCAGGGCGCTGACGAGCAGGAGCCCGACGACGCGCATGGCGATGGTGACCGTCAGCGCGGCGACCGTGGCGATGAGCATGTTGAGGAACCGGACGGGCAGCCCGGAGCCCCGCGCGAACTCCTCGTCGTAGCTGACCGAGAACAGCGCGGTGCGCAGCCCGACCCCGGCGGCCAGCACGATGAGCGCCAGCCCCGCGGTCCACCACAGGTCCCCGCCCGAGACGGTCGAGATGGAGCCGAACAGGTAGGCCATGAGGTTCGCGTTGGTGCCCCCGGCGACCTTGATCAGCAGCACGCCGCCCGCGATGCCGCCGTAGAACATGATGGCCAGCGCCAGGTCGCCGCTCGTGCGGCCGCGCTCCCGGACGAGCTCGATGACCACTGAGCCCACCACGGCCGCGACCACCGCGCCGGGCACCGCGAGAGTGTCGTCCTGGGCGAGGTTCGCCCAGTTCCCCACCAGCCACCCGAGCGCCACGCCGGTGAGCGCCACGTGGCCGATGCCGTCGCCCATCAGGGCGAGGCGTCGCTGCACCAAGAAGGTCCCCACCACGGGCGCGGCGGCGCCCACGAGCAGGGCGGCGAGCAGCGCGCGCTGCATCAGCGGCCACTCGAGCATGGTGATGATCTGGTCGAGCCAGGTCATGGGGTGACCTCGATGGTGATCGTGGGACCGGCGCCGGGCGTCTCGGGGTCCGCGTGGGGGTGGGTGTGCTCGTGCCCGGGCTCGGCGTGCTCGTCGCGGGCGTGGGGCGGCGCGCCATCGTGCACGAGCCTGCCGTGCCGCAGCACGAGCGCGCGCTGGATCAGGGGCGCGAAGGGCCCGAGCTCGTGAAGGATCACCAGCACCGTCGCGCCGTCCGCGTGCAGCCGCTGGACGGTGTCGACGAAGGTCTGCTGGGTGGGGATGTCGATGCCGGACGTGGGCTCGTCGAGCACGAGGAGGTCGGGGGAGCGCACCAGGGCGCGCGCGATCAGCACACGCTGCTGCTGCCCGCCGGAGAGCTCGTGCACGGGGCGTCGGGCCTTGTCGGCCATCCCGACCTGCTCGAGGGCGGCGAGGGCTCGGGCCCGGGCGTCCCGTGGGGGCCGCAGCCGCCGACCGGTGAGCAGCCCGGAGGCGACGACCTCGATCGCGTTGGCGGGGACGCCGGTGGCCGCGGGCAGCCGCTGCGGCACGTAGCCGACCCGCTTCCACGGGACGCCGGCGCCGAGTGGCTGGCCGAAGAGGCGCACCGTCCCCGAGTCGATCGGCACGATGCCGAGCAGGGCCCGCACCAGCGTCGACTTGCCGGAGCCATTGGCGCCCAGCAGGGCGACGACCTCGCCGGGCCCGACGGCCACGTCGATCCCGCTGAGGATCTGCTGGCCGCCGAGGGCGACCCCGAGGTCCTCGACCTGGATGACCGGACGGCCGTCGGCGTGGGCGGGCTCGGCCTGCGCGGCGCTCATGAGCAGCTCAGCGCCGTCTGCAGGGCCTCGAGGTTGTCCTCGGCCACCGAGAAGTAGGTCTGTGAGCCGCTGACGCCCTCCAGGGGGTCGAGCACCGCCGACTCGATGCCCAGGTCGGTGGCGAGCGTCTGGGCGACCTTGGGGCTGACGAGCGCCTCGAAGAAGATCGTGGTCACCCCTTCACGGTCGACCACGTCGTGGATCTCCACCAGTCGGGCTGGGGAGGGCTCGGCGTCGGGGTCGATCCCGGAGATGCCGACCTCCTCGAGGCCGTAGCGGTCCGCGAGGTACCCGAAGGCGGTGTGCGAGGTCACGAAGACGCGGCGCTCGCAGGTCGCGAGGCCTTCCTCGTAGGCGGTGTCGAGGTCGCCGAGGCGCGAGGCCAGCGCGGCCGCGTTCGCCTCGAACTCGGCGGCGCCGTCGGGGTCGAGCTCGGCGAGCTGGGCGGCCACGGCCTGCGCCACCGGGGCGAGCAGCGTCGGGTCGAGCCAGAAGTGCGGGTCGAGGTCGCCGTGGTCGTGGCCGTCGTGCTCGTCGTGCGCGTGGTCGTGCCCGTCCTCGCCGGCGTGCGCCTCGTGGCCGTGCTCGTCGACCTCCTCGACGTTCTCCTCGGAGAACGGGACCAGCGTGGTGGCGTCTGCGGCGTCGACGACGTGCGCGGGGCCAGCGGACTCGACGGCCTCGTCCACGGAGGGCTGGAAGCCGGAGAGGTAGACGACCAGGTCGGCCGAGCGCAGCGAGCTCACCTGGCTGGGCGACAGCTCGAGATCGTGCGGCTCGGCCCCGGGCGGGGTCAGCGAGGACACGTCGACGCGGTCGCCGCCGACCTCTTGGGCGACGAACTGCAGCGGGTAGAACGACGCGGAGACGGAGAGCCGGTCGTCGGAGCCCTCCGCAGTGGCGCATCCGGTGAGGGCGAGGGCGGCGAGCGTGAGGCCGCAGGTGGGGGCCAGCAGGCCTCGTCGGGAGAGCATGACGATCATTCTCATTAGGCTGAGAATGATTGTCAATCTGGTCCCGACCTGCGGCCGCGGAGGCGCCCGCTCCCACCGCGCCCCGGTAACCTCGTCCCGGAGCCTCCACCAGCCAGGCGGGGGCACGCGAACCAAAGTGAGTGTGAGCTGTGGCCCCGTCCCGTCTTGACGCCGTCACCTCCCTGGCCAAGCGCCGGGGCTTCGTCTTCCCGTCCGGAGAGATCTACGGCGGGACCCGGTCCGCCTGGGACTACGGGCCATTGGGCGTCGAGCTCAAGGAGAACATCAAGAAGCAGTGGTGGCGCACGATGGTCACCGGCCGCGACGACATCGTCGGCCTCGACTCGTCGGTGATCCTGCCGCGCAAGGTCTGGGTCGCCTCGGGCCACGTCGGGGTGTTCACCGACCCGCTCGTCGAGTGCCTGAGCTGCCACAAGCGGTTCCGCGAGGACCACCTGCTCGAGGAGTTCGAGGAGAAGAAGGGCCGGGCCCCCGAGAACGGCCTGGCCGACATCGCGTGCCCGAACTGCGGGACCCGCGGCCAGTGGACCGAGCCGCGCGACTTCAACATGATGCTCAAGACGTACCTCGGCCCCGTCGAGGACGAGTCCGGGCTGCACTACCTGCGCCCCGAGACGGCCCAGGGCATCTTCGTGAACTTCGCCAACGTGGTGACGACCAGCCGCAAGAAGCCGCCGTTCGGCATCGGCCAGATCGGCAAGTCCTTCCGCAACGAGATCACCCCCGGCAACTTCATCTTCCGCACACGCGAGTTCGAGCAGATGGAGATGGAGTTCTTCGTCGAGCCCGGCACCGACGAGCAGTGGCACCAGTACTGGATCGACGCGCGCACCGACTGGTACGTCGACCTGGGCCTGCAGCGCGAGAACCTGCGGCACTACGAGCACCCGCAGGAGAAGCTCTCGCACTACTCCAAGCGCACGGTCGACATCGAGTACCGGTTCGGCTTCCAGGGCAGCGAGTGGGGCGAGCTCGAGGGCATCGCCAACCGCACCGACTTCGACCTGAAGACCCACACCGAGCACTCGGGCCAGGACCTGTCGTACTTCGACCAGGCCAAGAACGAGCGCTGGGTCCCGTACGTCATCGAGCCGGCGGCGGGCCTCACGCGCTCGCTCATGGCCTTCCTCGTCGAGGCGTACACCGAGGACGAGGCGCCCAACACCAAGGGCGGCGTCGACACCCGGACGGTGCTCAAGCTCGACCCGCGCCTCGCGCCCGTCAAGGCCGCGGTGCTGCCGCTCAGCCGCAACGAGGCCCTCTCGCCCAAGGCGCGCGACCTCGCGGCCGAGCTGCGGCGCAACTGGAACGTCGACTTCGACGACGCGGGCGCCATCGGCCGCCGGTACCGACGTCAGGACGAGATCGGCACGCCGTTCTGCATCACGGTCGACTTCGACACGCTCGACGACCAGGCTGTGACGATCCGCCACCGCGACGACATGACGCAGGAGCGGGTCGCGCTCGACCAGGTCACGGCGTACCTCGCCACCCGGCTCGTCGGGGCCTGACACGCGGGACGTGAGGGGCGCGCCGCACCTGCGGCGCGCCCCTCACGTCATCCCCCTGGGGTAGTTTCGCCGGCATGGCAGCGCACGAGCACGTGGACGAGCAGGGGCGCGTCGAGCCGCCGGTGGCCGACGGCGAGGCGGCGACGCTGCTGGGCTTCCTGGACTTCCAGCGCGCCACGCTCGCCTGGAAGTGCTCGGGCCTCGACGCCGACGCGCTGGGCGCCACCACGGGGGCCTCGGCGATGACGTTGGGCGGGCTGCTCAAGCACCTCGCGCTCGTCGAGCACGACTGGTTCTCGCGGTCCCTGCACGGGCTGGACCGGGACGAGCCGTGGGGATCGGTGGACTGGGCCTCCGACCCGGACTGGGAGTGGCGCACCGCCGCCGACGACGCCCCCGAGCGGCTCCTGGCGCTGTGGGAGGCCGAGGTCGCCCGCTCCCGCGAGCTCACCGCGCAGGCGCTCGCCGCCGACGGGCTCGACACGCTGGCGCGGCGCGCCTGGAAGGACGGCAGGACGCCGAGCCTGCGGTGGATCCTGGTCCACATGATCGAGGAGTACGCGCGCCACAACGGCCACGCGGACCTGCTCCGGGAGTCCGTCGACGGGCAGGTCGGCGAGTAGACCGCGTGCCGACCCCGTCCCGCCCCGCAGCCGTGCCCACCGCCCAGAGCCCTGGCCAGGCCCACGCCCACGCCCACGCCCATGGGGGCGCCGGCGCGGGCGTCCGCGTGGACGGCCGGGTCCGGGCCGTGCTCGCGGCCGTGCTGGCCCCCGCGCTCGCCCTCACGCTGCTGGGGGCGTGGCTGCTCTGGCCCGACGCCGAGCAGCCGACCCTGACCACGCTCGCCCCCGGGTCCAGCTACGCACGGGTCGAGGTGCTCGCCGTGGGCCCGGCCGCCGCGGCCGAGGGCCAGGTCAGCGCCCGCAGCCCCGACGGGGAGACGACGGCAGTCCTCGTGCCGCCTGAGCAGCTGCCCGAGATCGAGCCCGGCGACGTGCTCGTGGTGATGCGGCTCCCCGTGACCGACGCCGACGGCGCCGCGAGCACCGCCCACGTCTTCGTGGACTTCGTGCGCGGCCCCCCGATGGCGGTGCTCGCCGCCGTCTTCGCGGTGCTGGTGGTGGCCGTGGCGCGATGGCGGGGCGTGGCCGCGATCGCGGGGCTCGGCGTCTCGCTTGTCGGCATCGGCGCCTTCATGCTCCCCGCCCTGCTCCAGGGCCGGCCGGCCGTGCCGGTGGCCCTCGTCACGGCGACGGGGCTCATGTTCGTGCTGCTGTACCTCGCGCACGGGTTCTCCGCGCGCACCTCGACCGCGTTGGTCGGCACCCTGGGCGGCCTGGTGGCCACCTCGGCCCTCGCCGCCTGGGCCACGGGCGCCGCGCAGCTCACCGGGCTGGTGGGCCAGGACTCGCTCGACCTGCAGCACTACGCGCCCCTGGTGACGCTCCGCGACGTGCTGCTGTGCGGCATCGTGCTCGCGGGCCTGGGCGTGCTCAACGACGTGACGATCACCCAGGCGTCGGCCGTGTGGGAGCTGCACGCCGGCGCGCCCACGATGTCGCGTGCCGAGCTGTTCCGCCGCGGCATGCGGATCGGGCGCGACCACATCGCCTCGACCGTCTACACGGTGGCCTTCGCGTACCTCGGCGCGTCCCTGCCGCTGATCCTGCTGGTGAGCATGTCCGACCGTCCGCTGCTCGCGTCGTTGACCAGCGGGGAGATCGCCGAGGAGGTGGTCCGCACGCTCGTGGGCTCGATCGGCCTGGTGCTGGCGATCCCGCTGACCACGGCCGTGGCCGCCGTGGTGGTCAGCGCGCGCCGCTCAGTGCCCGTGGCCGCCGTGGCTGTGCCCGGCGTGGACGTGCCCGGGCCCGCGGCCGCCCAGACGGACCCCGCCGCCGTCAGCCGTGACATCGGTCCCCTCCGCGGCGACGTCGACGGGTGAGGCGCTCACCACGAGCGCGGCCACCGCGGTGGTGATCGGGATGGCGAGGACCAGGCCGATCGACCCGACGAGGGTGCGCACGATCTCCTCGGCGAACGACCCGCTCGTGAGCGTCTGGCCGAGCGAGAGCTGGTAGACCTGCACGAGCAGCAGCACCGGCAGCGCCGCCCCCGCGTACGCGAACGCGATGGTGTAGACGGTCGAGGCGATGTGGTCGCGGCCGATCCGCATCCCCCGCCGGAACAGCTGCTGGCGGGTGGCGCCCGGCATCGACGCGCGCAGCTCCCACACCGCGGAGGCCTGGGTGATCGTCACGTCGTTGAGCACGCCGAGCCCCGCGAGCACCACCCCGCACAGGAACACGCCACGCAGGGCGCCCGCGCCCTGGTCGCCGAGCAGCCCGGCGAGCTGGTAGGTGTCCTCGCTGACCACGCCCGACAGGTGCGCCCAGCGTGCGCCGGCCATCCCGAGGCCGGCGGTGACCAGCAGCCCGATGACGGTGCCGAGCAGCGCCGTGGAGGTGCGCTCCGAGAACCCGTGGGCCAGGTACAGCACCACGTACATGATGACGCCCGAGCCGCACAGCCCCACGACGAGGGCGTTCGACCCGGCGAGCAGCGCGGGGAGCACGTAGGCGCCGAGCACCGCGAAGCCGATCGCCAGGCCGATGATCGCTCGCAGCCCCCGCATGCCCGCCACCAGCACCGTCACCACGGCGAACACCAGCGCCAGCGTCATGAGGGGCAGGCCGCGCTCGAAGTCGTGCCAGGCCCACACGTCCGGCTCGCCGTCGACTCCCGGGTAGCGCTGGACGACGATGCGCGTCCCGGCGGGCACGTCGTCCGGGGTCAGCGTGGCGGTGGCCCACACCTCGATCTGGGCGCCGGCCTGGGAGCCGCTCGTCACGGTGGCGCGCACCGTCAAGCAGCTCACGGACGCGGGCACCGAGCCGTCAGGGCGGATGTCCTCGACGGACCCCTCGCAGCGGGCGGTGGCCGAGGAGTCGACGCGGGCCGTCGGGTGCTCCACCTCCACGGCCACGACCTCCCCGTGCGTCGCCCGCGGCTCGCCCGGCCAGCTCAGCAGCATGCCCACCAGGGCGGCGAGGCCGATCGGCGCCAGGACGGCGGCGAGGATCAGGGTGGTCCGGCGAGGACGGCGAGGGGCGGGCACCGGGAGATTGTCGCGGACCCGCTGCGCCGGGTCGGCACGGCGCGCGGTGGGCAGGCCGCGCCGGTGGGGGACAATCAAGGGGTGCCGCCGTTGACCCAGACCCCCGTGACCCCCGTGGGCGCCACCCCGGCGCCCGTGCTCCCGCCGCTGCGCATCGGGCCCCTGACGATCGACACCCCCGTGGTGCTGGCGCCCATGGCCGGTGTCACGAACGCCGCGTTCCGGCGCCTGTGCCGGGAGTCCGGGGCAGGGTTGTACGTCGCGGAGATGGTCACCTCGCGGGCCCTCGTCGAGCGCGGCGAGGAGTCCATGCGGATCATCTCGCACGAGCCGGACGAGAAGCCCCGCTCGGTGCAGGTGTACGGCGTGGACCCCGGGACGGTGGGCGCCGCGGTGCGGCTCATCGCGTCGGAGGACCGCGCGGACCACATCGACCTGAACTTCGGCTGCCCGGTGCCCAAGGTCACCCGGCGCGGCGGGGGAGCGGTGCTGCCGTGGAAGCGGGACCTGTTCCGCTCGATCGTCAGCGCGGCGGTCGACGCGGCCAGCCCGCACGGGGTGCCGGTCACCGTGAAGATGCGCAAGGGCATCGACGAGGCGCACCTGACCTACCTGGAGGCGGGCCTGGTCGCGCAGGAGGTGGGCGCCGCTGCGGTGGCCCTGCACGCGCGGACGGCCGCCGACTACTACTCCGGCACCGCCGACTGGGAGTCGATCGCCCGGCTCAAGGAGGCGGTCACGGACATCCCGGTGCTCGGCAACGGTGACATCTGGTCTGCCGAGGACGCCCTGGCGATGGTCCGGCAGACCGGTTGCGACGGCGTGGTCGTGGGGCGCGGGTGCCAGGGGCGGCCGTGGCTGTTCGCCGATCTGGCCGCGGCCTTCGCGGGCTCCGACGTGCGCGTGCGGCCCGGGCTCGGCGAGGTGGCGGCCGTGGTGCGCCGTCACGCGGAGCTGATGATCGAGCACTTCGGCGAGGAGCAGAAGGCGCTGCGCGAGATGCGCAAGCACATGGCCTGGTACTTCAAGGGGTACGTGGTGGGAGGCGAGCAGCGTGCCGCGCTCGGCCTGGTGTCGACCCTCGCGGAGCTGGACGACAGGCTGGCGGCCCTCGACCTCGACCAGCCGTACCCCGGCGCGGCCGCCGAGGGCCAGCGCGGCCGGGCGGGGTCGCCCAAGCGGCCGATCCTGCCGGAGGGCTGGCTCGACTCGCGCGACCTGTCGGAGGACTTCCGCCGGGCCCTGCACGAGGCCGAGCTGAGCATCTCGGGCGGCTGACCGGCCGTGGTCGCCGCGGCGCTCAGGGCGCCGGCGCCGTGCTGCCGCGCACCACGATCCGCGGCCGCAGGCGCAGGTCCTCGGGCGGGGGCGAGCCGTCCAGCAGCGAGCGGACCCGCAGCCACGCGTGCTCGCCGATCTCGTCGGTGGGGACGGAGGCCGTGGTGAGCGTCGGGGTGGCGTAGCCGCTGAACGGGATGTCGTCGAAGCCCACGACGGACATCTGCTCGGGGACCCGCACGCCGAGCTCGTGCAGCCCGGAGAGCACGCCCAGTGCGACCAGGTCGTTGTAGGCCACGACCGCGGTGGCGCCGGTCTCGCGCGCGGCCCCGGCGGCGGCGTGGCCGTCGGCGAACGAGGGGCCGCACCCGAGCACGTCGAGCTCGAGGCGGCCGGCCTCGACGAGCTCGTCGAGCGCGTGCACGCGGAGCGCGTTGGAGGCGCTGGTGGCGGGGCCGGAGAGGTAGGCGAGCCGCCGGTGGCCCAGGCCCTCCAGGTGGGAGACGAGGTCGCGGATCCCGGCGGCGTAGTCGACGGTGACCTGCGGCGAGCGGACCTCGGGCACGGCACGGTTGAGCAGCACGAGCGGCTCGAGCTCGGGGGCGAGCTGGGCGAGGACGTCCGCGGGCATGCGCGGCGCGCACAGCACCAGCGCGTCGCAGCGGCGGCGCGCCTCGCGGGCGACCTCGATCTCGGCGGCGGCGTCCTCGTTGGACTCCGCGACCAGCAGGCGGTGGGAGGCGCGCCCGGCGGCCTGGCCGAGGCTGCGCAGGATCCCCTGGAACAAGGGGTTGGCGAGGTCGGGCACCACGAGGGCCACCGTGGAGGTGCGACCACCCGCGAGGCCCCGGGCGACGATGCTGGGCCGGTACTCCAGGGCGGCCGCCGCGGCCTGGACCCGCGCGGCGAGCTCTGGGGCCACCGAGGCCTTGCCGTTCATCACACGAGAGACGGTGGCGCGGGAGACACCGGCGCGCGCCGCGACCAGGTTGATCGTCGCGGGTCGCCACGATCCCACGTCGGCCTCCTTCGGCTCGGTGCTGGCGCCGCGAGTGCGACCGGCGCCCGGATCATATCGGGACGATCCGGCGCCGGTCGCACTCTCGCACGCATCCGAGCCCCGCCAGGGGCGTTCACGCTCCTGGCGTGTCGCGGGAGGTCAGGACAGACGCGCCCACACGGCCACGTCGGTCGGGACGCTGACGCGCCCGTCCTCGGTGACCAGGTCGCCGCTCGCGAGGAGCACGGTGGCGCCCTCGGGCAGCTCGACGGGCTCGTCGCCCAGGTTCGTCACGACCAGCACGTCCCGGTTGGCGAACGCCACGGCGGCCTGCTCGTCGCCCACGCCGTCCACCCAGGCGAGCGAGCCGGAGCCGAGGTTGAACTCGCGGCGCAGGCGCAGCGCCTCCCGGTACATCTCGTACGTCGAGCCCGGCACGCCCTTCTGCGCGTCGAGCGCGTACGCGGACCACGAGTCCGGCTGCGGCAGCCAGGTGGCGCCGGTGGGGGAGAAGCCGAAGCCGGGCTCGCCGGCCTTCCAGGGCAGCGGGACGCGGCACCCGTCGCGGCCGCGCTCGGTGTGGCCGGTGCGCCACCACGCCGGGTCCTGGCGCAGGTCGTCGTCGAGGGCGGTGTGCTCGGGCAGGCCCAGCTCCTCGCCCTGGTAGATGTACGCGGAGCCGGGCAGGCCCAGCATCATCAGGCTCGCTGCGCGGGCGCGGCGCAGGCCGAGCTCCTCGTCGGGCTGCTCGTCGCCGTGGCCGATGCCGTTGGGGCGCGAGTTGGGCTCGAGCAGCCCCAGGCGCGACGCGTGGCGGACGGTGTCGTGGTTGGACATCACCCAGGTGGTGGGCGCCCCGACGTTGTCGTTCGCGGCGAGCGACGCCGTCACGACGGTCCGCAGCGCGGCCGCGTCCCACGTGGTGCTGAGGAACGAGAAGTTGAACGCCTGGTGCATCTCGTCCGGGCGGACGTACCGCGCCAGCCGCGACAGCGGCTCGACCCAGGCCTCGGCGACCAGGGCGCGGTCCCCGTCGTACTCGGCGAGCACCTTGTTCCAGGCCCGGTAGATGTCGTGCACGCCGTCCTGGTCGAACATGGGCCCCGAGTTGCCGGCGCCCGTGGAGCCGGCCTCGTCGTGCGAGCCGTCGATCATCGAGACCGAGCCGTCCCAGTCGGGCAGGCCGGGGGCCTTGACCATGCCGTGCGCCACGTCGATGCGGAAGCCGTCGACGCCGCGGTCGAGCCAGAACCGCAGGACGTCCTCGAACTCGGCCCGCACCTCCGGGTGCTCCCAGTTCAGGTCGGGCTGGCGGGTGTCGAACATGTGCAGGTACCACTGGCCCGGCTCGCCGGAGGGGTCGGTGGTGCGGGTCCACGCCGGGCCGCCGAAGATCGACTCCCAGTTGTTGGGCGGCAGCTCGCCGTGCTCGCCCTTGCCCTCGCGGAACATGTAGCGCTCGCGCTCCGGGCTCCCGGGGCCGGCGGCCAGCGCCGCCTGGAACCACTCGTGCTCGTCGGAGGTGTGGTTGGGGACCAGGTCCACGATGATCCGCATGCCGCGCTGGTGGGCGCGCTCGAGCAGCTCGTCGAAGTCCGCCAGGGTGCCGAACAGCGGGTCGATGGCGCGGTAGTCCGCCACGTCGTACCCGGCGTCGGCCTGCGGCGAGCGGTAGAACGGGGACAGCCAGATGGCGTCGACGCCGAGCCGCGCGAGGTGGTCGAGCCGGGAGGTGACGCCCGGCAGGTCGCCGATCCCGTCGCCCGACGCGTCCGCGAAGGAGCGCGGGTAGACCTGGTAGATCACCGCGTGCCGCCACCACTCGCCCGCGGGGTCGCTGGGCGAGTGGACGAGCGTGGTGGTGGTGGTGCGGCCGTGGGGGTCGGCGAGTGTCACGTCAAAGCCTCGATTCATGAGGGGTGGGCGGCCATGCCCGGAAACGGGCGCACGCCGGTGGCGGCCGTGCGCGAGGGGCGGGTCAGGGGGTGGTGGTCGGGGCGGTCACCGGGGCTGCGCCCGTGGATGACCGCACGATCAGCTCGGGGAAGAAGAGCAGCTCGGTGCGGGAGGCGTTCGTGCCGGCGATCTCGGACATCAGGGCGCTCACCGCCGCGTGCCCCATGGCCTGCACGGGCTGGCGCACGGTGGTCAGCGGCGGGTCGGTGTACGCGATGAGCGGGGAGTCGTCGTAGCCCACGATCGACAGGTCGCCCGGCACCGAGAGCCCGCGTTGGCGGGCTGCCCGGATGGCGCCGAGCGCCATCAGGTCCGAGCCGCAGATGATCGCGGTGTGGCCGTCGTCGATGAGCTCGCCGGCCGCCGCCTGCCCGCCCTCGACCGTGAACAGCGTGCTGACGACGTGCGCGGCCGGGTCCGTCTCGCCGAAGTGCTTCTCGAGGTTCTGCGCGAACCCCTCGACCTTGCGCTGGGCGGGGACGAACCGGTCCGGCCCGATGGCGAGGCCGATGCGCCGGTGGCCGAGCGAGGTCAGGTGCCGGAAGGCCAGCTCCATGGACGCGAGGTCGTCGTTCGACACGGAGGGGGCGTCGACGCCAGCGGAGTGCCCGTTGACCAGGACGATCGGCACGCCGCGACTGCGCAGCCGGTGGTAGCGCTCGGGGCTGGCGGAGGTGTCGGCGTGCAGGCCGGACACGAAGACGATGCCCGCGACCTCGTGCTCGAGGAGCATCTCGACGTACTGGTCCTCGGTGGTCCCGCCGGGGGACTGGGTGCACAGCAGGGGCGTGTAGCCGCGCTGCGACAGCATCGTCTCGATCACCTGGGCGAAGGCCGGGAACACCGGGTTGGACAGCTCGGGGACCACGAGCCCGACCAGCCCGGCGGATCGGGTGCGCAGCTTCTCGGGGCGCTCGTAGCCCAGGAGGTCGAGGGCGGCCAGGACCGCCTGCCGGGTCTGCGCGGAGACGCCGTGCTTGCCGTTGAGGACGCGCGAGACGGTGGCGGTGCTGACGCCTGCGTGATCGGCCAGGTCGGTCAGACGGGTGCGCACGTGAGGCAGCGTAAGGGACATGGGACCTCCTCGTCCGGGTATGAGCCCACGGAGGGTGCCCGCGTAGCCGACCTTGCAACTGTTGCTTGAAAGTTACCGTAACGGTTTGCAAGGGGCCGTGCAAAGGCGTTAGCGTCACGCCACACCAAGCCAGCGTCGGTGGGACAACCCTCCGCCATGGCATCTCCCCTTCGATTTGGAGACATGACGATGCGACGGAGCATCCCCGTAGTCGCGGCGACCCTCGGCCTCGCGCTGACCCTCACCGCCTGCTCGGGCTCGACGGACGAGCCCGCGGCCGACACGACGGCCACGCCCTCCTCGGACGCCCTGACCATCTGGGTCGACGAGACCCGCCAGGACGCCGTGGCCGAGGCCGCGAAGGCGTTCGAGGCCGAGACCGGCACCGACGTCGAGCTGGTCCTCAAGAACTTCGGCGACATCCAGGCGGACTTCATAGCCCAGGTGCCGACGGGCGAGGGCCCGGACGTCACGGTCGGCGCGCACGACTGGCTCGGCGCCTTCCTGCAGAACGGCGTCGTGGCGCCCGTCGAGCTCGGCGACAAGGCGGGCGAGTTCGTCTCGACGTCGATCGAGGCCTTCTCGCAGGACGGCCAGGTCTACGGCGTCCCGTACGCCGTCGAGAACATCGCGCTGATCCGCAACACCGCGCTCGCCGCGTCCGCCCCCGCGACGTGGGACGAGGCCGTGGCCGCGGGCCAGGCTGCCGGCGTCCGGTACCCGATCCTCGTCCAGACCGGCGTCGAGGGCGACCCCTACACGTACTACCCGCTGCAGACCTCCTTCGGGGCGCCGGTCTTCGCGCAGAACGAGGACGGCTCCTACACCGACGAGCTGACCCTCGGCGGCGAGCCCGGCGTGGCGTACGCGACGTGGCTCCAGGCCCAGGGCGCCGCTGGCGTGCTGAGCACCGACATCACCTACGACATCGCGGTGGAGGCCTTCGCCAACGGCGAGTCGCCCTTCATCATCGGCGGCCCGTGGATGATCGAGTCCTTCGAGGGCCTGGACCTGGCCATCGACCCCATCCCGTCGGCTGGCGGCCAGCCCGCCGAGATGTTCGCCGGCGTGCAGGGCTTCTACGTGAGCGCGCAGAGCGACAACGCCCTCCTCGCGAACGACTTCATCACCAACTACATGGCGACGACCGACGCGCAGGTCGCGCTGGCCGAGGCCGGCAACCGTCCGCCGGCCTTCCTCGCCGCCGCCGAGAAGTTCGCCGACGACCCGATCATGGCCGGATTCTCGACCGTGGGCGCCACCGCGGCCCCGATGCCCTCGATCCCGGCCATGAACTCGGTCTGGGCCTTCTGGGGCGTGACCGAGGCCAACATCATCTCCGGCGCGGCCGCTCCCGCGGACGCCTGGAACAAGATGGTCACGGACATCCAGGGCGCGATCGGCAAGTGATCCCCACGCGGTCGTAGACCGCCCCGAGCCGGTGGTGCGCGCGTGCCGCGCGCCACCGGCTCTCCTGCGAGGACGGCCCCTCCCTTCCTCGCCCACCGAGCATTCGAGCCCCGGAGGCATAGATGTCCACCCCCCAGCCTGCGGTCGTCGACACGGCCACCGCCGGATCACGCGACGGCGGGGACGCGCCCACGAAGCGGCGTCCACGCACCGCCGACCGATCCCACGCGCGCGACTTCTCCCGTGGCTTCGTCGTCAAGCTCGTGCTCATGGCCGTCATCGACGCCCTCGGCGTCTACGCCCTCTTCGCGGCCTGGAACGCCGAGGCCTGGGGCATCTTCGCCGCGATGGCCGCGCTGGTCCTCGTGGCCAACTGGGTGTACTTCTCCCGTCGGGCGCTGCCGCTCAAGTACATCCTCCCCGGGCTGGCATTCCTGCTGGTCTTCCAGATCTACGTGGTCGCGTACACCGGCTACGTCGCCTTCACCAACTACGGCGACGGGCACAACTCGACCAAGGAGCAGGCCATCGAGGCCCTGCTCATCCAGAACGAGCGGCGCGTCGAGGGCTCGGCCTCGTACCCGCTGACGGTGCTCGCGGACGGCGACGACCTCGCCTTCGCGATCCGCACCGAGGACGGCGACGTGCGCGTCGGCAGCGCCGAGGAGCCCCTCGAGACCGTGGACGACGCCGTCGTCCAGGGCGGCGCCGTCACCGAGGTCCCCGGCTACCAGGTGCTCGACCGCCAGGCGGTGCTGGCCCGCCAGAACGACGTGACGAACCTGCGGGTGCCGTTCTCCGACGACCCCGAGGACGGCTCGATCCGCACCCAGGACGCCCGCACCGGGTACGCCTCCACCTCGACCCTCGTCTACGACGAGGCCGCCGACACCATGACCGACGCCGCCACCGGCACGGTGTACACCCCCAACGACCGCGGGGAGTTCGAGGCCGACTCGGGCGCGAAGCTCGGCGTGGGCTGGCGCGTGGGCGTCGGGTTCGAGAACTTCACCACCGCGTTCTCCGACAGCCGCTACGCGCAGCCGTTCTTCAAGATCCTGCTGTGGACGTTCGCCTTCGCGATCCTGTCGGTCGTCACCACGTTCGCGCTGGGCCTGTTCCTGGCCATCGTCTTCAACGACGAGCGGCTCCGCGGGCGCAAGGTCTACCGGACCCTGATGATCCTGCCGTACGCGATCCCCGGCTTCCTCGCGGCCCTGCTGTGGTCCGGGATGCTCAACCGCAGTTACGGGTTCGTCAACCAGGTGCTGCTCGGTGGAGCGCAGATCGGCTGGCTGACCGACCCGATGCTCGCCAAGGTCGCGGTGCTCGGGGTCAACCTGTGGCTCGGCTTCCCGTACATGTTCCTCATCTGCACCGGCGCCCTGCAGTCGCTCCCGGGCGACGTGCTCGAGGCGGCGAAGATCGACGGCGCCGGCCGGTGGCGCACGCTGCGCTCGGTGACGCTCCCGCTGCTGCTCGTCTCGACGGCGCCGCTGCTCATCTCGTCGTTCGCCTTCAACTTCAACAACTTCACGCTCATCTACATGCTCACCGGCGGAGGGCCACGCTTCGCGGACGCGTCGGTGCCGCTCGGCCACACGGACATCCTGATCTCGATGGTCTACTCCGTCTCCGGCATCGACGGGACGGCCCCGAAGAACTTCGGCCTGGCCAGCGCGTTGTCGATCATCATCTTCATCATCGTCGGCGTGGTCTCCGCCATCGCGTTCCGCCAGACCCGCAAGCTCGAGGAGATCAGCTGACATGGCCACCGACATCCTCACCACCAGCGCCCCCGAGGCGACCGCGGAGGTCTCGCAGCGCATGGGGTTCCGGCGCTGGGCGCGCGAGCTCGGCTGGCGCCACCTCATCGGCGTGATCGCCGTGGTCTACGCCGGCTTCCCGATCGTCTACGTGATCTCCTCCTCGCTCAGCGAGAAGGGCACCCTGACCGGTTCCAACGCGCTGTTCTCCCAGGTCAGCCTCGCCAACTACACCCAGCTCGGCGAGACCCGGTTCTGGGAGTGGGTGGGCAACACGGTCGTGATCGCGAGCATCACGGCGATCGGCACCGTGCTCATGGGCGCCGCCGCGGCCTACGCGTTCTCGCGGTTCCGGTTCTCCGGCCGGCGGGTGGGCCTGACCACCCTGCTGATCATCCAGATGTTCCCGCAGATGCTGGCCTTCGTCGCGATCTTCCTGCTGCTCATCGCGCTGGGGAACGTCATTCCCGGCCTGGGGCTCAACAGCCGCATCGCGCTGATCTGCATCTACCTGGGCGGCTCGCTCGGCGTGAACACGTTCCTCATGTACGGGTTCTTCAACACCATCCCGCGCGAGCTCGACGAGGCCGCCAAGATCGACGGCGCCACGCACTCCCAGATCTACTGGACGATCATCCTGCGCCTGGTCGCCCCCATCCTGGCGGTCGTCGGCCTGCTGTCGTTCATCAGCACGTTCGGCGAGTTCATCATCGCCCGCACGGTGCTGCAGTCGGAGGCCAACTGGACCCTCGCGGTGGGCCTGTACAACTGGGTCTCGGACCTGCTCGAGGCCAACTGGGGCCTGTTCGCGGCGGGCGCGGTGATCTCCGCGATCCCCGTGCTCGCGCTGTTCCTGTTCTTGCAGAAGTACATCGTCGGCGGCCTGACCGCCGGCTCTGTGAAGGGCTGAGCAGTGGCAGGACTCCTCGACCAGCCGCACCACGACGGGTCAGAGCTGTACGTCCCGCACGGCGCCCCCCGGCTCGGCGACACGGCGCCGGTGCGCTTCCGCGTGCCGGCCACCGGGTCGGAGCGCGCGGTGTGGGTGCGCACCGTCCGGGACGCGGAGCCGCGCATGGAGCCGGCCCGGCTCGAGCACGCCGACGAGCACGAGCGCTGGTACGTCGCCGACATCCCGATGCACAACCCGGTGACGAGCTACCGCGCGCTGCTGGACGAGCCCGGCGGCTACCGGTGGCTCAACGGCGCCGGCGTGCACAGCCGCGACGTCGCCGACACGCACGACTTCCGGCTCTCGGTGCACGAGCCGGCGGCGGCCTGGCTGGACGAGGCGGTCGTCTACCAGATCTTCCCGGACCGGTTCGCGCGCTCGAGCGGGCACACCGGCCGCCCGACGGGGGATCTCCCGGACTGGGCGGAGCCCGCGGACTGGGCCGACGAGTCCATCGGCTCCGGGCCCTCGACGCCCCGGCAGTTGTACGGGGGCGACCTGCGCGGCATCGAGCAGCGGCTGGACCACCTGCAGCGGCTGGGGATCGACACGGTGTACCTGACGCCGGTCTTCCCCGCGCGGTCCAACCACCGCTACGACGCGAGCACGTTCGACCACGTCGACCCCGTCCTGGGCGGCGACGAGGCGCTCGTCTCGCTCAGCAGGGCCCTGCACTCCCGGGGCATGCGCCTGCTGGGAGACCTCACCACGAACCACACGGGCGCCGGCCACGAGTGGTTCGCGCGGGCGCAGGCCGACCGCGCGAGCGAGGAGGCGTCCTTCTACTACTGGCAGGACGAGGCGCCGGGCTACGTCGGCTGGCTGGGGCACGACTCGCTGCCCAAGCTCAACTACAACGCCCCGGCGCTGGCCGAGCGCATGGTCGAGGGCCCCGACTCGATCATCGGCCGGTGGCTTCGCGAGCCGGTCAGCCTCGACGGGTGGCGGATCGACGTCGCCAACATGACCGGGCGCCACGGCGCGGACGACTTCACCCACCAGGTGGCCCGGGCCATCCGGGCGACCATGCGCGACCTGAACCCGGAGGCCGTGCTGGTCTCCGAGCACTTCCACGACGCCGGCCTGGACCTGCGCGCGGGCGGCTGGCACACCAACATGAACTACTCGGCGTTCACGCGCCCGGTGTGGACGTGGCTGGTGGACCCCGACAACGAGCTCGGCTTCCTGGGGCTGCCGACGTCGATCCCGCGCCGCGACGGCGGGTCGATGGTCGCCACCATGCGGGAGTTCGACGCCGCGGTGCCGTGGTCCATCACGACGCACCAGTGGAACATGCTCGGCTCCCACGACACCCCGCGGCTGCGCACCGTGGTCGGCTCGCGCGAGATGGTCGAGGTCGCCGCAGGCCTGCTGTTCACCTACCCGGGCACCCCGGTGATGTTCGCCGGGGACGAGGGCGGGCTGACGGGTGTCAACGGCGAGCACGGGCGGGCGCCCATGCCGTGGCCGTCGATCGACGCGGGCGGCGGCCCTGGCTGGGACGCCGCGACCTTCGACGTGTACCGCTCGCTCATCGCCCTGCGCCGGTCCTCCCGCGCGCTGCGCGAGGGCGGCATCCGGTGGGCGGTGGTCGAGCCTGACGCCGTCGCGTACCTGCGGGAGACGGCCGACGAGCGGGTCCTGGTCCTGGTGGCCCGGGCGCCGTGGGGCGGCGCCACCCTGCCCCGTCATCTCGTCCCCACGGGCGGCGAGGCGCAGAACCTCTACGGCGGGGCGGCGCTGGCGTTGCGGCCCGACGCCATCGAGCTTCCCGGGGACGGCCCCGGCGTGCAGGTGTGGCGGCTGGGCTGAGGGGTGGCGCGCTGCGGCGGGCCGCCTGTGGAGCCCTCCGACCCGCCGCAGCGCGGCCAACTAGGGTGAGCGCGTGACTGTGCAGACCCTGATCGACGGATACACCGAGGTGGACCGTGCGCGCTGGGTAGCCGAGGCGCCCAAGTCGCGGGCCAGGTCCCCGTTCGAGCGGGACCGCGCGCGCCTGGTGCACTCCTCGGCGTTGCGGCGGCTCGGCGCCAAGACGCAGGTGCTCGGCCCGGGCTCGGACGACTTCGTGCGGACCCGGCTGACCCACACGCTCGAGGTGGCGCAGGTGGGCCGCGAGATCGGCAAGGCCCTGGGGTGCGACCCGGACGTCGTCGACACCGCGTGCCTCGCGCACGACCTGGGCCACCCGCCGTTCGGCCACAACGGCGAGCGCGCCCTGGCCCAGCTGGCCCGCGGCATCGGCGGGTTCGAGGGCAACGCGCAGACCCTGCGCCTGCTCACCCGCCTGGAGCCGAAGGTGATCGGCCCTGACGGCCGCGCGGTCGGGCTCAACCTCACCCGGGCCAGCCTGGACGCCGCCACCAAGTACCCCTGGGCCGCGGGCGAGGGCCCGCTCATGCCCGACGGCCGCCCGACGCACAAGTTCGGCGTGTACAGCGACGACCAGCCCGTCTTCTCCTGGCTCCGAGACGGCGCGCCGGCAGGCCGCAAGTGCCTCGAGGCGCAGGTGATGGACCTCGCTGACGACATCTCCTACTCCGTGCACGACGTCGAGGACGCCGTCGTCGGGGGGCGCCTCGACCTGGTCGTGCTGACGCAGGCCGAGGAGCGGGCCCGTGTGGTCGAGGGGGTGCAAGCCTGGTACGGCGACGACATCGACGGCGACGGGCTCCTGGACGCCATGGACCGCCTCAACGCCGCAGGCCTGTGGGCGCACGGGTTCGACGGGTCGCGCGGCGCCCTGGCGGTCCTCAAGGACGCCACCAGCCAGCTCATCGGCCGGTTCGCCGGCGCCGCCCAGGCGGCGACCCGCGCGCTGTACGGGGACGGCCCGCTCACCCGCTACGCCGCGAACCTCGTGGTGCCCGCGGAGACCGCCGCCGAGATCCTCGTCCTCAAGGGCCTCGCCGTGGCCTACGTGATGGCGCCGCGGGAGCTCGAGCCGCTCTACCACCGGCAACGGGAGATCCTCGCGGACCTGGTCCAGGTGATGGCCGACCGCGCCCCCGTCAGCCTCGAGCCGCCGTTCGCCGCCGACTGGAGCGCCGCGGCCGACGACGGCGCCCGTCTGCGCGTGGTCATCGACCAGGTGGCCTCGCTCACCGACGTCTCGGCCGCCGAGCTGCACGGGCGCCTGGTGCGGCCACCGCGTCGCTGACGCCCCCCGGTGTGGTCCGCATGGCCCGGCGCCGGCGGCCCTCGCCCGCGCGCGGCGGCCCGCAGGGTGGCCCTGGAGGGTGGCCCTGGAGGGGCAGCCCGCTCGCCTAGACTGCGGGCGTGGCAGGACGGATCCGGCGGGAGGACGTGCAGGCGGTCCGCGAGCGCGCCCACATCGAGGAGATCGTCGGCCAGCACGTGACGTTGAAGTCGGCGGGAGTCGGCTCCGCGAAGGGCCTGTGCCCGTTCCACGACGAGCGCTCGCCCTCCTTCCACGTGCGGCCCCAGGTGGGCCTGTGGCACTGCTTCGGCTGCGGCGAGGGCGGCGACGTCATCTCGTTCGTGCAGAAGATCGACGGCCTGCCGTTCGCCGAGGCCGTCGAGTACCTGGCCGGCAAGGTGGGGCTCCAGCTGCGGTACGAGGAGGGCGGCGCGCCGCGCCCGGGCGAGGAGCCCGGTCGGCGCCAGCGCCTGCTCGAGGCGCACCGCGTCGCGGCGGCGTACTTCGTCGAGCAGCTGACCACCCCGGGGGCCGCCACCGCGCGGCAGTTCCTCGCCGAGCGCGGCTTCGGCCGTGAGGCGGCCGAGCAGTTCGGCGTCGGCTACGCGCCCCAGGGGTTCGACTCGCTGCTGCGCCACCTGCGCGGCAAGGGGTTCACCGAGGCCGAGCTGACGGCGTCCGGGCTGGTGAGCCAGAACAACCGGGGCGTGTACGACCGGTTCCGCGGCCGCCTGGTGTGGCCGATCCGCGAGGTCACGGGCGACACCATCGGCTTCGGCGCGCGCAAGCTCTTCGAGGACGACCAGGGCCCCAAGTACCTCAACACCCCCGAGACCCCGCTCTACCGCAAGTCCCAAGTGCTGTACGGCATCGACCTCGCCAAGCGGGAGATCGCCAAGGAGAAGCGGGTCGTGGTCGTCGAGGGCTACACCGACGTCATGGCGATGCACCTGTCAGGGGAGGGCACTGCCGTCGCGACCTGCGGCAC
>Ga0233375_1000117_pt1 | contig 48545 bp, 44 predicted proteins | sample ElkDunMinimDraft_10_FD_191539 | JGI IMG/M metagenome (GOLD analysis project Ga0233375, IMG submission 191539) | Fecal eukaryotic communites from dung pellets of Tule Elk in California, USA - Elk Dung E16 | ecosystem: Host-associated > Mammals > Digestive system > Large intestine > Fecal | place...
CGCCGCCGTCGGGGGCGGCGAGACGCCCGGCGGCGAGATGCCTGACGTCAGGTCGTCTGGCGGCGTGCCGGGCGCCCTGGCGTCCGGGCCGGCGGTGCGGGCGACCGGCCTGCGGGTGGTCCGCGGCGGGCGCCACGGGACGCTGGCGCTCGACGGGGTGACCCTGACGGTTCCCCCCGGATCGATCGTCGGCGTGCTCGGCCCCAGCGGCAGCGGCAAGTCGACGCTGCTGCGCGCGATCGTCGGGGTGCAGGTGATCACGTCGGGCTCGATCGAGGTGCTGGGGAGCCCTGCGGGCAGTACGGGCCTCCGTCGTCGCCTCGGCTACGTCACGCAGGCCCCGAGCGTGTACGGCGACCTGACGGTGCGACGGAACCTGCGGTATCTCGGCGCCGTGGTGGGCGCCCCGGCCAGCGACGTGGGCAGGGTGCTCGCCGAGGTGGACCTGGCGGACGTCGCGGACCGCCGGGTCGACACGCTCTCCGGCGGGCAGCGCTCGCGGGTGTCGCTCGCGGCGGCGCTGCTCGGGACGCCTGAGCTGCTGGTGCTGGACGAGCCGACCGTCGGGCTGGACCCGGTGCTGCGGCGGGACCTGTGGGACCTGTTCGGGCGGTTGCGGGAGCGGGGCACGACCCTGCTGGTGTCGAGCCACGTGATGGACGAGGCCACCCGGTGCGACCGGCTGCTGCTGCTCCGGGGCGGCCAGGTCATCGCCGACGACACCCTGCCCGGCCTGCTCGCCCGCACCGGCGCGAGCGACGTGGACGCCGCCTTCCTGGCGTTGGTCGAGGGCCGGCCGTCGAACGGCCGGGGCGCCCGATGAGCGCGACACTGACCGTCGCGACCGCCCGCCGGGTGCTGGCCCAGGTGCGCGCCGACCCGCGCACCGTCGGGCTCGTGATCGCGCTGCCGTGCCTGCTGCTGTGGCTGGTCGCGTGGATGTTCGAGGGCACCGACGTGCTCGACCGGTTCGGGCCGCTGCTGCTGGGGCTGTTCCCGCTGATCGTGATGTTCGTGGTGACCAGCGTCGCGACGCTGCGGGAGCGCACCTCGGGGACCTTGGAGCGGTTGATGGCCTCGCCGATCGGGCGGGGCGACCTGATCGGCGGGTACGCGCTCGGCTTCGGCGTGCTGGCCGTGGTGCAGGGCCTGGTGCTGACCGGCGTCGCGGTCGGCCTGCTGGGCATGGAGGTCGCCGGGCCGCTGTGGGTGGTGGTGCTGGTGGCGGTGCTGGACGCCGTCCTCGGATCCACCCTGGGGCTGGCCGCGTCGGCGTTGGCCCGCACCGAGTTCCAGGCCGTGCAGCTGATGCCGCTGTTCGTCTTCCCGCAGCTCATCACCTGCGGCCTGTTCATGCCGCGCGACCAGATGCCCGCGGTGCTCGAGGCGGTCTCCCGGGTGCTGCCGCTGACCTACGGCGTGGACGCGTTGCAGCGGTTGGCGGCAGGGGAGGGGTTCGCGGACGTGCGCGGTGACGTGCTGGTGATCGCCGGGTTCATCGTGGGCGCGGTGCTGGTGGGCGCGACGACGTTGCGGCGCCAGACCCCGTAGTCGGCGCGCGTGGGCCCTGCGCGGGCGACGACGTGCGGGTGGATACGCTCGTCGGGTGGCGCCAGCCGGCGTCCACGCGCTGGGCTGCACGGAGAGGCTGACGATGTCGGACGGGACGACGGGCGCGCGGCGTCCGCAGGTGGCGGTGCTCGGCGGCGGGGTGATGGGCGAGACGATCGTCTCGGCGCTGCTGCAGGCTGGGTGGGCGCCCGAGGACGTCGACGTGACCGAGCGCTCGGCGCTGCGGGCCAACGAGCTCTCCGAGCGGCACGGCGTGCGCTCGTGCGACTCGAACGCGAAGGTCGCTCGCCGCGCGGACGTGCTGGTGGTCGCGGTCAAGCCCAACGTGGTCGGCGAGGTGCTGGCCGAGGTGTCCCCGGTGCTGCGCCCTGGCACGGTGGTGGTGACCATCGCCGCCGGGCTGCCCATCAGCTTCTACGAGCAGCGGCTCCCCGAGGGCGCCGCCGTGGTGCGGGTCATGCCGAACACCCCGGCCGTGGTGGGGCGCGGCGTGAGCGTGATCTCCGCCGGGACGCACGCGGGAGCCGAGGACATGGCCCTGGTGCGCCGGATCTTGGCCGCGACGGGCATCGTCGTCGAGGCGCCCGAGAAGGACCTCGACGCCGTGACCGCGATCTCCGGATCGGGCCCGGCGTACGCGTTCTACCTGATCGACGCCATGGCCGAGGCCGGCGTGCTGCTGGGCCTGTCGCGGGACGTGGCGACGACCCTCGCGGTGGGCACGGTGCAGGGCGCCGCGACCCTCGCCCAGCAGGGCGGCGAGCACCCGGCGATCCTCCGGGAGCGGGTGTCCTCCCCGGGGGGCACCACGGTGGCGGCGGTGCGCGAGCTCGACGCCCATGGTGTGCGGGCGGCCGTGGTGGCCGCCGCCGAGGCCGCGCGGGACCGCTCGCGCGAGCTCGGCGCCGAGTACGCGGGCTAGCGCCGATGCCATCGGAGCCTCGGCCCACCGGCCACTCGGGCCGCGGGCCAGGGGAGGACGGGGCGGAGCCGTCCGGCCGTCGCCGTCGCCCGCCGGCGATGAGCGATGTCGCCGAGGTCGCGGGCGTGTCCCACCAGACCGTCTCGCGGGTGCTCAACGACCATCCCAGCGTGCGCCCGGGGACCCGCGACCGGGTGCTCGCGGCGATCAGCGAGCTCGGGTACCGGCGCAACAGCGCGGCCCGCGCCCTGGTGACGCGGCGCTCGGGGACGATCGGCGTGGTGACCACGGGCTCGTTGCTGTACGGGCCGACGAGCACGCTCGTGGGGCTCGAGGAGGCGGCGCGTGACGCCGGCTACTTCGTCAGCGTGGCGACGATCAGCGAGTTCGACGCGGCGACCATGCACGGCGCCCTTGAGCACTTCATGGGCCAGGGGGTCGAGGGGATCGTCATCATCGCCCCCCAGGTCGAGGTGATGCGGGCCGTGGAGGACTTCGACGCGCCGGTGCCGGTGGTGATGATCAGCTCGGCGGACCAGCCGGACGCGGTGCGCCTGCACACCGTGTCGGTGGACCAGTTCGACGGGGCGCGCCAGGCCACCCGGCACCTGCTGGCGGCGGGCGGCGGCGAGGTGGCGCACGTGGCCGGGCCGTTGGACTGGTTCGACGCGCAGGACCGCCTGGCCGGGTGGCGCGCCGAGTGCGCTGCGGCGGGGGTCGCCGCGCCGGAGCCGATCGAGGCGGACTGGACGGCCGAGCGGGGGTACGCGGTGGGCCGGGCGATGGTGCGCGAGGGCGCCCCCTCGGCGGTGTTCGCGGCGAACGACCAGCTCGCGCTCGGGCTGCTGCGCGCGTTCTGGGAGGGCGGTGTGCGCCTGCCGCAGGACGTGGCGCTGGCGGGCTTCGACGACGTGACCGGGTCGGCGTACTTCACGCCGCCGCTGACCACGGTGCGGCAGGACTTCGCGGCGCTCGGCAGGCTGACGATCGAGGCGTTGACGGCGGCGCTCGAGGGGCGTTCGGTGACGCGCCACACCCTGCCGGCGGAGCTCGTGGTCCGGGCCAGCTCGTGGAGCGGGGAGCCCGCCTCCCGGGCGGGGGAGTGACGCCCCCGGCTCCTTGACGACCAGCCTGATGTTAGCGTTAACATTGGTCTTGGCCGCCGGCGTCCGCTGGTGGCCACGAGCCCGGCGGACGTCAGCGGTCTTCCATGTGGGGACGCTGGTTCCGGCGGCGATGAGGCCCGACGGACAGGACGACGACATGACGGTGGACCCGCAGCGAGCCCTCGTGGTGGGCGTGGACTATGGAACCCTCTCCGGACGCGCGGTGGTCGTCCGCGTGCACGACGGCGCCGAGCTCGGATCTGGCGTGCACGCCTACCCGCACGCCGTGATGGACAGCGAGCTCACGGCGGGCCCCGCCGCCGCAGCCGGCGCCCCGGTGGCGCTGGCCCCCGAGTGGGCGCTTCAGGTCCCGGCCGACTACGTCGACGTGCTCAAGACGGCAGTGCCCGCGGCCCTCGCCGCCGCGCAGGCCGAGCACGGCATCGACGTGAACGACGTCATCGGCATCGGCACCGACTTCACCGCCTGCACCATGGTCCCGACCACGGCCGACGGCACGCCGCTGTGCGAGCTCCCCGAGTTCGCGGACCGGCCGCACGCCTACGTCAAGCTGTGGAAGCACCACGCCGCGCAGTCGCACGCCGACCGCATCAACGCCCTCGCCCACGAGCGCGGCGAGGCCTGGATCAACCGCTACGGCGGCCTCATCTCCTCCGAGTGGGAGTTCGCCAAGGGACTGCAGCTCCTCGAGGAGGACCGCGAGGTCTACGACGCCATGGACCACTGGGTCGAGGCGGCGGACTGGATCGTCTGGCAGCTCGGCGGGCGCTACGTGCGCAACGCCTGCACCGCCGGCTACAAGGGCATCTACCAGGACGGGGAGTACCCGAGCACGGACTTCCTCGCCGCGCTGAACCCCGAGTTCGCCGGCTTCGTGGCGGACAAGGTCGAGCACGAGATCGGCCAGCTCGGCGCCCCCGCCGGTCGGCTGACCGCCGAGGCCGCGGCCTGGACCGGCCTGCCCGAGGGCATCGCCGTCGCCGTCGGCAACGTCGACGCGCACGTCACCGCCCCGGCCGCGAACGCCGTCGAGCCCGGCCAGATGGTCGCGATCATGGGCACCTCCACCTGCCACGTGATGAGCGGCGACGAGCTGCACGAGGTGCCGGGCATGTGCGGCGTCGTCGAGGGCGGCATCGTCGAGGGCCTGTGGGGCTACGAGGCCGGCCAGAGCGGCGTCGGCGACATCTTCGGCTGGTTCGTCGACAACGGCGTGCCGCCGGCCTACGTCGCAGCCGCCGCCGATCGCGGGATCTCGGTGCACCAGCACCTCACCGACCTCGCCTCCGAGCAGCAGATCGGGGAGCACGGCCTGATCGCCCTCGACTGGCACTCGGGCAACCGCTCGGTGCTGGTGGACCACGAGCTCTCCGGCATCGTGGTGGGGCAGACGCTCGCCACCAGGCCCGAGGACACCTACCGCGCGCTGCTCGAGGCCACGGCCTTCGGCACCCGGACGATCGTCGAGGCGTTCACCTCCTCGGGGGTGCCGGTCACCGAGCTGGTCGTGGCGGGCGGGCTGCTGAAGAACGCGCTGCTCATGCAGATCTACGCGGACGTGACACGGCTGCCGCTCAGCACGATCGCCTCCGACCAGGGCCCTGCGCTGGGCTCCGCGATCCACGCGGCCGTCGCCGCGGGCGCCTACCCGGACGTGCGCACGGCCGCGAAGTCGATGGGCAAGCGCACCGTCGCCGCGTACACGCCGATCGAGGAGAACGCCCAGCGCTACGACGCGCTGTTCGCGGAGTACACGACGCTGCACGACTACTTCGGCCGTGGGGCCAACGAGGTCATGCACCGGCTCAAGCGCATCCGCCGTGAGGCGCGCGCCGAGCGTTTGGGGGCGGACGCGTGAGCGGCCTCGAGGGGTTCTCCGCCGAGGTCCAGGCCGAGGTCGCGCGGGTCCGCGAGGTCGTCGCCGCGCTGCACGCCGAGCTGCCCCGCTGGGGCCTCGTGGTGTGGACCGCGGGCAACGTCTCCCAGCGGGTCGCGGGCGCCGACCTGTTCGTGATCAAGCCCTCGGGCGTGACGTACGACGAGCTGACCCCCGAGTCGATGGTCGTGTGCGACCTCGACGGGAACCTCGTGGACGGGGACCGGTCGCCGTCCTCGGACACCGCGGCGCACGCGTACGTCTACCGGAACATGGCCGAGGTGGGCGGCGTGGTGCACACGCACTCCACCTACGCCACGGCCTGGGCTGCCCGCGCCGAGCCGGTGCCGTGCGTGCTGACGATGATGGCCGACGAGTTCGGCGGGGACATCCCGATCGGCCCGTTCGCGCTGATCGGCGACGACTCGATCGGCCAGGGCATCGTCGAGACGCTCAAGGGCTCCCGCAGCCCTGCGGTCCTGATGCGCAACCACGGGCCGTTCACCATCGGCAAGGACGCGAAGGCCGCGGTCAAGGCCGCCGTCATGGTCGAGGAGGTCGCCCGCACGGTGCACATCTCGCGTCAGCTCGGCGAGCCGCTGCCCATCGACCAGGGGCACATCGACTCGCTGTACGACCGCTACCAGAACGTCTACGGGCGCTGAGCCCGCGCCGGGCGCCCGGCACCACCCCGCAGCACCCCGCACCACGAGAACCCAGGAGCATCCGCATGAGCAAGCCGTACGCCGACCGCGAGGTCTGGTTCCTCACCGGCAGCCAGGACCTGTACGGCGAGGAGACGCTGCGCCAGGTCGCCGAGCAGTCGCAGGAGATCGCCCGCGCGCTCGACGCGTCCTCGGACGTGCCGGTGCGGATCGTGTGGAAGCCAGTCCTCAAGGACTCGGCGTCCATCCGCCGCGCGGCCCTCGACGCGAACAGCGACGACAGGGTCATCGGCGTCATCGCGTGGATGCACACGTTCTCCCCGGCGAAGATGTGGATCGCGGGCCTGGACGCGCTGCGCACCCCGCTGCTGCACCTGCACACGCAGGCGAACGTCGAGCTGCCCTGGGACAGCATCGACATGGACTTCATGAACCTCAACCAGGCCGCGCACGGCGACCGCGAGTTCGGGTACATCCAGTCCCGCCTGGGCGTGGCGCGCAAGACCGTCGTGGGCCACCACTCCAACCCGGCCGTCGCGCGCTCGATCGGCACGTGGGTGCGGGCCGCGGCGGGCTGGGCGACGATGCACGACACGCGCCTGGCGCGGTTCGGCGACAACATGCGCAACGTCGCGGTCACCGAGGGCGACAAGACCGAGGCCGAGCTGCGGTTCGGCGTGTCGGTGAACACGTGGGCCGTGAACGAGCTCGTGGAGGCCGTGGAGGCTGTCGCCGACGCGGACGTCGACGCGCTCGTGGCCGAGTACGAGGAGCTCTACGACGTCGTCCCCGAGCTCCGCAGGGGTGGCGAGCGGCATGAGTCGCTGCGCTACGGCGCCCGCCAGGAGCTCGCGCTGCTGTCGTTCCTCGGCGAGCTGGGCGCCACGGCGTTCACCACCAACTTCGAGGACCTGGGCGCGCTGCGCCAGCTCCCCGGCCTGGCCGTGCAGCGGCTCATGGCGCAGGGCTACGGGTTCGGCGCGGAGGGCGACTGGAAGACCGCCCTTCTGGTGCGGGCGGCGAAGGTCATGGGCGAGGGGCTGCCCGGCGGCGCCTCGCTGATGGAGGACTACACCTACAACATGGTGCCCGGCGCGGAGAAGATCCTCGGCGCGCACATGCTCGAGATCTGCCCCACCCTGACCACGTCGAAGCCGAAGCTGGAGATCCACCCGCTCGGCATCGGCGGCAAGGAGGACCCGGTCCGCCTGGTCTTCGACACCGACCCGGGCAAGGGCGTCGTCGTGGCGCTGTCCGACATGCGCGACCGCTTCCGCCTGACGGCGAACGTGGTGGACGTGGTGGCCCCCGACGCCGAGCTGCCGAACCTGCCGGTGGCGCGTGCGGTGTGGGTGCCCGAGCCGGACTTCGCGACGTCCGCCGAGGCGTGGCTGACGGCCGGGGCGGCGCACCACACGGTGCTCACGACGGCGGTGGGGCTCGAGGTCTGGGAGGACTTCGCGGAGATCGCCCGCACCGAGCTGCTGGTGATCGACAAGGACACCACCCGGCGCGGCTTCAAGGACGCGATCCGGTGGAACGCGGCGTACTACCGCCTGGCGCAGGGCATCTGACATGGCGTGATGCGCGCGGCTAGTCCGTTCGACAAATGAACAGAACGTGACGCCCCGGCCTCCTGAGAGGAGGCCGGGGCGTCTGTTATTGATCTGCAACCTTCGTTCATCCCGTTCTGTCTTGACGAAATGAAGACAAGAGTCGAAGGTTGGGGTCGTGCTCGAAGAAGAGTCGAACTCATCGGTCGCTGACCGAGCCGGACGGGCAGGCGCTGACGCCTCACCGCAGCCGGCGCGATGACGTCCACCCCTCGCGCACGCGCATCAACCGGCCGCCACCTCGGTCCCCCGGGACGGCCGGTCCCTGACCAGCTCGAGATCAGCATCACCTTCTCAAGGAGGAGACGGACATGAAGAGCCTCAAGATCGTGGCGCTGGGCGCAGCCCTCGCGCTCAGCCTCGCTGCCTGTGCCGGTGACGGCGCCGGTGGCGGCGAGACCGACGCGGCGCCCGCCGCGGGCGGCGACGGCGCCAAGACCGTCGGCGTCGCGATGCCGACGCAGACCTCCGAGCGCTGGATCGCCGACGGCAAGGCCGTCGAGGACGGGCTCAAGGCGGCCGGGTACGAGGTCAACCTGCAGTTCGGGAACGACGACATCCCGACCCAGCAGCAGCAGATCGACCAGATGATCACCAAGGGCGTCGACCTGCTCATCGTCGCGTCGATCGACGGCACCGCGCTGGCCAACCAGCTCGAGGCCGCGGCCGAGAAGAACATCCCGGTCATCGCCTACGACCGCCTGATCAACGGCACCGAGAACGTCGACTTCTACGTGACGTTCGACAACTACAACGTGGGCGTGCAGCAGGCGACGTCGCTGCTGGTGGGCCTCGGCCTGCTCGCCGAGGACGGCAAGGCCGCCGGCGCCGCGACCGGCCCGTTCAACGTCGAGCTGTTCGCCGGCTCGCTGGACGACAACAACGCCCACTTCTTCTGGAAGGGCGCGATCGACACCCTCAAGCCGTACATGGACGAGGGCACGATCGTCGTGAAGTCCGGCCAGACGGACATCGAGAAGGCCGCCACGCTGCGCTGGCTGCAGGAGACCGCGCAGAAGCGCATGGAGGACCTGCTCACGTCCACCTACTCCGACGGCAGCAAGGTCGACGGCGTGCTGTCCCCGTACGACGGCATCTCGCGCGGCATCATCACGGCGCTCCAGAACGCCGGCTACGGCCCCGGCCAGGACGCCGGCCTGCCGATCGTCACCGGCCAGGACGCGGAGATCGCCTCCATCAAGCTCATCAACGACGGCGTGCAGTTCTCCACGATCTTCAAGGACACCCGCAAGCTCGCCACCCAGGCGGTCACGGCGGCTGAGTCCTTCCTCAAGGGCGAGGAGCCCGAGGCGAACGACACCGAGACGTACGACAACAAGGTGAAGATCGTCCCGTCCTACCTCCTCGAGTCGGACATCGTCTACGCGGGCAACATCAAGTCCCTGCTGGTGGACTCGGGCTACTGGACCGACGCCCAGGTCGCGAGCGGCCAGGCCTGATCCAGGCCGGCGCGTCCCGCAGACGGCCGGGGGCACGGACACCGTGCCCCCGGTCGTCGCGAGGTACCCAGTCCGCACACGAGCAAGGACGGTCGAGGCCGCATGAGCGACCACATTCTTGAGATGCACTCCATCACCAAGACGTTCCCCGGGGTCAAGGCCCTGCAGGACGTCACCCTGAACGTCAGGCGCGGCGAGATCCACGCCATCTGCGGCGAGAACGGCGCGGGCAAGTCCACCTTGATGAAGGTGCTGTCCGGGCTGTACCCCGCGGGCAGCTACGACGGCGACATCGTCTTCGACGGGGAGAAGGTCGAGTTCGGCTCGATCAACGACTCCGAGGACAAGGGGATCGTCATCATCCACCAGGAGCTCGCCCTGGTGCCCTTCCTCTCCGTCGCCGAGAACCTCTTCCTCGGCAACGAGCGCTCCGCGCGCGGCCTCATCGACTGGAACAAGGCGAACGCCGACGCCGCCGAGCTGCTCGCGCGGGTCGGCCTGGACGAGCTGCCCGTGACGCCCGTCGGCCAGCTCGGCGTGGGCAAGCAGCAGCTCGTCGAGATCGCCAAGGCGCTGTCCAAGCGCGTCAAGCTGCTGATCTTGGACGAGCCGACGGCGGCGCTCAACGACTCCGACTCCGAGCACCTGCTCGGCCTGCTGCGCCAGCTCAAGGAGCAGGGCATCACCTCGATCATGATCTCCCACAAGCTCGGGGAGATCGCCTCCATCGCGGACTCGACCACGATCATCCGCGACGGCCGCACGATCGAGACCCTGGACATGCGCGGCGGCGACGTCACCCAGGAGCGGATCATCAAGGGGATGGTCGGCCGGGACCTCGACCAGCGCTACCCCGACCACGTCTCGACGGTGGGCGAGGAGGTCCTGCGCATCGAGGACTGGACTGTCCACCACCCCACCCAGCCGGGGCGCGTCGTGGTGGACCACGCCAGCCTCGACGTGCGCGCGGGCGAGATCGTCGGCATCGCCGGCCTGATGGGCGCCGGGCGCACCGAGCTGGCGATGAGCGTGTTCGGACGCAGCTACGGCCGTGACATCAGCGGCCGGATCTTCTTGCGCGGCAAGGAGATCCGCACCCGCAGCGTGAGCGAGGCCATCGAGCACGGCATCGCGTACGCCACGGAGGACCGCAAGAAGTACGGCCTCAACCTCATCGAGGACATCCGCCGCAACATCTCGGCCGCGAGCCTGGACCGGTTGTCCCAGGGCGGCTGGGTCAACGGCAACGAAGAGGTCAAGGTCGCCGAGGACTACCGGCGCTCGATGAACATCAAGGCGCCGACGGTGATGGCCCTCGCCGGCAAGCTGTCCGGCGGCAACCAGCAGAAGGTCGTCCTCAGCAAGTGGATCCACACCGATCCTGACGTGCTGATCCTCGACGAGCCCACCCGCGGCATCGACGTCGGCGCGAAGTACGAGATCTACACGATCATCAACCGCCTCGCGGACGAGGGGAAGGCGATCATCGTCATCTCCTCCGAGCTGCCCGAGCTGCTCGGCATCTGCGATCGCATCTACACGCTCTCCGCGGGACGGGTCACCGGTGTGCTGCCGCGCGCCGAGGCCACCCAGGAGAGCCTCATGGAGCTCATGACCAAGGAGAGGGAGCAGGTCCGATGAACGCATTGGCATCCCTGCAGCAGCTGTTCACCAGGAACCTGCGGCAGTCCGGCATCTTCATCGCGTTCGCGGCCATCGTCGGCCTGTTCGCGATCCTCACCGACGGCGTCCTGCTGAACCCGGGCAACCTGACCAACATCATCCTGCAGTACTCCTACATCCTGATCCTCGCGATCGGCATGGTCATCGTGATCATCGGCGGGCACATCGACCTTTCGGTCGGCTCCGTGGTGGCGCTGACCGGGGCCGTGTCCGGCGTCCTGGTCATCCGCGGCGGGCAGCCGTGGTGGGTCGGCGTGCTCGCGGCGCTGGCCGTGGGACTCGCGGTGGGCGCGTGGCAGGGCTTCTGGGTCGCGTACGTGGGCATCCCCGCCTTCATCGTCACGCTGGCCGGCATGCTCCTGTTCCGTGGCATGACGCTCCAGGTGCTCGACAACATCTCGCTGTCGCCGTTCCCGGACTCGTACAAGACCATCGCGGGCGGGTTCCTCAACGGCTTCCTGGGCGGCCAGGGGTATGACGTGTTCACGCTAGTGGTCGCGGCGATCGGCGTCGGGGGCTACGCGTTCAGCGCCTACCGCTCGCGCCGCGCCCGCATCGCCTACCAGCAGGCCGTCGAGAGCCTGCCGCTGTTCGTGCTGAAGCTGGTGCTGATCGGCGCGCTGGTCATGGCGTTCGCCTACCAGCTCTCGCGCAGCCGCGGCCTGCCGATCGTGCTGGTGATCCTGGGCGCGCTCATCCTCATCTACACGGTGGTCACCACGCGCACGGTCTTCGGCCGGCACGTCTACGCGATCGGCGGCAACCTCAACGCCGCGCAGCTGTCCGGGGTGAAGGTCAAGCGGGTCAACTTCTGGATCTTCGTCAACATGGGCTTCCTGGCCTCGGTGGCCGGCGTCGTGTACTCGTCGCGGTCCAACGGCGCGCAGCCGGCGGCGGGCAACATGTTCGAGCTCGACGCGATCGCGGCCGGCTTCATCGGTGGCGCCGCCGTCACCGGCGGGGTGGGCACCGTGGTGGGCGCCATGGTCGGTGGCCTGGTCATGGCCGTGATGAGCAATGGCATGCAGCTCATGGGCGTGGACCAGTCGATCCAGCAGATGATCAAGGGCCTGGTGCTGCTGCTCGCGGTGGCGTTCGACGTCTACAACAAGCGCCGCGCCTCGACCGCTCCGGACGACCGGTCGATCAAGGCGAAGACGCCGAAGGCGCCGACGGCGGCTCCGTCCGAGGGCGAGCCCGTGGGCGCCACGCGCTGACGCGCTGACCGGCTCGAGCCGGGGGATCGGGGGCAGGGCGCCACATCGGCGCCCTGCCCCCTCGTCGTGCGCGGACGTCCTCCGGCACGGCGAGCGCGTTCGACGGCGTTCCTCATCGACGCGCTCGACGCGAGGTTCCGCACGGCTCGACAGCCGGTCGCCTGTGGTCGCGTGCTCGGGCCGCCGCCCCGCGCGCCCGTTACGGATCCGTAATCTCCTTCTTGCCCCGTTCCGCCCGATGTGAGCGTTAACATATGGTTCGGGTCGAAGGGGACCCGCACCGGTGCGACTCAAGGAGGAGAAGCATGGTCAGCAGGAACGGGCGGCGCGCCCTCGCGGCAGGCGCCGCAGCAGTCCTCGCCCTCGGGCTCACGGCCTGCGCGAACGACTCAGACTCTGGCTCCGGATCGACAGGAGGCGGGGGCGGCGACGAGCAGATCGTCATGGGCTTCGCCCAGGTCGGCGCGGAGAGCGGGTGGCGCACCGCGAACACCAAGTCGATCCAGGACGCCGCCGAGGAGGCCGGCATCGACCTGAAGTTCTCCGACGCGCAGCAGAAGCAGGAGAACCAGATCAAGGCCATCCGCTCCTACATCCAGCAGAAGGTCGACGTGATCGCCTTCTCGCCGGTGGTCGAGACGGGCTGGGACACCGTGCTCAAGGAGGCCCAGGACGCGGGCATCCCCGTCATCCTGACCGACCGCGCGGTCGACTCCGCCGACACGTCGCTGTACGTGACGTTCCTCGGCTCCGACTTCGTCGAGGAGGGCAAGAAGGCCGGGGAGTGGGTGGTCGAGGAGTTCGGCTCCGAGCCCACCAACATCGTCGAGCTGCAGGGCACCACCGGCTCCGCCCCGGCGATCGACCGCAAGGAGGGGTTCGAGGAGGTCCTGGCCGGCCAGTCGAACTTCACCGTCATCGCCTCGCAGACCGGCGACTTCACCCGCGACGGCGGCAAGAAGGTCATGGAGGCGTTCCTCCAGCAGAACCCCGACATCGACCTGGTCTACGCCCACAACGACGACATGGGCCTGGGCGCCATCGAGGCGATCGAGGCCGCGGGCAAGGTGCCCGGCCAGGACATCAAGATCGTCACGGTCGACGCCGTCAAGGACGGGATGCAGGCCCTCGCCGACGGGAAGATCAACTTCATCGTCGAGTGCTCGCCCCTGCTCGGCCCGCAGCTCATGGAGATCACCAAGACGGTGCTGGCCGGCGACAGCGTCGAGCCGCGCATCGTCACCGAGGAGACGACCTTCACGCAGGAGCAGGCCAAGGAGGCGCTGCCCTCCCGGCAGTACTGACGTCACCGACCGCCGGGCCGCGCGCCGTCACTCACGCGGCCTGGCGGCGGCCCGTGCGGGCGCGGGCGGATCCCCTCCGGCCGGGCCCGCACGGGCTGCGCCCCGCCCCACGAGCCCCACGCACCACGAGCCCTAGGCGCCACGACGGCGGACCGCGGCCAGGCCAGCGCAGCCGCCCTCGCCGACCAGCGCCGCACGGCGCCGACCGGAAGGCAGTCCCATGGCCACCCGAACCACACCGCCAGGCCCCGGCCCCGGCATCCCCGCCCCCGTGCACGACGCCCAGGCCATCGTGCGGATGACCGGCATCGTCGTGGAGTTCCCCGGGGTCCGCGCGCTCCAGGGCGTCGACCTCGTCCTCCGCGCCGGCGAGGTGCACGCGCTGCTGGGCGAGAACGGCGCCGGCAAGTCGACGCTCATCCGAGCGCTCACCGGCGTGCGCCCGCCCGACGCCGGCCAGATCGAGGTCGACGGCCGCCCCGTGGCGATCCACGGGCCCGCCCAGGCGCAGGCGCTGGGCATCAGCACCGTGTACCAAGAGGTCAACCTGTGCCCCAACCTGTCCGTGGCCGAGAACATCATGCTGGGCCGCGAGCCGCGCCGGGCCGGCGGGATCGACTGGCGCCGCATGCGCCGGCAGGCCGCCGAGGTGCTCGGGCGGCTCAACGTGGACATCGACCCGGCGTCGCCGCTGTCGGCCCACTCGATCGCCGTGCAGCAGCTCGTCGCGATCGCCCGGGCCATGCAGGTGGACGCCCGGGTCCTCATCCTCGACGAGCCGACGTCGAGCCTCGACGCCGACGAGGTCGCCGAGCTGTTCCGGGTGATGCGAGGGCTGCGCGAGGACGGCGTCGCGATCCTGTTCGTCACCCACTTCCTGGAGCAGGTCGACGAGATCGCCGACCGCATCACGGTGCTCCGCAACGGGGCCAGGGTGGGGGAGCGGCGCACCAGCGAGATGACCCGGCTCGAGCTGGTGTCGATGATGATCGGCCGTGAGCTCGCGGTGCTCGAGGACATCGCGCAGGACGCGGAGTCCCGCGAGGAGGCCGCCGCGCGATCGGGCGACGGGTCCGCGCCCACGCCGTTCGTGCGGGCGATCGGGCTCGGCCGGCGCGGGTCGATCGAGCCCTTCGACCTGGACGTCTACCCGGGCGAGGTCGTCGGGCTGGCGGGGCTGCTGGGATCGGGCCGCAGCGAGCTGGCGCGGCTGCTGTTCGGCGCCGACCACGCGGACTCCGGCACGCTCGAGGTCGACGGCGCCCCGGTGCGGCTGCGCACCCCGCGCGCCGCCATCGGCGAGCGGATCGCGTTCTCCTCCGAGAACCGCAAGGCCGAAGGGCTCGTGGAGGACCTGACGGTGCGGGAGAACATCGTGCTGGGCCTGCAGGCCGCGCGCGGGTGGGCCCGGCGGGTGCCGCAGCGCAAGCAGGACGAGCTCACCGCGCACTACATCGAGGCGCTCGGCATCCGGCCCGCCAACCCGGAGGCGCTCGTGCGGAACCTCTCGGGCGGGAACCAGCAGAAGGTGCTGTTGGCCCGCTGGCTCGCGACGGCGCCGCGCCTGCTGATCCTCGACGAGCCCACCCGCGGCATCGACGTGGGCGCCAAGGCCGAGATCCAGAAGCTGGTGCACGACCTCGCCCTGGAGGGCATGTCGGTGGTGTTCATCTCGGCCGAGCTCGACGAGGTGCTGCGCCTGAGCAACCGCATCGCGGTGCTGCGCGACCGCCGCAAGGTCGCCGAGATCGTCAACGGTCCGGACGTCACCGCGCGTGACGTCCTCGAGCTCATCGCGAGCGGAGGGCAGGAGTGATGCGGAGCCTCACCCGGTCGAACGTCTTCTGGCCGCTCATCGCGCTCGTCGCGCTGCTGGCGGTCAACGTCGCGGCGCGGCCCGGGTTCCTGGGCGTGCGCATGCAGGACGGGCACCTGTACGGGTCGATCATCGACATCCTGCGCAACACGTCGCCCATCCTGCTGGTGGCCATCGGGATGACGCTGGTGATCGCCACCCGCGGCATCGACCTGTCGGTGGGCGCGCTGGTCGCCATCGCGGGCGCCGTGGCCTGCACGCAGATCGCCGCGTCTCCCAGCCCGGGCTCGGCGGCCACCGTGCTGATCGCGATCGGCACCGCGGTGCTCGTCTGCCTGGTGCTCGGGGTGTGGAACGGGTTCCTGGTCTCGGTGGTCGGCATCCAGCCGATCATCGCCACGCTCATCCTCATGACCGCGGGCCGCGGCATCGCGATGCTCGTCACCGGGGGCCAGATCACCACGGTCAACAGCCCGCTGTACAAGTCGATCGGGGCCGGGTACCTGCTCACCCTGCCGGTCTCGGCGATCATCGCGGGCGTCGTGCTGGCCGCCACGGCGCTGCTGACCCGGCGCACCGCGCTCGGCACGCTGGTCGAGTCCGTGGGGATCAACCCCGAGGCCAGCCGCCTCGCCGGGGTCCGGGCCCGCAGCATCATCTGGACGGTCTACGTCTTCAGCGCGCTGTGCGCGGCCATCGCCGGGATCCTCATCAGCTCGAACGTCACCGCGGCCGACGCGAACAACAACGGCCTGTGGATCGAGCTCGACGCGATCCTCGCGGTGGTGATCGGCGGCACGTCGCTCATGGGCGGCAAGTTCTCGCTCACCGGCACCCTGATCGGGGCGTTCATCATCGAGACGCTCCGCATCACGGTGATCTCGCTCGGCATCGCCCCGGAGGTCAACCTGGTGTTCAAGGCCGTGGTCGTGATCCTGGTCTGCCTGCTGCAGTCGCCCGTGGTGCAACGGAGGTTCCGGGCCAGGCGCAGAGCCGTGGCCCAGGAGCACGGCGAGGCCGTCGAGGTGGTGGCGTGATGGCGGCGACCGAGGCTCCGACCGGCGTCCTGACGCGGGTGGCCCGCAGCCGGGGGACGTCGCCGCTGGCCCGCTACGGGTCGGTCCTCGCGACCCTGGTGACCCTGGTGCTGGTGTTCGTCATCGGCTCGACCCGGTACACCGGGTTCCTCGACAGCCAGACGATCCTCAACCTGTTCATCGACAACGCGTTCCTCATCGTGCTCGCGGTGGGCATGACGTTCGTGATCCTCACCGGCGGCATCGACCTGTCCATGGGCGCGGTGATGGCGTTGTCCACGATGGTCACCGCGCGGCTGCTGATCGCCGGCTGGGCGCCCGGGCCGGTGATCGCGGCGGTGCTCGTGCTGGGCTGCCTGTTCGGGCTGGGGGTCGGGTTCTTCATCCGGGTCTTCGAGGTGCAGCCGTTCATCGCCACGCTGGCCGCGATGTTCCTGGCCCGGGGCCTGTGCTTCGTGGTGAGCCCGAACTCGTTGTCCATCACCGACCCGTTCTTCGTGTCCCTGTCGCAGAGCCGGATCCGGCTGTGGCCCACGGGCACGGCGTTCGACGGCCGCACGCTGTACGCGTTCATCTCGCCGAGCGTGATCGTGGCGCTGGTGATCGTGGCGATCGCGGCGTGGGTGCTGCACGCCACCCGGTTCGGCCGCACCGTGTACGCGATCGGCGGCAACCAGGGCTCGGCCGAGCTGATGGGCCTGCCCGTGGCCCGCACCCAGGTGCTGGTGTACGTGGTCAGCGGGCTGTGCTCGGCGATCGGCGGGCTGATCTTCGCGACGTACTCGCTGTCCGGCTACGCGCTGACGGGGGTGGGCGTCGAGCTGGACGCGATCTCGGCGGTGGTGATCGGCGGGACGCTGCTCACGGGCGGCTCGGGGTTCGTGATCGGCTCGCTGCTAGGCGTGCTGGTGCTGGGCACCATCCAGACGATCATCAGCTTCGAGGGCACCCTCAGCTCGTGGTGGACCAAGATCGTGATCGGCGCGCTGCTGCTGGTCTTCGTGGTGCTCCAGCGGCTGCTCATCATCCGTCGCCGCACGTAGCGGCCGGTCTCGCGCCAGCGCGGGGCGGCCGGCCGGGCCGCCGCGCGCTAGGCCTCGCTGACGGGCCCGGTCGAGTCGCGCACGGTGAGGCTGGTGGCGAGCTCGACGTGCCGTGACGCGGGCTCGACGCCAGCGGCCATGGCGAGCACGGTCTCGACGGCCATCCGGCCCATGCCGGCCAGGGGCTGGTGCACCGAGGTGAGCCGCGGCGTCGTCCACATCGCCTGCGGGGTGTCGTCGAAGCCGACCACGCTGAGCTGGGCGGGCACGGCGACCCCGAGTTGGCGCGCCGCCTCGAGCACCCCGACGGCGATCTCGTCGTCGCCCGCGACGATCGCCGTGGGGGGATGGGTGAGGGTGAGCAGCTCGCGACCGTGGGCGAGCCCGGACTCGACCGAGAACCAGTCGCCCCGCACGAGGGCGGGGTCCGGCTCGACGCCCGCGGAGCCCATCGCGGCGCGGTAGCCGTGGAGCCGCTCGCGGGCGGCGGCGGAGGTCTGCGGGCCGCCGATCCAGCCGATGCGGCGATGGCCCAGCGCGAGCAGGTGCTCGGTGGCCGTGCGGCCGCCGGCCCAGTTGGTCGAGCCGATGCTGACCACGGTGGGGTCGTCGAGGTCGACCGGGTCGACCATGACGAAGGGCACCCCGACCTCGGTCGCGGCGCGCAGCACCGCGGTGGGCTCGCCGAGCGTGAGCCCGATGATCCCGACCACGCCGGCGTCCTGCTGCTCGGCGACCCAGGCGCGGGCGGCCGCCCGGGTCGCGCGGACGGCGCGGTCGGGGGCGAGGCGGACCAGCAGGTTGGTGTGGGAGGCGGTGGCGGCGTCGAGGATGCCCTGGAGCACGTTGGAGATGTACGGCGAGTCGAGCACGTCGATCACGGCGGCGAGGGTGCGGGTGCGCGGCGGCTCCCACTGCGAGGTGGTGGGCCGGTAGCCGAGCTCGGTGGCGGTGGCCAGGACGCGGGAGCGGGTGTCCGCGGCCACGTCGCTGCGGCCGTTGAGCACCTTGGAGACGGTGCCCTTGGTGACGCCCGCCGCCTGTGCGACGTCGGCGAGCGTGACGCGTTCCCTGGCTGGCCGACCTGCCATGTGCTGTCTCCCTGTCCGAAACTTTTTCGATCCTACCCCTGTGCGGCCCATCGGGTCAACGACCTCGCCGGCTGGTTGAGCCGATCTGTTGACGCGGGTCGGACTGCATCGCTACAGTCCCGGAACAGCCATAAGGTTGCGAAACAGTTTCGAAGCTCTCAACGAGGAGAGGAGAGGGTCCATGCGACTCTCGTCGAAGGCGAGGCTTGTTCCCGTCGCGCTTGTGACGGCGGCGGCGCTCGTGGCGTGCACGAGCACAGGGGGCGGCGGCGGCTCCGCGGGATCGGACGGCGACGGCGGCAGCGCCAAGCTGACCGTCTGGAGCTGGGACGGCACGGTCGAGCTCGCCGTCCCCGGGTTCGAGGAGGCGAACCCGGGCACCACCGTCGACGTGGTCAACGTCGGCTCCTCCTCCGACCTGTACCAGTCGCTCGACAACGCGATCCAGGCCGGGACGGGGGTCCCGGACCTGGTGATGTTCGAGTACTTCGCCGTGCCGTACTTCGCCATCCCGGGCAAGCTCACCGACCTGACGACCCTGGGCGCGGGCGACCTGGAGGACGACTTCCTGCCCGCCGCGTGGAACAACGTGAAGCTCGGGGAGGGCGTCTACGCGCTGCCCTCGGACTACGGCCCCGCCGCGATGTTCTGGAACTCCGCGACCTTCGCGCAGGCGGGCATCACCGAGGCCCCCGCGACGTGGGACGACTACTACGAGGCCGCGAAGAAGATCCGCGCCCTCGGCCCCGACCACTACATCGCCCAGGACACCGGCGACCTGTTCTTCCTCCTGTCGCTGATCTGGCAGGCCGGCGGTCGCCCGTTCACGGTCGACGGCACCTCCGTGAAGATCGACTTCAGCGAGCCCGCCACCAAGAAGGCCGTCGAGTTCTGGCAGAAGATGCTCGACGAGGACCTGCTCAACACCAAGGTCACCGCCTGGTCGGACGACTGGAACCGCACGCTCAACGACGGCTCGCTCGCCACCCAGAACATGGGCGGCTGGCTCACCTCGACGCTCCCGGAGCGCGCCCCCGACGCCGCCGGGGACTTCCGCGTGGCCCTCATGCCGCAGTGGGAGGCGGGCCAGACGGTGGGCGCCGAGAACGGCGGCTCGTCGTTCGGGATCCCCGAGGCGGCGCAGAACAAGCAGGCGGCCTACGACTTCCTCGAGTACTTCACGCACGGCGACGGGCTGCAGCCACGCGTCGACGCCGGCGCGTTCGTGCCCAGCGCGAAGGTGCTCGACGACGCCGCCTTCCGGGAGGTGCCCAACGAGTACTTCGGCGGGCAGGCGACAGGCGCCGTGCTGGCCGAGGCGTCCAAGGCCGCAGCCGTCGGCTGGCAGTACCCGCCCTTCTTCGAGTGGGCCCGGTCGATCTACGGCGACCTCGCCTCGCCGCTGTACACGTCAGGCCAGGGATCCCTCGCGGCCGTGCTGGAGACGTGGAAGCAGCGCTGCATCGCCTACGGCAACGAGCAGGGCTTCGAGGTCAGCTGACCCGCGGGGCGTCCCGCGCGGCAGGTGACGAGTCCCGCGCGGGGCGCCCGGCGAGCAGCCGTCCCAGGAGCCGTACCCACCACTGGAAGGGCAGGACATGGCCGCACTCACGCACACCGGGCCGGTGGCCGGCGCCCCGGCGCCGGCGTCGACGCCGCGCCGGATGCGCACCCGGCGCCGGCAGATCGGCTGGGCGTTCGTGGCGCCGTTCGGGGCGCTGTTCGCGCTCGTGTTCATCGTGCCGATCGTCTACGCCGCCTACCTGAGCCTCTTCCAGGAGCGGCTCGTCGGCGGCCGCGTCTTCGCGGGGCTCGCCAACTACACCAAGCTCGCCGCCGACCCGCAGTTCTGGGACGGCTTCGCCCGCGTGGTCCGGTTCACCCTCGTCCAGGTGCCGGTCATGCTGCTGCTGGCCATGGCGCTCGCCCTCGCGCTCGACTCGATGCGGCTGCGCGGCTCGAAGTTCCTGCGGATCGCGATCTTCCTGCCGTACGCCGTCCCGGCCATCGTGTCGACCCTCATGTGGGGCTTCATGCTCGGGGTGCGGTACGGCCTGTTCCGCAACCTCAACGACTGGCTCGGCACGTCGCTGGACCCGTTCCGGCCCGGCGCCACCCTCGTGTCGATCGGCGTCATGGTCACGTGGGCGTTCACGGGCTACAACATGCTCATCTTCTACGCCGCCCTCCGCGCGGTGCCGCACGAGCTGTACGAGGCGGCCGCGATCGACGGCGCGAACCAGTGGAGGGTGATCCGCGCCATCAAGCTGCCAGCGCTGCGCGGGTCCCTCGTGGTGACGATCATCTTCTCGATCATCGGCACGTTCCAGATCTTCAACGAGCCGCAGATCCTGCCGTCGATGGTGGCGAACAGCGGCATCACGACCTACTACACGCCCAACCTCTACGCCTACAACCTCGCGTTCACCGGCTCGCAGCAGGGCTACGCCGCCGCGCTCGCGCTGGTCATGGCGGCGATGACCATCGCGATCGCCTACGCCGTCCAGATCCGGGGGATGAAGCGTGCCCTCCAGGACTAGGGAGATGCCCTCCATGGCCACGACCACGAGCCCGACCACGCGCCGGACCGCGACGCCCGCAGCCCGGGGGCGGCAGCGGCACACGATCGCCAACCCGCGCAAGAACGGGATGCTGACGTTCTTCACCGGGCTGTTCGCGTTCTACTGCCTGCTCCCGCTGATCTGGCTGGTCATCAACTCGACCAAGTCGCAGACCGAGTTCGTCACGACCTTCGGCCTCGTCCCCGGCGAGCGGTTCGCGCTGTTCGAGAACATCGCCGCCGTCTTCACGCACGACGACGGCATCTTCCTGCGGTGGCTGCTCAACACGCTGCTGTACGTGGTGGTCGGGGCGACGGTGTCCACGTTCCTCGCGGCGCTCGGCGGGTACGCGCTCGCGAAGCTCGAGTTCACCGGCAAGCGGGTGTTCCTGTTCGTGGTGCTCGGGTCCATCTCCGTGCCCGGCATCGCGCTGGCCATCCCGCAGTTCCTGCTGTTCGCGCAGGTGGGGCTCACCAACACCCCGTGGGCCGTGCTGATCCCGTCCTTCCTCAACCCGTTCGGCCTGTACCTGATGTGGGTGTTCGCCGCGCAGGCGGTGCCCACCGGCCTGCTCGAGGCCGCGAAGATCGACGGCGCCGGGGAGTTCCGCACCTTCGTGCAGATCGCCATGCCGATGCTGGCCCCCGCGACCGTGACGGTGCTGATGTTCTCGTTCGTCGCGATCTGGAACAACTACTTCCTGCCGCTGATCATGCTCAAGGACCCCGCCTGGTACCCGCTGACCATCGGCATCAACCAGTGGAACAAGCTCGCCACCACCGCCGGCAACGGCGAGCTGCTGCAGAACTTGGTGATCACCTCGTCCCTGCTGACGATCCTGCCGCTCATCGGGGCCTTCGTGATGCTGCAGCGCTACTGGCAGTCCGGCCTGACCCTCGGGGCCGTCAAGGGGTGAGCCGCTGGCCCATGCCCCTCGGGCGCCACCCCGCACGCGACGACCCGCGTCCACCCACGACCCGCCACCCCGGCGACGACCCCGCGCAGACCCACACGACCACGAGGTGACCCCACCATGTCCTCAGCACTTCCCGCAGCCCGCGTCCGGATCGACGGAGAGTCGCGCCCGCCCTCGCCGCTCCGCCACATCTGGACGGAGTGCGTGGGCGCCGGCCGCGCCAACGAGGCGCTCCGGGCCGACTGGCAGCAGCACTTCCGCGAGGCGGTGACCGTGCTGGGCGCACGGCAGGTGCGCTTCCACGGGCTGTTCCACGACGACATGTTCGTGTACCGGGCCAGCGACGGCGGCGGGTTCGGGCCGGGCACGCCTCTCGACGAGCCGGTCCTCACGTTCTCCTACGTCGACAAGGTGTTCGACTTCATCCTCGAGACGGGGGCCCGGCCGTTCGTCGAGCTGGGCTTCATGCCGCGGGACCTGGCCACCCAGACCGAGACGCTGTTCTGGTGGAAGGCGCACTGCAGCCCGCCGAAGGACATGGCGCGCTGGGTCGAGCTCGTGACGGAGACCCTCCGCCACTGGGTCGAGCGCTACGGCCTGGCCGAGGTGCGGCAGTGGCGGTTCGAGGTCTGGAACGAGCCGAACCTGGTGCCGCACTTCTGGACCGGCACCCGCACCGAGTACTTCGAGCTGTACGAGGCGACGGCGCGGGCGGTCAAGGCGGTGGACCCCGAGCTCAAGGTGGGCGGGCCCTCGACCAGCGTCTTCGTGCCGGACGCGCGCTACGCCGGGGAGTACGAGGACCGCTCGGTCGAGCACACCACCGCGGAGGCGGAGGACGTCGACGCCCTCGACTGGCGCCCGGTGTGGATCCAGGAGCTCATCGAGTGGTGCGCGAGCCGCCAGGTCCCCCTCGACTTCCTGTCCACGCACCTGTACCCGACGGATGTGGCCTTCGGCGCCGACGGCGAGGCGCGGCACATCCGGCGCCACGTCGACGCGACGCACGACGACCTCGTGGCCATGCGGAAGCTCATCGCGGCGAGCCCGTTCCCGGACGCCGAGCTGCACATCACCGAGTGGTCCAGCTCGCCGTCGAGCCGCGACGCCATGCACGACACGGTGTTCGCGGCCGCCTACATCACCCGGGCCTACCTGCGCTGCGCGGAGGTGGCCGACTCGATCTCCTACTGGACGTTCACGGACGTGTTCGAGGAGGGCGGCGCCGGCATCGGGCCCTTCCACGGGGGCTTCGGCCTGGTCAACGAGCAGGGCATCCACAAGCCGACCTTCCACGCGTTCGAGATGCTGCACCGGCTGGGCGACGAGACGCTGCTCAGCACGCCGCACGGCGTCATCACCCGCGACAGCTCGACAGGCCTGCTGTCGGCCGTCTTCCTCAACTACCCGGAGGAGATGGGCCGCAGGGGCGTCGGCTCCGAGACGGCCTACGAGGCGACGCGCCACCTGGCCGCGATGGGCCCGTCCCGCAGGATCCGCCACACCGTCGAAGGGCTCGCGCCCGGGACCGAGCTCTCCGTCCGCGTCGTCGACTGGGACCACGGCAACGTGGCCGAGCGCTGGCACCAGATGGGCCAGCCGCTCAACCTCACGCGCGACCAGGCGGACGAGCTGCGGCGCCATGCCGACGACCTGCTCGTCGAGACGCTCGTCGTGCCCGCCACCGGGGTGCTGGAGATCGACCTGGAGCTCGCGCCCTGGGCGGTCGCCTCGGTGACGCAGGCGTCCTAGCAGGCACAGGGCCCTCTCCGCCAAGCCTCCCCGGGCGGGCTTTCGGGGAGGCTCGGCGACCCGTCCTCGCTAAGGTTCCGTTGTGACCGAGCCCAACCGCCGCAGACCGCCCGTGATCGCCGATGTCGCCCGCGTGGCCGGTGTGTCCGTGCCGACGGTCTCCCGGGTGATCACGGGCTCGACCCCGGTCTCCGCGGCGAAGCGGGCGCAGGTGATGGCCGCCATCGACGAGCTGGGCTACCGGCCCAACGCGGCGGCCAGGGCGCTGGTCAGCGGCCGGCACTCGATGATCTCGGTGCTGGCGGGGAACACCACGCGGTACGGGTACGCGGCCACGCTCCAGGGGGTCGAGGAGGCGGCGCGGGCGGCGGGGTACCTGGTGGTGATCACCGTGGTCGAGTCGGACGAGCAGGCGGTCGTCGACAGCGTGGTCGACCTGGTGCTGGGCCAGGCGGTGGCCGGCGTGGTGGTGCTCGAGTTCGACGCCGCGGGGATCGCCGCGGCTCGGGCGCTGCCCGAGTCGGTGCCGGTGGTCACCGTCTCGGCGACACGGCCGGGGGAGCACGACCGCCCGCACGCGGACCTCGACGACAGGTCCGCGGCCGCGGAGGCCGTGGACTACCTGCTGGGGATGGGGCACCGCACCGTCCATCACGTGTCCATCCCGTCGAGCGGCCCGGAGGTGGGCCGCACGCTCGGCTGGCGGGACGCGCTGGCCGCCGCGGGGGCGCCGACGCCCGAGCCGATCGCGTCAGGCTGGCATCCGGCGGCGGGCTACGAGGCGGGGGTCCTGCTCGCCCAGGACCCCGAGGTCACGGCGGTCCTGGCGGGCAACGACCAGCTCGCGATCGGCCTGATGCGGGCGTTCATGGACGCGGGCCGGTCGGTGCCGCAGGACGTGAGCGTGGTGGGCTTCGATGACGAGCCGTTCGCGGCGATGTGGTCGCCGCCGTTGACGACGGTGGCCCAGGACTTCGTGGGCCTGGGCCGGCGCGCGTTCGGGATGCTCATGGACCTGGCGCGCACCGGAGGGTCGACCGCGCGTTCAACGGCGATCCCCCCGCTCGTCCTGCGCGGCAGCGCGGCCCCGCCCCCTGCTCGGCAGGGCTGACCCGACCTCGTCTCGTGATCGGCCCCGCGCCGCTGCTGCTGGTCTCCAGGGTCATGCGGCGCGAGGTCGCCGCGTCCCGAGGTCACGGCCGTGCGGCGAACCGCTCCAGCAGGTCGGCGTGGCCGGACACGATGAGCAGGTCGTTGGCGGAGATGCGGGTGTCGGGCTGGGCGTAGACGAACTCCCGGCCCGGGCTCTTGACCCCGATCACCGTGACGCCGTACCGGTCACGGATCTTCGACTGCTCGATCGTGAACCCCTGCGTCTCACGCGGGGGGCGCATCTTGACGATCGTGAAGCCGTCCTCGACCTCGATGTAGTCGAGCATCTTCCCGGAGACGAGGTGCGCGACCCGGGAGCCGGCGTCCGCCTCGGGGAGCACGACGTGGTGGGCGCCGATGCGCTGCAGGATGCGCGCGTGCTCGGCGGAGACCGCCTTGGCCCAGATCTGCGGGGTGCCCAGGTCCACCAGGTTCCCGGTGATGAGCACGCTGGCCTCGAGGTAGGAGCCGACGCCCACCACGGCCACGCCGAAGTCCCGGGCGCCCATCTGGTCGAGCGCGTCCGGGTTCGCGGCGTCGGCCTCGACGAGCGGGATCCGGCCCGCCCACTGGGCCACCAGCTCGGGGCTGCGCTCGACGGCCAGCACGTCCTGGCCCAGGCGGTCCAGCGTGGTGGCGATGGCGGAGCCGAAGCGGCCCAGACCGATGACCAGCACGCCGGCGTCCTTCTTCGGGGTCCGCCCGGGGCGACCGTGCGCCGTGGCGCCCGTGAGCTCGGTGTCAACCAATGATCGGCCTCTCTTCGGGGTACCGGATGACCCGGCGGCGGTTGCGCAGCGCGAGCGCGGCGGCGAGCGTCATCGTGCCGGTGCGGCCGATGAACATGAGCACGGTGAGCACGTACTTGCCGGCTTCGGGCAGGTCGCCCGTGACGCCGGTGGAGAGCCCGCACGTGGCGAACGCCGAGATCACCTCGAACAGGACCACGTCCAGCGTCCACCCGGTGATCTCCAGCAACAAGAGCGTGGCGGCGAGCACCAGGGTCGCGCTGACGAGCGAGACGGCGATCGCGACCTGCAGCGCCGCGCGGGGGATGCGCCGGCCGAACGCCTCGACGTCCTCGTCGCCGCGCGCCTCGGCGACGATCGCGAGCAGCATCACGGCGAGTGTCGTCACCTTGATGCCGCCCGCCGTGGACGCGGAGCCGCCTCCGACGAACATCAGGGCGTCGTTGATCAGCCACGTCGTCTCGCGCATCTCGTCCACGGGCACCGTGGAGAAGCCGCCGGACCGTGGCATCACGCCGGAGAACAGCGCGGTCAGGAGCTTGTCCCCGACGCCGAGCGGCCCGAACGTGCGGGGGTTGGTCCACTCGAACACCGCGATGAGGACGCCGCCGAGCACCACCAGCACGGCGCTCGTGGCGAGGGTCAGCTTGGCGTGCAGGTTCCAGCGGCTCGGAGTGCGCAGCAGCCGCCCGATGTTGAGCAGCACGGGGAAGCCCAGCGCGCCGATGAACACGCCGACCGTGATGGGCAGCAGGACCCACCAGTCCGTGGCGAATGGCGCCAGCCCGTCGACCGTCGGCACGAAGCCCGCGTTGTTGAACGCGGAGACCGCGTAGAACCCGGCGTGCCACGCCGCCTCGCCCCAGCCCTCGCTGAGCATGTGGAAGCGGGGGAACAGCACGGCCGCGATGGCGACCTCGAGGGCGGTGGACGTCACGATGACGGTGCGCACCAGCGAGCCGACCTCGCCCAGCCGGGTGGTCTTGGTCTCGGAGGCGGTCAGCAGGCGCTGGGTCAGGCCGATGCGCCGGGAGACGGCCAGGCCGAGGATCGAGGCGAGGGTCATGACCCCGAGCCCGCCCACCTTGATCGCGACAGCGATGACGACGAGCCCGGCGCCCGACCAGTACGAGCCGGTGGGGACCGTCACCAGCCCGGTGACGCACACCGCCGAGGTGGCGGTGAACAGGGCGTCCACGAACGGCGCCCGCTCGCCAGTCGCGGTGGCCCACGGGGCCGAGAGCAGCGCGGTGAACACCGCGACCACGCCGGCGAACACGCCGATCGCGAGCCGGGCGGGCGACTGCCGGGCGAGCCGGTCGACCAGCTCTCGCCCCGACCAGACTGCCCCGGGGAGGCCCCGAGCCATCGCACCTCCCGTACGCGCACGCGCTGACATGCCCACTCTGTCACGTCGACGACGGTGCGAAGGCTAGCGTGGCCCCATGTCAGGGGACGTGCAGGTCGTGTGGTCGCCGGCGTTGCTGGGCTACGACTTCGGCGACGGGCACCCGATGGCCCCGCTGCGCCTCGACCTCACCATGCGGCTGGCCCGGTCGCTGGGCCTGCTCGAGGGGCCCGGCGTGCGGGTGGTCGGCGCGGAGCCCGCGTCGGACGCGGTGCTGCAGACCGTGCACGAGCCGGCGTACGTGGCCGCGGTGCGGGCTGCCTCGGACGGCGGGGCGGCCGATGCCGCGCGGGGGCTCGGCACGGCCGACGACCCGGTCTTCTCCGGGATGCACGAGGCCGCCGCCCGGGTGGTGGGCGGCAGCGTGGACGTCGCCCTGGCGGTGTGGCGCGGCGAGGCGGAGCACGGCGTCAACCTGACCGGCGGCATGCACCACGCGATGCCGGGGGCGGCGTCCGGCTTCTGCGTGTACAACGACGCCGCGGTGGCGATCCGCGCGCTGCTCGACGCGGGCGCCGAGCGGGTGGCCTACGTGGACGTCGACGCCCACCACGGCGACGGGGTGCAGCGGGTGTTCTGGGACGACCCGCGGGTGCTGACCGTGTCCGTGCACGAGAGCGGCCACACCCTGTTCCCGGGCACGGGGCACCCGCGCGAGACGGGCGGCCCCGCCGCGGAGGGCAGCGCCGTCAACGTGGCGCTCCCGGCCCGCACGGGCGACGCCGGGTGGCTCCGGGCCATCGACGCGGTGCTGCCGGCCGTGCTGCGGGCCTTCGCGCCGCAGGTGGTGGTGAGCCAGCACGGGTGCGACGCGCACGTCGAGGACCCCATCACCAACCTGGACGTGAGCGTCGACGCGGTGCGGGCCGCCGTGGAGATGGTGCACGGGCTGGCGCACGAGGTCGCGGACGGGCGCTGGGTGGCTCTGGGCGGCGGCGGGTACGCGGTGGTGGACGTGGTGCCCCGGGCCTGGTCGCACGTCATCGCCGAGGCGGCGCACCGGCCGGTGGACCCGGGCCTGCGGCTGCCCGAGGAGTGGCAGGCCGAGGTGGTGGCGCGGTACGGGCGCCGGGGGCCGGCCCGGATGACCGACGGGGCGGACGCGGCGTTCCGCCCGTGGTCCGCGGGGTACGACCCGGCGGACGACGTGGACCGGGCGGTCCGGGCCACCCGCGCCGCCGCGTTCCCGCTGCTCGGGCTGGACCCGGAGCACGACTGACGCCCGCTGCCTCAGTCGGGTGATCTGCTCCGCGGCCGCTTTCGCGCCGCCTGGCCAGGGCCTAGGGTGGACCAGCGGCCTGGGTCATGGCCGCGCAGACGCCGGCTCGCACGCCGGCCCCGCGGGAAGAGCCACGATGTCGAACGAACAGCCTCAGCGCATGCGGTTCCTCACCGTCGCTGAGGTCGCGGACGTCATGCGCGTGTCGAAGATGACCGTGTACCGGCTGCTGCACTCGGGCGAGATGCCCGCGGTGCGGGTCGGACGCTCGTTCCGGGTGCCCCAGGACGCGTTGGACCACTACCTGCGCACCGCCGTGGTCGAGCGTGACAGGATGTCCTCCTGAGTGCTGGAAGGCCCGCGCGTCGCATCAGACCGCTGAGATCGCGTAATGTATGAGCGGACTTTCCCGTGCGTGGGCGTTCGACCGTGCCGCGCGTCGATCGACCACCACCTGGCAGGGCGCTGAGCGTCCGACCACCTTCAGTTAGCGAGGACCTATGGGCTCCGTCATCAAGAAGCGTCGCAAGCGGATGGCTAAGAAGAAGCACCGCAAGCTGCTGCGCAAGACGCGTCACCAGCGTCGCAACAAGAAGTGACCCTTCCGCTCCAGCGGTAGGCAGCATGACCTCGGGCCCGGCTTCCATGCCGGGCCTGAGTCGTTGATGGGCCCCGCGACGGTTCTCCATCGATGTACGGTGGGGCCGCCAGGTCGCCCCGCTCGGCCGTTCCGCGAGCCGACCCGTTCTGGCACAGTGAGTCAGCGTCCGCGTGGACGAGCCGACGGGGGAGGGCAGCGTGGGGAGCATCAGGCGCGCCGGAGGGGCGACCATGCACGACGTCGCCGAGCTTGCCGGGGTCTCGATCAAGACCGTCTCGAACGTGGTCAACGGGTACCCGCACATCCGGCCGAGCACCCGTGCGAAGGTCGAAGACGCGATCGCCGAGCTCGGCTACCAGGTCAACATCTCCGCCCGGAACCTGCGCCAGGGCCGCACTGGGATGATCGGCCTCGCGGTGCCCGAGCTGAGCCTCCCGTACTTCGCCGAGCTCGCCGACTCTGTGATCCGCGCCGCCGAGGCGGTGGGCCTCACCGTGCTCATCGAGCAGACCGGCGCCGTGCGGGCCCGCGAGCTCGAGGTGCTGTCCGGGCAGCGCCGGCACCTCACCGACGGGTTGGTCTTCTCCCCGCTCAGCCTGGGCCCCGAGGACACCGCGTCGTTCGCCGTGGACTTCCCCATGGTGCTGCTCGGCGAGCGCGTCTTCGGCGCCCCGGCAGATCACGTGACGATGAACAACGTGGAGGCGGCACGGGCCGCCACCCAGCACCTCATCGACCTGGGCCGCCGCCGGATCGCCGTGATCGGGGCCCACGAGGGCGAGGAGATCGGCTCCGCGACGCTCCGCGTGCGCGGCTACCAGCAGGCCCTCGAGGCCGCCGGGCTGCCGGTCGACCCGGCCCTGATCGGCGAGGCAGGGCTCTGGCACCGCTCGACCGGCGCCGAGGCGATGCACCGGATGCTCGACTCGGGCGTCGAGGTCGACGCCGTCTTCGCGCTCAACGACGCGCTCGCGCTCGGCGCCCTCCACGTGCTGCACGCCCGGCGGGTGGCCGTGCCGGAGCAGATCGCCGTGATCGGCTTCGACGACATCGACGACGCGGCCTACTCCTCGCCCACGCTGTCGACGGTGTCCCCGGGGCGCGAGGAGATCGCGCGGACAGCCGTGGAGCTGCTCGTCGCCCGGATCGCCGGCGCCGACGACGCCCTCCCGTACCAGCAGGTGGTGGCGGACTACTCGATCGTGGTGCGGGAGTCCACCGCGGGGGCCGGCGCCTCCGCGCTCGCCGTGGACCTCGCGGGGAGCGCAGGGTCCCGCACCGGCAGGTCCTGACCGCCACCGGTTCGCGCGTCGATCGCGCGCAGCCCGTGCTCCACGAGCCAGCCCGTCAGCAGCAGCGGCAGGCTGGCGCCCGCCAGCGGGACGAGCACGGGGGCCCACGCCCCGATCACCACGAGCCCGGCGAGCGTGACCAGCACCGCCGCGCTGACCCCGGGGGACAGCAGCGGGGCCAGCGCCACGAACCGCCACGTGCGCGCCAGGCCCTCGCCGCGCAGCGCCGCTGGGGCCAGGAACGCCAGTGCGAGCACCCCGTAGGCGGCGGCGACCGCCAGCCCGGCCCACAGCACGACGGGAGCCCCCTCGGGCGCCGCGGAGAGGACGAGCCCGTCCACCGCGAGCAGCGCGCCGCCGCACCAGAACGGCGCGCCCAGCACGTTCATCCGGCGCCATGAGGCGCGGTACCCCGCCCAGAAGTCATGCCACAACCGCTCCGAGGGCGCCCCGGAGATGATCGGCGCGAGCACACCGTGGCCTGCCGCCAGGGCGGGGAAGGCCCCGAGCACGACACCGCCGAGCAGCGTGCCGGCGAGCATGAGCAGGTTCACCGCGACCAGGTGCGCGACGACGCGCAGCGCCGACATGACACGCCCGGACCACCCGACGGCGGGCTCGTCCCGTGCCGCCCAGGCGCCCGCCGCGCGGTCAGGGCGCAGGCCAGGCGCTCCCGGGGTGCTCGTCACGGTGATGACCTCCTCGTCCCGCCCCGCAGCCTACGCATCACCGACACGGGTGCCGAAAGCCGCCCGGCCGTGCTGGTCGAGCCCCGAGAACGACCACGCGGTGCGCTGGCGGACGGCGTCCCACGAGGAGAACACCACCGCGTCGAAGGCCACGGCCCCGCGCTGCCAGGTGAGGCGCCCTTGGCCGTGGTCCGTCGCCGCGGCCGCCACGTCCGCCTGGCCCAGCAGCACCGGCCGAGAGCGGGCCACCTGGCCGGTGGCGCCGTCGAGGGACACGACCTCCCAGCGGCCGGGCAGCACCTCGGGGCCGGGGGCGGTCTCGTGCGTCTCCCGGGCGCCCGCCCACGGCTGCGGGGACACCACGGGCCACCGCGACCGGGTCCACAGCAGCCGCCGCACCTGCGCCTCGTGCCGGGTGGGATCCGCGCCGTCGCGCACGTGGTGCACGAGCAGCTGGTGCTCGCCGCCGCCCGGGGAGGGCGTCGTCAGCACCGAGGCGTGGCCCGGGGCCAGCCAGGCGCGGCCGCCGGCGAGCTGGTGGCTGGCGAGGATGGTCGTGCCCACCGAGCCCGGGTCCGCGGCCACGTCCGTCAGCAGGCGCCCCGCGCGGTCGCGGTAGGGCCCGGCGACGTGCGCGGCCACGCCCGCGCGCAGGTGGTAGGTCGAGAACAGGGAGTCGTAGGAGACGAGCATCGCGTGGCCGCCACCGGGCCGGGGGAGCACGAAGGCGCCCTCCACGGCGCCCTCGACCGACGCGGCGCGCCGGGCCACGCAGGCCCCGGGCCGGAGCCCGTCGGCGGGGTCGCCGTCCAGGGCGAGGCCGGTGGCGGGGTCGAGCTCGAGCACGTGGATCCCGCCGAAGAAGGACCCGTACGCCAGCCAGTGCCGGCCGTCCGCGTCGACCACGGCGTTCGCGTCGATCGCGTTGGGCCCGTCCACGTCGTGCAGGCTCGTGACCACCAGGCCGCGGTCGGCCCACGGCCCGGTGGGGCGCTCGGCCACCGCGAGCCCGATGGCCGAGGTGCGCGACCCGAAGGTCGAGGCCGACCAGTACATGCGCCACTCGTCGCCCACCCGCACCACGTCGGGCGCCCACAGGCCCGCGGCGCCCGACCACCGCGCGCCCGCCTCTGGGACGCCGTCGAGCGCCCAGCCGTGGAACTCCCAGTCGACCAGGTCGCGCGAGCGGCGCACCTGCACGCCCGCGCGGACCGGGCCGCCCGAGTAGGCGTCGGTCGAGAACAGGTAGAACGTGCCGTCGTCGTCGCGCACCGCCGTCGGGTCGTGGGCGTGGCGGGCCCCCCAGCCGGTGACGTCGGCCGGGTCCACGGAGCCGGGCACGTCAGCCCTTGGTGCCGGTGAGCGCGACGGACTCGATGATCTGCCGCTGGAAGACCAGGAACACCACGAGGATGGGCAGCAGCGCCACCACGGACGCCGCCATGATCAGCGGGTAGTCGCGCTGCGTCGCGTACTGGACGTTGAGGTTCGCGATGACCACCTGCAGCGTCTGCCGCGACGGGGTGTTCAGGTAGATGATCGGCGCCAGGTAGTCGTTCCAGATGGTCATGAACCAGAGGATGAACTGCGCCGCGATGGCCGGCCGGATCATTGGCAGCACGATGACCCGGAAGATCTGCGGGTAGGACGCGCCGTCGATCTTCGCGGCCTCGATCATCGAGTCGGGGACGCTGGACAGGTACTGCCGCAGGAAGAAGATCATGATGATGTTGCCGAACAGGTACGGCACGATCAGCGGTAGCAGGGTGTCCACCCAGCCGGCCTTCGAGAACATCACGAACTGCGGGATCATCAGGGCCGGGAACGGCACCATGAGCCCGGCGAGCAGCCCCAGGAAGATGGCGTTCTTGCCGGGCAGGTGCAGCTTCGCCAGCGCGAACGCCGCCAGGGACGACGTGATGGACCCGACGATCGTCACGCTCAGCGCCACGATCAGGCTGTTCCGGATGCCGGAGAGCACCGGGGCCTCGGTCCACATCCGGGTGAAGGTCTCCCACTGCGGCGGGTCGGGGATCCACACCGGCGGCAGGGCGAAGACCTCGGCCTTCGTCTTGAGCGCCGTCGAGAGCATCCAGGCCAGCGGGGCGATCATCACCAGCGCGCCCAGGACCAGCAGCGCGAGCACGGCGATGTTGACGATGCGGTTCTGGGCGCGGGCGCCCATCGGGTGGGTGCGGCTCATGGTCGTCTCCTGCCCTCAGTCGATGCTGAAGCTGTTGCGGCGGTTGAGCCGGAACTGGATGAGGGTGATGACGAAGACGAGCATCCCCAGCACCAGGGCCATCGCGGTCCCGTAGCCCATCTGCTGGTACTTGAACGCCTTCTGCCAGATGTAGAACACGATCGAGGCGGACGCGTACTCGGGCCCGCCCGTCGGCGTCATGATGTTGATCTCGGTGAAGATCTGGGACCCGGCGATGATGTTCGTGACCACCAGGAAGAACGTCACGGGCGCCACCATCGGCAGGGTGATCGAGCGGAACCGCTGCCAGGCGTTCGCGCCGTCGAGCGCCGCGGCCTCGAGCAGCGAGGCGGGGACGGACTGGATGGCCGCCAGGTACAGCAGCATCGAGTACCCCAGGCCCTTCCAGACGGCCAGGATGATGATCGCCGGCTTGACGGTCGAGGTGTTCATCAGCCAGTTGGGCCCGTCGATGCCCACCATGGCGAGCACCTGGTTCACCAGGCCGAAGTCCCCGTTGTAGGCCCACTGCCACAGGATCGCGATGGCGGCCAGCGAGGAGATCACCGGGATGTAGTAGATGGTGCGCAGCGCCGTGCGGCCCGGGATCTTGCGGTTCAGGGCCAGCGCCAGGCCCAGCGCGAGGGCGAGCCCGATCGGGATGCCGATCATGTAGAAGAACGTGTTGTACAGCGACGTGCGGAAGTACTCGTCGCCCCACATGTTGACGAAGTTGTCGAGCCCGATGAACGTCATCGGGCCGAGGCCGTTCCAGCTGGTCAACGACGCGTACACCGAGAACCCGATCGGGTACACGGTGAACACCAGGAAGCCGATGACGGGCGCCGCGACGAAGGCCAGCGCCCACCGCTGCTCGACCCGGTGCAGCCGGCTGCGTGACCGGGGGCGCCCGGCGGCTCGGCCGGGCGGGGCGTCGGGGAGGGTCGGCGGCGGGGTCGTGAGGCTCGCGCTCTGCGACATCTCGGGGGGTCCTTTCCGGGTCCCCGCCGCCCGGCGTGGCGCTGCCGGGCGGCGGGGAGGGCGTGCGGAGCGGTTACTTGCCGGCCGCGGCCTGCTCGGCCTGCGCGATCGACTGGTCGAGGAACGACTGCATCTTGGGCTGCGCCTCCTTGAGGTACGCGGCGGCGGTCTGCTTGCCGTCGAGCACCGGCTGGATGTTCGTCCACAGGTCGTCGTACCACTGGGCGCCGTAGGTGACGGCGGCCGGCATCGGGCGGCCGTAGTCCTGCACGATGTCCAGGAACTCCTGGCGGTTGGCGGGCTTGTCCGTCGCCTCGCCGGCCCAGGTCTCCGCCATGTCGATGAGGTTGGGGATCTGCACTCCCGCGTCCACGAGCGTCTGCTGCGCGGCCGCGTCGGCCGAGAGGTACGTGACGAGCTTCGTGGCCTCGGCGGCGTGCTTGGTGGTGTTCGAGACGCCGATGCCCAGGCTGCCGATCCAGGTGGCCGGCTTGCCGGTGCTGCCCGCGGGGTAGGGGATGAGGTCCCAGTCGAAGTCGAGCTGGGCGTAGGTGCTCACGTCCCACGGCCCGACGGGGAAGAAGCCGATCTCGCCGACCATCCACCGCTGGTAGGTGTCGAGGGTCTGCGCCTGCTCGGCGGACGGGGTCACGCCGTGCACGTTCTGCAGGTCGGCGAACCACTGGAGCGCCTCGGCGAACTCGGGGGTGTCGACGGTGACCTTGGTCTTGTCCTCGTTGGTCCAGTCGCCGCCGTTGCTCCAGACGAAGGGCTGGAGGTTCCACTGGACGTTGAGGCCGGTGCCCCACTGGTCCAGCTCGCCGTCGCCGTCGGTGTCGAGCGTGAGCTTCTTGGCCACGTCGACGAACTCGTCGAGGGTGTACGGCTCGTCGACGCTGGGCAGCGGGATGCCCGCGGCCTCGAACATCGTCTTGTTGTAGCCGAAGGAGAACGGCCCGACGTCCTTGGGCAGGCCGTACAGCGCTCCCTGGCCCTGGACCTTGCCGTCGTAGCGGTAGGAGTCGACCCCGTACTTCCAGAGGTTGTCGAGGTCGACGCCGCTGGCCTCGACGTCGGCGGTGATGTCCTTGAGCACGCCGGAGTTCACGTAGGACTGCAGGTTGGCCTGCTCGATGTAGAACACGTCGGGGACCTTGTTGCCCGCGACCGCGGCCTGCAGCTTGGTGGCGTACTGGTCGACGTCGGTGACGATCATCTCGACCTTCACGCCGGTGTCCTCGGTGAACTTGGCGATCGCGGCCTCGTAGGCCTTCTTCTCGTCGGCGCCGCCGCGGAACATGAAGGTGAGCTTCTTCTCCCCGCCCTCCTCGCCCGAGCCGCCGCCACAAGCCGTCAGTGCGAGCGTGCTGGCGAGCGCCGCGCACACCGACAAGGTCAGGAGCCTCGTCTTCTTCATCTGTGCCTGCCTCCATGTCGGATGGTGCGAGGTCACGCGGGGCCCGTGGGGCGTGCTCCGCGGCGACGTCGATGTCCGTCGCGGGGCGGCGCCTCGATGCGTCCCGGTGGTCGGGTCGCAGGTGGCTCTCGGGTCGTCGTTGACCTCTCTGGATTGCGCTTTTACAACGTTGCACAACATGGCATGGCGGTGAGGTGGCGGTCAAGCAACGATCGGGTAACAGTCCCGGAAGCGGCGAAATCCGGCCGACGTGCCGGGCCATCGGGCGAGGGTGGCGGAGGTCGTTGACGGATTGTCGCGGCGTCGGCATGATGCTCTCTACAACGATGTAGAAGCGGACGGCGCCCCAGGCGCCCCGCTCCGGCGCCCCGCCCGAGCCGGCCGCTGTCCAAGGAGGACGCATGCTCCCCGTCACGCTGACCCTCGACCCCGCGTTCCGCGTCGGGCCCGTCCGGCGCCGCACCTTCGGGTCGTTCGTCGAGCACCTCGGCCGGTGCGTCTACACCGGCATCCACGACCCCGGGCACCCCACCGCCGACGAGGACGGGTTCCGCGGGGACGTGCTCGAGCTGACCCGCGAGCTCGGGGTGTCCACCGTGCGCTACCCCGGCGGCAACTTCGTCTCGGGCTACCGCTGGGAGGACGGCGTCGGTCCGGTCGGCGAGCGCCCCGTCCGGCTCGACCTCGCCTGGCACTCCTCCGACCCGAACCTCGTGGGCGTCGACGAGTTCATGCGCTGGGCCCGCCGGGCGGAGGTCGAGCCGATGATGGCCGTCAACCTCGGCACCCGCGGCGTCCAGGAGGCGCTCGACCTGCTCGAGTACTGCAACGTGCGCGGCGGCACGCGCCTGTCGGACGAGCGCCGCAAGAACGGCGCCGAGGAGCCGCACGACATCCGCATGTGGTGCCTGGGCAACGAGATGGACGGGCCCTGGCAGATCGGCCACAAGACCGCGCTCGAGTACGGGCGGCTCGCCGCCGAGACGGCGCGCGCCATGCGGATGGTCGACCCCGACCTCGAGCTCGTGGCCTGCGGCTCGTCGGGCGTCGTGATGCCGACCTTCGGCGAGTGGGAGCGCATCGTGCTGGGGGAGGCGTACGAGCACGTCGACCTCGTCTCCGCGCACGCCTACTACTGGGAGGAGGACGGCGACCTCGGGTCGTTCCTCGCCTCGGCCGTGGACATGGACCACTTCGTCGAGTCGGTGACCGCCACCGCCGACGCGGTGCGCGCCCACAAGAAGGTGTCCAAGCGCATCCACATCTCGTTCGACGAGTGGAACGTCTGGTACCAGAGGCGCGCCGAGTCGAAGCCGCCCACGGGCCACGACTGGCCCGTCGCGCCCGTGCTGCTCGAGGACCGCTACAACGTGGCCGACGCGGTCGTGGTGGGCAGCCTGCTCATCTCGCTGCTGCGGCACACCGACCGGGTGCACTCCGCGAGCCTCGCCCAGCTCGTCAACGTGATCGCCCCGATCATGACGGAGCCCGGCGGCCGCTCCTGGCGGCAGACCACCTTCCATCCGTTCGCCCAGGCCTCGCGGTTCGCCGCGGGCGACGTCCTGCGGGTCGCGATCGACGCCCCGACCTACCCGACGGCGCAGTTCGGCGACGTGCCGGTGGTCGACGCGGTCGCCACCTACGACGACGACGCGGGCCAGGTGGCGCTGTTCGCCGTCAACCGCTCCCTCACCGAGCACGTCGAGCTCAGCGTCGACACGCGGTCCATCCCCGGCCTGCGCGTGCTCGGGACGACCACGCTCGCCAACCCCGACCACACCTGGGCCGCGACCGCCGACGACGCGACGTCCGTGCTGCCGCAGCCCAACACCACCGCGGCGCTCGACGGTGGCCGCCTCACGGTGCGCGTGCCGCCGGTGTCGTGGAACGTCGTCCGGCTCGGGGTCTGACGGGCATGCCGGCGGCGCGCACGGCCCCTGGCCTGGCGGGCATGGCCGCGCTCCGACGACGCGGCGCCGCGGCCGGGCTGGCGCTCGTGCTGGCCGTGGCCGCGGCCTCGTGCGCCGCAGCCGGGCCCGACTCCGGCCCCGACGCGCCGGCCGGCCCGGCGGCTCGCGCCCTCGACCTCACGGGAGAGCTGCGCACCCACGACCCGGCGCTGCTCGCCGGCTCCGAGGGCGAGCCATGGCTGGTCTTCTCGACCGGCGACGAGCGGGTGGGCAACGGCGCCATCCAGGTGCGCAGCTCGCCCGACGGCCGCGAGTGGTCCGAGGCGGGCACGTTGTGGACGTCCGCGACCGAGCCGGCCTGGGTGCGCGCCGCCGTGCCGGGCGTCACGAACTTCTGGGCGCCCGAGGTCTACGAGCACGACGGGACGCACTACCTCTACTACGCCGCCTCGACGTTCGGCTCGAACCGCTCCGCGATCGGGCTGCTCACCCACCCGGCGCTCGACCGCTCCGACCCGGCCTCCGGGTGGGTCGACCAGGGCGAGGTGCTGCGGTCCACGCCCGGAGAGGACAACGTCAACGCCATCGACCCCGCGATCGTCGAGGAGTCCGACGGCACGCCCTGGATGGCCTTCGGCTCCTTCTGGGGCGGCATCCACCTGGTCGAGCTCTCCTGGCCCAGCGGCAAGTCCGTCGACCCGCAGGCGCCGCCACGGCAGATCGCGTCCCGGATCGGCGCCCCGAACGCCATCGAGGCCCCGGCGGTGGTCCACCGGGACGGCTGGTTCTACCTGCTGGTCTCGCGGGACTCGTGCTGCCAGGGCAGCGACTCCACCTACTCGATGGCCGTCGGCAGGGCGCGCGAGGTCGGCGGCCCCTACGTCGACAAGTCCGGCACGCCGATGACCTCCGACGGCGGGGACCTGCTCCTGGCGTCCCGCGGCGACATGGTGGGGCCCGGCGGGCAGTCCGTCTCGGACGGGCTCCTGGCCTTCCACTACTACGACGCGGCCGCGGGCGGCGACTTCCGGCTCGCGATCCGCGAGCTCGCCTGGGACGGGGACGGCTGGCCGGTGGCCACGACCGCCGAGGAGCAGCAGGCCGGCGCCGACGGCGGCTCCTAGGAGCCAGGACGCCCCAGGCGCCGCTTGTGTGGGGGGTTGGTGTGAGGGGTAGCCACCGCGGCCCCCGATCTGAAACCTGGAGGCATGGACAACGAGACGACGTACGACGTGGTGGTCATCGGCGGCGGGGCGGCGGGCCTGAGCGGCGCGCTCGTGCTCGGCAGGGCGCGCAGGACGGTCCTGGTGGTCGATGCGGGCACGCCCCGCAACGCCCCAGCCGCTCACCTGCACAACTACCTCGGGCGTGAGGGGGCCTCCCCGCACGACCTCCTCGCGATCGGCCGCGAGGAGGTCGCTCGCTACGGGGTGCAGGTCGTCGACGGCGAGGCCCGCTCCGCGACGAGGCGGCCGGACGGCTCGTTCGTGGTCCAGCTCGCCGACCGGTCGGTCACCGCCCGCCGGCTGCTCCTGGCCAGCGGCATCGTCGACGTGCTTCCCGACGTGCCCGGGCTCGCCGAGGGGTGGGGCCGCACCGTCCTGCACTGCCCGTACTGCCACGGATGGGAGGTCCGGGACCACGCGCTCGGCATCCTGGCGACCGGCGACCACGCGGTCCACCAGGCGCTCGCCTTCCGTCAGCTCAGCAGCGACATCGTGCTGTTCCAGCACACCGCGCCCCCGTTCGGCGAGGAGGAGCTCGAGAAGCTCGCGGCGCGGGGCGTCCAGGTGGTCGAGGGCGAGGTGGCGGCGTGGGGGCCCGACGGCGTGCGGCTCGTCGACGGGACCGTGGTCGAGCGCCAGGAGCTGGTCGTCGCGGCGGTGGTGCGCGCGCGCCTCGAGCTGCTCGGCGACCTCGGGCTCGAGCCCACCGACTACGAGATGGACGGGCAGGTGGTCGCCACCTACGTCGCCGCCGACCCGATGGGGCTGACCGCGGTCCCCGGTGTGTGGGTCGCGGGCAACCTCGCCGACCCTCGGGCGCAGGTCATCAACGCCGCCGCGGGCGGCCTCGTCGCGGGAGCCGGCATCAACGCCGACCTCGGCGGCGAGGACATCCAGATCGCCGTGGAGCAGCACCGCGGCGCCCGGGCGGCCGCGGCCCGGTAGGCCTAGAGCTCGCGCTCGAGCACGAAGTCGTCTTCCAGGCGGTCGCCCACCTGGAAGCGCTTCGTGCCGACGCGCTCGAAACCGTGCCGGTGGTAGAACGCCTGGGCGCGGGCGTTGAGCTGGTTCACACCGAGCCACATGCCGACGGCGCCGCGCTCGCGGGCAGCGTCGAGGGACGCCGCCATCAGGGCGGGCCCCACGCCGCGCCCGTGCTGGCCCGCGAGCACGTAGCACTTGGACAGCTCGATGGTGGGGCGCAGGGAGATCGCGGCGCGCACGTCGGCGTCGGACGGCTCGCCGTCCACGAGCATCGTGTAGCCCAGCAGCGGGCCCTCGCCGGGCTCGCCCGGGGCGTCGGCGGAGTCCTGCGCCACGAGCAGCACCCGGGTCGGGTCGCCCATGTAGTCCGCGAACCGGTCCGCGGAGAGCACCGTGCGGATGAACGCCTGCTGGGACTCGGGCGTCGACCCCGGCGGGCAGGCGAGCGGGAACGTGAGGGCCGCGACCTCCGCGAGGGCGCTGGCGTCGGCGGGCTGGGCGAGGCGGACGGCGACGGGCACGGCGCCAGTGTAGGGAGCCGTGCTCACGGGCGGGTCAGGAGCGGGCGCCGCGCCGGATGGCCCGCACCACGAGGCTCGCCGCCCACACCAGGCCGGCCAGGCTGGCCGCGTTGACGCCGCGCCGGGCGGCCCGGCGCTTGCCGCGGAACTCCCGGATGGGCCAGCCCACCTCGCGGGCGTGGCGGCGCAGGCGCGCGTCGGGGTTGATCGCGCACGGGTTGCCGACCTTCGACAGGATCGACACGTCGTGGGCCGAGTCGCCGTACGCGTACGAGCGCGACAGGTCGATCCCGTCGCGCTCGGCGATGGCCTGCACCGCGCTGGCCTTCGCCTTGCCGTGCAGCATGTCGCCCACGAGCCGCCCGGTGTAGAAGCCGTTGCGGTGCTCCGCGATGGTGCCGATGGCGCCCGTGACGCCGAGCCGGCGCGCGATCAGCTCCCCGATCTCCACCGGGGTCGCCGTCACCAGCCACACCTGGTGGCCGGCGGCGATGTGCTCGTCGAGCAGCTTCTGGGTGCCCGGGAAGATGCGCAGGCACAGCACCTCGTCGTACACGTCCTCGGCGATGGCCACGACCTCGGCCACCGAGTGCCCGGCCATGATCTCCAGGGCGCGCTCGCGGACCTCGTCGATCTGCTCCTTGTTCTCCCCGAACATCAGGTAGCGCGACTGGTGCACCGCGAAGGTGATGATGTCCCACCAGCGGAAGAACCCGCGCCGGTAGAGCCCCACGGCCAGGTGGAACGCGCTGGCGCCGCGGATGATCGTGTTGTCGACGTCGAAGAACGCGCCGACGGTGGGGTCCCCCTGCACGGCGGGGCCGCCCTCGGGAGAGGCCAGGCCGGCCGGCATGTCGTCGACCGCGGGCCTGGGGGCGTCCGCGGTCTCGGGCGTGTTCTGGTCGGGCACCTGGCCACTGTAACGACGGCGCCTAGGCTGGTGCGGTGCCTCCCACGGATCAGCCCGCGGCCCGCGTCCAGCTCTTCACCCGCTCGGGGTGCCACCTGTGCGACGACGCGCGCGATCTGGTGCGCCGCGTGTGCGCCGAGGAGGGCGCCACGTGGGACGAGGTCGACGTCGACCTCCCCGGCCCGGACGGCGTCCCGCTCCGCGAGGAGTACGGCGAGCTGGTGCCGGTGGTCGAGGTGGACGGCGTGCGACGCGGGTACTGGCGCATCGACGAGCACCGGGTCCGGGCGGCGCTCGCGGACGGCGCGCGGAGGTCCTAGGCCGGAGCGGCGCCCACCGCCTAGCCTGGCGTCGTCAGGGACGAGGGGGCCAGGTGGTGTTGCGCGAGGCCGGCGGGGCGCTGGACGGTGCGGGGCCCGGGCGACCCCGGACGAAGGGCTCGGTCCCCACGGCCACGATCTCCCGGCTGCCGGGGTACCTGCGGGCGCTCGCCACGCTCATGGCGCGCGGCGTGGTGACGGCGCCGTCGGGCGTGCTCGCCGAGGTCGCGGGCGTGCGACCCGAGCAGCTGCGCAAGGACCTGTCGTTGCTCGGCGCGCATGGGCGGCGCGGGGTGGGCTACGACGTCGCCGGCCTGCGCGCGGAGCTGGAGGCCACGCTGGGGCTCACCCGTGAGCGGCGCGTCGTCATCGTCGGGGTGGGCAACCTGGGCCGCGCGCTCGCCCGGTACCCGGGGTTCCCGGACCGCGGCTTCGTGGTGGTCGGGCTGGTCGACGCCGATCCCGCCGTGGTGGGGACGCGCACGGCCGGGCTCGTCGTCGAGCCGCTCGAGCGCCTCGACGCGCTGGTCCGCGACCAGGAGGCGACCGTCGCGGTGATCGCGACGCCCGCCGCGGCGGCCCAGGACGTGTGCGACCGGCTGGTGCGGGCTGGGGTGCGCGGGATCCTCTCGTTCGCCCCGCGCCCGTTGCAGGTGCCGGTGGGGGTGGACCTGCGGGCGGTGGACCTGGGCTCGGAGCTGCAGATCCTGGCGTTCCACGATCACCACCGGTCGGGTGGCGGCCGCTGACGCGGACGGGGACCGCACGCCAGGCGCGCGGTCCCCGTCCGTCGAGGCGTGGGAAGGCTCAGGCCTGGCGGATCGCCGAGATCTCGATGGTGAGGGCGGCCTTGTCGGAGACGAGCACGCCGCCGGCCTCGAGGGCCGCGTTCCAGGTGAGGCCGAACTCCTTGCGGGAGATCGTCGTGGTGGCGCTGAAGCCGGCGCGCAGGTTGCCGTAGGCGTCCACGGCGGTGCCGTTGAACTCGGTCGCGAGCTCGACGGGCCGCGTCACGCCGTGCAGCGTGAGGTCGCCGACGATGACGAACTCGCCGCCGTCGTTGCGCACGGAGGTGGAGGCGAAGGTCCAGGTCGGGAAGGACTCGACCTCGAAGAAGTCGGCGGACTGCAGGTGGCCGTCGCGGCCGGCGTCGCCGGTGCTGACCGTGCTCGGGTCGAGCGTGGCGGTCACGGACGTGGTGCTCAGGTCCTCGCCGACCGTGAGCGCGCCCTCGGTGATGGCGACGGTGCCGCGCACCTTGGAGATGCCCGCGTGGCGCACGGAGAACGCCGCCTCGCTGTGCGACGCGTCGATGGCCCAGACGCCGGTGGTGAGGCCGGCGGGGAGGCTGGTGGTCGTCGTGCTCATGGAGGGCTCCTCTTAGTTGAATGATCAACAGGTTGTTAGTTGAGATTTCTACTATAGTGAGGGCGAGCGCGCAACCCCTGGACCGCGAGAGTGCCCCGGAGCTGCCGACTTCCTGGAGCGGAGGACCCATGACACAGCAGACGGCAGCCACGGCGGCCCCCCACGACGACCAGCCCGAGGTGCGGTGGCTCTCGGCCGAGCAGCAAGCCCAGTGGCGCGCGTTCCGTGACGGGAACGCCCTGCTCAACGACGCCCTCGCGCGTCAGCTCGACGCCGACTCCGGGCTCTCGCTCGGCGAGTACGAGGTCCTGGTGCGCCTCTCCGAGGCCCCCGGGCGCACGCTGCGCATGTCCGAGCTCGCCGACGGCCTCGCGCACTCCCGCAGCCGGCTCACGCACACCATCCGCCGCATGGAGGCCGCGGGCCTCGTCGAGCGCACCGCCTGCCGCGAGGACGCCCGAGGCGTCAACGCCACCATGACCGAGGCCGGCTGGGAGCGGCTCGTAGCCGCGGCGCCCGGTCACGTCCGCGCCGTGCGCGAGCACCTCGTCGACGTGCTCACCCCCGGCCAGCTCGAGGCCCTCGGCGCGGCGATGCAGGCCGTCACCGACGCGCTGCGCGGCGGCTCGAACGCCTGAGAGCCCGGCCCGGCGCCTATCCGTGGCTCGCGCCACAGCGGAACGGCACAGAGCACACGCCCGGGTTTGGGACACTGGTCCCATGGTCGCCACCACTGTCCATCTCCTGCGCCACGGTGAAGTGCACAACCCCACCGGTGTGCTCTACGGCCGGCTCGACGGATTCCGGCTCTCAGAGCGAGGACGGGCGATGGCCGAGATGGTCGCCGCGCACCTCGCCGGGGAGTCCGGGGGCGAGCGCCGGGACATCACCGTCGTCACCGCCTCGCCGCTGCAGCGCGCCCAGGAGACCGCCGGGCCCATAGCCGCGGCCTTCGACCTGCCGATCGGCGTCGACGCGAACCTCCTCGAGGCGATCAACCAGTTCGAGGGCCTGACCTTCGGCGTCGGCGACGGCTCCCTGCGGCACCCCCGGCACTGGCCGCTGCTGCGCAACCCGTTCCGCCCGTCCTGGGGCGAGCCGTACCGGGTGCAGGTGGACCGGATGCTCGCCGCCGTGGACACCGCCCGCGAGGCCGCCCGCGGCCACGAGGCGCTGCTGGTCAGCCACCAGCTGCCCATCTGGGTGACCCGCCGAGCGCTCGAGAACCGCCGCCTGTGGCACGACCCGCGCCGCCGCGAGTGCTCGGTGGCCTCGCTGACCAGCCTCCGGTTCGAGGACGACCGGCTGGTGGGCATCGACTACAGCGAGCCGGCCGGAGCCCTGCTGCCCGGCGTCGCGGGAGTGCCGGGAGCATGAGGGGCCTGCGGGGCCGACCGGCGATCGTCGGAGCGCTCGTCGCCGGGCTGCTGCTCGTCGCCGGGTGCAGCTCCGACGACGCGCAGGGCTCCACGGACGTCGTCGACCAGGGCTACCAGTCCGGCGACGGCTCGACGCGCACCTGGGTCGAGGCGGAGCGGTCCGAGCCGGTCGAGATCATCGGCACGGACTTCGAGGGCTCCCCGCAGGACGTCACCGCCTGGCGCGGCGACGTCGTCGTGCTCAACACCTGGTACGCGGCCTGCCCGCCCTGCCGCGCCGAGGCGCCCGACCTGGCGGCCCTCGCGACCGACTACGCCCCGCAGGGCGTGCGGGTGCTCGGCATCAACGGCACGGACGACGCCGGAGCCGCCCAGGCCTTCCAGCGCACCTTCGAGGTGCCGTACCCGAGCATCGCCGACGGCGACCGCAGTGCGATCGCGGCGCTCCAGGGCGCCGTCCCCGTCCAGGCCGTGCCCACCACGGTGGTGCTCGACCGTGACGGCCGCGTCGCGGCGCGGGTGCTCGGCGCGGTCGAGGGCTCGACCCTGCGCGCCCTCGTCGACGACGTCCTCGCCGAGGGGCAGGGCGCGTAGCCGTGGCAGCAGGGGCGGTGGGGATGGCGGCGGCGGTGCTGTCGGCAGACGTCGGCGACGCGTTCGCCACCACCGCCTTCTCCGGCTCGATGGCGCTCGCGGTGCCGGTCGCCCTCCTCGCCGGCTTCGTCGCGTTCGCCTCGCCCTGCGTGCTGCCGCTCGTGCCGGGGTACCTCGGCTACCTCGGTGGCATGTCGGGCGCCACCGTGGCCTCGCCCACGGCCCCCCGGGTCCTCGCGCCGCTGGGCCAGCCTCGGGCGGGCGACCCGGGCGCCGGGCAGCCAAGGGCGGGCGCCGTCGCCGCGCCCGTCGATGCCGCGCCCGCCGTCGACCGGCGCCGGCTGCTGGCCGGGGTCGCGCTGTTCATCGCCGGCTTCACCTTCGTCTTCGTCGCCCTGGGCGTCCTCGCGGGCTCGGTGGGCGCCGCGCTGCACGACGGCCAGGGCGTCATCACCCGGGTCCTGGGCGTCGTGGTGGTCCTCATGGGCCTCGCGTTCATGGGCTTCGTGCCCTTCCTCCAGCAGGACCGCCGGGTGCGCGTCAGCCCGCAGGCGGGGCTGTGGGGCGCCCCGCTGCTGGGGCTCGTCTTCGGGCTCGGCTGGACGCCGTGCATCGGGCCGACGCTGGTGGCCATCACCGCGCTGTCCCTGGACGGCGGCTCGGCGGGCCGCGGCGCGGTGCTGTCGGTCGCGTTCTGCGCGGGGCTCGGCCTGCCCTTCCTGCTGATCGCGCTGGGCGCCGCGCGGAGCCGCCGCGCGCTCGGCTTCCTGCGCCGCCACCGGCTCGCGGTCAGCCGCGTCGGCGGCGGGATGCTCGTCGTCCTCGGCGTCGCCCTGGCCACCGGCCTGTGGTCGTCGTGGGCGCTCTGGCTGCAAGGCCTCCTGACAGGCTCCGACGTCTTCGTCCCGGTGGTGTGATGAGCAACGACCGCACGCCCGCGTACACGCCCGACGGGCTCGAGGACGCGTTCTCCGGCGACGCGCTGCCCGGCGACGGCGCCGCTCCCGCCGTGCTGCCGCGCCTGGGGGTGGCCGGCTGGCTGCGCTGGGCGTGGCGCCAGCTCACGAGCATGCGCGTGGCCCTGCTCCTGCTCATGCTGCTGGCGGTCGCGGCCGTGCCCGGCTCGATGTTCCCCCAGCGGCCGCAGTCTCCCGCGGACGTCGCGCAGTACCTGCTGGACCACCCGGCCAGCGGCCCGTGGCTCGATCGGCTCGGCTTCTTCGACGTCTACACGTCGGCGTGGTTCTCGGCGATCTACCTGCTGCTGTTCGTGTCGCTGGTGGGCTGCATCCTGCCGCGCGCCAAGGTCCACCTCCGGGCCCTGCGCGCGCGTCCGCCGCGCACCCCCCGCCGCTTCGACCGGTTCCCCGCCCGCGGCTCCGCCGAGTCCTCCGCGAGCCCCGAGGACGTGGTGCGCGCGGCCGAGCGGGTGCTCCGCGGGCGCGGGCCGCTGCCGATGTTCCGCACCGAGGCGCGCGAGGAGGCGCCGGGCGTCTGGTCGGTGTCGGCGGAGCGCGGCTACCTGCGGGAGACCGGCAACCTCGTGTTCCACCTGGCGCTCGTCGGCCTGCTGGTGTCGGTGGCGACCGGCCAGATGCTGCACTTCCGCGGGCAGGTGCTCCTGGGGGAGGGACGCACCTTCGTCAACGCGCAGACCGACTACGACACGTTCGAGTCCGGCATCGCCTTCCAGCCGGAGAGCCTCGACCCGTTCCGCCTCACCCTGGACCGCTTCACCTCGCGCTTCGACCCGGTGACGCTGCAGTCGCGCGACTTCCTGGCCGAGGTCACCCTCGACGAGCCCGGCGCCGAGCCCGAGGCCACGACCATCAAGGTGAACCACCCGCTGACCGCGGGCGGCGCCAAGGTGTACCTGCAGGGCAACGGGTACGCCCCCCAGGTGGTGGTGCGCGACGCCGCGGGAGAGGTGGCCTTCGCCGGCGCCGTGCCGTTCCTGCCGCAGGACGAGGTCTACACCTCGCAGGGCGTCATCAAGGTGCCCGACGTGTCCGGCGGCCAGGAGCAGATCGGGCTCGTGGGCTCGCTGCTGCCCACCGCGCAGCAGCTCACCGAGACGATCTGGCGGTCCGTCGACCCCCAGCCAGCCGACCCGGTGCTGGTGCTCTCGGTGTGGTCGGGCGACCTGGGCCTGGACACCGGCATCCCGCAGAACGTCTACCAGCTCGACGACACGGGCATGGAGCAGGCCGTCGACGCCCAGGGCGACCCGGTGACCCTGCACCTGCGCCCTGGCGAGACCGTCGAGCTCCCTGACGGCCTCGGCACCCTGGCCTTCGAGGGCGTCTCGCGCTTCGTCGCGCTCGACCTGCGCTACGACCCCGCGCTGCCGTTCCTGCTCGTCTTCGCGCTGCTCGGCATCGCCGGCCTGTGCACCTCGCTGTTCGTGCCGCGTCGCAGGGTCTGGGTCCGCGCCGCGGTGGACGACGCGGACCCGGTCCGTACAGTGGTCACGGCTGGCGCGCTCGCCCGCAGCGACGACGTGGGGCTGCAGGACGAGCTCGACCGCGTGCTCGGCGCGCTCCCCGGGCCGTCTCGCGCCGATCCGTCCAGCACGTCCTCCCCAGACTCGTCCTCGCACGGGTCCGCCCCCCGCCCGCCCGCACCTGCAGAAGAGGCCCAGAGATGACAGTCGGCGACCTGAGCACGTTGTTCGTGTGGGGTTCCGCGACAGCGCTGACGATCGCGTTCCTCGCGTACACGCTCGCTCTCGGCCGTCAGGCCGAGCTCGCCTCTCGCGCCGCGGCCCCCGAGCCCGCGCAGGTCGGCGCCGGCGGGTCGTCGGTGGCCCTGGACGTGCCTGCCGAGGCCGACGACATGCCCACCAGCGACGGGTCCAAGGCCAGCGGCATCGCCCGCGCCACGACGCTCCTGGGCGGGCTGCTGCTCCTCGCGGGCATCGTCGCGCGAGGGGTCGCCGCAGGACGCTCGCCCACGGCCAACATGTACGAGTTCACGCTCGTGGGCGTCCTGACCGCTGTCGCGGTGCTCGTGTTCGTGGAGCGCAAGCGGTTCATCCCGTTCGTCGGGGTGATCGTGCTCGGCATCTCGGTGCTGGCCCTCGCCGTGGCGCTGCTGGTCTTCTTCGTCCGTGCGGACTCGGTGCAGCCCGCGCTGGACAGCTACTGGCTGGTGCTCCACGTCGGCGTGGCGATCCTGGCCACCGGCGTCTTCACCGTCGCGTTCGCGGCGGCCTTGCTGCAGGTGCTCAAGGACTCCCGCGAGACGGGCCGCAGCCACCTCGAGCAGCCCTGGCGCCGCGCGGACGGCCTGCGCCGGGCGCTGCACCGGTGGCGCGTCACCGGCCCCGCGTTCGCCTGGCTGCGCAGCGTGCCCTCGCCGCGCGCCCTGGAGGCGCAGTCGTTCCGGCTCAACGCCATCGGCTTCGTGCTGTGGACCTTCGCCCTGGTGGGCGGCTCGATCTGGGCCGAGCACGCCTGGGGCCGGTACTGGGGCTGGGACCCCAAGGAGGTCGGCACGTTCGTCGCGTGGGTCGTCTACGCCGCATACCTGCACGCCCGCACCACGCGCGGCTGGAGCGGGCGCCGCGCCGCGTACTTCGTGTTCTGGGGCTACGCCGCGGTGATCGCCAACTTCACCGTGGTCAACCTCATCCCCAACGGGCTGCACTCGTACTCCGGCCTGTGAGCCCGCACCGGGCCTGAACGACAGCAGCCGCCGTGGACCTCCACGGCGGCTGCTGTCGTCTACGGCTGTGCCGCCGTCGGGCCCGGCGAGGTCAGCTCTCCGGGCGCGGCTCGTCCGGGTGCTCGCGGGACTCACGGTCGGCGCGGCGACGCTGCTGCTCGAGCCGCCACAGGAACTCGGGGTCGTCGTCCGGCGCGGGCGCGGCGGCGCCGGACGACCCGGCGGGCCGCGCCGACCTGGACCGGGCCATCTGCCGCAGCACCAGCCAGGCGACCGAGCCGACCACCGGCAGCACCACGAT